>Ga0315287_10000655_pt1 | contig 30481 bp, 28 predicted proteins | sample YL17G11_0_MG_FD_205037 | JGI IMG/M metagenome (GOLD analysis project Ga0315287, IMG submission 205037) | Sediment microbial communities from Yellowstone Lake, YNP, Wyoming, USA - YL17G11_0 | ecosystem: Environmental > Aquatic > Freshwater > Lake > Sediment | place: USA: Wyoming | collected...
GCCTGGTGGCACTGGTGGCGTTTCAGGTGCTGGGCATGAACCTGTGGGCCTGGCATCAGCAACGCCAGGTCGACGGCAAGCGCGAGGAGATGACGCAGTTGCTGCGCACGACCCACCCGCACATCCGTGCGGTACTCGACGCACCGGCGCAGATGCAGCGCGAGACCGACTCCCTGCGCGCGGCGGCCGGCAAGAGTGGCGACAGCGACCTCGAGACGGTGCTTGGGGTCGCGGCCGCCACCTGGCCCGACGGTCAGCCCCCGCCGGCGACATTGCGCTTCGACAACGGCCGCCTGAGTTTTGCCGCCGGTGGCTGGCCAGAAGCGCAGATCGCACAATTTCGGGCCCAGCTCGCGCGAAGCGGCTGGGACCTGGCCGCCAACAATGGCGTGCTGACCATCAGCCGCGGCAAGGCGTCATGAAGGGCTTCTCGAACTCGCGTCTGGCGCTGACAGTGGGCGCAGGCGATGCCATTGACAGCTGGTTGTCGCCGTGGCGCGCGCGCTGGCAGGCGCTCGGCGCGCGCGAGCGCCGGGGCCTTGCGGTCGCGGCCTGGGTGCTCGGTCTGTTCCTGCTCTGGGCGTTGGCCATCGCGCCTGCGTGGCGCACGGTACGTGCCGCACCGGCCCAACTCGATCGTCTCGACGCCCAGCTGCAGCAGATGCAGCGGCTGGCCAGCGAAGCGCGCGAGCTGCGCGCGATACCGGCGCTGAGCGGCAGCCAGTCGACCGCCGCACTGCGTGCGGCCAGTGAAGCGCTGGGCGCAGCCGGCCGGCTACAAATCGCCGGCGACCGCGCCACGCTAACGCTCAGCGGCGTCAACGGCACGCAGTTGCGCGACTGGCTGGCTGAGGCCCGCAGTGCGGCCCGGACACGCCCGGTCGAGGCCAACCTGACGCGCGGGCCGCAGGGCTACAGCGGCAGCATCGTGGTGGCCCTGCCCAGCGGGAGCGCGCCGTGAGACACGTGGCGTCGAATCGCAACCGGCCGGCCGCCGAGGGTCTCCGATGAGCATCATCACCGCGGCCCTGCGCACGCGCGAACGAAACCGCACGGCACGCTTTGCGCGCACCGGTTTCGCCGAATCGACGCTGGCCGAGTTGGCGTGGCAGCGTACGCGCGGAGCCGCCGGACGCTGGGCCGTGGCCGGCGCCATCGTCGGTGCGATCGGCGGGTTGCTGGCCTTTGCACCCGCCGCCTGGCTGGCCTCGGCAGTGGCCTCGGCCACCGAGGAGAGGCTGCTGCTGACCGATGCGCGCGGCACGCTTTGGAGCGGCAGCGCCTTGCCGGTGCTGACCGGCGGCCCGGGCAGCCGCGACGCCAGCGCCCTGCCCGGCCGGCTCGAATGGAATCTGCTCTGGCGTGGCCTCACGGCCGAGGTGCGTGCGCGCCAGGCCTGCTGCCTGCGCGGTGAAGTGCGCGCCGTGATTCGCCCCGGCCTCGGCCGCCTCTCGGTGCAGGTGCTGCCGGCTGAAAGCACCACCCTCGGTCAGTGGCCGGCCGGTTGGCTGGTCGGCCTGGGCACGCCCTGGAACACGCTGCAGCTCGGGGGCACCTTGCGCCTGACCTCGCCGGGCCTGACCGTCGAATGGGTGCAAGGCCGCGTGCGCTTTACCGGCGAGGCCGCGCTCGATGTCGCCAACGCTTCTTCGAGGGTGGCCACCCTCGACACCCTGGGCAGCTATCGCCTGACGCTGCGCGGCAACGCCGCCAGCGGTGACGCGGCGAGCCTGGGACTGACCACACTCGAAGGCGCGCTGCGCCTGTCGGGCCAGGGCGAATGGACCGGCACCGGCCTGCGTTTTCGCGGCGACGCCCAGGCCGCCGAAGGCAGCGAGACGGCATTGAACAATCTCTTGAACATCATCGGGCGGCGTCAAGGCGCGCGCTCGGTCATCTCGATCGGATGAGCATGAAACGACACCCCCGTTCGATCTCGCTGCGCCTGGTCGCCACAGCGGTCATGGCCAGCCTGCTGGCGCCACCGCTGGGAGCACAGACTGCGGCCACCCGCACCACAGGCCACAGCCCGGCGCTGAAGTCCGGCGAGCAGGTGACGCTGAATTTCGTCAACGCCGACATCGAAGCCGTGACCCGCGCAATGGGCGCGATGCTCGACCGCCAGTTCATCGTCGATCCCCGCGCCAAGGGCAACATCACCGTTTACAGCGAAACGCCGCTGACGGTGCGCGAGGCCTACCTGAACTATCTGGCGGCGCTGCGCGGGCTGGGTTTCACGGTGGTCGAAAACGCCGGGCTGTTGAAGGTCGTGCCCGAGGCCGATGCCAAGCTGCAGGCCGGCACGGTGTCGATCGGCGCCGTGCAGCAGCGTGGCGACCAGATCCTGACGCAGATCTTCAAGCTGAACCACGAGAACCCGAACAACCTGGTGGCGGTGTTGCGGCCGCTGATCAGCCCCAACAACACCATCAATGCCAACCCCGGCAGCAACACGCTGGTCATCACCGACTACGCCGACAACCTGGCGCGGCTGGGCAAGATCATCGCGGCACTGGACCAGCCGTCGGCCTCTGAGATCGAAGTCGTGCCGCTCAAGCATGCGCTGGCTGCCGACATGGCGCCGGTGGTGCAGCGTTTGGCCGACAGTGGCGCGCAGACGCCGGGCCTGCCGGCAGGCGGCGGCGGGGGGGTCTCGATCATCGCCGACACGCGCAGCAATGCGCTGATCGTGCGTGCTGCCAACCCGGCCAAGCAGGCCCAGGTGCGCTCGATCATCGACAAGCTCGACCTGCCGACTCAGGGCAGCGGTCCCGGCGGCTCGATCTGGGTCGTGCACCTGAAGAACGCCGACGCAGTGAAGCTGGCGACGATGCTGCGCGCGGCATTCTCCAGTGGCAGCGCGGGTGGTGGTACAGGCGGCGGGCAGGCGACCACACCTGCGTCGCAGCCCGGCGGCGCGACGCAGGCCACCGCGCCGGTCCAGGCCTCCGCGGGCCCCAGCACCGGCGGCTTCATCCAGGCCGACCCATCGACCAACTCGCTGGTCATCACGGCCGCGGAGCCGCTCTACAAGCAGCTGCGCAACGTGATCGACAGGCTCGACTCGCGCCGCGCGCAGGTGTACATCGAGTCGTTGATCGTCAAGGTCGACGCCGAGAAGATGGCCGACATCGGCATCCAGTGGCAAGCCGCCTCTGGCCAGAAGGGCGACAGCACGATCGTCGTCGGTGGCACCAACTACGGGCAGCCCAACATCGTGACCGCCACCGGCATCATCAACAGCGGGTCCGGCGTTTCCGGCCTGGCGGGAGCGGCTGTGCCGCCGGGTTTCAACATCGGCGTGCTGCAAAAGATCGGCGAGTTCTACAACATCGCCGCACTGGCGCGCTTCCTCGAGACCAAGACCGACGCCAACGTGTTGGCGACGCCGAACCTGGTGTCGCTCGACAACGAGGAAGCCAAGATCGTGATCGGCCAGAACGTGCCGTTCCTCACCGGCTCTTTCACGACCACCGGAAACGCCAGTACCAATCCGTTCCAGACCATCGAGCGCAAGGACGTGGGCCTGACGCTGCGCATCAAGCCGCAGATCGGCGAAGGCGGCACGGTCCGGCTCGTGATCTACCAGGAGAACTCGAGCGTGGTGCCGTCGAGCCGGTTGTCACCGCAAGGCCTGACGACCGACAAGAGTGCGATCGAGACCACCGTGGTGGTCGATGATGGCCAGATCATGGTGCTGGGCGGCCTGTTGAAGGACGAGTACGGCGGCAGCGTCAGCCAGGTCCCATTCCTCGGCGATCTGCCCATTCTCGGCCCGCTGTTCCGGACCGACACCCGCACCCGCACCAAGAGCAACCTGATGGTCTTCCTGCGCCCGATCGTGATCCGCACGCCTGAAGATTCGAATGCGCTGTCGATCGACCGCTACGACCTGATCCGCGCCCAGCAGCAGAGCGTGGGGCAACCGCGGCAGAGCATCATCATGCCGATCAACGGCGCGCCGGTTGCGCCGCCGCTGGCCCCGGCAGAGTCTGGTTCACCGCTGAAGCGAGGCACGGCACCGCCGATGCTGATGCTGCCCGATGGGGCCTCACCGACGCAAATGGGCCCGGTGCCACCGCCGCTCTTGGCGCCTGAAGCGCCGAAGACGAACTAGCATGGCCTCTCGCCACCCCCTGCCCTACGGCTTCGCCAAGTCGCACACGCTGCTGCTCGAAGACGATGGCCAACAGCTGACCTTGTGGAGCGGTGAGCAAACACCGCCTGCGGCGCTGTCGGAAGTGCTGCGCGTGTACGACGTGCAGTGCTTCGAACGCGAAGCCCAGGCCAGCCTGGCGCAACGCATCGCGGTGGCCTACGCCGGCGGCGAATCGAGCGCCGCGACAGTCGTCGGCGAGGTCGAGAGCGCCGTCGACCTGTCGCGCCTGATGCAGGACTTGCCGGCCGTCGAGGACTTGCTCGAAGCCGCGAACGACGCGCCGATCATCCGCATGTTGAACGCGTTGCTGACGCAGGCCGCCAAGGACGGCGCCAGCGACATCCACATCGAACCCTACGAGCGCAATTCCTCGGTGCGTTTTCGCGTCGACGGCACGCTGCGCGAGGTGGTGCAGCCCAATCGTGCGCTGCACGCGGCGCTGATCTCGCGGCTGAAGATCATGGCCGAGCTCGACATCGCCGAGAAGCGCCTGCCACAGGACGGCCGCATCTCGCTGCGCATCGGCGGCCGCGCCATCGACGTGCGCGTGTCCACGCTGCCCTCGGCACACGGCGAGCGCGCCGTGCTGCGCCTGCTCGACAAGGGCGAATCGAAGTTCACGCTCGAATCACTGGGCATGAGCGGCGACGTGCTTTCGGGTTTCAACAAGCTCGTGCAGCAGCCGCATGGCATCGTGCTGGTCACCGGCCCCACCGGTTCGGGCAAGACGACGACGCTGTACGCCGCACTGCAGACGCTGGAAACGGCGACCACCAACGTGCTGACGGTCGAAGACCCGATCGAGTACGAGTTGCCCGGCATCGGCCAGACCCAGGTCAATCCGAAGATCGACCTGAGCTTCGCCAAGGCGCTGCGCGCGATCCTGCGCCAGGACCCGGACGTGATCATGATCGGCGAAATCCGCGATTTCGAGACCGCGCAGATCGCGATCCAGGCCTCGCTCACCGGCCATCTGGTGCTGGCCACGGTGCACACCAACGACGCGCCGAGCCTGGTCACCCGGCTGATCGACATGGGCGTCGAGCCCTACCTGCTGAGCTCGTCGCTGCTGGGTGTGCTGGCGCAGCGCCTGGTGCGCAAGCTGTGCGGGCACTGCAAGCGTGTCGATGCACGCGGCCGCTACCACCCGGTGGGTTGTGCCGAATGCGGACAGACCGGCTACCGCGGCCGCACCGGCGTTTATGAACTGATGACCATCGACGAGAGGATCAGCGCCTTGATCCACAGCCGCGCTGCCGAGAGCCAGCTGTTCGTCGCCGCCGAGGCGGCTGGCATGCACTCGATGCGCGAAGACGGCGAGCGGCTGGTCGAAGACGGCACCACCTCCGCGCAAGAGGTGATGCGTGTCACCCGTGAGTAGCTGAGTGCCCGCGTACAAGTTTGAAGCCCTCGACGCTGCCGGCAAGTCCAAGACCGGCCTGCTCGACGCCGACAACGCCAAGGCCGCGCGGGCGCAGCTGCGGGCGCAGGCCCTGGTGCCGCTCGAGGTGGTGCCGGTGGCTCAGGCGGCCAACGACGGCCAGTCCGGGCGCTTCGGCCGGCGTGTGTTCTCGAGCACGGAGCTGTCGGTCTGGACGCGGCAGATGGCTGGCCTGGTCGGCTCGGGGCTGCCGCTCGAACGCGCGTTGACGGCGCTGGTCGACGAGGCCGAAGACCCGCGCCAGCGCGAACTGGTGGCGCACCTGCGCAGCGAGGTCAATGCCGGCAGCCCGTTCGCACGCGCCCTGGCCAGCGCACCGCGCGAATTCGACGACGTCTACCGCGCCGTGGTCGCGGCCGGCGAACAAAGCGGTGCGCTGGGCATCGTGCTGGAAAAACTCGCCGACGACCTGGAGGAACGCCAGACCCTCAAGGGCAAGCTGATCGGCGCCACGCTGTACCCGGCGATCGTCTCGCTGATCGCGGTGGTGATCGTGATCTTCCTGGTGACCTATGTCGTGCCGCAGGTGGCCAGCGTGTTCGCCGGCAGCAAGCGTGCGCTGCCGCTGCTCACCGTGGTCATGCTCTCGGTCAGTGCCTTCGTGCGCCAATGGGGCTGGCTGGTGCTGCTGGGGGCCGCCGCGGGTGGCATGGCGTTCGCCTACGCACTGCGCAGTGACGCGGTTCGAGAGCGCTTCGACGGCTTCTGGCTGACCTTGCCGCTGGTCGGGCGCCTGGCGCGCGGCTACAACGCGGCACGATTCGCCAGCACGCTGGCGATGCTGGCGGCCGCCGGCGTGCCGATCCTCAAGGCCCTGCAGGCCGCTGCCGAAACGCTGGGCAACCGCGCGATGCGCGCCGACGCGCTGGCCGCGCTGGTCCAGGTCCGCGAAGGCGCCCCGTTGGCCAACGCGCTGGCCGCCAAGAAGCGCTTTCCAGGGCTGTTGCCGATGTTCGCCCGACTCGGCGAGCAGACCGGCACGCTGCCGCAGATGCTTCAGCGCGCCGCGACCCAGCTGAGTGTGGAGGTGCAGCGCCGCGCGATGGCGCTGGCCACCGTGCTCGAGCCGCTGCTGATCGTGGCCATGGGCGGCATGGTGATGCTGATCGTCCTGGCGGTGCTGCTGCCGATCATCCAGCTCAACACCTGGGTCAAGTAGGCCGGCCGCTCAGCCGAGTGGCGGCACCACCGCGAAGGCCACCCCGACGAGGGCCACAGCCACCGGGATGGCATTGACGATCCAACGCGCCCAAGTGCCCGAGGGCTCGATCGTCGGCACGGGCGCCATCAGGTCGAGCACGTCCTCGGCAAAGGCTTCGCTGCGGTAGAGGGGGGGCTGGGCGGCGGTGGTCATCAGCGGGCTCCTGCGGTATCGGCAGTGTCAGAGCATCACGTGTCAGATCGATGAATGGTTGACCGCTGCGGGGGCGACCTTGTGTGCAGATGTGCCGCAAATCCGCGCCAGCGAAGGGCTCGCAGCGGCGGCGAGAAGACCACGACCGACGCGCTGCGACTTGTTGCACGGCCGCCGTATCTGGCAGCCATTGCGCCGTCTTTTCCGCCCTTGTCGTGCCCTGGCGAGTGCTTGAATGATCCGCACCGGCCGAAGGAGATTCGCATGCACGCAGCGCAGTCGCCCAGCATCCCGATCGCCAAGATGCGAAGCGTCTATCGCTGCGCCGAGATCGAGCGCCGCCTGCACAAGCTGCCGGCCAAGGAGCACGAAAACCTGCGCAGCACCTACGAGCGGATGCTCGAGAAAGGGCCCGAGCGCTTCCAGGTCAAGCCCTCCGGCATTCCGGCGATGGACCACCTGTACGACGAGCTGCCCAACTTCCACGCCGCACTCGACGACGTCAAACGCCAACTCGCGCTGTGCCAGGACAGCCGCGACGCGCTCGAGATCGCGCCGATGCTGCTGCTGGGCCCGCCAGGCATCGGCAAGACCCATTTCGCGCGCGAGATCGCGCAGTTGCTCGGCACCGGGATGGGCTTCGTGTCGATGAGCAGCCTGACCGCCGGCTGGGTGCTGTCGGGGGCGTCGAGCCAATGGAAGGGCGCGCGCCCGGGCAAAGTCTTCGAGACCCTGGTCGACGGCGCCTACGCCAACCCGGTGATGGTGGTCGACGAGATCGACAAGGCTCGCGGCGAGCACGCCTACGATCCGCTGGGGGCCCTGTACAGCCTGCTCGAACACGACACCGCGCACGACTTCACCGACGAATTTGCCGAAGTCGCGATCGACGCCAGCCAGCTGATCTGGGTCGCCACCGCCAACGACGAGCGCGCGATTCCGGAGCCGATCCTGAACCGCATGAGCGTGTATGAGGTGCAGGCGCCCGACCGCGACGCCGCGCGGGCGATTGCCCTGCGGCTGTACGCCAGCCTGCGCCAAAGCCACGACTGGGGCCAGCGCTTTGGCCAGGCGCCGGCCGAAGACGTGCTCGAACGCATGTGCGACCTGGCGCCGCGCGACATGCGGCGGGCCTGGACCACCGCCTTCGGCAACGCCAAGCTCGACGGCCGCGATGCGATCGAGCTGAGCGACCTGCCGGCGGGACAGACTGCCGGCAAGCGTGGGCCATTGGGCTTCATGTCCCACTGAGTTCCATCGCTATCATGGGCCGCAATGCCCACCTCCCTCGACGGCCGCCTGGTGGTGGCCATTTCTTCCCGTGCCCTGTTCGACTTCGAGGACGAGAACCGCCTCTTCGAGGCCCGTGACGACCGCGCCTACATGCAGCTGCAACTGCAGCGGCTGGAACAACCGGCACGGGCCGGTGTGGCCTTCTCGCTGGTCAACAAGCTGCTGGCATTCAACACCCCCGAGAACGCGCTGGTCGAGGTCGTGATCCTGTCGCGCAACGATCCGGTGTCGGGGATGCGCGTCTTTCGCTCCTGCCAGCACTATGGCCTGCCGATCGAACGCGGCGTGTTCACGCGGGGTCAGAGCCCGTGGCGCTACCTGAAGCCGCTCAACGCCCACCTCTTCTTGTCCGCCAACGAGCCTGACGTGCGCTCGGCGCTGGCGGCGGGCGTGCCGGCGGCGCGCGTCTACCCGCACTCGGCGCGTGCGTCGGACGCCCACCCGTTCGAGGTGCGGATTGCCTTCGACGGCGACGCCGTGCTGTTCTCCGACGAGTCCGAACGCGTCTACCAGGACGCCGGCCTGGCGGCCTTCCAGGCCCACGAGAGCGCGCGTGCATCGACGCCGCTGGCGCCAGGCCCGTTCAAGCCGTTGCTCGAAGCCTTGCAGCGCCTGCAGCGCGAGCCGACCCACGCCATGCGCGTGCGCACCGCGCTGGTCACAGCGCGCAGCGCGCCGGCACACGAGCGCGCGATCCGCACGCTGATGGACTGGCACATCGATGTCGACGAGGCGATGTTCCTCGGCGGCCTGCCCAAGGGCGAGTTCCTGCGCGAGTTCGAACCCGATTTCTTCTTCGACGACCAGACCGGCCACATCGAGAGCGCCGCAGCCCACGTGCCGGCTGGGCATGTGGCGTCCGGCGTCAGCAATCCCCGTTAGGGCCCGTTCACGCCGGCCGGCTGCGCTGCAGACCCGCCAGGTCGAGCACACGAACGCCGCCGTACTCGATGCGGATCAGCCCCCGCGCTTGCAACGTGCGCAGCGCCTCGTTGACCCGCTGGCGTGACAGGCCCACCAGATAGCCGAGTTCCTGCTGCGTGATGCGCAGCAACTCGCCGACCCCCGGGTAAAGCACCGGGTGGAACAGCGCACCGAGGCTGCGCGCCACGCGCGTATCGACGTCGGTCAGCCGGTCGATCTCGCGCGCAGCGATGAACTGGCCCAGGCGCTCGTTGAGCTGGTTCATCAGGTAGCGGTTGAACGGGATGCTGCGCTCGATCAGCCAGTCGAAGGTGGCGATCGGCAGGCCGGCGACCACGCTCTTCCTCAGCGTCTCGATGTTGTAGCGATAGCTTTCGCGCTTGAGCAGCGTGCCCTCGCCGAACCAGGCGCCCGACGGCACGCCGGTGAAGGTGATCGGTGTGCCGAGCGCGCTGTCGTTGCTCATTTTCAGCAGGCCCTCGACGACACCGAACCACAGCGTGGCCGGGCGGCCGATCCGGCACAGGAACTCGCCGACTTCCGCCGCGGCCACCTGCATGTCGTCGGCAACGCGCTCGCGTTCGAGCGCATCGAGCAGCGGCCACCAGGGCACGCGCTGCAACTCGTCGGCGCTGGCCTTTCGCACGCGGTGGCGAAGCGACGATGGCGTGGTGCCGTGGTGCGTGGAGCGAGTCATTCGCGCTTGAGTTGACGCCGGGCTGACAACGTTGCCCCGGGGAAACGCTTTGCGGGGTGACCCGCAGATTGTCGCCAGAACGACAACATGGCGTCAAACTTCCGCCTAGTATCGCGCTCAAAACGGCACCCCACGATGCCGGACGGAGACTCGCGGTGCAAACCACCTTCCCGCGCCTGCTGCTCGACCACGCCGCCAAGCGTCCTGATGCGCCGGCGTTGCGCGAGAAGGAGTACGGCATCTGGCAAACGCTGACCTGGCGCGACCTGGCCACGCTGGTGCAGCACCTGGCCGGCGGCCTCGCTGCAGCGGGTCTGTCGGCCGGCCAGCATGTGGTGGTGGTCGGCGAGAACCGGCCACGGCTGTACGCGACGATGCTCGCTGCTCAGGCGCTCGGAGCGATTCCCGTGCCGCTGTACCAGGACGCCGCGGTCACCGAGTTCGTCTTCCCGATCAACAACGCCGAGGTGCAATTCGCGGTCGTCGAAGACCAGGAACAGGTCGACAAGCTGATCGAAGTCCGGCCGCAGTGTCCGCAACTCGCGCACATCTGGTACGACGACCCGCGCGGGCTGCGCAACTACAACGAGCCGGGGCTGGCCAGCCTGGATGCGCTGATCGAGGCCGGCAAGCGCCATGAAGCCGCGCATCCCGGCTTCTTCGACGCCGCCCTGGCCGCCGGCAAGCCCGACGACGTGGCCGCGATGTTCTTCACGTCCGGCACGACCGGCAACCCGAAGGGCGTGGTCCACAGTCACTTCACCTTGCTCGACCGCGCCGCGGCCGGTGCGCGATTCGACAAGCTCACGGCCACCGAAGAAGTGCTGGCCTACCTGCCGCCAGCGTGGATCGGCCAGAACATCTTCAGCTACGCGCAGTGGCTGGCCTGCGGCTACGTCGTCAACTGCCCCGAAAGCGCGAGCACCGCGACGATCGACTTGAAGGAGGTGGGGCCGACCTACTACTTCGCGCCGCCGCGCATCTTCGAAGGCCTGCTGACCAGCGTGACGATCCGCATGGAAGACGCCAGCCGCCTGAAGAAGTGGCTGTACAAGCACTTCATGGCGGTCGCGCAGCGCGTCGGGCCGACGCTGATGAGCGGCAAGGCGGTCGGCGTGCTCGACAGGCTGCATTACACGCTGGGCAACCTGCTGATCTATGGCCCGCTGCGCAACACGCTGGGCTTTTCGCGCGTGCGCGTGGCCTACACCGCGGGCGAGGCAATCGGGCCGGACCTGTTCACCTTCTACCGCGCCATCGGCATCAACCTGAAGCAGCTCTACGGCTCGACCGAGACCGCGGTGTTCGTCTGCCTGCAACCCGACCACGAGGTCAAGGCCGACACGGTGGGCGTGCCGATCGACGGCGTGGAGATCAAGTTCGACGCCAGTGGCGAGCTGCTGGTGCGCTCGAGCGGCCTGTTGAAGGGCTACTACAAGAACGACGCCGCCACGGCCGAGGTGCTGACCCCTGACGGCTGGTACCGCACCGGCGACGCTGGCTTCCTCGATGCCGGCGGGCACCTGAAGATCATCGACCGCGCCAAGGACGTCGGCCGCCTGATGGGCGGCCCGAACGACAGCGCGATGTTCGCGCCCAAGTACGTCGAGAACAAACTCAAGTTCTTCCCGTACCTCAAGGAGGCGGTGGCCTTCGGCGACAAGCGCGAGAAGGTCTGCGCCTTCGTCAACATCGATTTCGAGGCCGTCGGCAACTGGGCCGAGAAGCGCAACCTGCCCTACGCCGGCTATGCCGATCTGGCGGCCAAGCCGCAGGTGCTGGAGCTGGTGCGCGAATGCGTCGAGAAAGTCAATGCCGACCTGGCCGCCGACGCGATGCTGGCCGGCAGCCAGATCAGCCGCTTCCTGATCCTGCACAAGGAACTCGATGCCGACGATGGCGAGCTGACGCGCACGCGCAAGGTGCGGCGCGGCTACATCGGCGAGAAGTACCAGGTGCTGGTCGACGCGCTGTACGGCGGCAAGACCGAGCAGTTCATCGAGACGGCCGTCAAGTTCGAGGACGGCCGGGCCGGCAGCGTATCGGCAACGCTGAAAGTCGTCGACGTCAAGACCTTTCCGTCGGTGAAGAAGGCCGCGTGATGACGACGAAGAAGATCGGCGAGGTCATCCTCGACGTCAACAACATCTCGCTGAGCTTCGGCGGCGTGAGGGCCCTCAGCGACATCAGCTTCAACGTCCGCGAGCACGAGATCCGCGCCATCATCGGGCCCAATGGCGCCGGCAAGAGCTCGATGCTCAACTGCATCAACGGCGTCTACCAGCCGCAGCAGGGGTCGATCAACTTCCGCGGCCAGACCTTCAGCCAGATGAACTCGCGCCAGGTGGCCGAACTGGGCTTCGCGCGCACGTTCCAGAGCCTGGCGCTGTTCAAGGGCATGAACGTCATCGACAACCTGATGTCGGGCCGCAACCTGAAGATGAAGACCAACCTGTTCCAGCAGGCGTTGTACCTGGGCGCTGCGCGGCGCGAGGAGAACGAACACCGCGCTTTCGTCGAGCACATCATCGATTTCCTGGAGATCCAGGCCTACCGCAAGACCCCCGTCGGCCGCTTGCCCTATGGCCTGCAAAAGCGCGTCGACCTCGGCCGCGCCCTGGCCATGGAGCCGCAGGTGCTGCTGCTCGATGAGCCGATGGCCGGCATGAACGTCGAAGAGAAGCAGGACATGTGCCGCTTCGTGCTCGATGTCAACGACGAGTTCGGCACCACCATCGTGCTGATCGAGCACGACATGGGCGTGGTGATGGACATCTCCGACCGCGTGGTCGTGCTCGACTACGGCAAGAAGATCGGCGACGGCACCCCCGACGAGGTGCGCAGCAACGCGGACGTCATCAAGGCGTACCTCGGAACCACACACTGAAGGCGACCGCCATGGGACCGTTCCTCGAAACCCTGATCGGCGGCCTGATGACGGGCATGCTGTATTCGCTGGTGGCGCTGGGCTTCGTGCTGATCTTCAAGGCCTCCGGCGTGTTCAATTTCGCGCAGGGCGCGATGGTGCTGTTCGCGGCGCTGACGATGGCCCGCTTCGCGCAATGGATTCCGCAGTGGACGGGCCTGACGGACAAGCTGCTGGTCAACCTGCTGGCCTTCGGCGTGGCGATGGTCGTGATGATCGGCGTGGCCTGGCTGATCGAGCGCCTGGTGCTGGGCAAGCTGGTCAACCAGGAGGGCATCACGCTGCTGATGGCCACGCTGGGCATCACCTACTTTCTCGACGGATTCGGCCAGACGCTGTTCGGCAGTGACATCTACAAGATCGACGTCGGCCTGCCGAAGGATCCGATCTTCCTGCTCGAGCAGACCTTCCAGGGCGGCATCCTGGTCAACCAGGAAGACCTCGCCGCCGCAGCCATCGCCGCGGCGCTGGTGGCGCTGCTGGCGGCCTTCTTCCAGTACACCAGCACCGGCCGCGCCCTGCGCGCGGTGGCCGACGACCACCAGGCCGCGCAGTCGATCGGCATCCCGCTGAGCCGGATCTGGGTCATCGTCTGGAGCGTGGCCGGCTTCGTCGCCCTGGTGGCCGGCATCATCTGGGGCAGCAAGCTCGGCGTGCAGTTCTCGCTGTCGCTGGTGGCGCTGAAGGCGCTGCCGGTGGTGATCCTGGGCGGCCTGACGTCGGTGCCCGGCGCCATCATCGGCGGGCTGATCATCGGTGTCGGCGAGAAGCTGTCGGAGGTCTTCATCGGCCCCTATTTCGGGGGCGGCATCGAGATCTGGTTCGCCTATGTGCTGGCGTTGCTCTTCCTGCTGGTCAGGCCGCAAGGACTGTTCGGAGAGAAGATCATCGACCGCGTCTGAGCACACAAGGAAAAGAACATGCTCTACCGCGAAAACGGCCAGTTCAAGACCAGCTACTCGGCTGACCAGCAGATCTTTCCGATCCTGCAGGACCGCATCGCGATGGGGCTGCTGCTCGCCGTCGCTTTCGTGGCGGTGCCGCTGTTGGGCAGCGAATACATGTTTCGCGCCATCTTCATCCCGTTCCTGATCCTTTCGCTGGCTGCGTTGGGGCTGAATATCCTGGTCGGCTACTGCGGGCAGATCTCGCTGGGCACCGGCGCCTTCATGGCGGTCGGCGCCTATGCGGCCTACAACTTCCAGGTCCGCATCGAGGGCATGCCGGTGCTGCTGTCGATGCTGCTCGGTGGCGTGTGCGCGACGGCCGTCGGCGTGGTGTTCGGGATCCCGTCGCTGCGCATCAAGGGCCTGTACCTCGCCGTGGCCACGCTGGCGGCGCAGTTCTTCGTCGACTGGGCCTTCCTGCGCATCAAGTGGTTCACCAACGATTCGGCCTCGGGCTCGGTGAGCGTGGCCAACGTCAATGTCTTCGGCCTGGCCATCGAGACGCCGGTGGCCAAGTACCTGTTCTGCCTGAGCTTCCTGATCGTGTTCGGGCTGCTGGCCAAGAACCTGGTGCGCAGCCACATCGGCCGCGAGTGGATGGCCATTCGCGACATGGACGTGGCCGCAGCCGTGATCGGGATCCGCCCGGTCCACGCCAAGCTGTCGGCGTTCGCCGTCAGCTCGTTCATCGTCGGCGTGGCTGGCGCCCTGTGGGGCTTTGTCTACCTCGGCTCCTGGGAGCCTGCGGCGTTCTCGATCGACCGCTCGTTCCAGTTGTTGTTCATGGTCATCATCGGCGGCCTGGGCTCGATCATGGGCAGCTTCTTCGGCGCCGCCTTCATCGTGCTGCTGCCGATCCTGCTCGACCAGTTGCTGCCGGCGCTGGGCTCGCTGGTCGGCCTCGATTTCGACACCGCGGTCGTCTCGCACGTCGTGTCGATGATCTTCGGCGCGCTGATCGTTTTCTTCCTGATCGCCGAGCCGCATGGCCTGGCCCGCTTGTGGGCTGTCGCCAAGGAGAAGCTCAGGCTCTGGCCGTTCCCGCATTGAGTTCCCCGCACTGACAAGTGCACGTTTTCCTAGTTCCACCTCTGGAGGCAGACATGAAATTGAAGTCCCTGGCTCTGGCCGCCGCCCTGTCGGCGGTCGCCCTGAGCACCGTGCTGACCGCTCCCGCCGCCTACGCCCAGGCCAAGGAGCAGTTCTTCCCGCTGTTGCCGTACCGCACCGGCCCCTTTGCGCCGAACGGCGTGCCGTGGGCCAACGGCTTTGCCGACTACCTGAAACTGGTCAATGCCCAGGGCGGCATGAACGGCGTGAAGATCATCTTCGAGGAGTGCGAGACCGGCTACCTCACCGACAAGGGCGTCGAGTGCTACGAGCGCCTGAAGGGCAAGCATGGCGGCGCGACGATGTTCCAGCCGCTATCGACCGGCATCACCTTCGCGCTGACCGAGAAGGCCCCCGCCGACAAGATCCCGCTGATCACCGCCGGCTACGGCCGCAGCGAGAGCCAGGACGGCGGCGTCTTCAAGTGGAACTTCCCGCTGATGGGCACCTACTGGGTGGCCGCCGACGCGCTGACCCAGGTGATCGGCAAGAAGGAGGGCGGCCTGGACAAGCTCAAGGGCAAGAAGATCGCGCTGGTCTACCACGACAGCCCTTACGGCAAGGAGCCGATCCCGCTGCTGCAGGAGCGCAGCAAGATGCACGGCTTCGAGTTGCAGCTGCTGCCGGTGACGTCACCCGGCGTGGAGCAGAAGTCGACCTGGCTGCAGATCCGCCAAAGCAAGCCCGACTACGTGCTGCTGTGGGGCTGGGGCGTGATGAACTCCACCGCGTTGAAGGAGGCCGTGGCCACCGGCTACCCGCGCGAAAAGATGTACGGCGTGTGGTGGTCGGGCGCCGAGCCCGACGTCAAGGACGTCGGTGACGGCGCCAAGGGCTACAACGCGGTGACGATGCAGCACGGCGCCGAACCGAACTCGAAGATCGTCAAGGACATCCTGGCGCTGGTGCACGGCAAGGGCCAGGGCACCGGGCCGAAGGAAGAGGTGGGCTCGGTGTTGTACATGCGCGGCGCGATCTCCGCGATGTTGGGCGTCGAAGGCGTCAAGCGCGCGCAGGAGCGCTTCGGCAAGGGCAAGGTGATGACCGGCGAGCAGACGCGCTGGGGCCTGGAAAACTTGGCGCTGGACCAGAAGAAGCTCGACGCGCTCGGCTTTGCCGGCGTGATGCGGCCGGTGAGCACCAGCTGCGTCGACCATGTGGGCGCCAACTGGGCCCGCGTGCACACCTGGGACGGCGCGAAGTGGAGCTTCACGTCCGACTGGCTGCAAGCCGACGAGCAGATCATCAAGCCGATGGTCAAGGCGGCGGCGGACAAGTACGCAGCCGAAAAGAAGCTGACACGGCGCACGCCTGAGGATTGTCAGAGCTGACAGCGGTCAAGGGCTTCGCGAGGAGCCCTTGTTCGAGCATCGCGCGCGGCGCTCGAACAAGCCCGGACCCTACCCATGAGCAATATCCTTCTCAACGTCAACGGCATCGAGGTCATCTACAACCACGTCATCTTGGTGTTGAAGGGCGTGTCGTTGCAGGTGCCCGAGGGTGGCGTCGTGGCCTTGCTCGGCGGCAACGGCGCGGGCAAGACGACGACCTTGCGCGCCGTCTCCAACCTGCTGGCCGGTGAGCGCGGCGAGGTCACCAAGGGCTCGATCGAGCTGCGTGGCGAGCGCATCGAGAAGCTGACCACCTCCGACATGGTCAACCGCGGCGTGATCCAGGTGATGGAGGGCCGCCACTGCTTCGCCCACCTGTCGATCGAGGACAACCTGATGACGGGGGCCTACACGCGCCAGGACGGCAAGGCCGCGGTCGCGGCCACGCTGGACAAGGTCTATACGTACTTTCCGCGGCTGAAGGAGCGGCGCAGCTCGCAGGCGGCCTACACCTCGGGCGGCGAGCAGCAGATGTGCGCGATCGGCCGGGCGCTGATGGCCAACCCGAAAATGGTGCTGCTCGACGAGCCGAGCATGGGCCTGGCGCCGCAGATCGTCGAAGAGGTGTTCGAGATCGTCAAGGACTTGAACCAGCGCGAGAAGGTCACCTTCCTGCTGGCCGAGCAGAACACCAACATGGCGCTGCGCTACTCCGACTACGGCTACATCCTCGAGAACGGCCGCGTCGTGATGGACGGCCAGGCCAAGGCGTTGCGCGAGAACGAGGACGTGAAGGAGTTCTACCTCGGCATGGGCGGCGGCGACCGCAGGAGCTTCAAGGACATCAAGAGCTATCGGCGGCGCAAGAGGTGGTTGAGTTGACCACCCCCGAAGCGGCTGCGCCGCTCCCCCTCAAGGGGGCACCGCTGGCGGACCGGCGAAGCCGGATCCGCCGCGGTTGCTTGGCAAGAACTTCGAGACGTGCTTGATGTGCCAGTGGACACGCAATGAGTTCATCTGACGATAGCTTCGGCTTCGCGCCACCGCCGTTCAAGGCCGACGAATCCCTCGTCGGCCTGAAGCGCCAATTGCGCGATTTGAAACTGGCCGAGCGCGGCAATGCCTTCGAGCAGCGCGGCAAGCGCGTCGTCGAAATCGCGGTCGAAGCGGGAGCGATCCAGGTCAAGCTCGCGCGGCGCCTTGCGCTCACACCCGAGTGGGACCGGCTGACGCTGACATCCGCCGCCGACTTGCGCAAGCTGGTCGACGAGGCGAAGAAGCGCCTGGCGCGCTGGGAGCATGAAGAGTGAGCCACGATTTCTACGACGCACTGGAAGCGCGCGACCCGGCCGTGCGCGAAGCCCGGCTGATGGCCGCGCTGCCGGCTCAGATCGCGCATGCACAGCGCCATGCCGCTGCCTTCGCCGCTTCGCTGGCGGGCATCGACGCAACCATGATCACCAGCCGCGCCGCGCTCGCCCGCTTGCCGGTGGTGCGCAAGCACGAGTTGCTCGAACGACAGAATGCTGCCCGCGCGCAAGGTGCCCGTCACGATCCGTTCGGCGGCTTCGCCACCATCGGCTGGCGTGCGCTCGGCGCGCTGCGACGCGCGCAGCGCGTGTACCAGTCGCCCGGGCCGATCTATGAGCCCGAAGGCACCGCCGGCGACTACTGGCGGCTGGCGCGCGCGTTGTACGCCGCCGGCCTGCGCGGCGGCGATCTGGTGCACAACAGCTTTTCCTACCACCTGACGCCCGGCGGGCTGATGATGGAGTCGGGCGCGCTGGCGCTGGGCTGCACGGTGTTCCCCGGCGGCGTCGGCAATACCGAACTGCAACTGCAAGCCATCACTGAGCTGCGGCCCGACGCCTACATCGGCACGCCGAGCTTCCTGAAGATCCTGATCGAGAAAGCGGCGGAGGGCGCCAGCGACATCGGGTCGCTAAAGAAGGCGCTGCTCGGCGGCGAAGCCTTCCCGCCGTCGCTGCGCGATTGGCTGATCGAGCGTGGCATCCAGGGCTACCAATGCTATGCAACCGCCGACCTGGGGCTGATTGCCTATGAGACCGCCGCACGCGAAGGCCTGGTCGTCGACGAAGGCGTGATCGTCGAGATCGTGCGCCCGGGCAGCAGCGATGTGGCGGCCGAGGGCGAGGTCGGCGAAGTGGTGGTCACGACGCTCAACCCAGACTGCCCGCTGATCCGCTTCGGCACCGGCGACCTCTCGGCCGTGCTGCCCGGTCATTGCCCGAGCGGCCGCACCAACACGCGCATCAAGGGCTGGCTCGGCCGCGCCGACCAGACCGCCAAGGTGCGTGGCATGTTCGTGCATGCCAGCCAGGTCGCCGAAGTGCTCAAGCGGCACCCCGAGATCGGTCGCGCCCGGCTGGTGGTCGAAGGCGAGATGTCCAACGACCGCATGACGCTGCACGCCGAGCTGGCCGCAGTCAGTGCTCCGGAAGGTCTAGCCGAGCGTGTCGCGCAGAGCCTGCGCGACGTCACCAAGCTGCGCGGCGAGATTGCCTGGAAACAGCCGGGCCAGCTGCCCAACGACGGCAAGGTGATCGAAGACGCGCGCAGCTACAGGTAGCTCGCCGACGCTGCGCGGGTCACGCCGAACACCATGTCCGACGTGTTGGCGCTCTGCATCATCCGTCCGTTCAGGCGCGACTCAATGTGCAGGCCGCTGCCGCCCGGCGGCGGTATCAGGTTGTGTGTCACGGCGGCCATCGCCAGCGGCTGCAGGTCCAGTGGCTCCACCCCGAACGACCGACATCTCGCGAACGCGCGCCGCTTAAACTCGCGCCCGCACAGCCAGGGTAACAATGAAAACAAAGACCGAGACCAGACGTAGCCCCCGCGCCGGGGCAGCCCACAACAGGCAGGAGGTCACGCTGCAGATGGTGGCCGAGCTCGCCGGGGTGTCGCCGAGCACGGTGTCGCGCATCCTCAACGGCACCGCCGTCGTCAGCGATGAGAAGCGCAAGGCCATCGAGCGCGCGATCGCCCGCCTCGGCTTCGTGCCGAACCCCGTGGCACGTGGGCTGGCCGGTGGCCGCACGCTCAGCGTGGGCGTGATCACTCAGGCGATCGACAGCCCTTTCTACGGCGTGGCGTTGCGCGGCATCGAGGACACGCTCGGCAAGGCCGGCTACAGCCCGCTGTTCGTCAGTGGCCATTGGGACGCGGCCGAGGAGGCGCGCTGCATCGACGTGCTGCGCTCGCGGCGCGTCGACGGCATCATCGTGCTCACCGGCCGCCTCAGCGACCAGGCCCTGCGCACTCAGGCCAAGGCGCTGCCCGTGGTGGTGACCGGGCGGCGGCTGAAAGCGCCGGGCCTGTTCGCATTGGAGTTCGACAATTTCGAGGGCGGCCGGCTGGCCACCCAGCACCTGCTGGATCTCGGGCACCGGCGCATCGCCTTCATCGCCGGCGATGCCAAGCACCCCGACACCAGCGAACGCCAGCGCGGCTACCGCGCGGCGCTCGACGCGGCCGGCGTGGCCATCGATCCGGCTCTTGTGCTGCCCGGCCAGTTCGTGGAGGAGAGCGGCGTCGCGGCTGTCGAGCGCCTGTTCGAGAGTCGCACCCCCTTCACGGCCATCTTTGCGGCCAATGACCAGATGGCCTTCGGCGCCGCGTTGGCCCTGCACCAGCATTCGCTGCGCGTGCCGCATGACGTCTCTCTGGTCGGCTTCGACGACGTGCCGTCCGCCTTGTATGCGATCCCACCGCTGTCGACGGTGCACCAGCCGGTGTATGAAATTGGCTGTCTGGCGGCGGCGGCGATGTTGCAACTGCTGGCCGGTGAAGCGCCGACCGTGTCGGTGCCGGCGCCGCGCTTCGTTGTCCGCGAATCCAGCCGCGCCCCGCGCGGGCGCTGAGACCCGCTCGGCGGCCGCGCCGGCCGCGCGGCCCCCCGCACTTACCCTCGATTGACACGATCGGCAGAGCCCCTAGAATTTGAAAGCGCTTTCATACCGATTGAACGGCGCGGCAGCGGAGGGGTCGGATGCGAGCGATGGGCAGCGGGTCGATGCGGCGGTGGGCAGGGCTGGGTGCCGGCCTGTGCCTGCTCGCAGCGCACGCGGCGCAGGCCCAGCAGTCGCTGACCATCGCCGCCTTTCCCGCCGTCGACGAGATCGTCAAGTCGGCGATCCCGGCCTGGAAGCGGCTGCACCCGAACGTCGAGATCAAGGTCGTCAGTCGCCAGTTCAGCGACCACCACACGGCCATGACGACGGCGCTGTCGACCTCGTTCTACCTGCCCGACGTGATGGCGCTCGAGGTCGGCTATGTCGGCCGCTTCGCACAGGGCGGCGGACTCGATGACCTGAGCAAGCCGCCCTACGACATCCAGCGCTTCCAGTCGCGCTGGGTGCCGTATGCCTACCAGCAGGCCACCAGCCGCAAGGGCGCCGTCGTCGCCGCGCCGACCGACATCGGCCCGGGCACCCTGCTCTACCGCGCCGACGTGCTGGCCAAGGCCGGCGTCAGCGAAGCCGACCTGACCGGCTCCTGGGAGGGCTACGTGGCCACCGGCGCGAAGATCAAGGCCGCCACCGGCGCCTACCTGATGGCCCATGCACGCGACATGAAGGACATCGTCATCCGCACCGGCATCCAGCCCGGCGAGGGCCTGTACTTCGACAGCAGGTCCAACGTGCTGGTGACCTCGCCGCGCTTCGTGCGCGCGTTCGAGCTGGCGCGCAAGGTGCGCCAGGGCAAGCTCGACGCCAGGGTCAGCGCCTGGTCGAGCGAGTGGACCGAGGGTTTCAGGCGCGGCACGATCGCCACGCAGATGACAGGCGCCTGGCTGGCCGGCCACCTGAACAACTGGCTGGCCCCCGCCACCAAGGGCCAGTGGCGCGCCGCGCAATTGCCCGAAGGCGCCTTCGCTGCCTATGGCGGCACCTTCTTCGCCATTCCGCGCGGTACGCCGGCCGCGCACAAGCCACTGGCCTGGGCCTTCATCCAACTGATGACGCTCGACCGCGAGGTGCAACTCAGCGCATTCAAGTCGCAGGATGCCTTCCCCTCGCTGCTGGAAACCTTCGACGACCCGTTCTTCGAGCAGCCGATCGAGTTCCTCGGCGGCCAAATGGCACGGGTCGGCTGGCGCGCCGCCACCAAGCGCATCGCGGCAGTCGATGTGCACAAGCAGGACGCCTTTGCCAGCGAGGTCATCGACACCGAACTCGACAAGGTGCTCGACCGCGGCAAGGACATCAAGACCGCGCTGGCCGACGCCGAACGGCTGCTCAAGCAACGCGCGTTTCGCTGAGCGACACACCATGAAACTGCCCGCCGCCCTGCGCCTGTCGCCCACGCTGGCGCCCTATGTCTTCCTCAGTCCGTTCGTGATCCTGTTCGCCGTGTTCGGCGTGTTCCCGCTGGCGTTCTCGCTCTACCTGGCCTTCCAGTCCTGGGAGCCGACCAGCGGCCTGGGTGCGATGGAGTTCGTCGGCCTGTCCAACTACGCCTTCGCGCTGCAGGACGAGTGGTTCTGGAAGTCGCTGAAGAACACCGCCTGGCTGGCGCTGGCCTCGGGCGTGCCGCAACACCTGGTGGCGATCCCGCTGGCGGTCTTCATCCACACCTCGTTCAAGCGCCTGCGCAACGGCGTCGTCGGCGCCTACTTCATGCCCTACATCACGTCGACGGTGGCGATCGCGATCCTGTTCAGCTCACTGTTCTCGACCGACTACGGCCTGATCAACGTCGGCATCAATGTGCTGAGCCAGGTCCCCGTGCTCGGCGGGCTGATGCCGGCCAACCCGGTCGACTGGCTCAACGACCCCGACAACATCAAGCCGGCGATCGCGATGATCGTGTTCTGGCGCTATGTCGGCTTCAACGTCGTGCTCTACCTGGCGGCGCTGCAGACGATTCCGGCCGACATCTACGAGGCCGCGACGATGGACGGCGCCGGGCGGCTGCAGCAGTTCTTCCACATCACGCTGCCGAGCCTGAAGCCGATGATCTTCTTCGGCGTCACGCTGTCGGTCATCGGCGGCCTGCAACTGTTCGAGGAGCCCTTCATCCTGACCGGCGGCCGCGGTGGCTCCGACCAGTCGGGCATGACCGCCGCGATCTATCTGTACCGGATGGCCTTCGACTTCAACGACTTCGGCGCCGCCAGTGCAATGTCGTGGCTGCTGTTCATCCTGGTGGCCGCGCTGACCTGGGCCACCAACCGCGCCTTCGCGCCGCGCAAGGGGACAGCATGAGCGCGCCGGGCCGCCCCAAGCGCCATACCGCCGTGCGAAGCACGGAGGTTGCCCGATGAACTCCGATCGCCTCGCCCCCTGGGCCGCCTACTGCGTCGTCGGCGTCGGCGCGCTGATCATGCTGGCGCCGTTCTACTTCATGTTCGTCTTCGCCACGCACTCGCGCACGGAGATCTTCAGCCTGCCGCCGCCGATGTTCTTTGGCGACGACTTCCTCAACAACCTGAAGATCCTGACCGAGCGCATGCCCTTCTGGCGCAACCTGGGCTGGAGCCTGTACGTGGCGCTGGCCTCGACCGCGCTGACGCTGTTGTTCTGCTCAATGGGCGGCTACGCCTTCGCGCTGTTCGACTTCAAGTTCAAGAACGCGCTGTTCGGTCTGGTCATGGGCACCATGCTGCTGCCGTCGTTCATGAACATGATCCCGACCTTCATGATCATGGATGCGCTGGGCTGGATCGATCAGCCCAAGGCGCTCTACATCCCGGGTGCGGCCAGCGCCTTCGGCATCTTCCTGATGCGCCAGTTCGTCACCTCGTCGATCCCGCGAGACCTGATCGAGGCTGCGCGCATGGACGGCTGCAGCGAAGTTGGCATCTACGCCCGGATCGTGCTGCCGCTGTTGAAGCCCGCGTTGGGCACGCTCGGCCTGATCACCTTCATCGCCTCGTGGAACAACTTCATCGGGCCGCTGATCGTGATGCGCAGCCCCGACATGTACACCCTGCCGCTGGCCCTGCGCAGCCTGCAGAGCCCGGTCAACACCGAGTGGGGCGCGCTGATGACCGGCTCGGCCATCGCCACGCTGCCCTTGGTGGTGCTGTTCGTGCTGTCGTCGCGCCAGTTGATTTCCGGCCTCACGGCCGGCGCCGTGAAGTAGCCGCTGCGATGACCCTGCCCGACACCGGCGCGAAGATGCCGACATTTCCCGCCGACTTCGTCTGGGGTGTGGCCACCAGCGCGTTCCAGATCGAAGGCGGCGCGATCGAAGACGGCAAGGGGCCGTCGATCTGGGACGAGTTCTGCCGCGTGCCCGGCGCCATCGCCGACGGCAGCGACGGCCGCGTCGCCTGCGACCATTACCACCGCTGGGCCTCCGACCTCGACCTGATCGCCAGCCTCGGCGTCGATGCCTACCGCTTCTCGGTGTCGTGGCCGCGGGTACGCCCCGGTGGCGCTGGCGCCTGGAACGAGAAGGGCCTGGCCTTCTACGACCGCCTCATCGATGGCCTGCTGGCGCGTGGCATCAAACCCTACCTGACACTCAACCACTGGGACCTGCCGGCCGAGCTGCAGGCCAGCGGCGGCTGGGCCAACCGCGACACCGTGCACCGCTTCGTCGAGTACGCGCAAGGCATTGCCGCTCGGTTGGGCGACCGCTTGGCCACCATCACGACCCACAACGAACCCTGGGTGATCGCGACGCTCGGACACGAGATGGGGATCTTCGCCCCCGGCGTGAAAGACCGCGCGGCGGCGATGCAGGTCTCGCACCACCTGCTGCTCAGCCACGGCCTGGCGCTGCAGGCGCTGCGGGCGCAGGGCTGCAAGGCCCGGCTGGGCATCGTGCTCAACCTGTCGCCCCTGCTGCCGGCCGCCGACACCGCCGCCGACCACGCCAAGACGCGCCTCGAGGACGGGCGCTCGGTGCGCTGGTACATGGATCCCCTGTTCAAGGGTGCCTATCCGCAAGACGTGCTCGAGCACCTCGGCGCCGCCGCTCCGAAGGTCCGGGCCGGCGACCTGCAGCACATCGCCACGCCGATGGACTTCCTGGGCGTCAACTACTACACCCGCTCGATGATCAGCGCCGGCGCGCCGTGGGACGTGCACAACGGCGGGCGCGAAGTCACCGAGATGGGCTGGGAGGTCTATCCCGAGGGCCTGACCGACCTGCTGTTGCGCCTGCACCGCGACTACGCGCTACCGCCGATGTACGTCAAGGAAAACGGCGCCGCCTTCAAGGACACGCTCGTCGATGGCCAGGTGCACGACGCGCAGCGCACCAACTACATCGCCAATCACATCGCCGCTGTCGGCAATGCGCTGGCCCATGGCGTGCGCATGGAGGGCTACATGGTCTGGAGCCTGCTCGACAACTTCGAGTGGGCCTCGGGCTACGAAAAGCGCTTCGGCATCGTGCATGTCGACTATGCCACCCAACGCCGCACGCTCAAGGACAGCGCGCTGTGGTACCAGGGCTTCCTGCAGCGTCAGAAGGCCGCACGCGCACAGCGCAGCCTGGCCACAACCGGAGTTTGAAATGGGACAGGTATCGCTGCGCGGCATCCGCAAGAGCTACGGCAAGGTCGATGTCATCAGAGGCGTCGACCTCGATGTGGCTGATGGCGAGTTCATCGTCTTCGTCGGCCCCTCGGGCTGCGGCAAGTCGACCACGCTGCGCATGATCGCCGGCCTGGAAACCATCACCGATGGCGAAATCCTGATCGACGGCCAGCGCGCCAATGACCTGCGCCCGGCCGACCGCGGCGCCGCGATGGTGTTCCAGAGCTACGCGCTGTACCCGCACATGACGGTGGCCGAGAACATGGGCTTCGCGCTGAAGATGGCGGGCGTGGCCAAGGCCGACCGCGAGGCCCAGGTCGGCCGCGCGGCCGAGATCCTGCGCATCACCGAGCTGCTCGGGCGCTTTCCGAAGGAATTGTCGGGCGGCCAGCGCCAGCGCGTGGCGATCGGCCGCGCCATCGTGCGCAAGCCCAAGGTCTTCCTGTTCGACGAGCCGCTCTCCAACCTCGACGCTGCGCTGCGCGTGAACATGCGCATCGAGCTCTCAAGGCTGCACAAGGAACTGGCCACGACGATGATCTACGTCACCCACGACCAGGTCGAGGCGATGACGTTGGGCGACCGCATCGCCGTCTTCAACAAGGGGATCGTCGAGCAGCTCGGCCCGCCGATGGCCCTGTACAACCGGCCAGCCAACGAGTTTGTCGCTGGCTTCATCGGTGCGCCGCGCATCAACCTGATTCCCCGTCCGCCCGCCGCGGGAGCTACCGCGCAGCATGCTGCCTTGTGGAACACGCTCGCAGGTCAGGCGCCGGCTGGCGTCCAGCAAGCGGGTCTGCGTCCTGAGCACCTGCACCTGGTGCCGGCCGGCCAGGGTATCGCCGCCAGCGTGGCATTGGCCGAGCACCTCGGTGACACGTCGATCATCCATTTGAAGATCGACGGCATCAGCGAACTGCTGACTGCCAAGGTCGGTCCCGAACACGCAAAGGTCGATGCCGGCCAGACCGTTGGCCTGGCCCCCGACGCGTCGTGGGCCCTGGCCTTCGGTGCCGACGGCCGATTGGTGTCGTAGAGCAACGGAGCGCAATCATGGCAAGGGCAAAACGCAAGGGCGATTGGACCCTGGTGTGGAACGACGAGTTCGACGGCGACCAGCTCGACCGCTCGAAGTGGGCCTACGACATCGGCAACGGCTTCTACGACTACAAGAACAACGCCTGGGTCGCCGGGTGGGGCAACGAGGAGTTGCAGTACTACACCCACGAGCCGGAGAACGTCTCGGTCAAGGACAGCCTGCTGACGATCCGCGCGATCAAGGAGCCGCTGCACGGCTGCGGCTACACCTCGGCGCGGTTGAAGACGCGCCAGCGCGACGGCACGCCGCTGTTCACCAAGGTCTACGGCCGCATCGAGTTCCGCGCCAAGGTGCCCTGGGGCAAGGGCCTGTGGCCGGCGCTGTGGATGCTACCGCAGGACGACAAGTACGGGGGCTGGGCCGCGTCGGGCGAGATCGACCTGATGGAGATCGTGGGCGAGAAGCCGCACGAGGTGCTCAACAGCATCCACTTCGGCTCGGTCTTTCCCAAGCGCTCGCTGATCACCACGGTTCACAAGCTGCCCGGCGGCAGCATGGTGTCGGATTGGCACACCTATGCAGTCGAGTGGGAGCCGGGCGAGATCCGCTTCTTCGTCGACGACGTCCAGACCTGCACTTACGACCACTGGTGGAGCTGCAGCAAGACCAAGGGCGGCCTGGGCCTGCAGGCCAGGCGCGCCGAGGATCTGAACGCCTGGCCGGCCCCGTTCGACCAGCCGTTCTACCTGGTGATGAACGTGGCCGTCGGCGGCAATTTTCCGGGCGCGCCGAATGCCCAGACCCAGTTCCCCGCAGAACTCGTCGTCGACTACGTGCGCGTGTACGACAAGGTCGGCGGCTATGGAACGACCAAGCCGATCGGCAAAGGCCAGTTCCCGTGGCAGAAGAAGAAACCCCGATAGGAGGCACGATGTCCAAACCTCGAATCCCCGAACAAGACGCCGCGCGCGGCGACTATCCCGCGTCCGAACAAGTGCGCTCCGGCGCGATGCCGATGGTCGCGGCGCAAGGCGGTGCCTGGTCGCATGTCAAGCCCGAGGTCTGGACCGACGTCGAGCGCAAGACGCTGCAAGAGGCCTTCCGCGCGGTGCTCCAGCGCGGCGTGCACGGCCTGTGCTACAGCCCCTACCTCGAAGGCCAGTCGCCGGGATCGCAGATCGGCGAAGCGCAGATCCGCGAACGCATGAAGATCATCCAGCCGTACACGCGCTGGATCCGCACCTTCTCCTGCACCGACGGTCATGAACAGACGCCGCGCATCGCGCACGAGCTGGGCATCAAGACCCTGGTGGGCGCCTGGATCGGCACCGATGCCGAAATCAACGAGCGCGAGATCGCCGGCGTGATCGAGGTCGCCCGCGCGGGCCACGCCGACATCGTCGCGGTGGGCAACGAGGTGCTGCTGCGCGAGGACATGGACGAGGACCAGTTGCTGGCCTGCATCCAGCGCGTCAAGGATGCGCTGCCCGGCGTGCCGGTGGGCTATGTCGACGCCTACTACCTGTTCGAACTGCACCCGCGCATCACCGCCGCGTGCGACGTCGTGCTGACCAACTGCTACCCGTTCTGGGAAGGCTGCCCGCGCGAGGGTGCCCTGGCCTACATGCAGAACATGGTGCGGCGCACGCGCGCCGCGGCGCCGGGCAAGCGCATCGTGATCAGCGAGACCGGCTGGCCCGACAAGGGCAGCGCCTTCCACGGCTCGGTGCCGTCGATCGAAGGGGCGATGGCCTATTTCACCGACACCATCGAGTGGGCCGAGGCCGACGGCATCGAGGTCTTCTACTTCGCCGCCTTCGACGAGGCCTGGAAGGTCGGCGCCGAAGGCGATGTGGGCGCTTATTGGGGCCTGTGGGACAAGGACGGAAAGCCGAAGTTCGCGTGATGACCATGTTGAAGCTTCCTACCGGCAACGCGATCTGCTACTCGGGCTATCGCCACGGCCAAAGCCCGGGTGAGAAGATCTATCCGTCTACGGACGAGATCCGCGAAGACCTGCAGATCCTGCAGAAGAACTGGCGACTGCTGCGCCTATACGACTGCAGCCCCCACGCCGAGCGCGTGCTCGAGGTGATCCGCGCCGACGGCCTGCCGTTCCAGGTGATGCTCGGGGCCTACCTCGGCGCCGAGATGAACAACTTCGGCTGCCCCTGGGGCGTGACCTACACCGAAGAGCAGCTCGAGGCCAGCCAGCGCGAGAACGACGCCGAGATCGAGCGCCTGATCGCGCTGGCCGGGCGCTACCCCGACATCGTGTTTTCGGTGGCGGTGGGCAACGAGGCCACCGTCGACTGGACCGACCACTTCGTGCCGGTGCCGCACATGATCGAGTACGTTCGCCGCGTCAAGCGCGCGGTGGCACAGCCAGTGACCTTCTGCGAGAACTACGTGCCCTGGCAGAACAAGCTGCGCGACCTGGTGCCCGAACTGGACTTCATCTCGGTGCACACCTACCCGGTGTGGGAGTACCGCCATATCCACGAGGCGATCGACTACACCAAGGAAAACGTCGAGTCGGTGGCCCGCATGTACCCGGACAAGCCGGTCGTGATCACCGAAGCCGGCTGGGCCACCAGTTCCAACGGCCGCGGCATGAAGGCCGAGCATGCCTCGCAGGAACTGCAGGACTTCTACTACCGCGACCTGATGGAGTGGACCGAGCAGGCCGGCGTGCTGTGCTTCGTGTTCGAGGCCTTCGACGAACCGTGGAAGGGCTCGCCCGATCCGATGGAGCCGGAGAAGCACTGGGGTCTGTTCACCGTCGATCGGCGCCCCAAGCGCGTGATGGAAAAGCTCTATCCGGAACTGCTGGCGCGCGAGAGCGCGGCCGCCGCGTGACGCCATGGTCGAGCCGTTCGTGCCGATGCAGACCCACCGCACGCCCGACGTGGCGCTGTGGGACCACTGGCGCGCGCTGCGCGAGCAGTGGACCCACGAGGACCACCTCGTCGCCCAGCGCATGGGCTGGCTGATCTGGTCCGAAGGCCTGATGTTCACCGCCTACGGCGCCCACGCGCGCGACGGGGTGACCTGGCTGGTGCTGGGCTTCCCCTTCTTCGGCATCCTGGTGGCCGGGTTGGCCGGCGTGGCCATCTACACGGCGATGGCGGCCACCGACAGCATCAAGCAGCAGTTCGACGAGGCCGGCCTGGCCGATCTGTGCCCGCTGGCGCCCGCCAGCCACATCGCCCACCGCGGCCGCTGGGCCGCGAAGGCCATGCCCTTCGTCTTCGGTGCCATGTGGCTGCTGGCGCTGCTCGGGCGCCTGCACGACTGACCGGCATTCCCCGTGGCAGGCCTCCCGACAGAAAGCACGACATGACCGCATCCACCTCCACCAAAGCCCACAAGGTCCCGTTCGGTCAGAAGGTCGCCTTCGGGTTGGGCATGCTGGCCAACCAGATGTTCCCGGCGGCGCTGGGCATCTTCATGGTGGTGCTGGTGCAGGACATGGGCTTCCCGACCTGGATGTGGGGCATCCTGTTCTTCCTGCCGCGGGCCTACGACGCGATCCTCGACCCGATCATGGGCTTCATCTCCGACAACACGCGGTCGAAGTGGGGCCGGCGCCGGCAGTACGTGTTCATCGGCGCCATCATGCTGGGCATCGGCTTCGTGGCAATGTGGCAACTCCACCGTGCGGATGGGTTGACCTACAACTTCACCTACTTCCTGTTCTGGTCGCTCGTCTTCTTCACCGGGCTGACCGTCTTCAGCATCCCCTACGTGGCCATGGGCTACGAGATGAGCGACGACTTCCACGAGCGCACCAGCATCATGGCCGTGGCGCAGTGGATCGGCCAGTGGGCCTGGGTGATCGCACCGTGGTTCTGGGTCGTGATGTACGACCCGAAGTGGTTCCCGAACGCCGACACAGCCGCGCGCACGCTGTCGGTCTGGGTCGGCGTGGCGTGCATGCTGCTGGCCATGGTGCCGGCCCTATTCCTCCCCAGCCGCTCGACCAAGGACGATACCCACCTGATCCCGCTGACCCTGGCGAGCATAGGCCTGGGCTTCAAGGAACTGCTGGCCGGCTTCAAGGAGGCGTTCAGCTGCGTGCCTTTCCGCAAGCTGTGCTTCTCCACCTTCCTGATCTTCAACGCCTTCAACACCGTGGCGGCGTTCTCGTTCTTCATCGTCGTCTACCACCTCTTCAAGGGCGACACGGCAGCAGCCGGCATCTGGCCCACGCTGTTCGGCAGCATCGGCGCGCTGGTCACCACCTTCGCGGTGATCCCCACCGTGGCCTGGATGTCGCGCAGGGTCGGCAAGAAGAAGGCCTTCATGCTCTCGCAGGGCATCTCGATCCTCGGCTACATCCTGCTGTGGTTCCTGATGATCCCCGGCAAGCCCTTCATGTTCATGTTCGCGCTGCCCTTCTTCTCGTTCGGCATCGGCGGCCTGTTCACGCTGATGATGTCGATGACGGCCGACGTCTGCGACCTCGACGAGCTGTCCACCGGCAAACGGCGCGAAGGCATCTTCGGCGCGATCTACTGGTGGATGGTGAAGCTCGGCTTTGCCGTCGCCGGCCTGCTCAGTGGCGCGATCATGGCCGTCGTCGCCTTCACCCCGGGCGCCGCCGTGCAGCCCGATGGCGCGGTGGACGGCCTGCGCCTTTTCTACTCCGGCGTACCCATCTTCGGCACGCTGCTGGCGATGTGGTTCATGCGCGACTACGACCTCGACGAGAAGCGCGCCCTCGAGGTGCATGCAGAGCTCG
>Ga0315287_10000656_pt1 | contig 30459 bp, 29 predicted proteins | sample YL17G11_0_MG_FD_205037 | JGI IMG/M metagenome (GOLD analysis project Ga0315287, IMG submission 205037) | Sediment microbial communities from Yellowstone Lake, YNP, Wyoming, USA - YL17G11_0 | ecosystem: Environmental > Aquatic > Freshwater > Lake > Sediment | place: USA: Wyoming | collected...
ACCGCCGGACGGCGCGTGCGAGCCCCCATGGATGGGTTCACGGCGTGTCCCCTGCCCGAGCTCTCAGGGGACGAAGCGCGCCGATCTACAGTGCGGGCAGTCAGCTCACGCGCAGCAGGAACTGCTCAAGGCTTCGCGATCGGGCGACCCTTCTCAATCCACGCGTTCATGTCGCCCTCGAGATGCGACAGGCGTGTGTAGCCGTTCGCCGCCAGCACGTCCGCAGCGATCCCCGCGCGCCGGCCCGACTTGCAGTACAGCACCACGTCCTTGTCCTTCGGCACTTCTGTCAGCCGTGACGCCAGCTGATCGTGAGGCACGTTGACCGCACCCGGCACGTGGCCTTCCGCGTACTCCTGCGGCGTGCGCACGTCGAGCACGAACAGATGATCTGGGTGACTCGCCTGGTGCTCGAGCAACGCTTCCTGGCTCATCGGCACGGCAACGACGGTTGCAGGCGCGGCAGCAGGCATAGCCGGCTTCGCCGCAGATGCCGCTGCTGGTGTCGGAGCCGGTTCGCCCGCCACCGCAATCGCCGCGAAGGCAAGCCACAGCGCACCCGCAAGCAACAGTGCGGCCAGCGCACGCTTCGATTGCAGCAAACGCTTGGCATCAAGGCATCGCTCGTACGAAATCGCGCGGACGACGACGCCGGCAGCAGCACGGCGATGACGACGGTGGGACGGAACGTTCATGGTCATGAGGGTATCCTTCCTGCGAGCTGGATCAGTCGCTCATTGCGTCGACGACGAGGCGGCGGCAGCGTCCCAGCGCTGCTGCACTTTCTGCAGCTTACTTATATCGTAGCCGAGGTCACGCACGCGACGTTCAAGTTGCGCGTAATCGTCTGGCGACAAAGTGGGAGTACGCGCCATGATCCAGACATAGTCCAGCGCGCTGCGGGCAATGATCGTCTGCGTGTACGCCGGATCGACGTACGCAATCAGGTACTCGGCCTTGATCGGCCAGATGAACTGCATGCCCCAGATGGCGTTGCCCGTGCCTTTGCGCACGAAGCCGCGCGGGTGCATCGCTTTTTCGGATCCGTCGAACGCGCCGTCGCGGTAGGTAAACGTCGTCGCGATGCTGCCGTCCTTGTCCAGACGGTACGACTCGACTGCGTTGTGCGCCCCGACCTCGAACCGCGTCGGGATGTTGGCGATCACGTACCAGTCGCCCATGAACCGATTGAGGTCGACGTCCTTGGCGACGGGGATGGTCGGGGCGCCGCTGCAGCCGGCGAGCAGCGCGACGGCGGGCAGGCAGACGGCCGTCAGAATTCTGCGCATGTCGATATGACTCCGCGGGTGCACATTGGTTTCGGCCGGGGACACGCCGCAGATTCAAACGTCAGGGGTGGTGACGTACGCGTCCGCTTCGATTTCGACGAGCATGGCCGGATCGACCAATCCGCTGACTTCCACCATTGCGGAGGCTGGACGGATCGCGCCGAACACAACGCCGTGCGCGCGGCCGATGGCTTCCCACTGCGCGATGTCACGGACGTAGATGCGCGTCCGGACGACGTCCTCGAGGCGCGCACCCGCGCGCTCGAGCGCTGCCTTGATGTTGGCGAGCACCTGGCGCGTCTGGGCGCTGGCATCGTCGCCACCGACAAGTTGCCCATCCGGGCCCGTGGCCGTCGTGCCAGAAACGAACACCATCGGTCCGACCCGGACCGCCCGCGAGTACCCGACGACAGGTTCCCACGGGGTGCCGGTCGCGTAGTTGGTTCGGGTTGAATCGGTCATTTGCGCACTCCTCCCAGGACATCTGCCGCAGCCAACGCCCGCAGTGCAGCGCCGCTCACCCGCTGCACGGTCCAGTCGTCCATCGGCACCGCACCGAGTTTGCGATAGAAAGAGAGTGCCGGCTCGTTCCAGTCGAGCACCGACCACTCGAATCGTGCGCACCCACGGTCGACTGCGATGCGGGCGAGGTGCCGCAGCAGAGCCTCGCCGTAGCCGCGTCCGCGGTAGGCCGGCCGCACGAACAGGTCCTCGAGGTACAGACCGGGCCGACCCTCGAAGGTCGAGTAGTTGTGGAACCAGAGTGCAAAGCCGACGGGCTCGGCACCGGCACGCGCGACGACTGCCTCTGCCAAAGCTCGCGGCCCGAACAGATCGCGCTGCAGGTCGTGCGGGGTGATATGAACGTCATCGAGCAGCCGCTCGTAGGCGGCGAGTTCGCGCACCAACGCAACGATCAGCGCAGCGTCGGCGGGTTGGGCCGGCGCGATGCAGAGCGCCTCCGACGCGGTCATGGCACACACTTCATTTCTGTAGATTCCCTCGATAGCGGCCAGCGAATGCCCTTGATTACGTGGGCTTTGCACCGTATTGTTAATCGTCATTTTACTCGAAGGCAGCCGATGGCGACCCCTCCGGACCGAGTGCCGCTCAACGCCCTGCGCGTCTTCGAGGCCGTCGCCGCGCACCTGAGTTTCACCGCGGCAGCCAAGGAACTCGGCGTCACCACTGCGGCGGTCAGCGCGCAGATCAAGGCACTCGAAGCCGACATTGGCGTGCCGTTGTTCCGTCGTCACACGCGCGCCGTGGCTCTCACCCAGGAAGGCGCCGAACTGCTGCCGGGCGTCCGCCGCGGGCTCGAAGAACTGCGCCGCTCAGTCGAGCGTATCCGTCGCGAGCGCGTCGGCGGCATGCTCAATCTCAGCGTGCCGAACGAATTCCTGCAGCGCTGGCTGTTACCGCGCCTGGGCGAGTTTACGCGCCGGCACCCCGAAATCGAGGTTCGGTTCGGGCCGCCGCGTGCTGCTGGCCTCGACTTCGGTCGCGACGATTTCCACGCCGCCATCGTCTACGGTCCCGGCCAGTGGACCGGTCTCAAGACCGAGCGCCTGCTCGACGAATACGTGTTTCCGGTCTGCAGCCCCACGCTGCTCGCCAAGTTCGGCCCGATCGAGACGGTCGCAGATTTTGCACGCTACCCCCTGGTCCACAGCCGCACGGAGCCATGGCAGGACTGGCTGCGCCGCGTCGGCGGCGATACGACGCGTGCCGACACCAGCCCGCCGCTGGAAGATTCCGCGGCATCCCTCGTCGCCGTCGAACAGGGCAAGGGCGTTGCGCTGGCCCGCTGGTCACTGGTGGCAGCCGACATTGCCGCGGGCCGCCTGGTACGCCCGATGCTCCCGAGTGTGCTGCAGCGAAATGCCTGGTTCCTCGTGGCGCCTCCAGCGAACTTTTCATTGCCAAAAGTCGTGCGTTTCCGGGCTTGGTTGCTCGATTGCTGCCGCGAATTCGCCCCGCCCGTGGGCGAGACCCTCGGCGTCGAGTAGGCACCCCGGTCGGCTTCCCTCCCCCCTTGGCGAGTGACGCAGGTTGGCGTAGCGTGGCGCCAAGTCAGGACAGTATTTGGTGGGGATTCCACGCCATGGCAGGCCAACTCAAACCGCAACCGCGCCTCCTCCGTTTCCACGCCATCAGCGTCGTTGCAGGCCCCAACGCCTGTGCCCAGGTCAAGGCGCTGACAGGCGTCCGCCTGCTTTCAGTCGAGGCACCGCGACTGCCGGTTATCGGCTGCACCACCCCTGACGGTTGTCATTGCAGATTCCAGCACCACGAAGATCGCCGCGCAGGTCCCAGGCGCTCGGGACTGCGTACGTCGATGCGAGGGCCTTGGTCAGCGGACGACAACCGTCGCCACTCCCTCGGTCGACGCGACGTCGATTACGCCGACGCGTGATTTGCGGCTACGCTACGGCAGGAGCAACGTGACCTGCAGCGGCCGATGGTCGGAACCCAGGTAGGGGCCGATTTCATGCTCGGTGACGCAACTGCCCCGCGGCACCAGCACGTGATCGATCGACAATGCCAGCGGCCAGAATCCCGCCTGCCACGTCGGCCGCCACGCCTCGCCGGCGAATGCGTCCCGCAATCCTGACTCGGACACGAGCCGTGCGAACGCCGGTGCGTACGGCGTCAGGTTGAGATCTCCCAGCAGGATCGTCGACTCGGGCTGTGTGAGCGCGAGTGCAGCCGCCTGCTGCAGCACCCGGTCGCGCGCGACCTGCAGTCTGGGCAGCACCGGCCAGCGCGTGTGCAGCGTAATCACTTGCAGCTGGCGACCGTGCACGTCGACGTTCGCGACCAGCGACGGCACGCCGTCTGCGGAGAAGGCCACCGGCTGCGCGTCATCGATGGGCCAGCGGCTCAGCAGTGCGATGCCGTAGGGATCGTCGCGCGGTATCACCTTGCGGTACGGATAGGTTCGCGCGAGTGGCTCGAGCGCCAGTGCCCACTGCGGCGTGATTTCCTGCAGGGCGATGATGTCGGCGTCGCTGCGACCCAGCCAGGCGACCAATGCCGCGCGATCGGTGTTCGCAAACCATGCATTCGCCGTAACAACCCGCAGCTGGTCTTTGCTGCAGGTCGGCGCGGCCGGCTCGTGCGCCCAGGCACGGCCGCTCATCAGCACACCGGGCAGCCACTGCATCGCGACGGTGACGCAGGCCACGACCATCATCCAGGGCCGACGCAGGACCAACGACGCGAGCAGCAACGCAAGCGCGGCAGCGCCCAGCTGCCAGCGGAAATGCGCAAACAACTCGAAGGGCCAGCCGAGCGGCGCGAGCAGTGCCGCGAACGCAGCGGCCGCCGTCCCGACGAGTCCAACGCTCACCGCACGCGACCAGGCTCCGCGGGACGGGCGCATGGCTACAGCAGCAACGCCGCGATGAGGGCGCGCGACGGGACGGGGACGGTCATGCAGAACATGGGCCAGCAGGCCAAATGGGTTCGGGCGACCCGACGAGCGCCGGGCTGCGGTGATTCAGAGCGCGATGGCGCGCGACCGTTGACCGCCGTAGAGGACCTCGAGACGGCGCACGCCCTTCAGGCGCCGCGACGACCGGCGCACCTCGCCCATCAGGCGCAGCAACAGCCCCACGTCGTCGTTCATGCCGCCCGTGCAGTAGTCCTCGCTCATGCTCAAGTGCAGCACGGTCACGTGCTCGAGGTCGGCGCGATTGTAGACGGCCACGCCGACCGGCCGTGCGGTCAGCGTCTCGACGGCGAACAGGCACTGCACGTCTGGCAGGGTACCGACGCGCACCCGCAGTCCCTCACCGTCGTCCACGATCTCCGGCGGGCCGTACTTGTCGATGACATCGACGATGCCGCGCGCGAAGCGATCCTGGCAGCCGTTGAAGAAGAGGATCCGCTCGAGCGCGTGGCGCTTGTGGCGCGGGATCCGCGACGCGAATTCAATTCCCCGCATGAGACGTTCCCCGGCCGCGTAAACGGCCCCGGACGAAGGAGCGATCGATCATGCTCGTGGGACCGCCTTATGTCGAGTAGGTAGCCGCGAAAGTGTTGCTGCAGCGCCACAAAAACGTTCCGGGCCAGAATCGGAAATTCGCAGGTATTTTTTTGAATTGCTTCATGTTTTTGACATCCCGGGGTGGATTGTTGGGGCGGCTTGGCATGCAATGATGGAACCATGCCCCGTAAGTCCCTGCCCGTCCCGAATGCGGCCGATCTGGCCGTTTACGCCACGCCTGTTCCGGATGCGGTGCTCGTGGACGTGGTCGTGCTCACGGCCGACCAGGAACTGTTTCAGTCGGCGCGCGAAGCGGTCGGCGAACACAATCCACTTTGGCGCGCGCGCTCGGCCGATGAGGCTGCCGACCTGCTGATCAACGGACGCTGCGGCGTGCTGGTCATCGACATGTCCGCGGTCTCGACCGGCGCCGATACCCTCATCGAGCAGATCGTCGCGCAATTCCCCGACGTCATTGTCTGCGTCGCCGGCACGCGTGCCGACGAACCCCTGTTGGCCCCGCTGATCAGCGACGGCCTCGTCTACCGGTTCATGCACAAGCCCACGTCGGCGCGGCGGGCGGGCATGTTCCTGCAGGCGGCGATCCGCCGGCATGTCGAGCGCCGCGCGGGACGCGAAGCCAGCGACCCGCTGCTGCCGCTGCTGCGCGGCCTGCGCCGCCCGACGGCCGGCATGCCCCGCGGGTACCTCGCCCTGATCGGCCTGGTGACGCTCGCGCTGGTCGTCCCGCTCTTCTTCGGCGGCGAGCCGCAGGCGCCGGCGGTTGCCGCGGCACCGGTGACGCCCGCCCCGGAAACCGCATCGACACAGCACGCCGATCCGGTCCTCTCGCGAGCCCGGGCAGCGCTGCAGGCCGGCCGACTCGAGGCGCCCGAAGGACGCAACGCGCTCGACCTGTTCCAGGCCGTGCTGCTCGCGCAGCCCGAGCACCCGGAAGCGCAGGCCTCGCTCGCCAGGACGGTCGACCTGCTGCTGCAACGCGCGCAGCAGGAATTCGACGCCGGCCACAAGCCAGCAGCCGAACAGCTCGTGCAGCGTGTGCTCGCAGTCGTTCCCGATGACCAGCAGGCCCAGACCCTGGCACGCCACATCAATCCACCCGACACGCCTTCGCGCCAGTTGTCGCGCGAGCAGCGCGCAGAGGTGGCAGCGCGCCTGACCGAGAATACGTTCGCCTCGCCGGTAGCTCCCGCGCGCGCGCGGACGCTCGAGGAAATCCAGACCGAACTCGCCCTGTTGCCAGGGCCCGTCACGAAACTACCCGGTACGTCCGGTGTCTCGACGGCCGCTGCGCCGAAGACACCGACGCCGGTCGTACGGCCCGATCCGCTCGCGCCGCGCTTCGTCAATCCGACGCGGACGATCGCCCCCGCGGCGCGCAGTTACGCGCGCGAGCCGGTGAATGCACCGCCGACAGCGGGAGTGACGGGTCCAACCGCGCGGCACGCGCCCGCAGAGCCTGCAGTCGAGCCGGGGTAGGAGTCCGTCTCGGGCGACAGTCGCGTGGCCCTGATACGCACTTTCTGATCGGCGAGCCTCAGCGCCCACCGAGGTGCGTGAGATCGACCTGCTGCGCAGGTTTTGCCACCTCGGCCTGCGCTCCCCGCGCATGCAGCGCAGCGCACAGGCCGACCGCACCTTCCGCTTCGCCGTGCACCAGGTACGTGTGGGGCTTGCCACCGACGCCGGCGTGCCAGCGCAGCAGGTCCTCCTGGTCGCCGTGCGCCGAGAATCCACCGAGCGTGTGGATGCGCGCGTTCACTTTGAACTGCTCGCCGTGGATGCGCACGTGCTCGCGACCGTCGACGATCGCACGCCCGAGCGTTCCCACTGCCTGGAAGCCGGTGAAGATCACGTCGCACTCACGGTGCGTGATGTTGTGCTTGAGGTGATGCACGATGCGTCCGCCATTGCACATCCCGCTCCCCGCGATGATGAGCGCGCCGCCGCGCAGCAGGTTGATCGCCATCGATTCTTCGGCCGAGCGGCACAGCTTGAGATTCGGCAGCGTGGGTAAGCGGTCGGCATCGCGGCGCACCGCGCTCGCTTCCGCGTCGTACAGCTCGGGATGCTTCCAGTAAACCTCGGACGCCTCGATGGCCAGCGGACTGTCCAGGAACACCTGCCAGTCGCCAACGCGCCACTCATCGAAGTGCGTAGCGAGTTCATAAAGGACTTCCTGGCTGCGTCCCACCGCGAACGCGGGGATCAGCACGTTGCCGCCACCCTGTCGCGCAGCGCGCAGGATCTCGCCAAATTCCTGCAGCGTTTCGCTGCGCTCGCGATGCCGGCGATTGCCGTAGGTGCTCTCCATGACCACGACGTCCGCGACGCCGTCGCCTTCCGGGTCGCGCAGGATCGGCGAGTCGTACTGCCCGACATCGCCACTGAAGACGATGTGTGCGCGCGCGCCATCCTCTTCGAGCTGCAGCCACACACTGGCGGAGCCGAGTATGTGACCGGCGTCGCGACAGGTCAGGGTCACGCCCGGAAGAACTTCGGTTGCGCGACCGTACGCCACAGTCTTGAACTGCTGGATCGTCTCGTCCGCGTCCACGCGCGTGAACAGCGGATCGGGAAAGCCACGCGCATGCCGATTGCCGTGTTCGGCCTGTTTACGACGGTAGCGCTCCGCTTCGCGCTCAGCCATGAAGGCGCTGTCCGCGAGCAGGATGCGCGCGAGGTCGCGGCACGCCGGGGTCGCGTAGATCGGCCCGCGGAACCCGCGCTTGCGCAGCAGCGGCAGTCGCCCGCAGTGATCGATGTGCGCGTGGCTCAGCACCACCGCGTCGATTGCCGCGGCATCGAACGGAAAAGGCTGGCGATTGCGGCTGTCGGGGTCATCGCCACCCTGGATCAGCCCGCAGTCGAGCAGCAGCGTGCGGCCGCGAATGGTGAGGATGTGGCAGGAACCGGTGACTTCACCGGCCGCGCCGTAGAACTGCAGGTGCATCGTGCGAACCGCCTCAGGCGATTCGCTGCCCGACGGCCGCCTCGCCTTCCTGTTGGATCGAAACGGCCGCCACCTGTCCGTCGCGCAGCAGCTTGACGCAGGCCTTGACCACCCTCGCATCGTACCGGCGACCGGCCTGCGACTGAAGCTCGTCGAGGCACGCCGTCAAGGTCAGTGCCGGTCGGTGCGGTCGGGGCGAAAGCATCGCTTCGACGGCATCCGCGACGGCGACGATCCGGGCCTCGAGCAGGATGTCCTCGCCTTTCAGCCCGCGCGGGTAGCCCGAGCCGTCGAGACGTTCGTGATGCTGGCGCACGACTTCCGCGACGGGCCAGGGGAATTCGATGGCACGCAGGACTTCGAAGCCGCGCTCGGCGTGCGTCTTCACGAGCTCGAACTCCGACGCGGACAGCATGCCGGGCCGCCACAGCAGTTCGCGCGGAATCTGCAGCATGCCGACGTCGATCAGCTGACCCATCACGCGCAGACCACGCACGGTGTGCCCCGGCAGCACGAGCGCGGCGCCGATGCCAGCCGCGTAATCGCCAACACGGCGCGCGCGCCCGGTCTTGCACGCATCCTGTGCCTCGGCGAGTTGTGCGAGCGCCTCGATCGCGCCGAACATCACCCGCTCCATGTGATCCATGGCGGTAACGATCTCGGCATCCGAACGGCGGCGGCGCAGCAACTTCGTCGCCGCGTCTGCAATGTGTTCGACGTGTCGACGGTCGTCGTCGTCATACGGTTGGGCCGCGTCTGTGACGAGCAGCACGCCTGCGAGACGGCCGCCGTCGAGCATCGGCATCGCAAGCTGGCGCTGGAACTGACCCGGCAATCCCGCGGCTCGCAGCGCAGCCGTGCCTTCCGTCGCGTCACGGATCACGGGGCGTTGCGACGCCGCGCATTCGCCCAATGCCGTATCGGGTGGCGGCGTCCCGCGCCAGCGCGTGAGCGCCGTCAGTGGCTCGGTGGCTTCGGAGCCGCGGCGCGCGGCCAACTCCAGCGTAGCCGCGTCGCCGACCGGCAGGAAGAAATAGCCCTGCGCACTGCGCGTCAGGTCCCGCGCCAGCTGCAGCGTACGATCGAGAATTTCGGCTTCTGTCAGCCCGTGCGAGCGCTGCGCGAGTTCGAGCAGGCGGTTTACGCGCACGTGATCGCGCTCATTGCGCTCGGCGGCACGCTTCGAGCCCGCAACGTCCCGCGCGGTCAGTACGCGGAAGCCCGTCTGCTCGTCGATCGCAGCAAGCGCGACTTCAACTTCGATCGTCTGCCCGTCCGGACGTCGCCAACGCACGTCCTGGCGCCGCGCCCCGGTAACGGTGCGCTCGACGCTGCGCGGCGTCGCATCAGCTTCACCTTCGACCTCGAGCGCCTGCAGCGTGAGCGTGCCGAGACGTTCTCGGTCCGTGTTGAGCAACGCGAGCAGCGCCCGGTTGCCGTAGCGCAGGCGGCCCTCGCCGTCGACGACGCCGCACGGCTCGGGCGCCGCTTCCAGCGCATCGGCGAGTGCGGCGAGCTCCTGTTCGCGCGCATGCGTTGCCAGTTCGGCACTGACGTCACGCGCGGTGAGCAACCAGCTCGCGCGGCCGGCATAGCTCGTGGCGACACGCCGCAATTCGAGTCTTGCTTCGCTGCCGTCTGGACGTTGCCAGTGCAGTATTGATTCGTGCGCCGAATCGTCACTGAAGCCGGCGCCCGGCAGCATTTCGCTCAGCGGCTTGCCACGCAGGGCCGCGGCTTCCTGCCCGACCAGCGCCGCCGCCGAATCGGTGGCCACGTGCACGAGCTTCGATTCGATGTCGACAATCCACGTTGGCGTGGGTTGCGTCGCGAATGCGCGATCGGCGTCGTTGGCGGCCGACTGCAGGCGCGCACGTGCCGTCTGCAGTTCGTTGATCCGTGCCTCGAGCAGCGTGACCTTGCCGATCTCGGCGCGCGATTCTTCCGCGACGCCGCGCGCCTGCGACTCGGCCTCGACGGCCTGGCGTTGCGCGGTCTCCAGCTCGCGGATCCGCAATTGCAACTCGCGGATGCGCACCGATTCGGCCGCAGCGAACTCGGCGCGGGCGCGTGCCTCGTATTCGGCGCGCTCGCGCGCGACGCGTTCAGCCACGGTCAACTGCTTGTTCGTCGCTTCGACGTCACGGAGTTTCTTCTCGAGGTCGCTGAGCCGCCGGCGATCCTGCTCGCGACGGTCGAGCAGCTCGGGCACCAGCGCGGGCATGCGCATCGTGGCGGAGCCTGACGGCGCTTCGTCGAGGAGCGCGGCGAGTTCCTCCAGTGTCGAACCCCGCGGGAAGAATCGTTGCGCCCCGACTTCGGCGGCAAAGGCCTCGTACTTCGGGCCTTCGACACGGAATGAATGCAGCAGCACCGGCAGGTGCACGAACGACGGGTCCTCGCGGAGCCGGCGGCACAGTGCAAAACCGTCGAGCCGCGGCAGCATCACGTCGCTCACGAGCGCATCGGGATTCTGGGTGCGGACGACCTCGAGCGCCTCGATGCCAGTCTTGGCCTTGAGCACGCGGTGGCCGCGCGATTGCAGCACGCTCTCGACGGCTGCGAGATCCTGGTCGCGTTCGTAAGCAAGCAGCACAGTCTTCATTGACGGACTTCAACTCCATCACGCGGTGGCAGCGCACCCGGGCAACGGCCCGGCGCCGGTCGCACCTTCGCTGCCGGCAGTATGCTCCCCCGCCCGCGCAGGGCACTAATGCGCGGCTTCAAGCCGTTGACATGCGTCACAAAACGCCGCTCGGGACGGCTCCGGCGGTACAATCGGTGCAAGCGAGATTGGAGGAGACGGCAATGATCCGGCGCATGGCGTTCGTGTGGGTGGGAACCCTGGCCCTGTTGGCAGGCTGTGCCACGCATTGGGACGTCGACAGCTTCGAGGCACCCGAAGGCAACGTGGCCGCCCACCGGACGTTCTACTGGAAGGGTGGCGAGTTCGGCAGCCCCGGTACGCTCAACCCGAACATGGTCGCATCGGCCACAACGGCAGTGCGCAACGCGGTGACGGCCGAACTGACCCGCAAGGGCTACGCCGAAGTCGGTACCGCGACGGGCGCGGACATGCTCGTCAGTTTCCAGGTGGCCGGCTCGCAGAGATTCGTGATGTCGGACGAGAGACGCATCGGCGCGCCGTCCGCCACCACGGTATTGAGCCCGAGTGCGATTCAGCCACCACCGGCGTCGACGGTGCCACGCGAGATGCGCGTGCGCGACGGTTCATTGATCGTGTTCATCGAAGACGGCGCGTCAGGCAGGCTGATCTGGCGCGGCGCGGTCACGGCCGAAACCCGCAGTGGTTCGACGGAACAGGCCGTGCGCCTGCTCGCGCAGATGGCGCACGAGATCGCGAAGGAAGTGCCGACCCGCGCCGGCGCGCAGAAGTAAGCCGGCTCAGCGCCGCATCACGAGCAGCGCGCCGGCCAGCAGCAGCACTGCGCCGAGCAGCCGCGTCGGCGTCACTGCAATCTGCGGGTAACCCAGGATGCCGAACTGGTCGACGACCAGTGCGACCATCAGCTGTCCTGCGATCACCAAAGCCACCATGGTCATGCCACCGAGGCGTGGCCCGACGATAGTGACCGAGGCGACGTAGCACGCACCGAGCAGTCCCCCCATCCACGCCCACGCCGGAACTTGTCCGAAACTGCCGGCCGATGCACGTGAACCCGAGACGGCGGCGAACCCGACGAGCGCGAGCAGGCCAACCACGAAGCTGACGGCCGACGCCCACACCGGCGAGCCGATCACGCGGGCCAGCGTCGCGTTCATGCCGACCTGCACCGTCAGGGCGCCGCCAACGAGCATCGCAAGCAGGTGCGGCCAGTAGTTCGCCAGCATCGTTCGAGACTCCGGCGGACTCAGGTCGCAGCCTGCAGCGAAGCATCACGCCGCGGCCAGCCCTGCCATACCAGCGCGCCGATGCCGAGCAGCAGCGCTGCGAATCTCACCCAGCCACCGATGACGGGCACCAGGCCGACGAGCCACAACCCGAGTACGGCGAGCAGCAACGCGAACAGCTTCCAGCCCGTCGTGGCGACGGTGCCGCCGCGCATGAAGCCGAGCAGCTTCTGGCCGACGAACATCGCGGCGGTGACCCAGCCGAGGAACAGCAGCAACAGGTAGAGCATGAGCACGATCAACGCGAGCGGGATGCCGATTATCGTGACCAGCAGCAGGACGACCAGCACCGGCAGGCACACGAGGATCACGAACCCGAGCCCGAGGCTGCGCAGCGGCTCTTGCCCGATCCACTGCGCCGCGCGAGTCGAGTAAGCCGGGAAGGCGAACATGAACAGCGTGCCGGCGACGAACACGCCCAGCATCCACAGGAACGAGCCGACCCCATGGGCGACGGTGCGCACGTCCCGCGCGGTCTCGTGCCCGTCGACGTATTGGCCGACATCCGTCTGGTGGAACTCGATGCCACCCGCGATCTGCGCGCCTTCGGGCAGCGTGGGTTCACGTGCGCTGTGGACGACGAGCTTGCCGTCGATGCGCGTGTTCGGACCGATGTCGACTTCTTCGGCGTGGATCTCGGCATCGCCCTGCACGACACCGTCGATGCGTACACTGGCACCTGATGCCTGCAGGTATTCCTGCGCATTGCCCTCGAACCGGATGCGGCCGCCGGTCAGTGACAACCCGCCCGTGATCGCAGTGGCGGGGCCGATTTCGACGTCACCGCCGGCGACGCGCGCATTGCCCGCGACGATCGCATCGACCTGCACCTCACCGCCTGCGACGTAAAGATCGTCGCCAACGCTGCCGCCGATCGAGACTTCGCCGCCCACTGCGATGAGGTCGCCTTTCACCTCACCCGCCGTGGCGACGTGCCCACCCGCCAGAACCGCGTCGCCCGCGACCGGATCGGTGAGATTGAGCGAGCCGCCCGCGCCGAAGTAGTCCGAGCCGAACTGCCTCGAAACGGAATCGTCGCCATGGTGTTCGAAGCTGCAGCCTGCGATGAACAAGCCCAGGGCGAACACGCCCAGGGTCCGTGCGGCCGGTGTCATATCGGTTCTCCTCGACTCCCGTCGCCCTGCCGGACAGGGACGCGCGGGACTTGGCAGGCCATCGCTGATCAGTCTAGGGCAAGGCCGCGGACACTGATATGTCCGGCGACTCCGCTCGTCCCACGGTGCCCACGCTTCAGCGCACGTGCGGACGTCACCCAAGAAAAAGCCGCGACTCGCTGAGCGAATCGCGGCTTTTCCGACGCATGGTCTTCCTTGACGGCCCGCAATCGTCCCCCGGTCGGGCCTTCCATTTCGTCTGTCGCCCGGTCTCCCCCAGCTTGCGACTGCCCGTGTTCTACGTGGTTTTCCGGGCAGCGTCACCTTGCAGCGCAAAAACGACGGCGTCCCGGTAAATTGTTGAGTTCGCTTGAGTTAACGTGTCTCTTTTACACTACAACCGGCGGTCAGGGCTGCAGCGCCGAGCCCTCGGTCATATAGCCGCCGAAGCGAGGGACGCCGCGCAGGTAGTAGTGCTTCGAATCGCACAGTTGCAGGCCGGACTGGCTCACCAGCGCGACCGTGTCGCGGCTCAGGTGACAGCCGCCGGCGATCCGCTGCTGGATCGGATCGAGTCGATGCTGCCACCTGGCCACCCCCGCGTCCGGCGAGAGGCCGTGTTCGAGGAAAAGAAAACGTCCGCCCGACCTGAGGACGCGTCGAACCTCACCGAGGGCATGCACGACGTCGGGGATCGAGCACAGCGTCAGCGTGCAGACAACGGTGTCGAAACTCTCGCCTGCGAACGGCAGATGCTCGGCGTTGAGGTGATGGAAATCGACAGCGATGCCGGCTGCCGCGATACGCGGCTGCGAGAAGCGGTCGAGATCGGCGTCCGGGTCGATGGCTTCGATGCGGCTCACGCCCGACGGATAGTGCGGCAGGTTCCGGCCGGTGCCGAAGCCGATCTCGAGGATACGTCCCGTCGCGCGGGCCAGCGTGCGTTGCCGTGGCTTGGCCAGCACCCGACTGCCCATGGCGAAGTCGAGCAGATACGGGAAAACGCAATGATGGTAGAGGCCCAAGGCTTCGGATCCGGACTGTGCAAACTTGTTCTTTTGTAAGTGTTTCTAGACCTAAGTGCAACCCGTGATTCATTTTTAGTGGCGTATAATTCGTTTTTTATTGACAAAGCTCCGACCGGACGACAGCCACGGCACACGTGCGGTGTACCGCCCGGTCAGGTAGATTGCGCGCCCTCACCGCCCCGACCGGGCCAGCGCAACCGAGCAGTTCATGGGACGCATTTTCGAAGTCAGAAAGCACACGATGTTCGCGCGCTGGAACCGCATGGCAAAGCAGTTCAGCCGCATCGGCAAGGACATCACCATCGCGGTGAAGAAAGGCGGGTCCGACCCGAACGCGAATCCTGCGCTGCGCCGTGCGATCCAGAACTCCCGCGCCGTGAACATGCCGAAGGACAAGGTCGAGTCGGCGATCAAGCGCGCGTCCGGGCGTGACGCGGCGAACTTCGAAGAAGTCATCTACGAGGGTTACGCGCCGCACGGAGTGGCCGTGCTGGTCGAATGCGCGACCGACAACCCCACGCGCACCGTCGCTGCGATCCGCAACGCGTTCAACAAGAACGGCGGCAATTTCGCCACCAGCGGCAGCGTCGCCTTCCAGTTCCGCCGCATGGGTGTGTTCCGGCTCGATCCCGCGGGCATCGACCAGGACGACCTCGAGCTCCACCTGATCGACTACGGTCTCGAGGAGTTCGGCGAGAGCATCGGCGAGAAGGGCGAGCCGCAGCTCGTCGCGCGCTGCCTGTTCGAGGATTTCGGCACGCTGCAGAAGGCGCTCGAAGAGCGCGGCATCAATCCGATCTCGGCCGAGCACGAGTACATCTGCAGCACGCCGACCGAACTCGGCGAGACCGAAGCGACCGAGGTGCTCGAGCTGATCGACAAGCTCGAGCAGGACGAGGACGTGCAGAAGGTCTATCACACGCTAGCGTAACCAGGGTTTGATGGCCCTGCTCTGCTCAGGCCGCGAGGCGCGTCACCCGCAGTGACTTTCCGCTGACGCCCGGCGCCGCCCGCTACAACCGTTGGTCCGCCAGCTATCAGGCACAGCGCTTCACTTCGGCGGCTTGTAGGGATCGGGCGTGCCGGGCGCGATGAGCGGGTATTTCCGCGTGCTTGCCTCGAACTCTGCAATTAACTTGGTCATCGGTTCGACGGCCCACGTGTTCTGGACAGTAACCGGGAATTCTTCCTTGGGATCGAGAATCAGGTTGAACAGCTTCGGCGTGCCGAGTTTCAACGGGGGCGTGAACCAGTCGTGCATCTCGTCGTACAAGTGCAGTTTCCAGTTGCGCCACTTCACCGCCTGCAGGCGATCCGCAAGGAACAGCAGGATGCCTTCGCGGTTCGAGGTCTCCTTTTTGCCTAACAGGAAATCGGTCTGATCCACGCCGTCAATGGCACGGTCTTGCGGCACAGACGCACCGGCGAGCCTCGCGAAGGTCGTGAAGGTGTCCATCTCGTGAACGATCTCATTGCTCACCCGGCCGACGGGTATTTTTCCCGGCCAGCGGATGATGAACGGCGTCCGGGACGAGCCTTCCATGTGCGTGAAGTAGTAGCCACGCCACGGGCCGGAAGTGCCCTGGCTCGGAAATGTCGGGTCTGGGCCGTTGTCGCTGGTAAAGACGAAGATGGTGTCGTCGCGCACGCCCAGTTCGTCCACGGCATCGAGGAGTTGGCCGACGCGAACATCCATCTCGGCCAGAACATCGGGGAAATCTCCGAAACCAGTCTTGCCCGCGAAGTCCGGATGCGGCAACACCGGGATGTGCGGTTGGGTCATGGCGACGTAGGCGTAGAACGGTATGCCGGCACTCACGCTGCGCTTCATGAAATCCACCGCGCGTCGCGTGACTTCCGCGTCGATCAGGCGGCGTTGCTTGAGGTCATAGACTTCGAGGTTGCGGCTCTTCTCGCCCTTCTTACCCTCCATGATGTGCTCCGGCTCGACGCCCGATTCCTTGAATCCGATCGCCGACGGATAGAGGGCTTCATCGGTCGTGCGCGGTATGCCAAACCATTCGTCGAACCCCTGGCTGGTCGGCAATCGGCTTTGGTCGCTGCCCAGGTGCCACTTGCCGAATTGAGCGGTAGCGTAACCCTGGCCGGAAAGCAGCTCAGCGATCGTGACTTCCCACTGCGTCAAGCCATCAAGCTGGCCGGGAAAGGGCACGGAGTGGGTGCCGCTGCGTATGGCGTGGCGTCCGGTCAGGATGGCCGAGCGGCTCGGTGTGCACTGCGCCTCGACGTTGAAGTTGAGCAGGCGCGTGCCCTCCGCGGCCAGCTTGTCGATGCGCGGCGTCGCCGCGCCCCGGAGGATGCCGCCACCATAGACGCCCACTTCACCGTAACCGAGATTGTCCATGAGGACAAAGACGATGTTGGGCTTCTTGTCGGCGGCGTGCGCAGTCATGGTCGCGGCCGCGTGCATAAACAACGCTGCCAGCAGCGACAGGCCGTAGTGGCGCGGTTTGGATTTCATGGCTTGGTTCCTTTCCAGGCTGATTGCTTGAATCGCTGCCGCGCCCGCTGCCATGCGACAGCGGGCGCGGCTATACGATTACTTTCTCACTGCGCCGCGATGGCAGCGGCCACCTTGCCGTCGTCGAGCTTGCGCTGGTCCTGCGCGGTCAAGGCTGCGGGCTTCAGGTACACCGTGGCCTTCACCAACTCGCCGGTGAACTTGAACGGCGTGTGGTAATCCTCGGTGACGGGTGTGCCGGTGTCTTCGCCGCAATCCAGCGTCTCGTCGAGTGAGAGGCGGAAGGCCAGGGTGCGTTCGATGCGGTTGGTGGCCACGGTTTTGCCGTCCACCTGCAACGTGCCCATGCCGCCTTTGCCCAGCCCGCCACCGTCGTAATTGAAGTCGAACAGGATGGTACGCGCGCCCGGCTTGAGCGCTTCGTTTCCGGCCACGCTGTAGCGCGCCACGCCCGCCAGGTTGTAGGTGAACACCGGTTTGCCCTTGAGCAGGTAGAGAGCGTAACCGGCGAAGCGTCCGCCGTGGGTGAGCAGCATGCCTTCCGCTCCGCCCTCGGGAATCACGACCTCGGCCCTGATCTGATACGACTTGTTCTTCAAGTCCGGCGCGGCGCCTTCGGGGATGCGCACCAGGCCGGGGAAATAGGTGAACTCGTCGCGCCCGGTCGTCAGGCTCGGCCGCAGGCTCACGTCGAAGCGGTCAACACGACCGTTTTCAATCGGCAGGACGTTGTATTTTTTCGCCTCGACCCAGAAAAGATCCTGCAACTCCTTGAGCTTGGCCGGGTGTTTGGATGCCAGGTCGTTGGCTTCCGAGAAATCCGCCTTGACGTTATAAAGCTCCCACTTGTAGTCGAGGACGGCAGGCAGACGGCCTTCCATTTCTGCCGCCGAATCCCACGGCGCAACCCCCGGCGTCGTCGCGGCCACCCAGCCATCATGGTAGATGGCGCGGTTGCCGAACATCTCGAAATACTGCGTCGTATGCTTCGACGGCGCTTTCGCGTCAGCAAACGAATAGACCAGGCTCGTGCCCTCGATGGGCTTCTGCGCGACGCCATTGATGCTCGTCGGCGCGGGCACGCCAGCCGCCTCAAGCAGGGTCGGCATGATGTCGATGACCGAGGCGAATTGCGAACGCAGCCCGCCCTTGTCCTGGATGCGCGCCGGCCAGGAGATGACCATGCCGTTGCGCGTGCCGCCGAAGTGCGAAGCGACCTGCTTGGTCCACTGGAACGGCGTGTCCATCGCGTGCGCCCAGCCAACCGGATAGTGGTTGAACGTGGTCGGACCGCCCAATTCGTCCATGCGACGCACGACTTCCTTCATGTCTTCGGGAATGGCGTTAAACACCGTCATTTCGTTGAGCAAGCCCTGCATCCCGCCTTCGCCGCTGGCGCCGTTGTCGCCCTGGATGTAAATCACCAGCGTGTTGTCGAGTTCACCCTGCGCTTCGATGCTGTCGAGGATGCGGTTCATCTGGTAATCGGCATGTGAAAGCGCCGCCGCATAGACTTCCATCATGCGGGCGAAGACCTTCTTCTGGTCGGCGTTCAGGCTGTCCCAGGCGGGAATGCCAGCGGAACGCGCGGTCAACTTGGTATCGGCGGGGATGACGCCCGCCGCCTTCTGCCGTGCGAAGGATTCCTCGCGCACCTTGTCCCAGCCCTGATCGAACTTGCCCTTGAATTTGGCAATCCACTCTTTCGGCGCGTGATGCGGCGCGTGCGCCGTGCCCGGCGCGTAGTAGGCGAGGAAGGGCTTGCCGGGCGCGGTCGCGTGTTGCATCCGGATCCAGTTGATGGTGTGGTCGGCCATGTCCACGTCGAAGAAATAGTCCTTCGCGTCGTGCGGCGGCTCGATCGGCTTGGTGCCTTCGACCAGCGCCGGGTTCCACTGGCTCGTATCGCCGCCGATAAAGCCGTAGAAGTATTCAAAGCCCAGCCCGGTCGGCCACAGGTCGAACGGCCCGGCCTGGCTGGTCATCCAGTCCGGCACGTTGTGGTTCTTGCCATACCAGGAGGTGTTGTAGCCGTTCTGCTTGAGGATTTCGGCGAAGGTGCCGTTGCTCTTCGACATCAGCGAGTTGTAGCCGGGGAAGCCGGTCGCCAGTTCCGTGATGACGCCGGTGCTGGCGCTGTGATGGTTGCGGCCGCTCAACAGTGCGGCGCGCGTAGGCGAGCACAGCGCCGTAGTGTGGAAATTGTTGTAACGCAGGCCGTTCTTCGCCAGCCGATCCATCGTCGGCGTCGGGATCGGCCCGCCGAAAGTGCTTGATGCAGCGAAGCCGACGTCATCGGTGAGGATGACGAGGATGTTGGGCGCGCCCTTCGGCGCCTCGACCGCCTTGGGGAAGTCTTTGACCGATTCTTTGGTGGTGCGCTCAAGCTTGCCAGCGAAGGGCTGTTCGGGGCGGGGCAGGATTTCCTGTGCCGCTGCCGATAGCGAAAAAGCCAGCGTGCCAACAAACGCTGCTGCAAGGACTTTCCGTGTGCGTCGGGTTTTCATTTTTGCCTGCTTTGGTTGTTGCGGATCAAGTGCGCTTGTCTGCACGGGATATCAATGGCTGATTCTGTTTCGTTGAAATGTAGGTCAATTGCCGTGCCGAATTGGGCGGTGGCGTAGCCTTGGCCGGAGAGCAATTCTGCGATGGTGACTTCCCACTGCGTCAAGCCGTCAAACTGGCCGGGGAAGGGCACGGAGTGCGTGCCCTCCGCGGCCAGTTTGTCGATCCGCGGTGTCGGCCCACCCCGGAGGATGCCGCCGCCGTAGACGCCAACCTCCCCGTAACCGAGATTGTCCATGAGGACAAAGACGATGTTGGGCTTTTTGGCCGCGGGCTGAGCGAGAGCCGACTTCGCAGGAAGCATTGCTGCAATCGGGACAACGAGACACAACAAAAGAGAGGCAATGGCGGGGACGCTACGCTTCGTCATGACGGCTCCTCGGTCAGGTATCGACTTCAGCGAACAAACGATCCCGTTCGGGACGGGCTTCCGGGTCTGGGCAGTGGGTACTGCAACTCTCTCAACATGCTGTCCAGGGATCCCTCTGAATTGCCTTCGCTTTCCATTGCAAGCCATTGCAGGATCGCTGACTCGTGGCGAACCATTGATTCGAGAACTTCGCGATCGTCCGGTGGGCCGATGCGAGCTATTTCTTCAAAGCGGGACAGGAAATTCTGCACCGCCGGCTTTATTACGCCGGCAAATTCGCCGAGGCTGCTCGTCGACTTATAGGCCACAACCATGGCGTCGACATCGCCCAGGTCCATGTTCTCGGTCAGGGGCATGCCATGTTTGGCAAGGAACGGACGCAATCGCGCCTTTGTTTCTGTTTCGAGTTGCAGCAACGTACCAAAGTGGTATCGGTCGCGTTCACCTTTTGCCACCTCGACAAGCGCGAGCGCAAAAGCTTCGCCGAGAATTTCGCTCTCATAGAGTTCCCGGACGCATGCCGGATAGGTCGCAGTGTTCACGATGTAGCTCACTTCATTTGTGGTTCGTCAGGTGTGCGTGATTCATCTTGTCGATGAGACCGTTGTGTCGACGAGCGCGTCCAGCAGCGCGCGCCGGACCGCCAGAATGTCCAGCGGTCGATCATGGCGATAGCGGGCGACTTCGCCTTCCGTATAGCCGGAGAAATCCGCTGGCAGCGCGCCAGCACTGAACGTCGCAAGAACCCAGTTGAGCACCGCGGCCAGTTCGCGATCACTGATCGGTGCCTGCGAGGCTCCGGGAACCTGCGCCAGATACCGACGCCCCGCATCGAGCGCAACGAATCGTCCGAGCTGCGCCAGCGACGGCACGTCTGGTTCGTGGCCGGACCCGTCGGCCAGGTGACAGCCTTGGCAGTGAATCATGTAGTTCGAGCGCGCCGAGAGTTCCGCACGTGCGGCAGGCGCCCAAGCGGCGAGTGCTGCCAGCAAGGCCGCAAACGCGCAGCGTGGCGCTTCGTACCTGGCCGCCATCGGTTACTCGCCCGCCTGCCCCAGCACTGCCGAAATCGTGCAGTGGTAAACGTTGCTCTTCGAACTCATGCACCAGTTGATGTCATTGCTCTTGGCGGGCATGTACATCGGCGAGTCGCCCTCGTTCCGGTTGCAGGGATCGCGGCCGCAGGAACTCTTCCCGCAACAGTCGTTGTAAGAAATGATGTAGTCGCGGCTATCGGTCGGATTGCGGCAAATGCCGATCCAGGTCGCCGCCGAAAGCTCGGTTCCCGGTGGGCAGTGTGTCTGAGTGCCGCCGCAGGATGCGCACGGGAACCCGTCGATCCCGCAGTGACGCCAGTACTCGCAAGCGGACGGATTGCCCTGCGGGGTATCCGACGACGGCTCGCTGGGAGCCGGCACCCTGGCGGCGGGTTCCGCACCGCGGGCAACGGGCAGGAGCGGAATGCCGGCGGCGCCGCCGATCAGCAGCGTTCCGAGACGCGCAAGTACGCTGCGGCGCGCCGTGCGCTTGGCGAGGTCCCGTGCCGACCCCTCGATCCAACGGTCCAGCATCTTCATGTCAACCTCCCTTCTTCGCGTACGGCCATGTGCTTGTCCTGTTGCTGCCGCAGGAACTCCTGCACCGTGGCGACCCCGCGCTCACCGGCCTCGAGGATGCTTTCCAGGTGCTCCCTCGTATTGACGAGGCCTTGCGCACGGACCACGCCCATCTCGTCGATGAGCACCGCATACGGCAGCTTGCCGACTCGATACGTCACGCCGAGTTCCGCCGCCACGACATAAGGGAAGGCTTCGAGTCCATGGCGCTCGATGAAGCGATGCTGGGCCTGCAGGTCGCCGTCGCTGGCAAGAACGATAGTCAAGCCGCTCTCACTGCGTCGCAAGGATTCGATGACTGGCAACAGCAGCTTGCAGACAGGGCAGGTCGGTGAGAGAAAGAACAACAGCACGCAGCGTCCGTCCGCGCGCGCGCCGCCAATGACGATGTCCTGTCCTGAGACAGTCTTCAGCTGCAGGCGCGGGGCCGCCTCGCCAGCCTTGAGACCGCCGGCCAGCAACAGCGCCCCGACGGGCGAGATGCGTTCGTGCAGAACGCCGATCTGGCGTGCAAGCGCCAATACGACGGTTCCGAGCGCCAGGACGACCACCCACAGGACGGCAATCGAAATCACCAGTGCATCATTCGTCATGATTCATGACTTCCTGTAGGTGTACCGACCCGGCCAGCAATCGGTTGCTCGTCATGTAAACCAGGAACAGGCCGATCATGCCGAACAGCACCGTGCCCGCATCGAGGCCGCCCAGGGGCCGCGCCGCCGTATCGAGGGTAATAGCCCAGCAGCACGCGACGAGCACGGTATTGCGGACGATCAAGCCCGCACTCAAGGACTGGCGCACGGCCAGACCGCTGCACCCACAATCGATGCTGCTGCGTCCGCGCAGCAGATTGATCGCAATCGCGACGGCATAGATCGCGAGGACGGAAGCTGCCACGATCGGCGCGGTATTTGACGCGGTCGGCCATAGCAGGCCGACCGTGATGGCCGGTTCGATTGCCACGATCGCCGCCGTCACCGGCCACAGCAATGTTCCCGGTACGAGCTGGTAGTTCGCCAGCGTGTCACGGAAGGCACGCAGATCGCTCAGCTTGTGGTAGGCAGCCTCGGCAAAGACCAGCGCGAGCAGTCCGCGCAGGATGTGGCTGATCACGGGATCGATTGCGTTCATGGCATCAATTCGCCTGAATGATCGTCGGCGACTCGCCCAACTGCGTGATGGTCCGCAGGTGGCTTCCACTGCGTGCATCGTAAACCTGCAGTGCCTGCTCAAACAGGAACGCCGTCAGGAGCAGGGGCTCGGCGTCCGGCGTCACCTGGATCGACGTTGCCGGTCCCTTCAGCGTGATGCGGCTGATCCGCTTGCGCGATGCCACATCGAAGACCCAGACCTCGGTACCCGGGTCCTTGCGCGTCTCGGGCCCGCCCTGGTGCATCAAGGCGTACAGCCGACCGCCTTGCTCATGCACCGCCAGATTCTGCATGCCGCCGACACGCCATGACGCCTTGCTATCCTCATCCGTGAACAGCGACCAGGTCGGGTCGAAACGCAGGTCGGCTCCCGCAACGTCGACCGGATGCACGACACCGTCGACCGACACGAAATACAGCAAGTCGCCGAGCCGCACGGCCTTCTCGGTGACGGGATCCTTCCCGGCCTCAAAGAACGGCTTGCTGGTCGCTCTCGCCGACTCGCGTCCGTCAGCGCCCAGCGTGAGGGTCAACAACGTGCCGTCGCCACACAGGCTGGCGACGCGCCGCGTGCCGGCGGGGTAGACCATGCCGCAGCCAGGGATCGCAATCTCCTCGACGAACTTGCGGTTGACCATGTCGGCGATTGAGACGCTCTGCGCGGGGGTCATGTTGAAGACGGCCATGAATTGGTCGTCGTCGGTCAAGGTCGAATAGGCGAGGTTTGGCATTCCGGTCGCGCGCTTGGCAGGAATCACCACTTCGCCGACCGGCTCGAGGTTCGCCCGGTCGAAGATCAGGATGACGTCGGTCCGGGTGCCACGATTCAACCGGGAGTAAAAGGTCGTGGCCGCGTACAACTCCGGGCGCGACCGCGGCAGGTTGAGATGCATGAAGAGTGCGCCCGTACTCAGCGTGCCGAGAAATCGACCGGAATCCGCATCGACGAGGTAAGAGCGGCCGTCCGGCATGTGGAAGAACGACACGTCGTTCACCCAGGCCCAGTGCGGTCCGTAGTTTGTGGGCAGCGTGGCGCGGCCAGCCGTGTCGACCGGCACTTCAGCATGCACGGCAGACGAGACGACTAAGACGGCGCCGAAAATTGCAAGCGCCGCTGCCGCCCGCGCTCGCGTACCGCCAAGGATCCCGTCGTGCATGTGAAGTCCCCCTCGTAATATCAGCGCGAATACTCCCCGCTGGCTCGTTACCAGATTACCAACCGGCCCATCCTCAGAACCGCCAGGTCGCCTCGATGCCGTACGTGCGCGGCAGACCCATCAGGCCGTATACATAACCGAAATTGTCGAGCAGGTTGATCATCGACGTGCGGTAGTTCTCGTCGGTGAAGTTCTTGACCCACAGCGCCACCTCGAGACCCGGCTCGCCCGGCTTCAATGCTAGGCGCGCGTTGCCGAGCGCGTAGCCGTCCTGCTGAGTCACTTTGTCGCCAAACACATCGAAGTACTGACTGTCCACGTAGCTGCCATCGACCTGGAATTCCAGGTCCCCGTACGAAAACGACACGACGTCCCAGTTCATCCCGACGGTCAGACTGTACTCGGGCGCCAGCGGTAGGGAGTTGCCCGCGAGATTGACGCCGTTGAGCGCTCCTTCGTCGATCTCTGACTGAAGCAACGCCAGGCTGCCGTTGAATCGCAGCCGGTCGGAGACTCGATACACCGACTCGAGTTCGCCACCGTAAATATTCGACTTGGGGACGTTGACCAATTGTTGCACCGCGGTTGACGCATCGACGTTCAGGAACTGTTGGTCCTCGTAGCCATACCAGAATACGGCACCGTTCAGCCGCAGTCGCTGGTCGAGCAGGTCAAGCTTGAAGCCACCCTCGACCGCAATCAGGGTCTCCGGCTTGACCACCGTCAGCTCGGACGAATCGAAGAATGCCTGGCCGTTGAACGCGCTCGAGCGGTAGCCCTGGCTCAACGAGAGGTACAGCAGGTTCCCGGCGTCGGTTGTGTAGTCCAGGCCGAGCTTGCCGGTCACCTTGCCGTCGGAGTAACTGCGCCGCGTGCTTGGCCCGGGAAGGTCCGCGCTGCCGGGAATCAGGTTGGCGAGTTGCACGCCGTCACTGCCGGCGAGCAGGGAGCGGAACCCTTCCAGGTCGCCGCTGTCGTGGGTGTAGCGCGCGCCGAAGCGCAGCTTCACCGCATCGGTCAGGTCGTAACTGCTGTCGAAATAGATCGCCGCGCTGTCGCGCGTCTGCTCGTAGTCGTTCGAGACGGTGCAACCGGCCGGAAATACCTGGGCTTCCGTGCCGATGGTGGCGACGCTGTCGATGCAATCCTGGTAGTTGAGACTGCCGTCGAAGTTGAGGTCGATGTCGGAGAAGATGCTGATGGACGTGCCGCCCTCGACGACCTCACGCGACAGGTAGCCACCGACGATGAAATCGAAGGGCCCACCCAGGTTGGAGGTCAGGCGCAGGTCCTGCGTGACCTGGTTCGCATCGAAGTCATAGGGAATGAAAAGAACATCGAGCGAAGTCCCGTCCGAGTCTTCCGGCAACTCGAACTGCCCGTCGTCCCAGGACGTAATGGAGGTCAGCGCGAGGCGGTCGCTCAAATCATAGTTGATCGTCAGTGAGGCTGAGTCGGTCGCCAGAGTCTCCCGCTGCACCCGGTTGGCCTCGTTCTCGTGGTCGTTCAAGCCGGTGCGGAAATCGTCGGTTGCGGGATTGGTGACAGGATCGATCGAGTTGAAAAGGCCATACACGCCACCGCCGACACCGGCGGGTCCTGGCGTCGCCACGACACCGTGTGCGATGCCGGAGGACTCGCTGGTCGACGCGCGCAGAATGAACGAAAGCTCATCCGTCGGTTCCCACAGCAGCGACAACCGCAAGCCGTACTGCTTCAGCTGGTCCATGTCGTCTTTGCCGGGGAGCAGGTTCTTCGTGTACCCGTCCGCTTCGGCATAGGTGAAGGCGATTCGGGCTGCAACGGTGTCCGACAGTCCGGTCTGTGCGGCGCCTTGCGTCTCCCAACGATTGAAATTGCCGAACCCGGCGGAGAGGTAGCCGCTGGTTTCATACCCGGGGCGCGCCGTGATGAAATTGACCGCACCGCCCGTGGTGTTCTTGCCGTACAGCGTGCCCTGCGGTCCGCGCAGCACTTCGACGCGATCGAGGTCGTAGAGGAAGGGACCCATCAGAGCGGGCGTGCCGCGGTACACCTCGTCGGTGTATACCGCCACGGGGCTGGACTGGTTGGGGCTGTAGTCGTTCATCGACACGCCGCGCAACGCAAAGATCGGCGCGCCGCCGCCCAGCGTGCTGGCCGCCGATAGATTCGGCACGTGCTGCGCGAGTCCGGCGGGATCATCGACGCGCATGTCGCGTATCGCCTTGGCGCCGAACGCGGTGATCGACACCGGTACGTCCTGCACGCTTTCCTCGCGCCTCTGCGCTGTCACCACGATCTCTTCGATCGCATTGGCGGATGTCGGTGCTGTCTGTGATTGCGCAGCCGGAGCGGCAAGAGTCGCCGCCAGGGCGCTCGCGGAAAGCAGCGCGTTACGCATGTATGGATCTCCGAGAAGTCATGGGACTAGCGAGTGACGGTCTGGTCGAGGGTGCCGAGAAAACAAATCACGGCCGCGCGTGCGCCGTCGTTCCTTAATCCTGAGAACGCCATATAGGTGCCTGGCACTCGGGCTGGCGGGTCAAGCAGGTACCAGTCAAGCGTCGCGGCGGACCACGGCTCACTACGACTCGCCATTGCCGCGGAATAGGTGAAGCCTGGCGCGCTTGCCGGGCGGCGACCCACGACGCCGTACAGACTGGGACCGGCGGGACCATTCTGTCCCGCCACGACCGAGTGACACGTGGCGCACTTCGTTGCAAATACGTCAGCCCCGGTGCGAACATCGCACGGCGGTTCGGCAAACGCGGTTGAGGCCGCCATGGTAATTAGCGCAGCGGCGCCTGCGCGGCGCCTGAACCGGGATGCAGACCCCATGATCATCAGGCCAGTTGCTCGCTGACTTCCCGCGCAACGCGTGCACCGCGCGCGATCGCGCCATCAATGAAGTTTCGCCAGCTGTTGTCGCCCACGTCGCCGCCCGCCATGAAGATCTGGCCTTCAGGCCGCGCCAGCTCCATGAAGTACTTGGACATACCACCCGGCACGAAGCCGGTGAACGTCCCGAGCGCGTACGGATCGCTGCCCCACGCGTAGCTCGTGCACCCCAGGACTTCGACGCCAGGCTCGAATTTGCGGAGCATTGCCTGCACCGACGCCTCATCGTTACCGTCGACGTCACCTGCGCGCGGCAGGAAGCCGACGAGAAGCGTGTTCTGTTCAAACTCTGCATAGGTGAAGAAGAGGCCCGCACCCGGCAACGAAGGCGACGCCCACTCGACCTTGCCCAGGCGGCCTTTCACTTCGGCGTAGACCTTGATGCCACATGCCGCGTAGGCCGAACGGGACGCGGCGATTTTCGTGTCGGACAGGCCCGGCGCGAACTCGATGTTCTTCAGGACACGCGGTGGGAGCGCGAGTATGACCGCTCGCGCCGAGATGGCAGGTTCCCCGTGGGCCGTGACCAGGACGACTCCGTCACGCTGTTCGACCCGGCTGACAGGAGCGTTCAGGCGAATGTCTGCGCCGCCGTCCGCGGCGATGCGACGGGCCAGGGCACCGGTGCCGTCACGCATCTTATAGCGGCTGAGCGCGTCGACCGCGGTCGCCCAGCTGTTGAGGCTGAGGGCGTACCAGCGCAGCATCTCCACATACGACGCCTGTTCGATCGGACAGTGCGCCATGGCCTCGAGCACGGACACCAGAAACCCGCGCTGCATGGAATTGAGCTTGATCTGCTGCAGCCGATCGGCGGCTGACATGGCGTCGCGCTGCCCGATCTCCTTCCAGCGGTACTGACTATCGTAGGGTCGTTCCCAGACCAGCCCCGATTCCGCGAAGTAGCTTGTCATCGCCGCAGCGATCTCGTCGATGCGGCTCGCGCTCGCAAAATCGCTGCGTTCGGCGCCATCGACGACGACGACCCGGTCCGGGGTAGCCCCCGGAGTCTCCTCGACCTCGATTCCGTACCGCTCGATCTCCGACCACACGGCCGGCTGAGTCCAGTGGACCCAGGTCCCACCGAGTTCGATGTGGTGGCCGCGGAACTGCGTATCGAACGTGCGCCCGCCCAACCGGCTCTTCGCTTCGAGAAGCAGGGTTCGAAGGTTGTTCTTCTTGCAGTCCCGAGCGGCGGTCACGCCGGAGAATCCGCCACCGATGACGATGACGTCATAGTCGGTTTGCGTCGCGCGTTTGACCTCCGTGCCACCGGCAGCCTGCGCGGCGCCCGGCGCGGCGGCGAGGAGCGCGAGCCCTCCGCCCGACACCGCCGCAGCGCTCGCGAGGAAATCTCGCCGGGACACCCGTTTTCCTGATTCCGGCAATTTCCTGTTCATACGCGCCTCGGTCGGACAACTGTCCTAACCATAGGACGCTCGTCCTATTGTGTCAACCTGCACTGGGTTAAGATCTCGCTCATGAAAGGCAAGTCAACCGCCAACGCTCGATCCGCCCCCAAGCGGTCGGGCAAGCCACGCAGTCACCGCGTAATGCCGCGGCGCAGCAACAACGAGAACGACCCGACCGTCGAGCGCATTCTCGAGAACGCTCGCGCAGTGTTAGTCACGCATGGGTATGCCGCATTTACGTCGCGCCGGGTGGCAGAAGCTGCCGGCATGGCTGTTGGCAATCTGACCTACCACTTCCCGACTAAGCGCGAATTGCTTCGCGCGCTGATCGCGCGACTGCTGCAGTTTTATGCGCAGCGATTTGAGACCTTTCTCGCAGACTCGAGACGCGATTCCGCACTGGACCTCGAGATGCTGGTGCGCTGGGTGTGGACCGACGCCATTGGTGTCGACACGACGCGCACGTTCCGCGAACTCTGGGCCCTTGCGCTGCATGACGTGGTCATCCGCCGGGCGATCGATGACTTTTATGACGAGGCGATCGGCGGCGTCGTGCAGCTCCTGAAGCAGGCACAACCGCGCGCGGACGTGCAGACGATCCGTCTACTGGTGCAATTGCTCGCGATGGTGTCGGAAGGTGGTTCGGTGCTCTATGGGACCGGCCGTGAACGGGCCGTTCCTCATGCCAGTATTCTCGAACTGGTACCGCGGCTCATTGATCTGGTTGCGCCGGAACTTCGGACTGCCGCCAACACCTCCGGCAAAGAGGGCCCGCGACGCGTCGCGTCGTCCTCGGACCGTGCGAGGTAAGTCCATACAGGCGTGAAGACCGTGAATTTTTCCAGGACCGCGCGCTTGAGGAACAATCGGTTTCATCGATGAACCGGCTCAATGCGACAGCTCGAGTGGGAACACGTCGAAATGTAAACTTCCTGGCCAGCTTTCTCACACAGCCTCGGTCTAACTCAGGCCCTCACTCGACCGCTCGAAGGTTGCATGTGCTTCATTTCAGCGACTCGACTGCGACTTCAACGGTCAGCGCATGTGCGAACGCTGCCAGTACCGATTTGTCTTCAGTCACCAATGGCGCGCCGAGGACGTCCGCGAGCGCCACGAACTCGGCGTCGTATGCGGACAGCCGACTGGCCTCCGTCACCGCAAACACGCGATCACTCGGCACGTAGTGCTCGCATCCCGCCAGCGCGGCCTCAGCCGCCGCCATGATCTGGCGCGCCTGGGAATAGTCCAGGCTCCCATCGCGGCAATACCCAGTGAGGATGTTGCGCAACTCCGAGCGCCACAGCACCGGCGCATGCCAGTCGGGATCGAGCTTTCGCAGGCGATGGGCGAGCGCAGTCTGATCGCCGTTGATCCAGCAGTACGCGATAACGTTGCTGTCGACGACGATCACGCGCGGCCGGAACCGCGATAGCGCCGGACCCGCGTGTGATCGACATGTGGCAGGGCTGCCACGAAGCGCTCGAGCTGCACCTGCTCCGAGGCGACGTCCACAGCAGGGGCTTCGAGCTGGGCTTCCAGCAGCGCCAGGATTTCCCGGTTCAGGCTCCGCCGGTTGGATTCGGCACGCGTTTTGAGCCGCAGGTGCAGCTCGGCCGGTATGTTCTTCAGCGTCAGGTTGAGCATGTGTCTAACGGAACCATTACGGTACCGTTATGGTGCCTTCCATCGGCGCAACGGTCAAGCGCAGGGCAATCGTCACCGGACCGACAGCGCGGATCGCTTTGAATTTGCAGGCAGCGCGACCAAATTGTCCCGCCGAACGAATAGGACCGGGTCCAGGCCGTCTAAACTTCACGCCCCATGCAAACCCCCGCCCGCGAACTCTTCTCCTATCGCAAGCACTGGGCGCAGCGCTTCGGCGTCGCCCCGTTCCTGCCCATGTCGCGGGAGGAGATGGACGCGCTCGGCTGGGATACGTGCGACGTCATCCTGGTCACGGGCGATGCCTACGTCGACCACCCGAGTTTCGGCATGGCCATCGTGGGTCGCCTGCTCGAGGCGCAGGGGTTCCGCGTCGGCATCATCGCGCAGCCCGACTGGCATTCGACTCGCGATTTCATGAAGCTCGGCAGGCCGAACCTGTTCTTCGGCATCACCGGCGGCAACATGGATTCGATGGTGAACCGCTACACCGCGGACCGCCGCATCCGCACGGATGACGCTTACACCCCGCACGGCGCGGGCGGCGCACGACCCGACCGTTGCGTGATCGTGTACTCGCAGCGGTGCCGCGAAGCCGCGAAGGACGTGCCGATCGTGATCGGCGGCATCGAGGCGTCGCTGCGCCGCATCGCCCACTTCGACTACTGGTCCGAGAAGGTGCGCCGCACCGTTCTGCTCGATGCCAAGGCCGACCTGCTCGTGTTCGGCAACGCCGAGCGGCAGATCTGCGAGATTGCGCACCGACTCGCCGCCGGCAAGAAGATCGAAGAGATCGACGACCTGCGCGGCACGGCGTTCGTGCGCAAAGCGCTGCCCGAAGGCTGGGCGGAAATC
>Ga0315287_10000657_pt1 | contig 30436 bp, 19 predicted proteins | sample YL17G11_0_MG_FD_205037 | JGI IMG/M metagenome (GOLD analysis project Ga0315287, IMG submission 205037) | Sediment microbial communities from Yellowstone Lake, YNP, Wyoming, USA - YL17G11_0 | ecosystem: Environmental > Aquatic > Freshwater > Lake > Sediment | place: USA: Wyoming | collected...
TATGGATGTCAAACGACGTCATCAACACGTTCACATCGCGCCCGAGTCTCTCCAACGAAATGATGGATTGCACATTCGTCTATAACAACACCGACGTATTCTACAACGCCGGTATCCGCTTGCGCGGCAGCCCATTCCTCCGGAGCGGTTTCGGGCGTAATCCCACCGGCCGGTATGCCTACAGGTTCGACTTCAATCCGGACCAGAAATTCCGTAGCCGCGAGGAGATCAATCTCGACAATACCGAGGGAAGCAGCCGCGGCCCACTCCAGGAACGCGCATCGTACTGGTTCTATCGTCAGATGGGCCTGCAGTACTCGATGCAGGAGTACGTTCGTCCGGTCCTCAACGGCAACACCTACGCCAACTACGAAGATGTCCAGCCCATAAACGGCGACTACATCGATGCGTGGTTTCCGGGGAATAATGACGGCTACATTCACAAGATCGACGACTACTTCGAGTACACGGCCGACGGCACGGGGTATGCAAACCTTGATGAGGGCCTGAAGTACGACTCATTGCACCCGCTGCTCAAGGAGACATATCGGTGGGGATTTGAGAAGCGCTCGAATCGCGAGGACGACAACTGGGACCATCTCTTTAATTTTGCCGTCAAGATGAACACGCCGTCGAGCAACGGTGCAGCATACGAGGCGGCCATTAGGTCGGTCATGTATCCCCAACACTTCGCGGCTGTTCTGGCGATTCGCCACGCTTGCGGCGACTGGGACAGCTACGGTTACACCCGCGGCAAGAACAACTCCTTCTATTATGCGCTGCCGGAGGGCAAGTGGTATCTCCTGCCCTGGGACATCGACTTTACGCTCGGATCGGGCGACGGGTCGAATACGGATCTGTTCTCGGTAACGACCAACGAGTTCCCGGAGGTTTATCAGTTTCTGAACTACCCCCGGTACCGGCAGATGTACATGCAGGCGTTCGCGGTGCTGGTGAACGGCCCATGGCAGACATCTTATGGAACGGCGAACCCGCCGACGGCCTTCGACCGGTTCCTGGACGATGCCGCCAACGCCCTGATCGCCGACGGCGGCGACGCCAGCAGACGGGACGGAATCAAAGCATTCGTCCGTGACCGTCGGAATTTCATCCTGCCGCAGGTTCCATCGCTGGTCTTCATGATTACGGCCAGGGTAAGACACATCTACACGTCGAATCCAACGGCAACAATCGGAGGCACGGCCCCGTTTCTCGTGACGGGTATCTCGGTCAACGGCGTGCAGGCGCCCGCGGTATTCTCAGAGACCAACGCGTTTCAAGTAACCGTGCCGCTTGCTCTGGGCATGAATGTCCTGGTCCTTCGGGCGCTCGACAGCGGCGGCAATCCCATAGCAGGGCTAACGGACTCGATTACGGTGACCCGCATACCGCCTTGTTCGATTACCTCGGTTGCGCCGACCCCGGCATGCAACAGCGGTACGGCGCAGTTGGCGATCCACGGAAAGAATTTTGAGCCCGGTTCCGCGACGACCGTTACACTGACCAAGCCCTCGGAAGAGATCGGCTTTGACGCTCTCTACGTCCAGAACAGCGAAGCGTTCGACCGGATTGAGGCGGCGACACTGCTTCTGGACCACCCGGACGATGGGGTCATCGACCCCGTGTATGCCGTTCATCCGTGGATAAACCTCTGGAATTCAGGAGGGCACGGGGAGTTTTCGGTCAACGAAACCCACTTCGCGCCGCCGTTCGATGTGGACGGCACCAACTATGCAGTGCGGTTTACCGGATATATCTACGCGGCGTCCGCCGGCGTCCGGTGCTTTGGTGTGAACAGCGACGAGGGCTTTAGGCTCTCTATCGCCGGGCAGCTCGTCGGGGAATACGCGACAGGGCGAACCGCGGCGACAACCGATGTCACGAAGAACCGAACCGCGGGGACGATGTTCTTCGATTTCCCGGCGGCGGGTAGGTACTACCTGGTCCTCGATTACTTTGAGAACGGCGGCGGAGAGGAGATTGAGCTGTTCCAGACAGACTCCGCGGGCGGCAACCGCCGGCTGATCAACGTCGATGCCGAGTTAGTCGTCTTCCGGGACGACGTCAAGAGGGTGGAGGCAACCAACGTCGTAGTCGAGGATGCAAACACGATAGCCTGCCAAGTCGATCTGGACGGCGCCGAGACCGGTATGTGGAACGCAATTGTTACGCCCGAGGCCGGCGAGGCGTGGAGCTCCGGTCTGGACAATGCGCTGGAGATAATCGCCTGCCTGTGCGACTTTAACGGCGACTCAAAGGTCGATTTCCTCGACTGGGCGGAACTGGCCGAATCCTGGGATGCGCCGTGTTCGGCGCCGGGCTGGTGCGGCGGAATGGACCTGGACTTTAGCGGAAGTGTTGGCGCCGGGGATCTGGCGATATTCGCTCAAGAGTGGCTTCTGCCCACCAGATAGCACAGAGTTGGTTTTGCCGACCTCAATCACTGGAAGAGGAAACCGGGCGCTGGTCTGAGATATTCAATTCCAGCACGGCATATCCGTCAATTTCAAAATGCTCGACCCTGATTTCGACGATTTTGTCTCTGCTGAGTTCGAGCGTGCCCGTATCTCGCGTCGGCCCATGCCACGTCCAGTTGTCGATTACCACCCGGTCGTCAACGGTGACGCGCACCCCATCGTCGCTGAGCGTTGCAAATTCCCACGCGCCGGCCCGGAGCAGCACACGCGCCCTGGCGATCATGCCGAAGTAATCACCGCCCAGACCGGCGGCAGTAAGCGCCTGCGACAATTTCTGTTCGCTCGGCCCGCCCCATCCGTAACCGAACACAAGGCGCTTGACTTTGGCCGGGACTGCAGAGTTGCCCTGAGCGAGCTCTCGCCAGGCCGATACGTCCTTGCGCGGGTCAACGTCTTTAGTCCACTTGAAGAACACCGCATCCCATACCATCGAACTAAGCGTCCCGCGAAGCTCCTGTCGCAAGTCACTTCCTTCGGCCCGTATTAGATAGGGATATATGCCGGGTCCTATTGCCGATACAGTATATGTGGCTGGCTGACCCGTACTCTTGGGCAGTAACAGCTTTCCACTTACGCCGCGACCCTCGACCGTGACTTTTGCCGTTGGAGGCATCTTGTGCAGGCTATATTCGACTGAATCACCGTTGTCCTGAACCACGCGAATCAGGGGTGATTGATGATCCCATGGCCCCCACTCTGTCATGATTATATTGTGCCGGCCGTACAGATGACTGCGTGCCCCAACCGGACGCGTACCGCCCAAAACGGGATACTCCGGCTCATTGACCTGTGGAACCGTCGAGTCCGCTACAGTGCGTATAACGACAGCATCTTCCTTCCGGACATGTTCTTTCACATCGGCAAAGGTACCCCGGCCGAGCATGACCTCACTGGACCCGCGAAAGTGATACGCCAGGACGTCACCCTCGAATTTATTCCCAGCGATTAGGTTGTCCTTTGACTCCGTGCCGTTTGCTGCGGCCCACGGCTTCTTCGAGAAATCACCCTCGGGCCCCCACCATAGATGGACGCCGCACTTGTTGTTTTTGAATACGTTCTCGATAATCTTATTGGCAATGCCATGTTCGATGTTGACGCCTCCTCGCTCCAGGCCGTATGCCATCTCGCCGTTTCCCTCAAAATGATTCCTCGCGATCAGCGTATCCTGGGAGTACCCTCCCCAGACGCCGCATATTGCGTTTTCCACAAGGCGGTTGCCGTAGAATACATTGCCAAACGAGAAGGTCATCTCAATACCGTGGGCGGGCGCGTATGAGAAGTCGTTATTAATAAGCAGGTTCCTGCTGTTGCCCCGCCGTTTGTGCCACTCGAGCGGATGACTTTCGGCCTCACCCAGCGCGTCGCGCCCTGCGAAGCCGAAGAAGCCGTCGCCGCTGTGTGTTGCGGAGTTTTCAGCGATGGTGTTCTCGTTGTTCTGCTCAAACATGAGTATGCCGGCTGAGTCCTGTCCGCGGTTATATACATTATGGCTGTATCCCCGCACACAGAAGTCGCAGGCGTTGCGCGTGATCACGTTGCGGTCGCAGCGCCACATAGCGATTCCCCAGCCGGAGTTGAACGAAAAGTCGTTGTCATAAATCTTCGAGCTGCTCACTCGGTCAATACAAAGCGCGTTCTGCCCGTTCCGGACCGTGCAGCCCCGCACCGTGATACCGTTTGCATCCTCGATGTAGATCGCAGCGCCGTAGCTGCTCAGCCACTCATTGCCGTCGTTGTTATGCGGAAAGAGCCAGTCGCCCCCGTCCTCAGAAAGGGGAGTCGATCTCAGATACGCCCGCCGGTTGTCGGAGGCATCGATTGCTTCAAGTGTCAGCTTGTTTGTCCCGGTGGCCCACAGCCCGCCCCAGAAGCCGCTGATCCTGGCGCTGCGTATGGTGACATTCGACTGCCCCTCAATGCGGATGCCGTAGCCCCGATATTCATACGGCCTTTGGTCCTTCGGCGAGCCGCGTAAGATGGAACCCTCGGCGAACTCGATTTCTATGTCCGGGGCGACGACGTGAATGACGCCATTGTTGTTCTTATCCTCGATCACCGTATCGGCGGGGATGACGATACGGCAGGATTCGGATATCAATACATCATCCGATGTGACGCGCACGTCGGACAGTGCCTGCGCGGGGACTCTGCAAAAGGCCATTGACAGGACTACAACTCGCAGAATAGTCGCGTTCTTTGTGGGAATTCTGCACGGCAAATACATGAGTCGCTTCTCCATCTCTATCGGAAACTGCTTCAACTGAGACTCTTTATCAAACTTCATAAATGCGAATTCTGCACACCTCAGTTCTCATAATGCCATAATACTATGCACCTGATGTTCGTGAGAAACATTTTCTGCACTACCTTTGCGATATCTTGCGCCAAGGACCAGCTCGGCAGCGCCTCCATCCCGCCTGAGAATGTGTTCCCGGCTTACCCGTTGCCCTTGCTCGGAATGGGAAATCGTGGTATCCTGCCTGCCAAATGTGAAACGCCGACATTTAAGCCCGAAAAGGCCGGCTATAATGAATGTATGAAAGGCAGGTGAGCCAAGTGCGCAGAATTTCCAGAAGAGACTTTGTCAGGAGCACGGTTGCAGGCGGTATCGGAGCGGCAGTCCTGCCCGATCTGGCGAAAGGTCAGGATGCCGGGCAAGCGCAGACTCGCTACATCGCCGCTTATGATACCGAGTCGTCGGCGTGTCTCGCGGCGTGCAGTAAGATTGCCGAGATGCACGAGCGATTTGAGATGCCGGCAACATTCTTTATGCTGGGCAAGACGCTCGACGCCAATCCGGCTGAGTATCGCAAGCTCTTAGACGACCCGCTTTTTGAAATTGCCTCGCACACCTATTCGCATCAGATGCTGCGCGACAACGTATTTTGCGGCAAGGCTGTGTCGATGGATGAGAAACGAAATGAAATCTTCAAAGGAAAAGAGACTGTTGAGCGTGTCTTCGAGCGGCCCTGCATTGGAATGCGGCCGGGCTGCGGTTTCGACAACGCCCTCAAAGGCGAGCCACAGGTGTTGAAGCTCGTCCAGGAAGCAGGATTCAAGTACGTCAGCAGTCTTCTTTGGGGGCCGGACTATTCGCTCCCGGTTCCACTGCACGAGCCGTTCAACTATAAGGCTGATGGTTTCCCCGATATATGGGAGCTGCCCGGACACGGCTGGCACGAAAACCTGCTCAAGGACCACAACCGGTGGGGACCGAGAAGACTGACACTGTGGCCCCAGCCTTTTCCAGAGGCGATACCGAGCGGTTTCTGCAAGACACCAAAGGATGAATTTGAGGTCAACAAGGTGTTTCTGGATAAGGCCCTGGAGACAGGCAAGCCTTTTGTCTCTCTGATCTGGCATCCATGGTCGCTGGCGAAGTTCGACCCGGATATGAAAATGCTGGAGCTGACCTTCACTCACGTTCAAAAGACAGGCCTGAAGCCCTGCACCTATGCACAACTGTTCGAACATGTATCCGGCTGAACAAAGGGCTTCACGCAGAAAACCACACGCAACTATCCAGATTCAGAATTCGCCCCGACGCGGTATCGACGACCTGTCTCCATCTGCCGGCAATTGGTCCACCGGTGTTCGCATCGGCCACCTTCTCGCCGCGAACTGCCATTTCTCGCCGGCCATCAGCTTGTCGTACTCAAGCGGATGGTCGTGGAGCATCTCCTGGCGTGAAATCCTGCCGTGCCGCCACAAAAGGGCGCCGGGAAAGCGGGAGGGATTGAAGTGGACATTGTAGAAGTGACAGACCGGTGACAAATGCACACCATTACTTACTTCGGGTACGGAACAGCAAAACCATGTGCAGGGCCGCAGCCAACACGAAAACCGCCGCTACGTACCTGTGGATTCCCAAGAAGAGATTTTGGTAGTGCGTTCCGAAGAGCGGAAACATGCTCAAAACTATCGAGAGTATCAGGGGCAGCGAAAGCACGATGAGCAGCCAGAAAAGCGCCTTTTGGCCCACGCCGGAACCTCCACAGGCAACCTCGTCACCCGTTTCCTTGCCGCCCAGCCACGAGACCAGGCGCGCGGTTAGGGGGCAGTCGAACCGCTCAAAACGGCACCTGCCCGCCCACATCACCGCCAGGGCCGCCATACACGCAGCGAAGACCGGGGCGCACGTCGCGTGCAGCATCATCAGATAGCCTGAAATATGCTCACCCTTGATTAAAACCGGATAGAAGCCGGTAATCGCCAGCACAGCGCCGCAGACCACGGCAACCAGATACACCAATCCCCTCAGAATATCAAGGGGGCTCTGTTTTCCTTTTTGCGACATCACTCACACTTTCTACCTAAGATATCAATCCTGACCGGACAGCATCCCGACAACACAACGCAAGGCCCTTAGCCCGTATAACAGCAGCACAAGGCCCAGAACAGCGCACGAGCAAAGAGCCACGATCTTCAGCATCGGACGAAACACAAACGAAAACGCGAACGCCTTCGCATAAGTCGCGTCAATATCCTGGAACTCGCTCATTTCTCTGGCGGAATCACGCACAGCCGCGACAGGCGTATCGACTGCAACAGCCCCGAAGAAAAATGGTGCATCGGTCGCGTGGCAATCAGTGCAATAGCGAACGCCCAGTGCCTGCGCAGCGGGCCTGACGTCATGCGCGATGGGCCACATATAAGGCCGAGCCGCGGGGTGGTCCATCTCTTTTTCGAGCTGCCCTGAACCGTTGAGGCTGTAAAGGCTGCCGCCGCTGATGTAAACGGCCTTGCCCCGAATCTTCTGCTCCGCCGCCAGCGCCTTGAGCGCTTCGACGATATTCTCGTCGCTCAGGGCGGGCCAGTCACCGGACGCGGGCAGCTCGTGCTTAGCCATAACCTTGCCGACCGTCTGCCTTACGGCGTCAAAACCGATCGGGGTGACGTTTGCGTCTTTCATATCCGCCCAGAAGGCGGGCCAGATCAGCTTGTGAGGAGCGATTTTGCCGTCGTCCTGCTTGGCAAAAACGGGCGCCAGAACGTGCGGAAGCGCCTCGGCGGATTTATTCACGCCGACCGTTCCTAAGCGGTGTGCCATCGACGTCTTCGCAAGATAGGTCTTTTCGCCGGGCCAGGGACCGCTGTGACAGGCGGTGCAGGTAAGCCTCTCGAAGTGCACCGGCGGAAGGCCGAGATGCTCCGGCACAGGCGCTCCGAGTCGGCCCGCCGTCGGCTCAGCGCCCGGTTCTCCCGGGAGATGACAGCCCTTGCACGAAGAGGTCGCCGACAGGCGGTTCGCCGACACGTCCGCCTCGCCTTCATAACCGCGAATGATATTGTGGTCGATACCGTTACGGTGACAATCGACGCACGTCAGGCCGGCCGTAAGGTGAATATCCTCGTCCGACGACCACTTCTCGGCATCGTTGCCGTCTATGTACATATTGGAATGACAGAAATAGCACCGGTTCGCCGCTGATTCTCTTTCGATATTGAGCAAAACCCGCTTCTCACTGTCGAACGCGCCCGCCCGGTAAGCTATGGCGGGGGCAACAAGCTTTGGGTCGTCCGGCGGCTCCGGCATCATCGGGTCGTAAGTGTCGGGCATATCCTTGGCGGAGCCTGTCACTGCGGCGAAGCTGCAGGTGGCTGCCGCCGCCCAGCGGAAATTCTCTCGCACGACCTGAGCGGCGTACTCGGCCTGGTTGTGGCCCGGGTCGGCATCGTGGCAGCTCAAGCAGTTCGCCTCCAGCTTGCCTGAGACCATCGAGCGCATAATCTGGCTTGGTTCTTCGCCCGGCTGCTCCCCGACCCCGCCGCCCGGTATATGCCTGCCGAAAATCTTCAAGAACAGGAGCCGACTCAGCCCGACCTGCTCGGGTTTGAACACGCCGGGCCACGGACGATACGAGATTGGAATCTGTATGCCCGTCCGGGCATCGGCAAGTATCCAGGGTTGTCCGACTCGGCCGTGCGCCTCGATGCCGATATCCACAACGCCAGCGTTGAAGTGCCACCCCTTCGTTACCGTCGAATAGCTGTGGCAGGCACCGCAGGTTTTGCTCGTCGAGAAAGGCAAGAGCGGGTCGTCATCGGGCGATACCTTCTCGCCTTCCTCGGTCATCAAGGGAATAAGGTGAATCGGATGCGCCCGGCTGCCGTCACTCTCGTCGCCAAGCATCTTCTGTTCCGATTCAGCCGCCGCAACCCGCCAGGGACAGACCAACAGCGGCAAACACAAGATACCCGTCAGTATCAGTATTCGTCTCAACGCACCACCAATCCTTTTCTCAATGTGCTAACATCGGTCAAAGATATTTAACAAAGCCGCCATTCGCAGAGGAGCTTAGACCTTGAAATCTTCGGGCTTGAACTCCAGCCTATTGCCGGCCGCCACCGCCTCATTGACCTTCAATACGGTCACGGCGGTCTCATATCCTATCTCAGCCGGGCAATTCAGTTTCGCCTTGCCGCGAACGGCATTGAAGAAGTTCTCGAGGTGCGGCTGGTGGTACGCCTTGCCTTCCATCGTCACGGGAATATCATAGCTCGGCGGCTTGGGCGACTCACGAACATCCAGCACCGTGTCGCCGCCGGCGGGCTTCTTCGCTTCTTCCTCCACAGGGGGCGCCTTGACGTAGCCCAATTTCACCCATTTATCCCAACTGTCGGCGGGCACCCAGGCCTCGCGATAGACGCTGCCGCGAGACGAAGCCTCTGATATTTCAAGCGTCCCCTCGTCGCCCATAAACGTCTCGAAGTATCCCCTGGCGCTGTTGGTCGTTATCGTCTGATAGAACGCCCTGACTATCCCGTCTTTCGTCTCGTATTCATATATGGCCATAACGTTGTCGTACCAGTCGTGGTCTTTCCAGTAGTCGATGCCGCCGCTGGCGATTACCGATTTCGGACTGGCGCCGAGGAACCAGCTATAGATATCAATCTGGTGGGAGCCGAGATCGACTATCGGCCCGCCGCCCAATCCCTTGTACCACCGCCAGTTCCTGAACTGCTGCATACTCTTGAAGCCGTACTTCTCGAGCGTGGCCGCATCTATTTCGGCCTTCTTTGGCCAGCCGGCATCTTCGCACGCGGTCTTGCTGCGGTTCCACTGACCGTTTACCGTGGTGATCCGGCCCAGCAGCTTGGCCTCGGCGATGAGCTTCTCGTAGCAGTGCCGATAGCGCGGATTGCTGCGGCGCTGGTGACCGATTTGCAGCAGCTTGCCGGTCTTCTTCGCCGTCTCGGCCATCTTCCTGGCGCCTTCGAGCGTGTTCGACATTTCCTTCTCACAATAGACGTGCTTGCCGGCCTCCATACAGGCCACCGCGTGCGGAGAATGCCAGAAATCAGGCGTCGCGACCAGCACTGCATCGAGGTCCTTCTCCTTATCGAGCATCTCCTTGTAGTCTTCGTATGTGTTGTGCTCATGCTTGTAGGCCTTGAGTATGCCCGAAACGCGCTTCTGGTTGTACTCCGTCCAGATGTCGCATATAGCCTTGAAACGAACGCCCGGAACCTGGCCTTTTATGATGGCGTTCATCAGCACCTGGCCCTGCTCCCCGCATCCCAGAATAGCAATATTCAGGTCATCGGACCCGCCGGCTGCCGCCCCCAGAACCATCGGTGAAAATGCCAGGCTCGCCCCCACAGCCGCCGTTGATTTGATAAAACTACGTCTGTCTATTCCCTTTTTTGTGTTTTGATTGTTCATTGCGCTTTTGTCAACTCCAAAAATGTAACAGAATCGTCAGCCAAATAATGGCCTAACACTATAGCTACACCTGACATTCCGGTCAAGCGAACATCTACCCTATTTGCGCAGCGGCTTGACTATGATATTGCGATAGGCCACCGGGCCGTGGTTGCCCTGGAACATCAGGGGCCCCGTCGCCGCTTCCCTGCCGGCGATGCCGCCGGGCGTCTGACTGGCTAATACGAGGTTCTCCTTGTGAATCACCTCGCCGTTCAGCTCGACCCTCACAAGCTCGGCGTTTTCAACCTTCTTGCCGCTTGCATCGAACTTAGGAGCCTTAAAATCAATAACGTACTTCTGCCACACGCCCGGGCGCCTTGTGGCGTTAACCTGCGGCGGACTGGCGCCATAGACCGCGCCCATATCGCCCCCGCCCATCTTCACGCTATCCCAACTGTCCAGCACCTGGATCTCATACTCGCCCATAACGTAAATGCCTGAATTTGAGCCCTTGGGGACCATCACTTCAAGCTCGATTCGGCAGTCGCCGAACTTCTCCGTGGAGTAAATATCGAGACTATCGCCGTGCTGTGCAGCCAAGTTGATCATTTCGCCGCTACCGCCTTTGTTGACAAGCTGCTTGGGGTCGTCGGGCGACATCGCAGCCTTACCGGCCACCCACTTGCTCTTATTCTTGTCGCCATTGACCACCCAGTTATCCAGGTCCTTGCCGTTAAACAGCACGACTGCATCGCCGTACTTGGGCGCCAGCTCCTTGATGCGGATGTCCTTGAATTCCACGACCATCGGCGGGCCGGCGTGAATCTGCAATGCAAGCAAACCTTCCTTTGCCGCACCTTTGGTATCCTTCGGGTCGTCAGGAGCGGTCAGGCGGTCGAAGTCAATCAATTGCATCATCGGATAACCGTTGAGGTAATGCGTCAAATGGTTGCCCTGGGCGATGATGTGATACTCGTTCCAGTCCTTGTCGTTGTAATAGCCGGCCTTTATCAGCTCGTCTTTGTCGGAGACGTTGCCTATGACGTTCTTGTTACCTTCCTTGTCAATGACCATAATATCGCCGACATTGACCAGCGAGCCACGGCCGGCCTCGTGATAAAGGAATCCAACCTTGCCGGGACTGTTCTCCACCTCGGCCTGATAGCCGCTAATCACCCACTTGGATACCTCCTTGCTGCGATACTGCACGCCGGAGTTGCCGTTCTGGAGGCGGAATTTGAGCATCAGCTCGAAGTCTTTGAGCTTGCCGTCCCGCCAAATGATGAACGTGTTGCCCTTGGCCGGGTTCTCCGCCGTTGTCTCGCCGCGAATCACACCGTCTTTGACCGACCACAGCCGCGGGTCGCCGTCCCAGCCGTTCAGGTCCTTGCCGTTGAATATCCACTTCCAGTCGCTCAGCCCCAACTCGGCCTCTGTCCGCTCGAAGAAGGACACACAGCCTGCTATCTCCGGCATCGAGTTCAGCCAGTTGTACTCGTATTCAATGGAAAACACGCCCTGGAACTTCTGTCGCTTCAACTCGGCCAATATCGCTTTTGCGTCGCATTTTCCCGTACCCCATATCACATCGTGACCCTGATCGAGGTCCTTAAAATGCAGACTGATAATGCGTCCTTCGAGCTTCTTGATCTGCTCGAGCGGATTAAGCTCCGAACGCATCCAGTGCCCCGTGTCCGCACAAGCCCCGATCCGCCTGCTCCGACCTTTGCAGACCTTGAGCACGGTTTCGGAATCCCAATAATACGACGGCTTAGGGTGGTTGTGAATCGCGACGTTAATCTTGTACTCCTCGCACAGCCTGTCGATAAGGTCGAAGGCGTCCTCCGGCGGCTCAGAGACAATCGTCTCAATGCCCGTCTCCCGCGCAAAATCGAATACCTTTCTGCACTCGGCCTCGTTGTTCGACAGTCCGACCACACCGTAGTTCATCAGCCTGACCCCCGCTTCCCGCAGCATTTGCATCATCAACTGCCTGTCTGGGCCGGACATATTGTGGTCCGTCTTGACGTCGGGCTTTTCCTTGCTCAGGGTCTGACCGGGATAAACCTCGATATACCGCATACCAAGCGCCTTTGTCTTCGCAACCGCCTCTTCAAACGTGAAACGATTGAAACTGTACGCCTGCATCCCCAGCTTCCAGGGGTCCTGGTCGGCTTGTGCGCCGCCCACACAGCAGAGACACAATACGAACACCGACAACGCAACTGTAATTTTCACACGTTCGTTCATTTGGTTTTCTCCTTACTACATTGCGCGAATCGCCTTCGCGTTACACTTATAGTGTCCATCCGGAACGATATTCACGTTTCAGATGCTCATTTGCACTGCTGGGATTCGTAACCTTGAGTTTTTCGCCGTCCCACTCCAACCTGGCCCCGGCCTTGGCCGCCACGTTCCCCAAAAGGATAGTCTCGGTCAAAGGACCGGCGTAATCGAAATTGGACAGACCCTTCGGGCCGCCCTTGCAGGCCCTGATCCACTCCTGCCAGTGGTCGATTCCCCTCTCGAATAGCTGTTCAGGGGCCTTGAAACCCTTCATCCGCGATTCCGGTATCAGCCTCGCTCCGCCGCCGTGGGGAGCAAGTATAACACCTTCATCACCGTAGTATAGCCCACCCTGGTCCGGCAGATTCCGCTCTTTTTCGAGCTCCTTCGGCCTCGGCGGATTGTTTGCACCGTCATACCAGGTCATGACCACCGGCGGCAAATCGCCGCGCGCGGGGAACTCCCATTTCACTACCGTTTTCTCAGGATAGGTCTCATCGTTAAACGGCCCCGGCGTCGCCTCAATGCTCGTCGGGTACTTCAGGTCAAGGGCCCACCACGCCGGGTCGATTATATGGCAGCCCATATCTCCGAGCGTACCCGTCCCGAAATCCCACCACCGACGCCAGTTGCCGGGCGCATAGACCGGATGGTAAGGCCGATACGGGGCAGGTCCAAGCCACAAATCCCAGTCCAGTGTCTCAGGGATAGGCGGCGTGTCCGTCGGACGAACGCCCCCGCCCCAGTTCTTGTTGCTCCAAATATCCACCCGGCGGACCTTGCCTATCACGCCGGTCTTGATCATCTCAACCAACTGCCTAAGATACCCCTCCGCGTGAAGCTGGGTGCCCATCTGCGTCATCACCTTGTGCTCGCACGCCGCCTCGGTCATCCTGCGGACCTCATAGAGGTCGTGCGCCAGAGGCTTCTGGCAATAAACGTGCTTGCCCATCTTGATAGCCATCACAGCCGCCACGGCGTGCGTATTGTCGGGCGTCGATACCGTTACCGCCTCAATGCTCTTTTCCTCTTCCAGCATCTTGCGGAAATCCTTGTACTTTTTCGCATTCGGGTACCTTTTGAATGCCCCCTCGCCGTGTTTCCAGTCAACGTCACACAGCGCAACTATCGTTTCGGTGCCGACCTGCTCCGAATCGGACGCACCCATCCCGCCGATCCCGATACAGGCAATGTTCAGTTTCTCGCTCGGCGGCGTATTGCCCGCCCCGCCGAGAACGTGCCGAGGAACAATCGTAAAAGCCGCAACGCCGGCAACGGCGCCACCCAAAAACTCACGACGAGATATCGTTTTCTTCTTCAAAGCTCAACTCCTAATTCGGTGGAATCACAACGTCCAGCCCTTGCGATATTCGCGCTGCAGAAATTGATTCGCATCGGGGACATTCGTTATCTTCATATTCTCCCCGTCCCACATCAGCTTCGTCCGGTTCATTCGCTCTTTCAGCTCGGCCCGCAGGGCAACATTGCCCAGGAGAACAGCCTGCGCCAGCGGGCCGGCGCGGTCGGGGAAATTCGAGCCGGCGGGCTTGCCGCCCTTGCAGGCCTCAATCCATTCAATATGGTGGCCCGGCGATCTGGGGATGGTCGGGTCCGGCTTCTTGTATTCACTCATTTTTGACTCGGGTATCAGCCTGCCGTTGAGCATTTTGCCTTTGTCCCCGATGTACAGCGCCCCATTTGTTCCCATCTGCCGGTCATCTTCCAGCTCGTCAGGCCGCGGAGGCCTCATCCCGCCGTCATACCACGTCAGCTTGACCGCCGGCTGCTCGCCGCGTGCGGGGAACTGATAATGCACAATCGAGGCCACAGGATACGTCTCCTTATTGACCAGCGTGGAAATCGCCTCAACGCTCGTCGGGTGTCCGAGCTTGAGCACGCGGAAAACCGGGTCCAACGCATGGCAGCCGATGTCGCCTAATGCCCCCGTTCCGAAATCCCACCAGCCCCGCCAAACAAACGGCAGGTACGCGGGGTTGTAAGGCCGCTCCGGCGCGGGCCCAAGCCACAAATCCCAATCCAGCGTATCGGGCACCTTCGGCGCATCCGCCGGCCGATCCACTCCCTGAGGCCAATAGACCTTGTTAAGCCCGTTCAGAGGCCGATCCGTCCAGACGTGGGCCTCCCGCACGGGGCCGATGGCCCCATCCCAGATATATTCGCGCAGCAGGCGAGTCTCCTCGCCCGCCTGACCCTGGTTACCCATCTGCGTGGCGACTTTGTGCTCGCGGGCCGCCTCGGCAATCATCCGAGCCTCATAGACGGAGTGCGTCAGAGGCTTCTCACAATAGACGTGCTTGCCCCTCTTAATGGCCGCCATCGAAGCCGGCGCATGGACGTGGTCCGGCGTCGCAACCACGACTGCGTCGATGTTCTTGTCCTCCTTATCCAACATCTCGCGGAAATCCTTGTATTTCTTTGCATTGGGGTAACGCTTGAACGTGTCACCCGCGTGCCGCCAATCAACATCGCACAGCACCACGATGTTCTGGCTCTCCAACGCCTGAAGGTCGGATGCCCCCTGTCCGCCGACACCTATACCTGCGATATTCAGTTTCTCGCTGGGCGGCGTATTGCCGGGACCGCCCAAAACGCGCCGCGGAACAATCGTAAAGGCAGCTACCGCCCCCGCGGCACCAATGAAATCGCGTCGAGACAACTTCTTGTTATTCACAATTCAACTCCTAACTCTGTTTGCCCGTGTCAAGAATAGTGTAAACCAACGGCCCCCTTCTTCGACTTCAATTCGAGGGAATTCGTGTCAATTCGTGGTTAAACATTACAGCATCCAGCCTTCACGAAACTCCGGCCTAATGTATTTATTCGCTTCGGGCAGGTTCGTAACCTCCATCTTTGGCCCATCGTAGTACAGTTTGAGACCCTTTTCATAGAGCTGCTGGCCCATCCGCACCGCGATATTGCCCAACAAAACGACCTCAGCCATAGGCCCTGAAACGTTGAAATTCGACCCCGCCGGCTCGCCGCCCTTGCAGGCATTGAGCCACTCCTGATGATGCCCCGGCGAACGGGGCAGAACCTTTGGCGGCTTGCCGTACTCGGCATTGCGCGATTCAGGCAGTAGCCTGTGGGCGAGCATCTTGCCCTTGTCGCCCACGTAGAGATTATCGTCGGCATCACCGAAACGCCGAGCGTCCTCCAGTTCAGCCGGACGAGCAGGCATAAGACCCCCATCGTACCAGGTCAGCTTCATCGGCGGCATATCGCCCCTCGCGGGAAAATCATAGCGGATGATCGACGCCAGAGGCGCCGTCTCTTCATTGACCCCGCTCGAGCACGCCTCCACACTGATCGGATAGCCCAGCTTCAACGCCCTGTAAATCGGTGCAAACTGATGGCACCCGATATCCCCCAGGACGCCCGTGCCGAAATCCCACCAGCCGCGCCAGCTAAACGGCAGATACCACGGATGATAGGGCCGCCACTTGGCCGGGCCGAGCCACAAATCCCAGTCGAGACCTTCCGGCACCGGCGGCGTATCCGTCGGCCTGTCCAGCCCGCGAGCCGAGATAGGCCGGTTGCACCACGAATGAACCTCCCGCACCGGACCTATCACGCCGGCCCAGATAAACTCGCAAACAAGCCGAATCCCCTCATCCGCCTGCGCCTGGTTGCCCAACTGCGTGGCGACCTTTGCCTCTCGCGCCGCCTCAGTGACCCTGCGGATCTCATATATCGAATGGGCCAGCGGCTTCTCGCAATAGACGTGCTTGCCCCTTTTGATGGCCGCCATTGACGCGACGGCGTGCACATGGTCCGGCGTCGCCACTATCACCGCGTCGATGTTCTTATCCTCCTTGTCAAGCATCTCGCGGAAATCTTTGTATTTCTTCGCATTGGGGTATCGTTTGAACGTACCAGCCGCCTGCCTCCAGTCCACGTCGCAAAGCGCCACGATATTTTGGCTTTCCACCTCCTGAAGGTCGCCTGCTCCGCGCCCGCCGACACCGATACCCGCAATATTGAGCTTTTCGCTCGGCGGCGTATTGCCCGCGCCACCCAGCACGTGACGGGGCACTATCGTGAACGCAGCCACACCCGCAGCGCCCCCTACGAACTCCCGTCGAGACATTTTCTTGTCTTTCATAACGTCACCCCTGTCATTCGCCAAAGTAGGGTGTGCAAAATTTGTTTTTTATTTTGCACACCCTACGAGTTTCATAATTCGGTATTCGCTATTAGACACTCGCCTATACAAAACAAAGGGGTCCCTCTCTGGCGCCGCCCTGGCAATCGGGACCCCTTGCTTACCGATTTGCACTATATTTCCCAGCCCGCACGGTACATCTTGCTGACGTACTGATTAGCATCAGGCACGTTGGTCACCTTCATCTTCTTGCTGTTCCACTCGATCCGCTTAGCCGTTCGGACCGCCAGGTTGCCCACGAGCAGCGCCTCGGTAAAGGGACCGGCATACCAGAAGCCCGACTTTGCATTCTGGGGCTTGCCGTCTTTGCAGGCCTGAATCCATTCCTCGTGATGGCCGATTGACCGCTCCAGCATCTTGGGCGGACGGCCGTATTCCTTCATTCTCGATTCAGGAATCAACCTCGGCGCGCCGGCGTGGCTCGGGCCAAGAAGCTTGCCCTTGTCGCCGACGAACAGAATACCGTTGTCGCCCAGGTTTCGCCCTTCTTCGAGCTCCTCGGGGCGTGGGGGCAATTTGCCGCCGTCATACCATTTCATCGTCACCGCGGGCCGGTTGCCCTTGGCCGGGAAGTAGTACGTGATGATGGACCACTCCGGAAAAGTCTCGTTGTTCACCGGGCTTGATTCGGCCTCGGCGGCGATTGGCGCACCAAGCTCCAGAGCGAAGAACGCCGGGTCGGCGTTGTGCACTGCCATATCGCCCAGAGCGCCGCAGCCGTAATCGAACCAGCCGCGCCATTTGAAAGGCACATAGTCAGGGTGGTACGGCCTAACGGGGGCCGGGCCGAGCCAGAGATTCCAGTCCAGCGTCTCCGGCACCGGCGGCGTATCTTTGGGTCTGTCAACGCCCTGGGGCCACCACGCCCTTCCGCCCGGAACGCCGGCCCTGTCGGTCCAGACATGGACCTCCTTGACCGCGCCGATTGCTCCATCTTTGATGAACTCATAATACAGACGCAGCCCCTCGCCGGCGTGGCCCTGGTTGCCCATCTGCGTCACAACGCCCATCTTCCGGGCCACCCTGGCCATCTCACGGGCTTCCCGGATGGTATGCGCCATAGGCTTCTCGCAATAGACGTGCTTGCCCATCTTCATCGCCCGTATTGCGGCAGGCGCGTGGATATGGTCCGGCGTGCCGATAGTCACCGCGTCGATCCGCTTGCCCTCTTTGTCGAGCATCTCGCGGAAATCCTTATAGACTTTGGCATTTGGGAACTTCTTGAACGTGCCGCCGGCCTGCCGGCTGTCAACGTCGCAAAGAGCCACAACGTTTTCGCCTTCGCAAGCATTGATGTCGGCTGCGCCGCGACCGCCTACTCCGATACCGGCAACGTTGAGCTTCTCGCTCGGGGCCTTCTTACCCGGCCCGCCAAGCACATGCGCCGGCACAATCGTAAACGCCGCGACCGCCGCTGCACTGCCCATAAAGGCGCGGCGTGATATCTTATTATCCTGTTGTCCGTTTCTTCTTTTCTGATCGTTCACACTCATATTCCTTTCACAAAATGGCACAGCCATAATAAAAAAGCTTCATTTCAAAATCTCTATACACAACCTAAAACCATTATTCCAAAGCCCTGTCTTCGCCGGCCCGACGGTTCAACGTTCGATAACCCAGATGTTGCGATACTCCACCGGGTTGCCGTGGTCCTGCAGGTATATGGGGCCCGGCTCGGTGGCCTTGCCGCCAAGCGCCGCTGTCGTCGGCCCCTTGGCCTGCGTCTTATCCTGAATCAGTACGCCGTTATGAAGCACCGTCAACGTGGGGCTGCTCACCATCTTGCCTGCACTGTCGAAACGCGGCGCGCTGAAGGTAATATCATAAGTCTGCCACTGGCCGGGCGGGGCGCACATATTCACAAGCGGAGCCTTGACCGTGTAGATCCCGCCGCACTCGTTGTCCAGACCCTCCAGGCCGTAGCTGTCAAGCACCTGCACCTCGTATCTGCCCTGCAGATAAACGCCGCTGTTGCCTCGACCCTGACCGCGGGCATCCGGCATAAACGGGCTGCGAAACTCTATATGCAGGCTTACATCGGTGAACTGCTTTTGGGTTACGATCGACCCGGCGCCCGGCTTGACCCTCATCGCTTTGTCAACAAGCTCCCACTTCACCTGGTCCTCACCCTCTTTCTTATCGGCAGTCTTCCATTCCTTGAAGTCTTTGCCGTTGAAAAGCACGACCGCACCTTTCGGCGGCTTGTCGCCCATCGTCGGCGAAACCCGGAAAACATGCTCCAGCACGAACGTTCCCGAGGCGTCCGGCCCCTCGAAAGTGCCCGTCAGTTTATCCCCTTTTATGGCGGCTTTCACATCGAAGGCGCTGTTTTCATACTTCGCCCGTCCGGCAAAGCTAACCACGTCCGCCTCTCGCTTGCCGTCCAGCACCCCAAGCGGCGCAGTCCGCGTGTCGAACGCCTCAAGGAAATTCGCCCGGTACTGGCCCGCCCCAGCACCGGCGGGCTGGCCCTTGCCCAGCGCTATCACCTGCGCAACCAACGGTCCCGAATCGCCTCCACCACTCACCTGCCAGCTCCCCTTCCAGTCCCCCATGGCCGCATCGGAGCCCTGAATCGCTCCCCTGGCCTCATCCACAAGGCTCTCCTTAACCGGACCTGCACCGGCAGAATCCACACCGGTGGAACGACCGCACGAAGAGAGCATCACAGGCGAGATAAACAGCAACACTGTTAGAACAGCTCTGTACACGTTGAATTGAAAACCGCACTTGAGGCACTTGACCATCAGTTTCCTAATCATAATTTTTTCTCCAGTATGATACCTAATTAGCTGGCCGCTTCTTCTGCTTCGGCCTTCTTTTGCGGCGGGTTCATCACGTCCTCAGCCTGTTGACGAACCGCCTGGTTCTTCGTAGTCGCAATGACCTTCTTCAGCAAATCGGCGCTCTGCTGAGGATGTTCTTTGTAGATACTCTGCGCGATCCTGACAACAGCTACCTCCGCCTCCGCAACGAGCTCTTTGTCGTCCAGATAGCCCGCAGCCATTTTCAGCGCATCGGCACTTGCGACGGCGGACAGCCCCGAGAGCACGCCTCTCTTCTCCATTGCATTCGGCGCCAAAGCCATCGCCTGTCTGTACATATCAATCGTCTCGCTTGGCGGACGATTGGTTTCCAGGCCAAGCAGCCGGACAAAACCACGCAGCGCCAGTATGCGATGCAATTGGTTATCCGATTTGCCGGCTATGGCCAGCAGATCCGGGACAGGCTCCGGCGTTGGCCATTCAGACAAAGCACGAATCGTCGCGGTCTGCACGTCGAGGTCCTTGCCGCCCAGCTCCTTGCGAAGCACCGGCAATGCACTGTTGTCGCCTATACGCCCCAGTGCGAGCAAAAGAGAAGACCTGCTTTTGACGTCATTGACATCAGGCAGCCTGGCAAGAACAGCCTCCGCCCGGCGATCCTTTTTCTCAATCCTGTGCGCAACCGCTGCAACCATTTTTTCCGCCTCGGTCCGATCGGACTGGCCCTGTATGTTTATCAGCAAATCCACAAGGGCGGGCAGTTGTTCCGGGCGTGCAACCGCGCTTAAGACCTTTAACGATTCGGCCCGAACCGCGCGGTCGGCGTCCTTTGCCGTCTTCAACAGCGTCTCTACGCCGGCGGAAACGTTCCGCTGACCCAGGCTCGTTATCAGCTCAACCCTGGTCTTTGGCTGGACTTGGGCAATCCCGCCTAAAATCGCTTCGTCAACACCTGCGCCCCGCAGACGATACAGGCTCTCACGCGCCGCCTTCTGCTCCTGGCCGGCGGCAGCCGCCGCCCTCTCGGCCAACAAGAGCACCATCGAGGCGTCGCCCAATTGCCCTATAGCCTTCAGAGCCGCGACACGAACGGACTCATCCGGTCCCTTGGACGCCGCCACAACGGCAGGCAGCGCCGCCGCATCCCCGCGGTCGCCCAATACCGAGAGCAACTGCACCTGGCTCGTGGGCGAAAGGTTCGGCAGCTCTTTTGCCAGGGCCTCGGTAACCTCGGCTCCCTGCATGTCCTTGACCATCGCGATGGCAACCGCCTGCATCTCCTGATCACCGCTCTTGAGGATGTCGAGGACTATTCCAATGGCATCGCCGCCGCCACCCTCTGCACCTAAGCAAACACCCGTGGCACAGAGAAGGAAAACAGCCAAAGCACACAGGACAATGCGCATTTGTTTCATTTGCCGTCCCTACTTTGTTGTTGTCGAGCCAATCACGCCTCGCAGCGCGGCGGTGCGAATCGGCTTGGGCATATCCTGGCCCTGCAATTCCTTATAGATCGCCACGGCCTGGGCCTTCTTGCCTTCCGCCGCAAGCTGGTCGGCGCATCTAAGATACGCATCCAAAACCCGCATCTGCACCTTGCCCTTGGTTGTGCCTTTGGCCTTTGCTAGCGCCGCACAAGCCTCGGCATCGGCTATCTGGCCCAGAGCTGCCGCCGCTGCCGCAGCCAGCGTCTCGTCGGAGCTGCCAAGAAGCCCCGCCAGAGCACCGGAGGCCTTCCTGCACTTCCGCTGGCCAAGAGAGTTGACGATCCCGATCTGGGGTTTGCCTTTGGCCTTTGGCAGGGCATCAAGCAAAGCCGCATCCGCCGCCGCACCCGGTATCCGCTCAAGGGCATACCGCGCCATATCCGAGGTCTCCTCGCCCGTCAGCATCTTGGCCAGGGTCGGAACGGACTGGTCCGTGCCGATGATGCTCAACTGCCTGCACACGAACTGCTTACCCGCTTGCTTGGCGTCCGAATCGAGCACCCCCAACAGGCCCTTCTCAATACCTTCGGTCTCGGCCTTGTTGCCGTGCGCCTTCTTCATATTCTCGGTTATCTCCGTCAGCGCCACGCGGCTCTGACCCCAGTCGTAAGTCTTTACTTTATCAAGCAATTGTTGTTCCATTTCAAATCCCTTTCCAGAGCTATGCTACGGTTTCGGTTTTGTGTCAACTTTGTAGTCGCCAAATGCAAACTGAATACCCGCCAGGTAGTGCTGCAAAATGGCCTCATTCATAAGGATTTCGTCGTTGTGGCCCAGCGAGCAATAGAATACGCGGCCCTCCCCCACGTTCTTGACCCAGCTTATCCCCGTGTCCTCATCACTCGGCTTCGATGCCTTGGACTTCGTTTCAGGATCACTCATATCCAGGCTCATCAAGACAAGCTGCTTGCTTCGTGAATACAGGGGCGGCTCAGTTCGATAAATCTCTTCTTTTACCTTAAAGCCCTTGCCCTTAAACGGCGCCATGAGCGGGTGGTTGGGCTGATCAATCTTGATCGCCACGGTGTCGCCGCCGCCCCACGGATGGCCTGTAAACTTGCCGCCCATCATCTCCTCGCCCTCAGGCCACCGGTTGAAGTTGTCGGTGGCAGCGTGAACGCCGACAATGCCCTTGCCGCTCTTGACAAAATCGAGCAGGGCTTTGCAGCGATCGGGTGTCTCTTTCGGATCAAACTTCATACCCGTGGTGTTATTCAGACAGACCGCGTCGAACTCCTTGAGCTTCTCGGGCGTGAACACGGAATAATCATCCGTAATCACGACATCGTACAGCCCTGTTTTCTTACCCATCATCTCCAGCGCTTTATTCACAACGGGTATAGAGCCGTGGAAGAACCCTTCGCAGCGCCAGAAAACCAGCATTTTCCGCGGCTTGGCCTCGACGACCGCCTTCGACGGCAATGCCGCCGCTATCTTCTCAATCTCCTGGGCGCTAAGCTGACGCAGCTCCTTCGGCGATTCCGCCCACAGGCTGCTCGTCAGCGCCAAGACACACACCGCACAAGCAAGTACAACACCAATAAACCATCTGGTCTTACTCATTTTTTACCCTTTCCTTGTTCTGCGACATCCATTTCACAACCAGCAACATGTTCTCAATAGTCAATAGAAAATAATCAATTCTACAAGTGCCACGGGCTGCGCATCGGCCGCGAAAGCATCCTGTTTGCCGCATCATTGCCGATGAAAACCTCCTTGTCCGGGTCCCATTTGAGTTTCTGCTCGGTCAGCATCGCAATCTCACCAAGCAGGCCGACGCTAATTGACCGATGAGCAATCTCGATGGGCGTGATCGTTTTCTTGCGGGTCTTGACGCAATCGAGGAAATTCTGGTGATGGTCACTGCTCTCGTAAAGCTTGATTTCATTTGGGCCGATCACTTCTTTCAAAATCTTCTCGTCGCTGGCCGCGAACCGGCCTCTATCGACGTGAATCCAGCCGGTCTGGCCGTACCACACGGTCCCCATCCCCTTGGGCTGCTGCTGGTCATTGGCCACAACCATCGTTATCCCGTTGGCGTACTTGCAGGTGAACTTGTACTTCGTCGCGGCATCATAAATCCCGTCATTGGGATATTCCCCCTTGCCTTCAATCTCGACAGGCCCGGTCAAATCAAGCCCCAGCCCCCAGTGCGCGATATCAATATGATGGCCCGCCCAGTCGGTGAGCTGCCCACCCGAGTAGTCCATCATCCAGCGCCAGTCCCAGTGGATAACGCCCCTGTACGGCACCCATGGCGCAGGGCCGAGCCAGAAGTCCCAGTCAACGCCCTCCGGCACGGGCTGCACCGGATTATTCCCGGAGCCGCCGCCCGTCGGCAGCCCAACCTCCACCTTTTGCACCTTGCCGATCCGCCCATTGATAACAAGCTCACAAGCCCGATGAAAATCATTCACCGACCTCTGCCAGCTTCCTGTCTGCCATATCCGGCCGTACTTGTTGACCGCATCCCGCATCACCTTGCCTTCGTTAATGGTTCGCGCAATGGGCTTTTCGCCGTACATATCCTTTCCAGCCATCGCCCCCATCACAACCGGTATCGAGTGCCAGTGGTCCGGCAGCGCCAGTGACAGCGCGTCGATATCATCCCTCGCAATCAGCTCGCGGAAGTCAATATACGTCTTGCAGTCGCTATTCTTGTACCTGTCGTCAACCGCTTTCTTGGCCCCGTCGCGATGGCCCTTATCAATGTCGCAGACGGCCACAACCTGCGCATCCTTCTTGCCGAGGAAGTTTCCCATGTTGCCGCTGCCCTGGCTGCCGACCCCGATGCAGCCCATCGTAATTCGATTGCTCGGCGCCACGTTGCCGTCCGCTCCAAGCACCGAAGACGGAACGATATACGGGAAACTCACTGCCGCCGCCGAGGCGCCGGCCACTTTTCGCAAAAAATCACGCCGACTAACACATCTTGTTCTCATAGCAACCACTCCCAACGAATACCTAATAGAAAATAGTAAATAACCAATTTCAAACGTGCCACGGGCTGCGATACGGCCGCCAAAGCAGCTTGCTCGCATCGGGATCGCCGATGAGCTCTTCACGCTGCGGGTCCCATTTCAAAGGACGCCCAAGCTTGTAGGCGATGTTCCCCAGGTGACAAACACTCACCGACCGACAGCCGACCTCTATGTCACAAATCGGCTTGGTCCGTTTCCTGATTGCATCCAGCCAGTCAACATAATGGTTCTTGCTTTCGTAGAGATGAATCTCGTTTGGCCCGATTTTCTGGTCCTTCAGTTCGTCCGGCCAGGTCTTCAAGTATCCGCGATTGGTCTCCACCTTGCCTTTGGTGCCGGTGAAGAGTATCCCGTTGGCGCTGTCGCGCGTCATAGTGATGCCGCTGGCGTATTTATACGTCAGCACCTTGTAATCCTTGCCATCGGGCGGGATTATTTCGACCGGCCCGCTCTCATCCATCTGCATGCCCCACTGAGCGATATCGAAATGGTGCGCGCCCCAGTCGGTCATTCCGCCGCCGCCGAAGCTGCTGTGATTTCGCCAGTTTGGAAAGCCGTCCCAGCTCAAATGCGGCGAAAGCTCCGAGTTATAGGGCCGCCACAGCGCCGGGCCAACCCACGTATCCCAATCCAGATAATCCGGCACAGGCATTGCGGCAAGCGTGTCCTCCGCCGGCGGACCGCCGACGCCAACCGTAACGTGCTTCAAATCGCCAATATAACCGTTGATTACCAGCTCGCAGCCGAGGCGGAAATGCCAGTCCGAACGCTGCATGCTGCCGACCTGGAAGATTCTGCCGTAACGCCGAACCGCGTTGACCATAGCGCGGGCCTCCTTGATCGTCTGAGACAGCGGCTTTTCGCAGTAGATGTCCTTGCCCGCCTTGGCCGACTCGATAACCGTAATCGCGTGCCAATGGTCCGGCGTCGAAATCACCACAGCATCGATATCATCCATAGCCAGCAGGTCGCGGAAGTCGCCATAATCCTTGCACTGCTCCGTTCGCCCCTTGCCTTTGTAGTAGTCCTCAACTTTCTTCTTGCCCCGGGCGAGCTTCAGCTTATCAACGTCGCAGGCCGCCAATACCTGAGTGCCCGGCGAGTTCAGAAACGAGTCCATCAGGTGCTGGCTCTGCTTGCCGGCGCCGATAAAGCCCAACGTAATCCGGTCGCTCGGCGGAGTCTGGCTTGCATTGCCCAAAGCCCCCGAAGATACGACGTACGGAAAGCCAACAGCGGCTACAGATGCACCGGCCGCCTTTCGCAGAAATTCGCGCCGACTAACCCGCTTCATTCTCATACCAACCACTCCGAGTCAAAAACTGTAAATAGCCAATCCTATAAATGCCACGGGCTGCGCATCGCCTTGCCGAGCAGACTCGCAGCCGTGGGGTCGCCGATAATCTCTTCCGTCTCCGGGTTAAAGCGTATCTTTCGCCCCAGGAGCATAGCAATCTGCCCGAGGTGCCCGGGCGTGGCGGACCGGTGCGCAACTTCGCACGGCGTTATGGTCGTCTTGCGGCTTTTTATGCAATCGAGGAAATCACGCCAATGACCCGGCGATTCGTACAGGTGTATCTCGTTAGGCCCGATCTTCTCCTGGAGCACTTCCTTTGGCTGAGCATCCGTCCCCCCGCGATCCACCCAGACCCAGCCGTCCGTTCCGATCCACTTGGTCCCGCCGCGGATATCGCCGTAGCCCCCGGCGATAATCATCGTAATGTCTTTGGGGTACTTGGCGGTCAGGCGGTATTTCCCGGGGCTGTTCCATAACTTGTCCGGCGGGTATTCGCCCGAGCCTTCAATCTCATACGGACCCGTATAATCAAAGCCGAGGCCCCAGTGTGCGATATCGACGTGGTGGCCGACCCAGTCCATCAACTGCCCCCCGCCGTAATCCAGGTGCCACCGCCAGTTCTTGTGCACCCTCGCCGGACAATAAGGCTCGTACGGGGCCGGCCCAAGCCAGAAGTCATAATCCAACTGTGAAGGCGGCGCCGTAATCCCCTCCTGACCCTGCGTACCCCCGAAATCCGAGTGCCCCGAAGGCAGGCCCACCTCGACTCGCTGCACTTTCCCGATGCGGCCGTTTATTACCAACTCGCAAGCCTGACGAAAATGCGATTGAGACCGCTGCCAGCTTCCCGTCTGCCATATACGCCCGTAGCGCTTTACGGCATCGCACATCGCACGTCCCTGCCGCAAATCGTGGGAGAGAGGCTTCTCGCCAAAGATATCCTTGCCCGATTGCGCCGCCTCTATCGCAGGAATCGCGTGCCAGTGGTCCGGCAGCCCAAGGGAGACAGAATCAATGTCGTCTCGCGCGAGCAGCTCGCGAAAATCAGAATACGCCGCACAGTCTTTGTTCTTGTATTGACCGTTCACGCGATTGACCGCATCGTTCAGGTGGTTCTTGTCAACATCGCATATCGCAACGACCTGACAGTCCTTCTGGCCGAGGAATTGATCGAGGTTGCTGCCCCCCTGCCAGCCCACTCCGATGCAGCCCATGGTGATTCGGCTGCCTGGAGCATCGCTGCCAAGAACCGACGATGGAACAACATACGGAAAACTAACTGCCCCCAAAGCGGCGCCGGCAGCGCCGCCAAGAAACCTGCGCCGGCTGATAGTATCTCTTGCCGTCATAGACAACTTTCCCATAATAAACCGACGGCCTGCCAGGCGTCACCAGGCCAGGCAGGCCCGATTCTTATCTTGAATCCTTGTCGAACGCCGAATCAAAAGCGACCTTCGACGGGGCAAAGTCCGCCCGCTTGATGTACTCGCAGGCCTCCCTGGCGCCGTGTTCGCGATTCATTCGGCTGTCCTCCCACTCAATCGAAAGAGGACCTTGATAGCCGACATCGTTCAGCGCAACAATAATCTCCTCGAAGTTGATGTCGCCGTGGCCTATTGAGCGGAAGTCCCAGAAACGGCGAGGATCGGCAAAGTCGGTGTGGCCCCCGAAGACGCCAACGGTGCCGTCCCCGTGACCCCACCACACGTCCTTCATGTGCGTATGGAAAATCCTGTCGCCGAACGTGCGGATGAACTTCACATAATCGACGCCCTGATAGCCCAGATGGCTCGGATCATAGTTGAAGCCGAAGCATTTGTGATTTTTGACCGCCGCCAGGGCGCGCTGAGCGGATGCGATGTCGAATGCAATCTCGGTCGGATGGACCTCCAGGCCGAACTTGACGCCTTCGTCTTTGAAAGCATCCAAAATCGGAATCCAGCGCTTGGCCAAGTCGTCATACCCGGCCTGGATCATCTTAGGCGATGCCGGCGGGAATGAATACACCAGGTGCCAGATCGAGCTGCCCGTGAACCCGTTGACCACTTTTACCCCTAGCTTTTTCGCCGCCTTGGCCGTCTGAATCATTTTCTTCGCCGCACGCTTGCGCACGCCTTCCGGGTCCCCGTCGCCCCAAACATCCTCGGGCAGGATTGACTTGTGCCGCTCGTCGATATTGTCGCAGACCGCCTGGCCGACCAAATGCGACGATATAGCGAAGACCTTCAGCCCAAGCTTCTTGAGCAGCTCACGTTTGGCCTTGCAGTAATTGTCGTCCGCCAAGGCCTTATCGACCTCAAAGTGATCGCCCCAGCATGCCAATTCCAGGCCGTCGTAGCCCCAGCTCGCCGCCTTCTCGGCCAATTCCGCCAGCGTCAAATCCGCCCACTGTCCTGTGAAGAGTGTTACAGCTCTTGCCATTGTCAAACCTCCTTATCTAAAATCAGAAGCCTTCCATAAAGTGCGTCGCTTCACTGAGAAGAACGCTTGCGACCACCGTTTTATTGCAGTTTCCTCCTTCCCGAGGACGATCACCACACAACCGTTTTCGGTAAAAAGACTTACGCCCAAGAATCAAGCCCACGCTGTTCGGGACTCCAAAGGCGTTTCAACATTATAACTTGGCCGCCCGACCACGCAATTGAAAAATTTCCATTCATGACACCATCTCATTTCAGCCCGGTCGGGCCTGGTCAAAAGCCATACCCGCCACCAGAAAACACGTTCTAAAAGGCCGATATAGAGGCATTGCGCCTATACCGGCGCTCGCGTGGGCTTTTCACCTGCCGGCAACAAACGCCGCATATCTGTTTGCCAAATCCTCTCGCCCCGGCATCTGGCCCTGAACGATCCAGATGCGATACCTAAGTCTCAACGTCTCGCCGGCCTTGATAGTATCTTTGAAAAACGCACCGAACCGCCCGTAATCACGATACGCCGAATAGACGGTCCCTTTCGGATTCGCCGGATGATTCATAAGCTGAACGCTATAGGGCTTCCCGTTCAAGGTGTACGACATCGCCACCCAGGGAAGGTCCTGATCCTTCGTTGGGTCGATCCCGTCTTTGTGAAACAGGTATTTGGCTTTCACCTCCGCCCCGCCGGCGGCAACGTCGTTGTGCGGACGATAATGAAAACCCGCATGCTCCGGGTCGCCGTTCAGATAAACGTCGCCCTTTACGGCCTTTAGCTCCGTCTCAAAGTCCAGCAGCAGGATCGTCGAGCCGCTCGGTGGATAGACCGTTGTTCGGCGTTTCTCCTCGATAATCGGCTTGCCCTCTTTATCGTTCCAGTGAATAAGCGCGACCGAGCAGGCCTTATCAGGCCCGCCCGTAAGCTCCAAAAACTTCTGATGAACCTGCGCCACATCTTTCATGTGCCACAAATCGTATGACTGCCCCCCACATTCCAGCTTGTTCCACCCGATGAAGATCCCGCGATGGTGCGGATATGTGACGCCCTTGCCATAAGGATTCACCCCATCCGGCCCATTGGTCAGCAGGCCCTTGCCCTCCTCGTCGAAAACGTGCAGGAACGGCTTGTACGTCTCAAATGTCTTCTCCCGGCTCGATGTGTCGTAGGCGTACATATACCGAGTCACCTTGCGCCCCCCTGGGGCCGTGGGCCCGCCGAATAGTAAATCGAGGTACTGGCCTTTTTTATCCACCCAGGAAAACTCCGCGCCCCTCGCCGCGCCCAAGCCACAAACAATCGCAAATACCCAAAGCCCACAAACAACTTTCGCCCTGCTCCTCATAGCTCACTCCTGTAGTGGAACAATCCATATATTCCTGAACGACACCACGTTACCATGCTCCTGCAGCAGAATCGGCCCAGGTTCAGGCCCTTCCTGCTGGCCCGCACCGGTCTTGTTCGGCACTTCCACGTCGTCGTGGACCAGAACCCCGTTGTGTACAAGCGATATCCGGGCGTTCTTGAGCTTCTTCTGTCCCTCGTACCGAGCCGCGTGGAAGGTAATGTCGTAGCTTTGCCACTCGCCGGGTTTTTTGCAGACGTTTTTATCCGGGGCCTTGAACGTGTAAATTGATGCGCACTCGTTCTTCTTCGGCTCCAGGCCGTATGAATCGAGTATTTGAACCTCGTACCGACGCTGTATATATACCCCGCTGTTGCCCCGGCCCTGCCCCTTGACCTCGGGCGGAAGCTGCGGCGTTTTGAACTCAACGTGCATCTTGAAATCAGTGAAGTTCTGTTTGGTCATTATGCTGCCGGACTTGGGCACAATTGTCATCTCGCCGTCGGCAATCTTCCAGCCTATCTCTTTGTCGCCGCCGGTCGTCCAGTGCGAAAAATCCTTGCCGTCGAAAAGCACAATCGCATCGTTTGGGCGGTCCGCGGCAACAGCAGGCCTTGCCTGCCCCGGCTCAATCGTCACCTTAGGCGGCTCGGCGTAGTCCGCCCATATCCGCTCGGCGTCCGCAACATTGACCTTTCCCTCGTGCACGTAAAGCCGATACCTAAAGACGTGGTCCTCGCCCGGTTTCATTTCCCAGTCGCCGGCCTGTGAAGGCGCCCAGTTGAAGAAGACTTGCCCTTCCGGCCATATCCGCATCGGCTCCGGATGTCTGAAGTTTTGCGGATGACTGTAGAATGTCACGCCCTCCCATTCCTTAATTTTCCCTGAAGTATCGCACCACCTCGCCCGCGTGGCGTGCCCGTCTTTGCGCGTCTTGCCCTCGCTGGTAAGGTACTCGGCGGTTTGCTCGTCCCATTCCGCCGCGCCTCGAAAGCCGAATCCGCCGTAACGATACTCAACCTGACGCAAGGGACTGTCAGCAACGCACCTCTGCGTCGATTTGAAATCCCAGAGCCAGTAGCCTCCGCTGGGAGTCCCAAGTGGGACCTTGCCCGGACCGCCGACGTTATACACTCGAACGTCCCACACCTCCTTGAGCACAACCTTCTCGCCCTCGGCTGTCTTCAATGCGACGTGCTCCTGCTCCACCTGAAAACCGCCATACACCGGCCCATCCGTCGTCGCAAGGTATTTCACAAATCGCACCGTACCCTGCCCCTCCTTGAGATTCCAGAAATCGACCGATTTACCCTCGAACTCCGTATGGGTCCACGGCATCCATATCCCTAAATGGTGAATATGATCCGGCGCGTGGATATTCGTCAGCACCGAACCGGCCGGCGACCACAAAGGGTGTATAAAGCCGCTGCGTTTGTAGAGGTCGCTCTGTCCGGCCGGTGGAGACACGACGGCATTATTGTACCGTAACACCTTCGTATCGCCGTACAGTATGTCGCAGTAATCCTGGGTCTGCCTGACCGAAACGCCAGGCCCC
>Ga0315287_10000658_pt1 | contig 30433 bp, 24 predicted proteins | sample YL17G11_0_MG_FD_205037 | JGI IMG/M metagenome (GOLD analysis project Ga0315287, IMG submission 205037) | Sediment microbial communities from Yellowstone Lake, YNP, Wyoming, USA - YL17G11_0 | ecosystem: Environmental > Aquatic > Freshwater > Lake > Sediment | place: USA: Wyoming | collected...
GATAGTGATTCGACATCAGTACAAAGGCGTGCACCCGCCAGCCAAAGCGATCGCAGGCCTCATACAGTGTCTGCTCAAAGGACGCTCCGGCTCCGTGGACAGTGAACAACTCCTGTCGATAGTTTCCACGATTCAGTACATGATACAGGGCGCCAGCATACTCAATTCGTGATTCTCGTGGCATAATCCATACCGTAGCACCCACGACCACGGTTGTCAATAGCTAATTCAAAAGCCTGACCCCTTTTATTTCCCCTCCCTGACCCCTTTTATCCATGATAAGGATTGCGTTTGACTCAAACCCTTCCTCAACGCAATGCCCTGGCCACCAACAACACGCCAAGAATAAGCGTGGCCGCAGTAATGCCCTTTCGAAGTAAGTCGGCATTTATCCTGGCAACGGTAAACACGGCCGCTGGCATTGCCAGCAGAGACCCCATGACGAGCGGCAAGGCCAGAGTAGTTTCGAGCGTACCCTTGGCTGCAAAGTACAGCACGACCGAGATCAATCCGGTCAGACCCCGGGCAGGCGGGGTAATACTCACGGCCCCCCTTTCACAAACCCCAGACAGGACCTGACCGCTCGTCAGAAGCGGCCCGTATCCACCGCCGGAAATACCCTTATTGAAGGCGGCGATCGTTCCCAGAATCACAATCCGTTTCATTGAGAACCTAGGCGCGGAGCGGCGTCTCGTCACCAGGAGAAGGCCAACGGCAACGATCACTAGTCCGACATACAGATTCACCCACCTAGGCGGCAGCTTTACGGCCAGTGTTACTGCCACGATCGATCCGACAAGTGAACATACCGATAGCACAAGGAGCACTCGCCGGTGTTGTTCCCCACGTGCCAGACGAATGTTGCCGACTCGGTAGTTCAAGATGGTGGCAAGAATGCCAATGCCAATCTCCGACAAAAGGATCGCCGGCACGACCATCATTGACGGGAATCCTAGCAGAATGAGCACTGGTGTGAGCAGTGTTCCGTGACCGCCCCCGACACATGTATCAACGTAGCCCGTCAGGAAGGCCGCTACAAGAACAGTGAACCACCCCGAAGAGCCAATCTGCATCAGACTAGGAGTGAGGGCCCCGTAGTTGAGGGCGATTATACCTGCAAAACATGCCAGCAGCCCTCCGAACAACGCGCAGGTAAGGATGTCCTTTTCTCTCATAAGGCTTCCGGTTGCCGCCCTAGTTCCTTCCTCGACTTTGTGCCCCTCACCCGCAGGGCACAACGACTTTATCGTGCCATGCCGAATCTCTCATAGTACTCGCCGAACTGCCTGGCGATCTCCGCATCAGTAAGACCAAATGTGGCCGAATCATAATCGTGATCCCCATGGGTGCCTTTTGGATTGCGACTCACGTAATGGGTCAGATTGGCTTCATGAATCTCAGACCAGCTCAAACCGAAGTGTTTATAAATGTCCCTTACCGTGCCAATCGGCTCAGCAGTGAGTCTGCGGTAATACACATCCAGAATTGCTCCGGATCGAGTGCCGCGAGCGGCCAGGTTGCGCCGTATTTCATTCGCCAGGAAGCTTAGGTTGGCAGAAGCCATAGCCCCTATATCCAGTTTGTCACTGACGGCACTGTGGGCTGTATACAGCAAGCTATTGAAACTGTTGCAGGCCGTCACTGGATCGCGGTGGGTTTGAATGATCAAAGCATCGGGTACCGCCGCCAGCAGGGCATCAAGCGACCCCGTGTGAGCAGGGGCTTTGAGAGTAAGCCTCCGGCTGGGATCGACCGCCTGAAGCACCTGTAGCATCTGCCGGTATTCCATATAAGGCTTGAGACGGTCGTGTTTATTGTACCATTCCAAATAACTGTACACGGGCGCAAGTACCCAGAAACCTAAGCTCACGAGAGTGGCATCCAACAGCAACATGCATTCTTCCGGGGTATCGGCCCGGATGTAATGCTTGCGATCCGCTTCTTTGGCAAGCATGGGCCAGAGACCCAGTTCGCTTTTTGCAACGTAGCGACGATACCTGCTACTGCCCTTCCAACTGGACGTAATGCACCTGTTTGGAAGGGGTCGCATCAACTCCCACATAGGAACCGCCCGATTGGCCGGATCGGCAGCCAACATACGATGCAGGAACGTGGTGCCGGTACGAGGCAGGCCGGTCACTATGATAGGCGGCCTCAGCGGTTGCTGAAAAACCTCCGGGCGCCGCTTGATCGACTCTGCCAGCCACAATCTCTTCACAAGATTGATCTCGATTGCCCTTCGCATAATGAGCCGGCCGATGGAATGCAGATGGGCGTCTTTGACGAGGGATTCAAGGAGCCTTTGTAATCCCTCCCGATAATATGGCTCGCCAAAATCGCTCAGACCCGTGCGGCCCATAGCCGAGCTGCGCACTGCCTCTTCGGTTAACTCGGCAAACGACGGATTCCACCGACACAACGAGTTACCGACTTTATTTATGAGGCGGAAAGGCAACGGCAACTTGGGTTTGAATTCGGTCATCATTTAGAATTTGGGATGCTCCCAGCCGGTAATCCAAACCTTTCCACCGACAAACCGAGGTTAGAGGTTCTCCCTGACATACTGAACTGCCCGGGTGAAGGGGATCATACCGTCGCAATGCACCTGGCCCTTGAGCCGCGTCCAACGGGGGTGGTGCGTGGTGTGGATGAACCGCTCCGGGTGGGGCATCAGCCCAAGGACCCTGCCGGTGGGATCGGTCAGGCCAGCGATGGAGTCCACCGAGCCGTTGGGATTGATGGGGTAGGGACCTTCACGTCCATCCTGGTCCACGTACTTGAAGGCAATATGGCCCTTGACTCGAAGCTGCTCCAAGACGCTGGGGTCCCTCGTGACGACCTTGCCCTCCCCGTGTGCGATCGGCAAGTAGATCCGCCTGCCCGGTTCAATGAAGACGCAGCGGTCCGTATGCGGCTCCAGGTACACCCAGCGGTCTTCGTACCTGGCGCTGTCGTTGTTGGTGATGGTCACATGCTCCTGGCGATGGGATCCATCCAGGCCGGGCAGGATGCCCGCCTTGACCAGGACCTGAAATCCATTGCAGATGCCCAAGACCAGCTTGCCCTGGTCGATGAATCGCCGGACCGCCTCCTCCAGGTGGCCTATGACCTGATTAGCCAGTATCTTGCCTGCCGCCACGTCGTCGCCATAGCTGAATCCCCCGGGAAAGACCAGGATCTGGAACTGATCCAAGAGGATCTTGTCTGCGATCAGTCTATTGATATGCACCCGCTGTGCCAGTGCTCCGGCCTGTTCGAGCGAGTATTGCGTCTCCAGATCACAGTTGATCCCAGCCGCCCTGAGAACGATCGCTTTCACTTCAGTCATAGAGACTTCCTTTGGAGGCAGAAGTGGGACTTCCTAGTTCGTGGGTGTTGAGTTTTAGGTTTCAAGTATTAGGTTTTAGGCTCCAAGTTTCAGTTTCCGGCTCTGCCCCCTAAAACCTAGAACCTAAAACCTGCCACCTTCTTTCTCAGTCCCATGCAAGCGGCCGCTGCCAGGCCTGTTTGAGCGCCGTCACATCTGCATCGATCACAGCCCTGCCGCGACTGTCCTTGATCACCAGGCGTCTTCCGGTCGTAACACGGCCGATCTGGCCGAACGGGACATTGAGCATTCGCCTGGCAAAGGCGTCAAACTGCTGCTGCTCGACCTCCACTACGTATCGCGAAGTAGACTCGCTAAACAACTGGCTGTCAACCCGCACGCAGTCCTCACCCTTAGGCAGGCCCCGCAGGTCCGCCTCAATCCCGTATCCACCGGCAAAGGCCATCTCCGACATGGCCACCACCAGCCCCCCTTCCGAGCAGTCGTGACAACTGACCACCAGGCCCTCTCCAATGGCCTCGGCCAGACGCGCGGCGATTCGAGGGGCCTTGGCCAGATCCACCTTGGGGACATTGGCACCGAGATGGCCCTTAAGCCTATAGTAATGCGAACCGCCAAGCTCGTTCCTGGTCAGACCCACCACGAAGAGCCAATTGCCGGGGGTCTTCACGTCCATGGTGACACACCGGCGGGAATCGTCGACTAGGGATATCGCACTGATCAACAGCGTCGGTGGAATCGAGATCGTGGTCCCATCCTCGCACGCAAACTCGTTGTTCAGCGAGTCCTTGCCCGAGATAAAAGGAGTCCCAAAGGCGATGGCCCCGTCGTAACAGGCCTGGGCCGCCCGCACCAGGGAGCCAAAGGTCTTGGGCTTGGTGCAATCGCCCCAGCAGAAGTTGTCCAGGATGGCAATCCGATCAAACCTGGCCCCCACGCAGATCAGATTGCGGATCGCCTCGTCGATCCCGGCCAGGGCCATCCAGTACGGATCGATGTCACCGTACAACGGATTCATGCCGCAACTGACTGCCACGGCCCGGTCCGAGTGGACCTTGGGCCTAAACACGGCCGCGTCACTGGGCCCGTCGTTATCTGAACCGGTCAGCGGCTTGACCACCGAGCCTGCCTGGACCTCATGGTCGTACTGGCGAATGACCCACTCCTTGCTGGCCACATTGTACGAGGAAAGGATCGCCAGGAGTTCTTCGTTGTAGGTGTCCTTCTCCGGCAGGCTCGGCTCAGCGAGCTGGGGCGTTTGCCAAACTCCATTGCGGGCGACCTTGGGTACGCCGTTGTGCAGAAAGCCCATGTCCAGCTCACCGACCTGTCGGCCTTGATATCGAAGACGCAGTTTCTTGTCGTCAGTAAACCGCCCGATCACGGTGGCCTCGACGTTTTCTCCGTCGAAGATCTGCTTGAGGCGATCCCATTGCTCAGGCCTGACCGAGAGCACCATCCGCTCCTGGGCCTCGCTGATCCAGATCTCGGTATAACGGAGTCCCGCGTACTTGAGCGGTACCTTCTCCAGGTCCACCTCTGCGCCCAGGTCTTCGCCCATCTCGCCTACTGCGCTGCTCAGTCCGCCTGCGCCGCAATCGGTGATCGCCTCATAGAGATCCGCGTCGTTGGCCTGGACAAGAACGTCGAGCATTTTCTTCTCGGTGATGGCGTTTCCGATCTGCACGGCGTGAGAAAAAACCGTTTCGTGCTCATGCGTCATCTGGCCGCTGGAGAAGGTCGCCCCGTGGATTCCGTCGCGGCCCGTCCGGCCCCCGACTACCACGATCAAGTTGCCACTCTGAGGATGCTTGGAGCACTTGGTCTTGTCCATGATGCCTATGTTGCCGCAATAGACCAGGGGATTGCCCACGTAGCGGTCGTCAAAATAGATGGCGCCATTGATCGTGGGGATGCCCATTCGGTTGCCATAGTCCCTAACACCGGCCACCACGCCCTTCATGATCCGCTTGGGGTGAAGTATGCCCTTGGGGATCTGGTCCATTTTCTTATCGGGCGGCCCGAAACAGAATACGTCGGTATTGGCCACGGGCCGGGCGCCCAGGCCGGTGCCCATGGGATCACGGATCACTCCTCCGATGCCAGTGGCAGCCCCGCCGTAAGGATCCAGGGCCGAGGGGTGATTGTGCGTCTCGACCTTAAAGCAGATGGCTGAATCGTCGTCGAACTCCACCACTCCAGCATTGTCGGAGAAGACCGAGATACACCACGGCTTGTTCAATTCCTTGGTCGCCTTAAAGACCGTTTCCTTTAGGAGATTATCGAAATGGACGGTCCGGCCGTCTAGGGTGCAGACCGCCGAGCTCGTTAGTGTCTTGTGCACACAGTGCTCGCTCCAGGTCTGGGCCAAAGTCTCCAGCTCCACATCGGTGGGCTCGCGACCCAGATCGCGGAAGTACTGCTGAATCCTCTGCATCTCGATGAGATTCAGGAACAGATCCTTCTGCTTGCTCAGGGTCGCCAGTTGCGCGTCGTTCAGGTCCCGGATGGGCCACTGTACCAGGTCCAGCGGGTACGGCGTCAGGTGCGGACTCGGGGGCTCCGCCTGGTCTCCGATCAGACAGACCTCGATGCAGTCGTTGGCCAGCAGACGCTTGGCGATCGCGTCCACGACCTTGGAGGTCAAGTCGCCCAACAATACATATTTGCGGGCTGTGCGAACACTCCCCGCTGCAGCACCCATGTCGGCGATAGCGGCCCTCACCGACTCGGCCACCGGGTCGGTGACGCCGCTCTTGAGGTGCACCTCAAGCAACGTCGCCTTGGCCAGACCCGCCGGCGCCCCGCTTCGTCCCAGATAGAACTCCTCACAGACCGGATCGGTCAGCAGTTCCGCCCCCACCCGCCTGGCGAAATCCCTGTCGAAATCCGCCTCGATCAGATACACCTTGGCGGACTGAACCGCCTCAATCCCACGTATGCCCAACTCGCGGATCTGATCCAACACCTTGTTGCCGTGAACGTCGGCAAATCCTGGTTTGTTGAATACCTCCAATCGCCACTGCGTCACTAGAGTACTTTCCTTCCTTTGGATCGTGCCCTCAGTCATCCGGCTCGCCTGTCCCCCGCTGTCTTGAGGGGCCTGGTGCTCTGACGTCGATCCCGATGAGCGATGGCCCGCGGCAATCGCCGCAGTTCTACTGTGATTTTATACAACTCCTTTAATTGCACGATGTTATGGGCCTACGCCAGACCGACAATGACCGCTAGAAGGTACTGAGACCGGCATAGGATGTCAATTTTTTTCTTTCAATTGACCCGATCCATTGCTATGATCCAGACGTCGGAATGGATAATACCCCAAAAAACAACGGCCTTTCGGTCAACGACCATCTGGACTTTGAGGAGAAGGTCGTCCAGCTCGATCAGCAGATCCGTGAGCTGCGGCGCCTCAGTTCTGTCAAGGGGATCGACTACTCCACGGAGATCCTGCAGTTGCAGCAGGAGCAGGTGGCGGAGTTGAAGCAGATCTACTCCAACCTCTCAGCCTGGCAGACCGTTCAAGTGGCACGCCATCCCAAACGGCCTCAGTTGGCCGACTACCTGGACCTGATGGTAAAGGACTTCCGGGAGCTTCACGGCGATCGATGTTTTGGCGATGATCGCGCGATCGTCACCGGCATCGGACAGATCGCCCGCAACAAAGTGCTCATCATCGGCCACAACAAAGGCCGAACGATCAAGGAAAAAATCACATGCAATTTCGGCTGCGCCAACCCGGAAGGCTATCGCAAGGCCCTGGCCAAGATGAGGTTTGCGGAGAAATTCGGCCTGCCTGTGGTCACGCTTATCGACACGCCGGGGGCGTACCCCGGCGTAGGTGCCGAAGAACGGGGACAGGCCCAGGCCATTGCCGTCAACCTGGCCCAGATGTCCAGACTCCGGGTCCCGATCATCTGCATCTGTATCGGCGAAGGCGGCTCAGGTGGGGCTTTGGGGATCGGTGTGGGCGACCGCCTGGCCATGCTGGAGTTCGCGTATTACTCGGTGATCTCGCCTGAAGGATGTGCGGCGATCTTGTGGCGCGACGGTGCCCAGGCCCCCGAGGCGGCTGAGGCCCTCAAGCTGACCAGTCGCGACCTGACCAAGCTGGGTCTGATCGACGCCGCCATCCCCGAGCCGATTGGAGGCGCACACCGCAACGTGCATGACACGGTCTACAACGTGGAGCGATATATCGCCAAGACCCTGGCGGATCTGAAGCGGACCAAGATCGACAATCTCCTGGAGAACCGCTACAAGAAGTGGCGTTCCGTGGGAAGTGACCTTATCGTCACCCTGCCTAGCAGAAAGGGTACCCGGCGTGCACCGGCCGCGATTGAGGCCGTGGGGAAAGGTGCCGCGGGTCAGCCCAAGTACTCTCCGGTACAGGTCTAGAAGTTGCCTCGGGCATCACTGCCGATCCATCAATATGCCAGCCTTGCACAGACTCAAGACGGCGGTCTTCGGTTTCGGAGCCTATCACCTGCTGCGGCTTGTCTGTGGTTCCAATCGGCTCTCCATCACCGGCACAGAGGTCACCGACCAGGTCGTCGGACAGGGCCACAACATCTTCGCCTTTTGGCACAGCCGCCTGTTCTATCTGGTCTACTACTATGCCCGTCACATCACGACCCCGAAGGCGTCGATCTTGATCAGCCTCAGCCGCGACGGTGACTATGGACACGCCCTGGTCAACTGGCTCAAGCAAGACGCGGTGCGTGGGTCCAGCAGCAGAGGAGGCACCCGGGCAATACGGGCATTAGCCGGCAGGCTTGCTGAGGGTTACAATGTCGCACTGACGCCCGACGGCCCCAGGGGACCCGCCCTGGAGGTCCAACAGGGGGTCATCCGCCTGGCCCAGGTCACCGGCGCCAGGATCATCCCGGTCAGCTACGACGCCAGCCGCAAATGGACGCTGAGGAGTTGGGACAGATTCATCCTCCCAAAACCCTTTGGGAGGATTCACATGGCCATCGGCGAACCAATCTGCGTCCCCAGAGATATATCCCAGGACGAGGTTCGAGCCTATCGTGACAGACTCCAGGACTCCCTGGCCCGGCTGGACCGCCTCTGTGAGGATCGCGTCAGGGCTTGATCTCGGGCGTCCACTCCGGCAGCGGCGGACTGACGCCCCATGACGTGTTCGGCTCCGCTCTCAAATCGAGATCCAGCGTAGCGCCCCGGGCCAGATCCTCGTGGTAGAACCAGCAGGCCGTGAGCGGCCTGCCGTTCAGCCTTGCCGATTGGATGTAGATGTTCTTCGGTCCCTGGTTGTGGGCGATTATCGTGAACGTCTGACCCGCATAATAGGCGTTGTTGAGGCGAATGGTTATCCGGTCGAAGATCGGCGCGGTGATCTGCCACGTCGGCCGCCGGGCCGCCCCGCCCTGTTCGTCGAAGAGCCCGATCGCCATCAGCGCGGCCACCGAACCCATTTCGCCCTGGTCCTCGTCGCCGTGGTACCCGTCCTGCGGTGTGATGTCGCTGAATACCGCCTGCCGCACATCACGGACCCACTTCTGGCTCAGCCACGGCCGTCCGGCGTAGTTGAACATGTGGGCCATGCCGGTCGAGGGCTGGTTCTCATAGTCGATCCACGCCGCGCCGTGTTGTCCGTGCGGCACAATGAACCTCGCAGGGGCCGCCTGCTGGAACTGCCGGTCGAGGGCCTCCGCGTACTTATCCTGACCGCCGAAGAGCCGCGCCAGGCCCCAGGGGTCGTGCGGGACGAAGTGCGTGTAGATGGCGCCGGTCGCCTCGCAGAAACCCCTCGCCGTGAAGCTCTTTTCCATGGATACGGGTGCGAAGTCCTTCAGCCACGAGCCGTCTTTGTTCCGCGGCCGCATCCAGCCCGATCCGTCCCAGAGGTTTGTGTAATTCGTCGCGCGTCGGGCGAAGAGCTTCGCGTCGTCCGTCTTGCCCAGCGACTCCGCAAGCTGCGCGAGGCACCAGTCCTGGTAGGCATACTCGAGCGTCATCGAGGCGCCGTCCTTGTGCATGCCTTTGCCCTCAACGCCCTCGGGAACGTACCCTCGCTCGATGTAGTACTTCATCCCCCCGCCGGCAGCGCTGCTCCGATCGTGTTCGTAGCCCGCGTGGTCGCGGATGCCGCCGGGGAAGGCGTTCTTGCGCAGGCCTTCATAGGCGGTCGCAACGTCGTAGTTGCGGATGCCCTTGTGGTAGGCGGCGGAAAAGAGCGACACCGCAGGATCGCCGATCATCACGAACGTGTAGTTGCCGCCAGATGGTCCTCGCGGGATAAGACCGCCGTTGCGGTACATGTCCGCCATGGTATTGCAGAAGGCGTCGATGACCTCGGGGTACGCCAGCGACCACAGCAGGTTGATGGACCAGTGGGCGCCCCAGAATGCGTCGAAGTTGTGGTGCGGAAACATCGGCTTGCCGTCCGGACCGGTCCTGACCTTGAATATCCGGCTTGAGTCGCCGGTGTTGTCGCAGTAGGCGCCATCTACGTCGCTGACGACCCGCCGCCCAAGCAGCGCATGCCAGAGGTCGGTGTAGAACCGCGTCCTCTCCGCAGGCGTGCCGCCTTCGACCTCGATGCGGCCGAGCCAGCGGTTCCAGTCGTCGCGAGACTCACGCACCACGCGGTCGAAGTCCCAGTGCGGCAGCTCCGCAGAGAGGTTGCGACGCGCCCCGTCCAGGCCGGTATACGAGATCGCCACCTTCATCAATACCGGCCCGGTGGCGGGGGCGAAGGTGACGTACGCGCCCGCGGCCTTGCCGGACACAGACTCAACCGGGCCGGGCAGCAACTGCCCCTCGCGCCAGGCGCCGAACTCCTTCATCGGGCGGTTGAATTGGGCGACAAAGTACACTGTGAAGGACTTGGGGCGGCGGCCGGTAGGCGCCGTAACGACCCGCCCTTCCACCTCGGTTGCGCTCTTCCGGAGGACCTCGCTCGTTGAGATCTTGTCCATCAACGTCGCGCCTGTATCGAAGAGTATGCCGCACGCTGCATTGGTAGGGAAGGCATATCGGTGGAGACCTACGCGCATCGTAGAGGTCAGTTCGGCGGAGACGCCATAGGTCTTGAGAATCACCTTGTGGTAACCGGGCCGGGCAACCTCGTCGTCATGCGAGAACTCCGACTGGTAGGCGTCCATGCCGAGGTGGCCCTTTGGCTCCCCGGTAAAGGGCATCACGGCAATCCCATAGAGCTGCCACCCGTGGATATGGCTGAAGCAGCGGATGCTCGTGTCGCCATAGAGATAGCCGTTGCCCCAGTCGCCGCCGGTGCGGGTGTCAGGGCTGAGGTTGACCATCCCAAACGGCCGGCACGCGGAATTGAAGAAGAACCATCGCGAAGCGGCGGTTCCGCTCCGAGGTTCCACCAAGTCAGCCGGCCTGCGATCCGGTTCCACAGGCCAGACCCCGCCGGCCATGGCCCCAATGGCTGTGCTCAGCACCACCAGCCATGCCGCCCAGACGTTTCGAGTCACGCGCTCGTCTCCATTCACGTTCATTCGCGGTCTCCTTTGACCATCCTGACCGAGTCCACTACCTAAGCCGCTTGATCGCGATGTGGCGGAACATAACCGGATCGTTGTGCCCAGCGAAACCGAAGTGTCCAGAACTGAGGTCCCTGCCCGGATGCGTCCTGTTGGCCAAGAACTCCTTGAAGTCGGCCAGATCGCAATCGAGTATGACAGTGCCGTTGAGATCCACCTTGATCTTGGAACCTACAACGGTGACCTCCTGGAAATTCCATTCACCCACGGGCCGGTGATATCCGCGAACGCATGGCACCATACCATAGGCCGAGCCATGATACTGGCGTGGATCGAGCTTGGCATACTGAGCCGCCGAATCGTCAAGCACCTGCAGCTCGCACATACCCGCATAGGCCGCGTCCCCCTGGCCCGGATAGCGGATGGCCAGCCCGTTGTTGCCGCCAGGAGGCAGCTTGAACTCCAGACGCACAACGAAGTCCGAATACTCCTGTTGACTGTAGATTGTACCGCCCTTGCCCGGCTTGCACACAATTGCCCCGTCCCTGACCTCGTACTCATCCACAGGCCCGGCCCAGCCGGTGAAGTCCCGCCCATTGAAGACGGACTCGAAGCCATTGGGATCTCTACCCCTCAGCAGGACCGTGGCTTCGTCACAGGAGATCTCACGCAGCAAGACGTTGCGCCACCGGATCTCGCCGCCATGGGTCTGCAGTTGGATGGGACCAGCAGGAGGGATGGGCAGCTTGCGGTTGAAGTAGTTCTCCATGAGGGCGTTATCCACCACGATCTTGTCGTTGAGCCATACACTGGTGCGGCTGCCCACCTGGACGATGCGGAAGTGGTTCCACTGGCCGAACGGCTTGTCTGCCAGGACCAGCGGGTCCTTGCCGGGTGTCCCGGGCGAGTTGTTCCACAGGCCGCCAGAGCCCTTGTCTGAGCCGATGGGGAATTTGGCCTTGTCGGTGTAGTCCCAGATCTGCACCTGCGGGCAACCCTTGAGATAGATGCCGCTATCCGCTCTCGCCACGGTCCTGTAGTCCACAAGCAGCTCGAAGTCACGGAACTGCCTTTCCGTGGTCAAGTACAGGCCGTTACCGTCGTTGACCAGCTCGTCGTTCTCCACGCGCCAATGCCTGCGGATGTCCTCCAAGCTGGTGTCGTGCTTAGCCTTAAAGACGTCGGGAGCCAGGGCCATCCACCTGAGGGGGTCTTCAGTGGACGCCCCCCACCATCCGGAAAGGTCTTTGCCGTTGAAGAGCGGGGTAAAGCCGGGCTGGGCGCTGGGGGCAGCGACCGCAAGAAAACCGGCTACGACGAGATGGAGCACCTGGATAGGATTCATGGCACAGATTATGGCACAATGCCGGCATAACTTCAAGACCGCGCACACGATCCAGCGATTAGGGCTCGGCCCGGCTCTGGAAGAGCCGAACCTGTCCTACCTTGTATCGCCGCTGGCCGTCGCCGTCGCGAAGCGGCATTGCGATAACAGGCGTGCCGTCGCGCCGGCCTACAGAGACGAATACATCATACGTGCCGGGCTTCGTCGACGGCACGTGAGTCCCGCGCGGGTCCACGTGGCACAAGGCGATGGTGAAACGCGATTGGATTCTCTCGACTGGCGTTTGTCCGGGCGGCCCGACCTTGAGGTTGCCAACGTCGAAGGATTCATCTACATGTGCCGACACAATGCCCCCCTTTTCATCCTTCAGAGTCAGCGACCACAAACCGCCGCCGTAGCACGGCGCGACGCCGGCGTTGGCCCATGCGGTTTCCACGACGAACGGCTCGCCCAATTCCACGTCGCTCGGCCAAAGGATCTCCTTTAACTGAATCCGGTACCCAATGCGGCGGTTGATACGATCGATGGTCTCGCGATTCTCATTTAGCTCCTCACGCGGCCACCAGTGAATGGACATGTAGCTGGCATGATAATCTTCGACCGATTTAAACAACAACTCACCACTCCACGCGCCGCGTTGCTTCGAGCCGCCGTAGTGCTCGTGCTCGAGAATCACCGGCAGACGCGGCCAAAACTCCTGTGCCATCTCGGCGTGATACCACGAATTCGGCGGCGGCTGCACGAGGATGCTGTCGTCGCGCATTGTGACGCCCTTCGAGATCGCGTAGTCCATTTCCGGAAAATGCCGGCCCGGCTTGCTCGACCCCGCTACATCGTCGCTGATACACAGCAGGGTCTTCTTAAAGTACTTCACATGAAGGTCGATGTGCTTCTTCACCACGGCGAGGTTCTGCATCTCGTTGAGACGGCTGCTGAAGCCGGTGTGCCCTTCGCCCCACATTCCGAACGAGCCGACATCGATGAAGGCCACATTCGGATTGCCGTCGTAGCGACGTGCCATCGCAGCGAAGAAATTCTCCAGCTTCTGCAGAAAGACCGAATCAAGGTAATCAGGATCCCATAATGGGCCGCCCGGTCTCGGTCCTTTGCCGAACTCGAAATCAATCCCCTTCGCGCCGGCGTCCTGTACCCATTTGGGTGTGGCGTAGCGCAGCCAGCTTTCGGAGCAACTGACGCGAATGGCTATCTGCTTGCCTTTAGCGATCCAGCGTTGGGTTGGCGTGTCGAAGAGCGACCAGTTGTACTGCCCTTCCTTAGGTTCCAGGAACGACCACGGTACGCGCAGGTAAATTACCGACACGCCCGGCCAGTCGTCGAGCGTATCGGAAGGCTCCAGCTTCGAGCCGTAGTTCTCGATGAAATTGGAGTAGAAATGGAGTGTCCAGCCCATGCCTGGATTCACCATAGCCTCGCCCGTGTCGTCCGGCCGAACCATGACAAGGGCACTCCCTACGACAGGCACAGCCGACACCAGGACACTCGTCCAGAGCAGCCCCAGACATACCGTCTGTCTTCTCATCATCATGAAGTTCATAGCTCGATATCGAAGTGGGGTTTGATGGTCGCGGCGAAACGCCCCTCGTTGATCTTCAATCCGAAGCCAGGCGAGTCCGGCACAGTGGCCAGACCGTCCTGGATGGTGTAACCGTCTGCAATAAGCACGTCGCTGTCCAGCGGATCGTTCTCCGCGCGGTAAAAGTTCGTGACCGCGCGGCCGACGTGAAGCATCGAGTAAAAGCCAATGAGCGATCCCCAGTTGTGCGGCGCTACCTGCAGGCCGAAATCCCTGGCCATAGCCGCCTCCTTCAAAATGCCCTCGATGCCGAAGAGGTTCATGTCGCCCTGGAAGACGTCTATGGCCCGAGCCTCCATGAACGGCTTGAACGGCTCCAGCGTGCCTTGCGTCTCACCGTCTGCGAGCAGCGTCTTGAGCTTGTGTTCCTTGATGAAGGTCTTGATCTCCAGGTCCTGGTCCACCTGTTCGGGGAACGGCTCCTCGATCCAGGCGATATTGACGTCCGGCAAGTCGCCCAGCAGGCGCTGGGTGCGGGCGAGGTCGTAGCCATTGTTCATGTCCACTCCAATCGCCACGTCCGGACCGGCGTGCTTGTGGATGGTCTTAATTACCGCCTTATCACGCTCGAAGCCATCCTCTGCAGGCATCCACTTCGCGCCCCGCCCGATCTTGACCTTGAAGGCCCGGTGCCCGCGTTTCAGGCCCATATCGACCTCCTCCTTGAACCGGTCCTGCCATCGGTCGGCGTATTGCGGAAGCAGGTCCGCGAAGTAGATCGAGCCGTCATAGGCCGGCACGCGCCGCTGTCCACTGCCGCCAAGCAGATCATACACCGGCCTTTTCTTCGCCTTGCCGAGCAAGTCCCAGAACGCCATGGTCCCAACGCCCTCCGGAAGCACCATCGCCTTCTCGTCCGCTCTGAAGAGGTCCGACAGGCTACGCCCCAACAGGGGCGAAAGGGCCTTCTCGTCTGCGCGGCATTGGCCCAGGCCCTCGATGCCGGCGTCGGTGTAGACCCGGATCATCCGGTCGGTCGATCTGTCGCCGTGCACGTCCAGGCGGGAATTCTTGCCTGCGAGCTTGATCCGCTTACCGACCAGATCAAACCGAAGGATGCGGGTGATCTTGATGTCCTGCGGGGGATCAGCCGCCCACGTCCAGCCAGGCAGGAGCACGGACGCGGTCAATCCCGTATAAACGGAAAGGAATTCGCGACGATGTATGGTCTGGTTCATGTTGAATTAACCAAAGGCCTCGCGCAACATGGCCACACTCTTGGGTACCGCCACGTCCGAGTCTTCCTTGCCCTCCATCTCGAGCGACACGTAGCCCGTGTAGTTCACGTCAGCAAGAATCCCGGCGATCCGCTTGTAGTCCAGGTCCAGGGTATACCACTCGCCGCCGCCGTAATAGGTCTTGGCGTGCACGTACACGGTCTCGGGTGCGATCTGCCTGAGCTTGTCATACGGGTCTTCAAGGAAGTTGCCGGTGTCCATGAGCACACCCAGCCACGGGGACCGGATGGCGCCGGAGATCCGCAACACACCCTGGGGCGTTCCGGTGAGGCCCCAGTGGTTCTCCAATGCCAGGACAACCCCGCATTGCTCGGCCTTGGGCAGGCACTTCTCGATACTCTCAATGCACCACGCAAACCCCTCGTCCTCGGTATGGCCCGGCAAAATGGGCTCTATGCCGCGGGCCCTCATCAGCTCGGCGAAGTCTTGGATCGTGTTCCAGCGGCCTGAGTTCAGACGTATGCTTGGCGCACCCAGCTCATAGGCGATCTCGATACACTTGAGGGTATGGTCCACGTGCCTCTGACGCTCAGCGGCGGACACCTGCACGAAGTTCTGGTGGATCGATAAGGATACGAGGTCGATGCCATTGCGGAAGGCGTGCCGCTTGAGCCTCTGCAAATACCTGCGGTGCTCTGAAGTCAGCGGATCCATCTCCGGCATTGCCATCTGCCGATGCAGGATTTCAACGCCCTCGACGCCGACGGCAGCGGCCTTGTTGATGACGGTCTCAATGGGCACCTTCTCGGTGCGGAAGTGCCAATAGGAATAGGTGGAGATGCCCAGCTTGATTGGCTTTCTGGAGCGGGTCTTATCGCGTTGAGCGGGCTGTGCCAGGACGTCGAGCGATGCGCCCGCACCAAGGCAGGCAGAGGCGGCAATGAACGAGCGTCGAGTCATCATAGGATCACCTGTTCAGACTGTCCAACATCGGGGAGTTCCACGTCGGCAGGCGCCTTCCCAGTCGCAGGGCGATTAAACCTCTCGCCGTACTTCGTGAAGCCCGGAACGAAGCCGCCGTGCGAAAGGAAGAACTGGCCGTTCTCCACGCCCATGAAGCGGTCCAGGCGGTCGGCCTTGCCGGTTGGGTCGTGGCTGAAGCCGGCCGTGGTGATCTCGGTCCATTGGCCGTCGGCGTTACGTATCCACTGGTTGCCGTAAAGGGCCTTGCGGACCAGGTGCCCGTTAGCGCCGCCGAAGTTCTCGCTGAAACTGTAGAGCCCGCGGAGGTAACCGCCTTCCTTCGGCGTCTTCCAGCTCGATATCAACACCCACTGTTTTTTGTCCGGATGGAAATAGAAACCGGAGTAGATCGTATGCGTGGGGTCCGTAGGCCTGGCGGTGACTATAAACCGCTGTCTCTCACCGGTCTTCCAGGCATACTTCAGATGGCTGTGACCGCCGGTGCCTTCATTGCCAAAGTCGCCGGTGTAAACGCCTTCTCCCTTGGCCACAAGCCTGACGCGGTTCTCATCGGAGACCTTGTTGCGGTCAACTGCCTCGCCGCCGCTGTCCCACACGCTGAAGATGATGCGGCGCTCGGTGGGACTGTTGATCTGCATGCCGAAGTAGCCGCGATGCCAGCCACAGGCCATGTAGTAGGTCCAGAGCGGCTCCTCGACGCCGGTCATCTCACAGTAGAACGCCTCGACCTTGGTATCTTTCGACACCGGATAGAAGAGGTGGACGGACGCAGCGTTGCGGCGGCCCTTGAGGTTGAAATGCGCGTCCTGTGCGGCCGGACCGCCGACAATTAGCGCATCGAGATCACCGAAGGGCTGGCCGCGTTCGTTGAGCGATTCGAGCATGAACCGCTGATAGCCGGCTTGCCGGATGTCGAACTGCCCGAAGCCGGCGAGAATGATCTTGTCGCCCTCACCGATTGCCGTGGCCTCGTGCGATTGGCCGGAGACCGTCAGGCGAAGTCTGGAGGTCGATCCCTCCTGCACGCGCAGCGTCAGCGAGGCATCGAGTTGGCCGGCGGTCTTGATGTCGCCAAACCACAATACCTTCAATGCAGGGTCCTTCCAACCGGTGACTCCGGACTTTGGTGAAACGTTGGCGCCATCCACGTCCGGGTCCAGGTAGGCGGTGCAGGCAGGGATACGCAGTTCTCCCAGTGAGGTGGATACACCCAGGACCGATAAAACCGTCAGGGACCAGAATTGTCTGGCTGCCATACATTGTGTTCGCGACATGAGAACGCCCCTATCAGTCTTAAATTAGAACCCGTCCGGCGCCTGCACTTGGCTACGTAAGTCGGCTCACACACGTAGGAATATCTTCCGCCGATACATCCACCACAGGATAAGCCATTCCACGAGTAACACACCTGCGCCCAGGAGCAAAGGCTCATAGGCCCGTCCGAAAGCCGTAAAGTACTGTCGGCCCAAGTGCCGCGCCAGGGCCTCGCTGATGAACCCTGCATACAGATGGGCGATCAGGTAGGCGGCAATAGAATTCATACCAACCACCACCAAGGGGAAGGCCCAAGAGCGGCGGTTCCATGCGTCCATGATCAGGTAAAATCCAGCCAGCAACAGGAAACACCAACCGCCGCTATACAGCACCCAGGACGGCGTCCAGATCCGCTTCACTATCGGGCATACTCCAAGAGCCCCCAGCACCGAGCCCATCGCAAGGCCTATGATCCCCGCGATGCCCAGAAATCGGACCTTGTCCATCGGGATAAGTCCGCTGCGAAGCCAACCTCCGGCAATCAAGCCTAGGATCATAGTCGCAAGGGTCGGGATGAAGCTCAGCGTGGAGTAGCCCCCACCGTTGTTGGCAAAGGCGTGCTCTCCCGGGAACAGGTTCATGAACCAGGTGTCGAAGGCCCAGGCGAGGTTGGTGTTCTTGTTCCAGTGTGCGGCAAAGCCGGCCAGGTTATGCGCCCAGTCCGGCCTCACGCCGGCCTTGCTCCAGTCGAAGTCCGCGCCAGGCATAGGATAGAGGGCAAATGCCAGCCAGGTCACTACAAGGATGAGGGCCAGCGCAGCCCACTGCACACGGACCGGACGCAGGGCGAGCAGATACAGAAGGCGGTAACCAAGCCCGATCTGCGTGAGTGTATCTTCGAAGGTCCAGTACGTCTGCCCGCGGCCGATCGAAGGGTGGTCGTTCAACGTCGCTATTGGTGTCATCGTTTGACACCTATTGAGAATAACCTGGAGAAGGTACGGAGATACATCCGTCCGCCGGCAACCGCAGGCGTGGCATGGCTCTTCTCGCCAAGCCCATTCACTGCCAGCAATTCGTATTGGGGACCGGCCTTGAGCACGACGACATCGCCGTCGACCGTGATACAGTACAGCTTCCCATCCACACAGACCGGCGAGCCGAAGTACCGGCCGGCGGGCTTCTCGCTCCACAGCACTTCGCCCGTGGCGGCTCGCAGGCATGATACCGTGCCCTGATCGTGAAATCCAAACAACAGCCCATCATGCACTACCGACGTAGGCACGTAGGGAACCACCCCGCGATCCAGACCATAGATCTCGGTCGGGGCAGATGGTGAGTTGGAATCAGAAGGTTTCACGGCGCTCAGCCGAACGCCCCGCCCCCCCTCCCCGCAGGTGGCAATCACCATCTCGCCGACAATGACCGGCGAACTGACCACGCGGGCCGGCAGCGCAGCCGCCACCTTCCATAGAAGCTCGCCCGTTTCGGGGCGCACTGCGGCAATCCCGTGCGAGTTGCTCGTGAAGATCAGTTGATCCCGTCCCTGGTTATCGCGATACACGCATGGCGTCGAATACGATGCATTGGCATTCTTGGGATGCTCATACCGCCATCGAACCTGTCCCGTCTTGCGATCAACAGCAAGCCAGACACTTGCAGCGCCGCTGCCGCTCTTTTCATCCTGTTCGCGTGAGACAATCACGTGCTCACCGAAGACGATCGGCGAGCTGCCGGCTCCATGCCTGGCCTGAACCCCGGGCAACCTGGCGGTCCAGACCTCGCGCCCATCGTGCGCCAACGCCACAAGGGCCACCTCTTCCGCACTCGGCCAGACCATGTAGATGTGGTCGTCATCCAAAGCAGGAGTAGCGCTGGCATAATGGTTGAGCTGGTTCATCGCGAGCTTGGTCAGATTCTGCACCTTTCGCCACAGCTCCCGGCCGTCGGAGGCATTCACACACAGGATAAAACCTTTCATCGCCTTGTCATCGGCACACGTGACAAAGACCTTGTCCCCCCAGACTACGGGGGATGAGTACCCCCCGCCCGGCAGTTCGATCTTCCAGTTGTAGTCCCGCTCTGACCACTTGACGGGAATCGTCCTAGCCTCACTGATGCCCTGGCCGTTAGGACCACGAAACCGAGGCCAGTTTTCCGCCTGTACCGACACGGCAAGGGCCACTAACAATGCCGGCACTATGGTTATCCGGGCGTACCATTGTTTCACTGAAGCGTCCAGCCTGTGCATCAATTGACTCCTGCTGCATTTGACATAGTTGTGCTGCTCTGCTCCATTGTTCGCAGAGCTTACAACGGAGCAGGAGGGATTCGAACCCCCGGTGCCTTTCGACACAGCGGTTTTCAAGACCGCCGCCTTCAGCCGCTCGGCCACTGCTCCAAGTTGTTTTATATAATGATTATTGTCAAGGATAGTAACCATGTTAAAGTCAGGTCCTAACTGGAAAACACGATCGGACAAGTTCCCACTGACTTTACATCCTGCAGGTCAGTTTTGCAAGAAGATCAAAGGCTGGCTTCACTACTTCGGGGCCGAGTAATGGGCTTTAATTACCCTGCCCCCACTGCTTGCGCCAGCTTGTGATCACATGTTCCATGACCACGGGATAGAGATCTAGGCCCTCGGTGATCGATTCGCCATGATCCCAGAGCACGCCCTTGATCGCGTACGGCTGGATCGGCTTGATCATGGCATTCCAAAGGACGTATGGGTTGTGCTGATTGGTGAACGGGTTAGCAGGGCCACGTCGACCGCCACGTCCTCCACGGGCCTGCGTCGGCGGCTCGTTGGCTGGCGGAGCGGGGGCATTCGCGGCTGCCGCCGTCGCGGTCTTGAATGCTGCGACCTGCGTCGCAAAGCCATCCATGATCTGCTTGAGACGCGGATCGCCTCCCAGCACGTCCTTGCTCACCCACGCCTTCGCACAACTGGCGCCGAATGCCGATGTGATGAACCCGATGGGCTGGTTGATCGCCATTTGCAGATCGCGAGAGAAGAAATACCCGATAGGCGACACGTCCATACCGTCACCTGAGCGACAACAGAAAGCACCTGAAACACGAACCAGTCTACGTGCCTGCACCGGTATTGTCAAATCATGAAGGGCAGAGTGATCAAAGCAGGATTTGTCGCCGCAGCGATTCTTGCCTCATCTGCATTTGGACAAATGGGTCGGCGCCACCTCGAGTGATTGCGGTTTGGGCGCCGGCGATTAAGATATGCATCAATATGAAATCAAAACTCAGGAGTCCAATATGGTGGGTCTGACAACAACGAAGATTCTCCGCGGCACGAGCTTCTTTGCTTTACTCGCGATTGGGGCATCATGCGCGATGAGTCTCTCGCAGGGGATGGACGGAAAAAGACCTGCCCTCGGGAGGCAGATGGAATATCTGGGCCGCGGGGTGGCGGCCGTCAACCAGGGTGAGGGCAAGGCCTTTGTGAGCTGGCGACTGCTGGGCACGGATCCCGATGGCATTGCCTTCAACGTTTATCGCGAGACGGGCGGCGATCAGCCGGTAAAACTCAACAACACGCCCATTACCAAGGCGACCTGCTACCAGGACAGCGGCGTCGATCTTACCAGAGACAACGCTTATTTCGTTCGCCCGGTCATTAACGGCATCGAAGGCGAAATCAGCAAGCCCTTCCTGAGCAAGATCGCCTCCAACTCGCCCGTGCGCGATTACTTTGAGATCCCGCTGAAGCTGCCGGAAGGTACACAGGCGGGCGATGGCTCGGTCGCCGACCTCGATGGCGACGGCGAATACGAGATCATCGTTAAGGGCATCCAACGATCGAGGGACACCGCCTCATCCGGAATCACCGGCAACACGGTCCTTCAAGCCTACAAGTTCGGCGGCACGCTCATGTGGACAATCCAGATGGGCAAGAACATCCGTGAAGGCGAGCACGACACCCAATTCATGGTCTACGACCTTGACGGCGACGGGCGAGCCGAAGTCGCGGTCCGCACCGCCGACGGATCAGTTGACGGCGCCGGCAAAGTCATCGGCGATCCAAACGCCGACTGGGTCGATCGGACCCAGGGCTCCCGCACCATGGGCAAGATCATGACCGGGCCGGAGTATTTCTCGATTTTTGACGGCAGGACCGGCGCTGAGCTGGCCCGCGCCAACTATATCCCAGGCCGTGAGCCGCTCGGAGGCTGGGGCGGCATCGGCGGCAACGGGGGCATGGAGACGATCACCACAGGCAACCGCCTGAACCGGTTCCTCGCTTGCGTCGCCTACCTGGACGGCGTCCACCCTAGCGTCATCATGTGCCGCGGCTACTACGGCCGGTCCGTCCTGGCCGCCTGGGATTGGCGCGATGGAAAACTCACGTCGCGCTGGGTCTTTGACAGTTCGACCCATCCGAACAACGGTCAGCCCTACGTCACCGAGAGCGCCACCGTCGATGCGGCCGTCGGCATGAACAAGATCACCGATAACGCCGGCTCCTGGCAGGGAGCCCAGCCGGGCGAATGGATGATTTGGGACCGTGACGGCGTGAAGGAGCGACGACATGTCGTTTCCGTCCAAGGCAAAGTCATCACCATGGACGAGAACATGACCGCCGGAGCCAACAAGGCCAGCCATGTCTACGGCTATTCAGGCATGGGCGCGCACTCGGTCATGGCCGCTGATGCCGATGGCGACGGGAAAGACGAAATCGTCTATTGCTCGATGGTCGTGGACGACAACGGCAAGGGCCTATTCACCACGGGCCTGCGGCACGGCGATGCGCTGCATGTCGCCAAGATGGACCCAAATCGGCCCGGGCTTCAGGTTTACGGCCCCCACGAGAATGAAGGCAGCATCTGGGATCAGTGGACGCCGGGAGTTGCGCTGTACGATGCCCGCAACGGCAAGATCATCTGGAGCGTGGGCGACGGTAGCGATGCCGAACGAGGAATCAGTGGCGACATTGACCCCCGTTATCCCGGCGAGGAGCTTTGGGGCTCTCTCAGCGGCATTCGCACCTGCAAGGGGGAATCGATCGCGACCCAGGGCCCGAGCATGACCAACTTCGCCATCTGGTGGGACGGCGATCTGCTCCGCGAGATGGTGGATGGCAACCGCATCGCCAAGTGGGATTGGCAGAATGGGGCGATGAACAACCTTTTGACAGCCCAGGGCGCTCAGGCCGCCGCTGGCACCAAGCAATCGCCGGCCGTCAGCGCCGACATCTTTGGCGACTGGCGAGAGGAAGCCGTACTCCGTGCCGGCAACCAGACGCTGCGTGTCTACACGACGACAATCCCGACCGATCACTGCATCCGTACGTTGATGCACGACCCGCAGTACCGGGTACAGGTTGCCGCCCAGAACGTGGCATACAACCAGCCGCCCCATCCCAGCTTCTACCTAGGCGAAGGAATGAAATTGCCGCCGAAGCCGAACATCCGGCTGGCGGAGCCGAAGACAACGCCGTGAATGGATGCTTCTATCAGAAAGGCACTGAACATGAAAAACGCAACTCTACTGTGTTGGCTGCTAACGTGTGCGATCGGATTGATCTCCGGTTGTGCGGGCACGCCGGTGACCTCAGACATGCCCCACCTGGAAAAACGCGACGGGATGACCAAGCTCATCGTGGATGGCCGTCCCTTCATCTGCGTCGCCGGGGAAGTGGCCAATACAAGTTCCTCGGATGTCGAGGCCATGAAACTGACCGTGCCCCGTCTGGCCAAGGCCAATCTCAATACCATCCTGACCGTCGTTTCCTGGGACCTGTTCGAGCCCCAGGAAGGCCAGTTTGACTTCTCGATGATCGACTATCAGATCGAAGCCGCCCGCGCCAGCAATGTGCGGCTGATTGTTCTCTGGATGGCAAGCTGGAAGAACGGCCTGTCGCACTTTCCGCCGGAGTGGGTCAAGGCCAATCAGGACCGTTTCCCTCGCGTGGTGAATGCCGAGGGCCACACACTGGAGATCCTCTCGACGCTCAGCCAGGCCAATCGCGACGCCGACGCCAAGGCCTTCGCCGCCGTCATGAAGCATATTCGCCAGGTCGATAAGGATCACACGGTCATCGCAATACAGGTGCAGAACGAAGTGGGCGTCATGGGCAGCACTCGCGACTTCTGCCAGGCGGCCAACGCGGCCTTCGCCGGCCCCGTCCCCAAGGCACTGACCGATTATCTCCAGAAAAACAAGGACAACCTGCTGCCTGAATTCAAGAAGATCTGGGACGCAGCCGGCAACAAGACATCCGGCACCTGGGAAGAGGTCTTCGGCAAGAATGTCCCGCGTCCGGCAAACGACCCGCCGGTGCCCAACAGCCCCGGCCGTCAACCCCGGGCCGCCGGCGCCGAGCTGTTCAACCACACCGACGAGATCTTCATGGCGTGGAACTACGCCCACTACATCGGATACGTCGCCGCGCAGGGCAAGAAGGAATATCCAATTCCGATGTACGTCAATGCATGGATCGTGCAGCCGAACGATCTGGGGCCCGGCGATTACCCCAGCGGCGGTCCCGAGCCGCTAGTGCATGACATCTGGCGCGCCGGCGCGCCGGCGATCAACATCCTGGCGCCGGATATCTACCTGCCGCAGTATGCCGAGATCATTCAAACCTTCGCCCGCAGCGGCAATCCCGCCTTCAACCCTGAAACCCGGCAGGATGGAGACAATTGCTGGGCCGCCTTCACGCAGCTCAATGCCCTGTGTTACTCACCTTTTGGGATTGACAATTTGAGTCCTGACAGCGAGTTCGCGCGGACCTATGGATTCATCAACTCGATCTCAGGCGCGATCGCCGAAGCGCAAGGGAAACAAGATGCGATCAAGCTGATCACGCTGGCACAGGGCCAGGATCCGGGCAAGGTCGAGATGGGCGACTATGTGTTCGATTTCACGCCCGCCCCAGGCCGACGCGGCGGTGGTGGCGGAGCTGGAGGCCCAGCCCCCACGACGGAAGCCGCGGCCACGGCATCACGTCCCGCCGGCGGCGCCGGAGCGATCGCCTTCATGGACGCCCCTTTTGTGCTCATTATCAACACCGCTCCCGATGAGTATTACTTTGCGACCAATGGCAACTACGCCTTCCGGGTTTCCCCGAAAATCCCCGGCGGCATCGCCACGGCGGCCAGCATTGATCGCGGTGCTTGCATTAACGGAAAATGGGTCAGGTCTCGCCGGTACAACGGCGACGACATCATGGGACGTGGTTACGATGTGTCCGGTGCCGCTGCCGACAGCCAGGCAGGCACACAGATCCCGCTGGGCTTCCGCCGCCGAAATGTCGCCACGGTTGCGACCGGCATAACACCTTCGCCGACCGTCATTCGCGTTAGGTTCTATCGCTATCACTAAGGAGGAATCGCATGAAGTTTTCATCGTTTACGATGGGCGCGGCGGTCGTGATGTCGCTCCTAGGCAGCGGCGCCCTGGCGATGGAACGGCCTGACGTCACGTTCAAGGCCCGTCGATCCAAGGTGTGGGATGTGTCGATTTGGGCTGTCGGAGATGGTAAGGCGGCGGATTCAATGCCGCAAAGCTCAATACCACGAACAATCTCTATCTCGACACCGAGTGCGGCATCAACCGCGTAGCAGTCCGCTCGACGCTCACGCCCGGCGCCGTCACCGTGACCGCCACCCGAGAGGGACTCACCCCCGCCGCCGTCAAGATCGAATCAAAGCCCGTGGAGGTCGTCGGCGGTCTCATGCATGCTTTGCCACCGACGCTGCCTGGGCTGCGAGGTGCCGCGCAGTAAACCCTTCCCATTTACCAAATGCCAAGTCTTGCAATAGGCTATATTTACACAAGAATAGGATTATTTGAATGGGATTTTAAAGACCGCCGCCTTCAGCCGCTCGGCCACTGCTCCGATATGCCTCTGACCGGCCCTTCGCGATGTTCCGGTCCACCCACAGGCCCACGAATTGTAGCCTTTGACCATGAGGAAGGTCAACGGCCAGTATGTCGGCCGATCATGGGACTTCTTCCGTCAATTCCGGTGCAGTGATGGCACGCGGCGCGGTTTCCACCGGCTGGATCAGAGGCATCTCCTCATCCGAACCTGCACCCAGGTCCTTGAATCTCCGGGCCGCAGGCAGAACCCTGGCCTCTATCGATCCCACGGCGTTGTTGTACGCGGTATTGGCCTTCTCCAGACCACGACCTACGTCCGCCAGGTGCTCTGCCATAACCCTCATTCGTTCATAAAGCTGCCTGCCGATATCCCTGAGCTCTTGGGCGTTCTTGGCGATCCGCTCCTGGCGCCAGCCGTAGGCCACGGCCCGCAGTAGCGCGATCAACGTAGTCGGCGTGGCCAGTATCACACGTTTCTCCAATGCGTCTTCCAACAGACGCCGGTCCACATCCACTGCCGCCGCAAAAAAGGACTCGCCGGGAATGAACATGACCACGAACTCCGGCGCCTTTTCAAATTGCTGCCAGTAGCTCTTGTTGGCCAGGTTGGTCATGTGTGCCCGGACCTGAGCCGCGTGACGTGCCAACGCCCCTTTGCGATGCTCCTCCGAGTCTGCGCCCACGGCCTGTTGGTAGGCGTCGAACGTCGCCTTTGCGTCCACGACGATGTCCCGATCTCCGGGAAGGTGAACCACCATGTCCGGACGCAGACGACCGGTCTCGGTGTTGACCGAGACCTCTTTGGTGAAGTCACAGTGCTCAGACATCCCCGACAGCTCGACTACCCGCTCCAGCGCGATCTGCCCCCAGGACCCCACAACCTTCGGGGTCCGCAGGGCCGTGACCAGGTTTCCAGTCTCTTTTTGCAGTTGTTGCTGGGTGGACGAGAGGGCCTTCACCTGTTCCATAAGCCCGGCGTAGGCCTCCTGTCGATGCTTTTCCAGTCCTCGAACGTGTTCTTCAAACTGCTTGACCGAGTCGGCCAGGGGCTTGACGAGCCCCTGGATAGCCTCGTGCCGTTTGCCCAGGTCGCCTTTGGCCTCGGCCAGGACCTTGTCGAACGTCTCCTTGGCCAGCTTTAAAAAAGCCGTGGTACTATTGTCGAGGGTGTCCCCAGCCACGGCCTTGAAGGCGTCGGTGAGTTTAGTCCTGGCCTCGTCGAGCAACTTCTTCTCTTCTTGAAGCCGCTGCATGGTCTCGGCAAGCTGGGTCTCGGCCTTGATCCTGGTCCCCTGCTCCACCTCAAGCCTGGACCTTAACCTCTCGAACTCCTCTGCGGCCTTCAGACCCTGTCCTCGCAACTCGGCCAGCGCAGCCTCCAGGGCAAAGGCACGGCCTTCGGCGGTACCGGCCCTTCGCTCGGACTCCTCCAGTTTGCCAGTGAACGTACTGCGAACGCGACTGGCCGCCACGAACCAGGTAATAACGCCGCCGACAACGGCGCCTCCGACAACACAAAACACCTCGTTCATTGTCGATTCTCTATACCTTGCGATCCACAAGACGGCCGTGAATCCTCGATCACGCCCGCCACTCTTTGGACTGCCGAGACGAAATGGGCGAAGCTGCGGGATCGGCCATTACCAAGGTCCAGGTATGGCCCAATAGCCCTTGATCCGCTGATTTTCTGATAATCGGGGGCAATCCTCGCCAAGACCCGCGATGGAGAAGGGATCCCGTCCGGAAGGCGATAGCGAGCCTTGTTCTGAAGTCGCTGAAGGCCGTCTGCCTGCAATCCTCTCTCAACGGCGGCCAGATCGGCAAGATACCAGCTCTCCAATTCACGGCACGCAATTCGGACGATCGCATCTGGTCGTCCTGCAGATCGGCACTTTTCACGTAGCGTTGCCTTGATCTGCCTGCAATCCCCCGCATCCTGATCTCGCAACACCATGAATTGCGCCCCTGGTGTCCGGTACCCATGGATGCGACGAACCAGTTGTTTTTCGAGGTCCTGCTTGCCTTCGAAGACCACACACCGGTAGAAAAAATCCTGTGGCAGGATGCGAGGCAATAAACCGCCAAGCAATGCCTCAGCAGAAGGCTCCTCAAGGAAGAACACAATCTCGCTCATTGTGGATGGGCCCCCTCAAAGAATCCCTGCTTCCATAAGTACCCCATCTGATCCCCATCTGCCATATAAGCAGCGACTTGTCTGTCGTCGCGTGCACGACGGATCGTCGTGTATCCGTTTTCCTTGACCAGCCAGAAGACCTCTTCCAATAGCGCCGCGTTGAGGAAATCCGGAGAGTGCGTGGAAACGAAGACCTGACCGCCCCGCCTCGCGTAATCCCGGAACTCCTCGGCCAACTCTCCAAGAAGTTTCGGATAAAGTTGATTCTCCGGCTCCTCGACGCATAATAGAGGATGGGGCTTGGGATCGTAAAGCAGGACCAAGTACGCGAACATCTTGATCGTGCCATCGGATACGTGACGGGCCAGAAACGGATCTTCAAAGGCGCCGTCCTGAAATCGCAATAAAACCCGCCCTTCTTCTGTCGTCTTGGCATCCACCTGGGTGATACCTGGTACCCGGCGTTTCAGTTTCTCGATGATACGTTTGAATATGGCCTCATGCCTTTTGAAGAGATACTCCGTAACAAGCGATAGATTCTCACCTTCCCTCGAAAGATGTTCGGCATAGCCTGCTTCCTGCTCCGGCCTGGCTCGTTGGATGTGGAAGTCCGAGATGTGCCAGTTCTCGATCAACTCGCCCAAGGCCTTGCTGGCTGGAAATTTCTCGAACTGGGCCAAGCCCTTGACCGCCAAGATGTCTGGGGATTTAAGGGTGTGCTCTTCACGCTGCAACTGCGTCTCATCCGCAACCGTGTCGGGTTCGTTGGTGACGGCCTTCCCGACGCCTTTGGAGAAATCGAGAAAACGCCAGGGCCGCCCTTTGCTTCCTCGCCGGTACTGGAGGATTTCATGCTCGATCACAGGACGCCCGTTCTCCTCGGAGATCGCCAGGAAGTAGGTTATCAAAGGAGAGGAAGCCTTCTCTCTGAACTTGATCTCGATTTCAATAGGCCCTTCCGTGTTACGACTACGGACCTCCTGAAATCCACGGCTTCCCCCCAGCTTCGTAAGAGCGACATGGACGTTTTCTGTCAGGGCATCCTTTAGAAAACCGAAGACGCTGAACAACGTAGACTTGCCTGTACCATTGGCACCCACCAATACGCACAGGCCAGGGACGTCCCGCATTTCAGCATCTTTGAAGGCCTTGAAGTTCCTGAGTCGAATGGATTCAATCTTCATATATCAGGCCTCCAATGAATGCCCCTGAATTTCGGCCATTGCTCAATATTTTCATAAACGCCTATCACGGGGTCCACGACAGGCGATCATCCCCACCTGCCTCGGGCCGGAAGCGAGAATAACCGCCAGCAGACCTCCTCGTCAAGCCTGAAGCCTGATCAGAATAGATCTGCAACTGTGTTGCATCTCTGAACAAACGCTGGTATTGTTCCGTATCGTTGTCAAAAGGCCCGCTGTGAAATACAAGGATTATGTATGGACAAGAAGAAAGGTCGAATCGGATTGGTCCTGGAGGAACTGGGGCATCATGCCCCCTTTACCTTGGTGGGGGCCCTGACGGGGATCGGGTGCATGCTGCTCTTTCGGAACGCCTCCCAACAGACGGCCCACAGCCTCTTTCTGGTCTTCCACCCTGCCCACGTGCTGCTCTCCGCCATAGTAACGGCCTCTCTATTCAAGCTCCGTCAAGGAACGAAGAACTTCCTGGCGGTCTTGATCGTCGGCTACACCGGCTCGATCGGCGTGGCCACGCTCAGCGACTGCGTGTTGCCCTATTTCGGTGAGGAGATCCTGGGTGTGGCCGTACCGACCGAGAGCAAGGTGCACGGTATGACCCCATCCCGCTCCCCTGCTATGGAACCCAATGCCAAAGCTCCAACAAACGATGCCGATACGCATGCACGCACCGAGGGACATCTGCACAGGGCAGGCAGGCCGGACATCCACCTGGGCTTCATTGAGGACTGGTACGTCGTCAACCCGGCGGCCCTGCTGGGCATACTCCTGGCCTACTTTATCCCGCACACCAAGCTGCCCCACGCGGCCCATATCCTGATCAGCACATGGGCCTCGGCGGCCCACATGTTGATGAACATGCAGGCGGCAATGTCCCTGCAACTGCTGGTCGGCATGCTCGTGGTGCTGTTTATCGCCGTGTGGCTGCCCTGCTGCTTTAGCGACATCATCTACCCCATGCTCTTTGTCAAGGGCGGCTCTGATCACACCTGCCTGAGCTGCGGTCACAAACACGGCCAGTAAGGACATGCATGAAGGCCGCCCTCCATATTAAGGCCAAAGACATGCTCAAGGGTGCGGGCCTCTATTGCACAGAGGCCCGCATGGCCATAGTGAAGGTCCTGCTCAAGACCCACAGCCCCCTGACCCAGGACCAGATCGCCGCCAAGTGCGACCAGAGGCACGACAAGGTCACAATCTACCGAACCCTGACAAGCCTGATCGAGGCCGGCCTCGTGCACAGAGCCCTTACCGGTGCCAAGGCCCGGCAATTCGAACGGTTAGGATTCGACCGGCCCACCAACGAACCGATAGATGGCAGCGCCAAGGAGACCACCAACGATCGGAGCCACCCAGAAAAGCCACAACTGCGCAACAGCCCAATCTCCAACAAAGATGGCAACACCCGTGCTGCGAGCAGGATTTACGGAGGTATTCGTCACCGGAATACTAATCAAGTGAATCAATGTAAGACCCAGGCCAATTGCAATCGGAGCAAAGCCTTGCGGCGCACGTTTGTCGGTGGCACCGAGAATGATGAGCAAGAACATCATGGTCATAACAACCTCAGTGACCAGAGCCGCCAGCAAGGAATACCCACCAGGCGAATGTGCACCGTAGCCGTTTGAAGCAAAACCAGCGGATACATCAAATCCGGCCTTTCCGCTGGCAATGAGATAGAGGACGCCGCCCGCGACAACCGCGCCCAAGACCTGCGCGACGATGTAAGGCAGGAGTTGGTTCGCCGGAAAACGTCCACCAGCCCAGAGCCCGACAGAGACGGCCGGATTGAGGTGGCAGCCAGATATGTGCCCAATCGCGTAGGCCATCGTCAGTACTGTCAGACCAAAGGCCAGCGAAACGCCAAGCAGGCCGATGCCGACGTTGGGAAACGCAGCGGCCAACACTGCACTACCGCACCCCCCAAGGACCAGCCAGAATGTCCCAAAGAACTCTGCACCATACTTTCTGGGTCTACCAAAAGATCTGTGGGTAGAAGAGGATAGGGGACTCGCCTTCGGCGAGGCTGTTTAGATTCTTGCCGATCGTGTGCTGATCCAAACAGGCGAGGGGCTGCAACTTCGTGAGGAAGGATTG
>Ga0315287_10000660_pt1 | contig 30420 bp, 30 predicted proteins | sample YL17G11_0_MG_FD_205037 | JGI IMG/M metagenome (GOLD analysis project Ga0315287, IMG submission 205037) | Sediment microbial communities from Yellowstone Lake, YNP, Wyoming, USA - YL17G11_0 | ecosystem: Environmental > Aquatic > Freshwater > Lake > Sediment | place: USA: Wyoming | collected...
CGAGCGTGGGCGGTCGGACAGACTTGACACCGCTCGCGCGAACAGTAGTCTACTGTTCGGCCTGACCCACGAACGGTGGGCCGAAGACCTGTGGGGGAGCCTCGCCCTCGCGGGTGGAACAGAGTCGAGGCAAGGAGACGAGAAAGCCATGAAGCGTTCAGTTTTGATTGTTACAGCCATCTGCGTGCTGCTCAGCGTTGGGCTCATCCTCGGACTCGCCGGCTGCGGCGAGAAGAAGGCAACGACGCCGGCTACCACCACGAAGCCGGCCACGACCACGACGACGCCGGCAGTCAAGCCTGCGACGACGCCGGCTACGACGCCCGCGACGACGCCGGCAGTCAAGCCTGCGACGACGCCTGCGACGACTCCGGCCACGACGCCCGCGACGACGCCGGCAGTCAAGCCTGCGACGACTCCGGCCACGACGACGCCGACTCCGGCTCCCGTAGCCCCGGCTCCCGTGACTCCGGCTCCCGTAGCCCCGGCTCCCGTAGCCCCGGCTCCCGTGACTCCGGCTCCTGTGACCCCGGCTCCCGTAGCCCCGTAGGCAGGGTTCGCCGTTCGACGGAAGATGGATTGCTCGGGACGAGACTCCTGACGGGAGCTGTGTCCGGTGTGAAGGCACAGAGCCGAGCGGCTCGATGGGGTCGCTCGTGCAGGAAAGCGATGAGAAGGGCGGAATCCGGGTCTACATCCGGGTTCCGCTCTGTCTTGCCGACGAGCACCTTGTCATGGACTCGGGGTACCGACGGAAGTCGAGGCAACACCAGTTCACTCTCGCGGCGCGAGGGCCGATCCTGGGAGTCTTGACGAAAGGGGCGGGCTGGGCTGATTCGCGCTCTGGTTCTTGACTTCGATGGCTTGATCCTCGACACCGAGACCCCGCTTCGCCTCTCTTGGGAGGAGATCTACCGCGAAGCTGGCCTCGTCGTCTCCCCGGCCGAATGGGCGACCTTCCTCGGTACCGCCGCGGACCCGCCCGCGGCCTACGACCTCATGGAGCGCCATCTTGGGAGATCGGTCGATCGGGAGGCGCTTCGTCTTCGGTGTCTCGCGCGTGAGAACGAGCTCTTGGCAAAGGAGACCCCTCTGCCAGGAGTCCGAGACCTGCTGGACGAGGCCGGGAGGCTGCGGTTGCTGCTCGCCGTCGCTTCGAGTTCCGAACGAGCGTGGGTCGAGGGGCACCTCGGCCGGTTTGCATTGCGCGATCGATTCGATGCCGTCGTCTGTGCCGAGGACGTGAACCGCACCAAGCCATTTCCGGACCTCTACGTCGAAGCTCTCCGTCGCCTGGGCGTCGCTCCCGCGGACGCGATCGCCTTCGAGGACTCCGTGCACGGCGTCCGCGCGGCGAAGGATGCGGGCCTGTTTTGCATCGCCGTCCCGAACCGCGTCACCCGCCACCTTGAGTTCCCGGACGCCGATCTCGTCATGACGTCTCTCGACGAGCGCCTTCTGGGCGAACTAATCCGCGAGGTCGAGGCGCGCCTGTCGGCTGCGGCCAGCTAGCGGGATCCAGCTAGAGGAAGAGGACGGCGGCAAACGTGGACCTTTGGACCCAGGCTGATCCAGTTCGACTACTTGGCTGCGTGATCGGGGACGATAGGAGAGAAGGGCGTACTCCAGAAGGGGTTCGATGCGGGAGTCGTCGGCTTGCGGCGCGCGCGGACTGGGTCTAGGATGGTTTCCTACATAGCAGGAGGGCGGATTGAAGATCACATTCTGCGGTGCGGCCGGGACGGTTACGGGCTCGTGTCACCTCGTGGAGGTCGACGGGTTGCGCGTTCTTCTCGACTGCGGGTTCTTCCAGGGCGCGCGCGACCAGGATCAGCACAACCAAGATCCTTTCTCGTTTGATCCGAAGAGCCTCGACGCCGTGCTCCTGTCGCACGCCCACCTCGACCACGCGGGTCTTCTGCCTCGCCTCGTGCGAGACGGATTCGCGGGGAAGATCTTTTGCACTCGCCCGACGGCCGAGATCGCGCGGCTGATGTTGGCAGACTCCGCCCACCTTCAGGTGGAAGATGCGGCGTACCGATCGCGCAAGGCGCGGCGTCGAGGCGAAGCGGACGTGGCGCCTCTCTACAACATGGACGACGTTCTCCGTTGCGTCGAGCGATTCCAACCGGTCGACGGCTACGACGTGGCGACGCCGCTCAGAAGCGGTGTCGCCTGCTCCTTCCATGATGCCGGACACATCCTCGGATCCGCGTGCGTCGAGCTGCGAACAGCGAACGGGAACCTCCTGTTCAGCGGCGACCTCGGGAATCGCCACCAACCGATCGTGAAGGACCCGAGCGAGCCGCCCCGCGCCGATGTGGTTCTCGTGGAGTCGACGTACGGTGACCGCCGGCATCGCTCGATGGAGGAGTCGGTCGCCGAATTGCGGGACGCCGTGCAGACGATCCTCCCCGGCGGCGGGAACCTCCTCATTCCGTCGTTCGCTCTCGAACGGACGCAGGAAGTCCTGTACGAGCTCTTCCTCCTCTGGACAGCGAAGCAGCTGCCGCGTTGCACCATCTACCTCGACAGCCCGCTGGCGACATCGACGACGCGCGTGTTCGAGCGGTTCCTCGACTACTTCGACGAGGAAGGCCGCAAGGTGTTCGCGGGGCGTCCGAATCCGTTCGAGTTCGCTCCCTTGCGTTACGTCCAGACGATCGACGAATCGAAGCGAATCAACTCCCAGCCGGGCGGCAACGTCATCATCGCCGGAAGCGGCATGTGCAACGGCGGGCGTATCGTCCATCACCTCCGGCACAACCTGTGGAACGCGGACGCGGGCGTGGCCTTCGTCGGCTTCCAAGCGATCGGGACGATGGGCCGGACTCTCGTTGACGGGGCGAAGAGCGTGCGCATCTTCGGAGAGGACGTTGCGGTGCGCTCGAGGATCTGGACGATCAACGGATTCTCATCCCACGCCGACCAGCCGATCCTCCTGGATTGGCTTGGGAAGGCCCGGCCGCGCCACCTGTTCCTTGTGCATGGGGAAGCGGCGTCACTCGAAGGATTCCGCAGCGAGATCCAAGCGAAGCTGTCCCTCGATCCGCACGTCGCTGTTTGGAAGGAGACGGTCTCCGTCTGAGGCGAGCGGTCGGTCCCGCGAGACTCTGCCGAGACGCGCCCTCCCGATGCTCCTTGTGTCTGTAGCGCGGTCATGGGCATGCGTTGCGGCCTGGGGTGCGTTAGCATAAGCAAAGCGCTGTCCTCACGGCAACGTCGCTTCGTCACTTCACCTCAAGGAGAACAAAGAGGATTTGGTATGAACACTCGATGGCTCTCGCCGCCCGAGCGAGAGGAAATCCTTGGCGCACCGGCCCTGCGAACCATGTTTCGCATCGGCGGACCCGCGGTCCTCGCGGCGATCCTGCACACGGCGTACAACCTGACGGACGCGGTCTTCATCGGGCTCCTGCCCGGTGGGGCGCCGCAGGCCGTCATGGCGGGGATCCAGATCTCTTGGCCGTTTGTATGGTTCCTCGTCTCGTTCATTGGCGGCTTCGTCGGCGCCGTCGTCACGGCCCTCGTCTCGCAGAACATCGGCGCCCGAAGGCCTGAGGCAGCGAACGTCGCTCTGAACCAACTCTTCACGATCTCCGTTGTAGCCAGCGTCGTTCTCGGCGTCGTCGGCTTCGCGTTCATGCCTCAGGTTCTTCGGTTCTTCATCCACGAGCCGGCCGTCACGGAACAAGCCTCGTTGTACATGCGGATCATCTTCCTCGGCCTCCCGACAATGATGCTGCCACGACTCTTCTCCGACGCGCTTTCGGCGACCGGGGACACGCTCACGCCGCTCCTCATCATCCTGGTCGGTGTTCTCCTCAACATTCCCCTCGACGCGGCCCTCGTCCTCGGCCTGTGGGGACTCCCGCAGCTTGGGATTTCGGGCGCTGCGATCGCTACGGTGATTGCGCAGGCCGTGTCCACGGTCATCTTCCTTGCGATCTTCTGGCGCAAGCGAGGAGTGCTCCACTTGGATCGGGCCGCGCTCAAGATTCAGCGAGCGTGGGTTGGGAGGACCTTCCGAATCGGCCTGCCGGCTGCCTTGGGTCAGTCCAGCGTAGCCTTGGGCTTCGTGGTCATGATGGTAGGCATCGGGAAGCTGGGCAACGCGGTGGCCGCCCTGTCCGGCTACGGCGTCGCCGATCGCGTCTTCGGACTCCTCTTCATCGCCACCGACGGGCTCGGGGTCGGCCTCACGACGATGATCGGGCAGGCTCTGGGCGCCGGCTTGTTGGATCGCACGCGCGAGGTGGCGCGCAAGGGGATGCAGGCGCTGTTCCTCATCGTCGTGGTGGAGGCCGCTTTCGTGTACTTCGCTCGCGTGCCGCTCCTGCGCATCTTCATCCACGGAGACGCCGCCGGCGCCGCGGACTCGTTGCGCGAGGGGATACGATTCATCGAGCTCTTCGCCGCGAGCATGCCCTTCCTGAGCGCCTTCTTTGCCGCGCAAGCGATCTACCGCGGGTCGGGGCACAACGTTCCGTCCGCAATCCTCGGCATTCTTCGGCTCTGGGTCTTCCGCATTCCGCTCTCCTACGTCTTTGCGTTCGTGCTGAAAATGGGTTCGGACGGCGTCTGGATTGGCATGTCGGCCTCGAATGTCCTCTCCGGGTTGGTTGCGCTCGGGTATCTCGCCTGGAAGGGGGGATGGCAACGGTCGCGCATCGACCCGCCGACCTCCGAAGAGACGACCGCGTAGCTGGGGCACCGTCCGCTGTGTCGTTGACGAGCCCTACGCAGGCCCCTACCATCCGTGTGAACCTGTCAAGGATCGTAGGGAGGGCGTGTGCTGTCAGTGCTCATTGCGGCCGTCGTTCCTGTGTTCCTCATCGCCGCTCTGGGGGCAGTCCTTGCGCGTCTGACTCGCCTCGACTTCCGCGCGCTGCATGTCTTTGCCTATTGGGTCGCGGGGCCGGCGTTGGTGTTCCGGACGCTCTTCCTGGCCGAGTTCGTTGCACGCGATCTCTGGCGAATCGCAGTGTTCGTCGTTGTGGCGTATGCAGCGCTCCTCGTCCTGGCGATTGTCGCGGGACGTCTAGCGCGCTGGGATCGGGACAAGACGCGCGCCGCGGCGCTCGCCCTTGCCTCGAAGAACTGCGCCAACTATGGCCTCCCCATTGTCGCATCAGCCTTCGGTCCGGAAGGTCTGGCGATCGGGACCGTCTTCGTGTCCCTCCACGTCATTGCGCACGTTGTCGTCGGGGGAACCTACGCAGGCTGGGACTCAACGCACGGCCTTCGCAGCGCGATTCGTCGCGCCGCGGCGATCCCCTACCTCTACGCCACCGCGCTCGCCCTCGGGCTGCGCGCGCTCGTCCACGCGCTGCCCGCGCCGGTGGATGCGACGCTCCAGCTCTTGGGACAGACGTGGATTCCGCTCCTCATCCTCCTCCTTGGCGTAGAACTCGCTGCGGTGGCGTCGTTTCGAGGCGCGTCGGAAGCAGCCCCCCTCGTGTTCGCCAAGCTCCTGATTCCCCCGCTCGTTGCCTTCGGACTCTCCGCTGTCCTGCACCTTGATGGGCTCACTCGCACCGTGCTCATCCTGCAGGCCAGCATGCCGACGGCCGTAAATGGCGTGGTGTTCGCGCGGCAGTTCGTCGCCCGTCCCGATCTCGTCGCAGCAACGCTCATCTTCTCGACCTTGGGTAGTTTCGTCACGCTGCCTCTCCTCGTGTCGGTGTTGTCCTGAGAGAGAGAATCAGCGCGGGTCCGCGCTGCAGATGCGGGGCACGACGGCTCGCTCGCCTTCCTGGCCGGTGACGACGACGAACTCCATCCCGTACGTCTCGCGCAACGCGTTGGCCGTGATCGTCTTCTCGGGAGGACCCGAACGGAGGACGGCGCCCCCCTTGAGGAACGTGACGTGGGTGGCGTAGAGGAGCGCGCTTCCTGGATGGTGCGACGCGACGACGAATGCCGCTCCGTCGGTCGCCAACCTCCGTATGACGGCGAACAGCGCATGCTCGTGCTGCGGGTCGAGGTGTGCGGTCGGCTCGTCGAGGAGAAGGCAACTCGCCCCCTGAGCAAGGCCACGAGCGATCCAAACGAGTTGTCGTTCGCCGCCGCTGAGGCGCATCGTCGACCGTCGGCGTAGGGCGGTCAGCCCGACGACGTCAAGCGCCCGCTCCACGGCGAGTCGATCCTCGCGACTCGGCCGCGAGAAGAGCCCAACGTAGGGAGCGCGGCCCAGACCGACGGTCTCCTCGACGCTGAATGGGAAGGCGGGATCGTGGAGCTGAGGGACCACGCCGATTCGCTTTGCGCGCTCACGGGCTGCGAGCGCGTGGAGCGGACGGCCGTCGAGGACGACCGTGCCGTTCGTCGGCCTCCTCGTTCCGGCGAGACAGCCAAGGAGCGTCGTCTTCCCCGAGCCGTTGGCGCCGAGGATGAAGGCAATCTCCCGCGCCTCAATCGCGAACGACACGCGGTGAAGACAAGGACTGCCGCGGCCGTAGGCGAACGAGACGCGATCGGCTTCGAGTTTCATCGCGCCGCTCCCCTTGCGCGAAGGTAGCCGACGAGAAGAAAGAGGAACGCGGGGACGCCGAGGAGGCCAGTGAGAATGCCGAGTGGGATTTCGCTCGGTAGTGCGGTTCGAGCCACCGTGTCGAGCGCGAGAAGGATCGCCGCCCCGAGGGCGGCGGAAGCAGGAAGAAGACGTGCGTGGTCGGGTCCGACCCAGGCCCGGGCGACGTGCGGCACGACGAGTCCGATCCAACCGATCATCCCAGCCTGTGACACCGACGCGGCAATCAATACCGAGGCGGCCACGACCATGGCGGCGCGCAGCGGGCGCACCCGCACGCCGAGCGAGGCCGCCTCATCGTCGCCGAGCGTGAGGAGGTTGAGTCGCCACCGGACGAGGACAAGGAAACCCAGGCCAAGAACCGAGAGCGCCGCGAGGGGAGCCAGGGTCGACCAACTCGCTCCGCTCAGTCCGCCGAGGAGCCAGTAGGTGATCGACGGAAGCTTGCTCAGCGGGTCGGCAACGACCTTGACGAGGCCGAGCAGGGAGTCGAACAGCGCACTCACGGCGATGCCGACGAGCAGCAGCACGAGCGGCGCCGCTCCCATCCGCCACCCGATCGCGAGCACACACGCCATGGCAAGAAGTGCGAAAGCGAAGGCTCCTGTCTGGACGGCGAGCGCACTTCCGGAGAGCAAGATGGCGAGCGATGCTCCGAACGCGGCTCCGGAACTTACGCCAAGGATGCGTGCATCGACGAGCGGGTTGCGAAAGAGCCCCTGGAGCACGGCGCCGGAGGCGGCGAGGTTGGCGCCGACGAGGAGCGCGGCGAGCGCGCGCGGCAACCGCACGCGGAGGATGAGCGAGTGAAGGACGTCGCTCGTGTCTGTCGAGAACAGCGCGCGCAAGGCGTCGCCCACGCCGCCGCCGTATCGTCCCATGAGGAGCGTTGCGAAGAAGATCCCGACGGGAAGCGCGTACAGAAGCCAGAGAAGCCGTCGCCTTGGACTACTCATGGAACGAGGAACGAGTCTGCCTCGGCCTGGCTGAGCGCGTAGCCGTAATACGTCCCGTAGAACGCGGCGGCTTCCGCGCGCACGTCGAACGTCTCGCGTTCGGGGTAGAGGACCGAGGAGAGCCACATGACGCCGAGCAACGACTCCGGCAGCGGGGTATCCATCGGCGCGAAGACCCGCGGCATGCGCACGACACGCCGTGTCTGCACGGCGCGCACCGACTGCCAATCGGCGCTCGTCATGAGGTCGGCCACGGTCACGTTGCCGTACGGCGGGATGATGACGACGTCTGGATTCCAGACCAGGATCTGCTCCAGGTTGACCGTGTTCCACCCGCCGACGAGGTCCTCGGAGACCGAGACGCCCCCCGCCGCCTCGATCAACTGCGTTTGGTACATGGCGCCACTCGCAACCTGGAGAGAGCTCGAGCCGACGAAGAGGACGCGCGGGCGCTCGCCGCTCGGAACGTCCCGAGTCGCCGCCTCGGACGCAGCGAAGACGCGCCAGAAGTCCGACACAAACTGCGCTGCTCGCCCGGCTGCCTCCTCGCCCAATGCCGCGCCAAGGGCGAGCGTGGTATCGACCACGCCTTGGGTTGTCTCCGGCGCCAGGAGCAGAGTCGGGACTCCGATCCCCTGCATCTGCGCCGCGAACGCCGCGTGCTTCGCGGCGTCGGCGACCACGAGATCCGCTCCGCGTGCCGCCAGCTCCTCGACGTTCGGGTCCCCGACGGAGAAGAGCTCGTCTAGGCGCGGCTCCATGGCGCGGAGCGAAGCCGGAGCTTGCCCGAGGGACTTCACGCCGACGTACCACGCCGCGACGAGCCGATTCCCGGCGCCGAGAGCGTAGACGTAGTACGTGCCGATCCCGTACGCGCTCGCGATGCGTTCCACGGGCTGCGGAACGACGACCGCGCGCCCGGCGGAGTCGACGATTGTCACGGCGTCGCTCGCGCATGCAGCTGCGGCCAGTCCGGCCACCAACGCGATGACGACTACGACTCGCAAGCCCTTCTTCATCTCGATTCCTCCCTCTCGGATCTCAACCCCTTCTGTACCTCATCGAGCCACTCGAGCGCGCTCTGCATTTGGCGGCGGCGAAACGAGGTGGCGATCGACGTCACCCACGGGTCGCCGCCGGCCGCGTCAAGCCCATCGATCGCCCGCCCGAGGACCTCGGCTTGTTGCCCGATCAGAAGATCGAGCTCATCCGCCCGATGCCGGCGGAGGAAGTAGAGCTTGGCGAGGAACACGACGCGCACGTCGCGAAGCCGCGCGACCGGAGTGGCCGCCCATTCGAAGAAGGCTCTTCTTCCTTGGGGCGTGATCGTGTAGGTGTGGCGCGGCGGCCCGTTCGACGGCTCGCCGATCGACGATCGGATCCGTCCTTGCTCCTCAAGGCTGTGGAGAACGTTGTAGAGCTGACTCCACGCGATCCGCCACACCGGTCCGAGTCCGGCGTGCAATCTCTGCTGCAGGTCGTAGCCGTGGGCCGGGCCGTCCACGAGAAGCCCGAGGAGGACGAACTCGGCTGGGAATCCGCGCGATGCCCCGTATTCCATATTAGAATAGTCTACCGCAAGGCGGCCGGCCCCGCATCTGTCCGCAACGAGATGTCGATCGCGAAGCGACGAGGTGTGGCGGTCCGGACGGCGCTCGTTTCCAAGTGGGGTAAGATGAGGCCATGGCCGCCGCGCGACGGGAGAGGACGAAGCCGGTTCGCGTTCACCTTGCCAGCCTCGGGTGCGCGAAGAACCTCGTGGACTCTGAGCGTCTCCTTGCTCGCCTAGCGACGGCCGGTGCCCTCGTCGGCGCGGAGGCCGAAGAGGCCGACATCATCCTCGTCAACACGTGCGGCTTCATCGATCCGGCGCGCCGCGAATCGATGTCGGTGATCGACGAGTACGCGGCGCTCAAGGTCGAGCGCCCGGAGCTCAAGCTCTTCGTCCTCGGGTGCCTCGTCGTCCGCGACGGGGACGCGCTTCGCGATCGTCTGCCGGATGTGGACGGCTTCTTCGGGATCGATGCGCACGAGGACATCGTTCGCGCCAGCGGTCTCGCCGACGAAGACACCGGCGACACCCGCCTCCTGCTTACGCCCCCCCACACGGCCTACCTACGCGTTGCCGACGGGTGCGACAACCGTTGCAGCTACTGCACGATCCCGTTGATTCGCGGGCCCTTCCGTAGCCGCCCGGCGGACGATGTCGTCGCCGAGGCGCGTTCGCTCGCCGAACTCGGCGTACAGGAGCTGAACCTCATCGGCCAGGACACGACGGCCTACGGGGTGGATCGCCAAGGGGAGCCCGGCATCGTCGGCCTCCTCGAACGCCTGGACGAGATCGACGGCGTGCGCTGGATCCGTCTCCTGTACGCTCACCCGGCCCACCTGCGCGACGACCTTGTGCGCGCGTACACGCGGCTCGAGAAGCTTGTGCCCTACGTCGACCTGCCGCTTCAGCATCTGTCGGACCGCATCCTCGCCGCCATGGGGCGTCGCGTTGACCGCGCGGCGATCGACCGACTGCTCGGCACGTTGCGGGGCCAAGTGCCCGGCGTCGCGCTGCGGACGACGTTCATCGTCGGCTTCCCCGGCGAGACGGACGCGGAGTTCGGCCAGCTCCTCCGAGGCGTCGAGGAGATCCGCTTCGACCACCTCGGCGCGTTCGCCTACTCGCCGGAGCCCGGTACCCCGGCCGCCGAGCTCCCCGGCCGCCTGCCGCCCGACCTCGTTGCCGATCGACTGGAGCAGTTGCTCGCGGCGCAACACGCGGTCGTGATGGAGAAGAACAGATTGCGTCTCGGCGAGGTGGTGGACGTCCTCATCGACGGCGCCGACGAGACGCCCGGGATCACGATCGGCCGCACGGCGACTCAGGCGCCCGATGTCGATCCGGTGACTCTCGTTCGCGGTCGGCACAAGGCCGGAGCCTTCGTTCGCGCGCGGATCACCGGGTCTTCCGATCTCGATCTGACCGCGACCGTCGTCCGCTAGCAGCCAGCAGGCTGCAAGCAGCAGGCGGCTAGGCAAACGAGCCGGAGCCCGCGACGATTTCCTCCGCCCGCGTGAAGAAGCGGCCGACATCCACTCCATCGACCAGCGCATGATGCGCCTGGATGTTGAGCGGAAGGAGGACGCGGCGATCCTGCTCGCGGAAGCGTCCCCAGGCGATGCGCGGGACGGAGTCCGGGGGATCGAGAGGAACTGGGTGCACGAGGGCGGTGAACGACACCCACGGCAAGGTCGTCATGAAGAAGAGATCGTCGCGATCCGGCTCGGACCACAACGAGCCCGAGCGTCGCGCCCGCTCGATGCGCGCGCTGGCGTCGGCGGCGAAGCGGCCGATGTCGGGATCGTACCGCAGCGTGGCGAAGCGGAAGGCGTCTCCCTCTCCGAGTACGGTGATCGACGGGTCGACGACCTCATGCTCGACGACGTCGTTCCCGCGGATGCGCTGTCGGAACGCCGGGACCCCGTTTGCCGCTGTGCAGAGCGCGTGAACGAGGCTGACCGTAAACGAGAACCCGCGAGCGCGATGCGTCTCTCGCAGTCGCGTCACGTCGAGGTCGGCAGTCACGCCCATGTACGGGAACGAGAGGCTTCGGAAGAGTTCGAACGCCTCGCGGCGACTCCATGTGGCGACGTCAATGACGCGCGGCGCGCGGCGCCCTTCTACGGGTTGGTCCACAGTTCCACCGCCTCGGCGCGGACGACGGAGCAGGATGCGGGCGAGGCCCCGGCGAGCGCGGCTGGCCGCGCCGCGCGCCATACGAGCGCAAGAAGTGGCGAACGCTTCATCTCGACCTCCGATCACGAATCCCGTTGGATTCTAGGGACGCGGACGTGGAGAGACAACGAACACCGCGCCTCGACGCCTTGCTCACGGCGCCTCCACTCGGTCAATCTAGCGTGGATGAGTAGGTTGGGAGGAGGAGTCCGTGACTTGGTCGAGGCGGCGGAAACGGTGGACGTGGATTGCGCTCGGGACGCTCGCTTCTCTCGGGCTGCTGCTCCTCGCCTTCGTCCTCGTGCTCCATTTCACGGCACCCGCTCCGCCCGGCAACGCGCCCGAGGTCGCGGCGAAGGCGATTCCGTCCGACTGGGTCGAGGCTCCCGCGGTCCAGCCCGCGCCGGAGGAATCGGCCACTCCGTTCGCACGGGCGACGTGGCAATCGACGGGCGCGCTCGCCCTGACCGCCGATGGGCGTTCGTTCGGCGAAGAAACCTACGAGCTCAGCGTTTCCGTTGACGGGGCGGTGCTCAAGTCTTCGGGCCGGTTCTGGTTCAAGATCCTCCTCGCCACGATGGACGTACCGTTCCAGCAGCGCTGGGAGGGGGGAGCCGACCTCGAGCCGATGCTCTACACGTTGCACATGGATGCGCCCTTCGGACAAGGCCAAGACGTCGCCGGCGCGCTCGACGGCGACCGCTTCGCCGTGCGGCGCAACCGAGTCGAGACGAGCGTCTCCATCGCGCCTGAGCGGGCGATCATCCTCGGCACGTTCAGCACCTACGCCCTCGTGCCGCTCCTGTTTGCGGAGCGCCAACAAGAGGGCGCAGCGTCATTCGATGTTCTGCTATTCGGCGGCCCGCCGGGCGCCGCGGCGGCGGCCGACGGCGGAGGACTTCCCACGATCGTTGTGGAGCGCGCAGGTACGGCGACGGCGCGGGCGGGTGATCTGCTGATCGAGTTTGACGCCTACAAGATTCGGAGCCCGTTCGGCGACAGCTTGCTCTACGCCAAAGGGAGAGAGTTCCTTGCTCTTACCGCTGGAACCGCCGACCGGCCGCTCCTCGTCTACCGTAGCGACTACTTTCCCCAAGGATTCATCGTCGTCGACACGCAGAACGCGACGGGTGCGCTTCCAGCTAGTTGAGAGTCTCGGGTATCGGGCGACGAGGACCCTCATCACGTACCGCAAGCCGCTGGCGCAGCCGGATGAGGCTGGGGCTGCGCGGAAGTAACTCCCAGCCCTCTCAAGCGCGCGGCCCCGATTGCCCCCCGGCGACGGCGCGACGAAACTCTCCTCATGCGACGGTTCGACGAGCTTACGGACAGCGAGAAGACAGAGCGCTACGCGCGCCTTGCCGAGAAAGCCCTCGCCGCCTACGGCCTTGCCGGCAACCTCGCCTACGTCGCCCAAGGGACGAGCGTTGTGTTTCGATTGCGCGCCGGCGGCGCGTCGTTCGCGCTACGCCTCTGCGCTCCCGGACGCGATCACGCTCCGTTGCGGCGTGAGCTCCTCTGGCTCGCCGCCCTCGGCCGCGACACCAGCCTGTCGATTCCCGAGCCGGTCTTGAGTTTGACCGGTGACCTCTTCCGGTCCGTGTCGATGGAAGGCGTGCCTAGCACGCGAGCGTGCATGGTGCTGCGTTGGATTGACGGCGAGCGCCGCGAAGCCGAGCTGACCACGGATGAGGTGGCGGCCATGGGGCAACTTGCCGCGGCATTGCACCGGCACGCCGAGACGTTCCGCTGGCCGGACGAGCTTGCGCTCGGGTGCGTGGATCCCGCGGACCGGATGCTTGCGGCTGCCGAAGGTGTCCGTCCGGCGCTTGCCTCGCCGGCGGACCAGGCGCTGCTGTGCAGCGCGGCGGCCTTCGTCAGCGAGGCCACGGCAGCGTACGAAGCCGGCCCGGAGGCTGTCGGGGTCATCCACGGCGACCTACGGCTGCGAAAGATGCGCATGGGCCGCGACCCAGTCGGCATCCTCGGGTTCGACGCCTGCCGCATCGGCGCGTACCTCGACGATCTCTCTCTCCTTTGGAGCGCGCTCGACGGCCGCGAAGCGACGCCGGCGCTTCGTGAAGCGTTGCTCGACGGATACCAGTCGGTCCGCGGGTTTCCCTCCAGTGGAGACAGCGCCCTGCACGCCTACGTCGCGCTGCGCGGAATGGAGGACGCCGCGCGGACACTTCATGCCCTGGGCCAAGAACGGACGCCCAATCGGGGGTCCCTCGATCGAGTGACGGGCGACCTTCGCCGCGTTCTGGGCGGCGCCTTGCGATAGTCGTTCGACACAGCCCGTCGGTGAAATGAGCCGCTCCGCCCGGTATTCTCCCCGCATGCACTTCAAGACGCCGACCCGAGAGGACATCCTGACCGGACCCGCCCTGCGCACGATGGCTCGCATCGGGGCGCCGGCGGCGCTCGGTTCCCTCATCTTCACGTTCTACAACCTGGCTGACGCGTTCTGGGTCGGCCGGCTTCCGGTCGACGACGCCGGAGCGGCCATGGCCGGGATCCAGGTTTCGTGGCCCTTCGTTTGGCTACTCATCTCGTTCATTGGCGGCTTCGGCGGCGCGGCAGCCAGCGCGTTCGTCGCCCAGTACACGGGAGCGGGGCGGCCGCGGGAAGCGAATCTTGCCCTGAACCAGCTTGTGTTCCTCTCTGCGGTCGGCAGCGTGGTCTTCGGCCTGCTCGGCTTTGCGCTCACGCCGTGGGTCCTCACGATTCTTGTCGGCCACGGTGCGGTCGCGGACGCAGCCGGCATCTATCTTCAGGTCATCTTCCTCGGCTTGCCGACGATGGTGCTGCCCGGCCTTTTCTCGCAGGCATACATCGCCACCGGCGACGGAGTGACGCCGCTCCTCGTGAACGGAGCATGCACCGTGCTGAACATGGCTCTCGATCCCCTCCTCGTTCTCGGGTGGGGTCCGTTTGGCCGTATGGGCATCCTCGGCGCCGGATACGCGACCGTGGCCGCCCAAGCCGTGGCGACAATCGTCTTCCTCGTCCTGTTCGCACGCAGCCGCGGCGTACTCCACCTGCGATGGGCCGAGCTTCGACCTCGGAAGAGCTGGATCCTGCGCGCGTTGCGCGTTGGGACTCCGGCCGGCCTCGGCCAGTCCGGGACGGCGCTCGGCTTCGTCGTCATGACTGGCGTGATCGGCCGCCTGCCAAACGCGGAGACGGCGCTTGCCGGGTACGGCGTGGGGGATCGTCTCCTGGGGATCTTCCTCATCCTCTCGGAAGGCCTGCAATCTGGGCTCACGGCGATGATCGGCCAGGCGCTCGGCGCCGGACTCCTCGAACGGGCGAGGGAACTCCTGCGAAAGGGGCTGGCCTCGCTCATCGTGATCCTCTCCATCGAAGGCGTCATCCTGATCCTCATCCGACACCCCCTCGTGGCGCTGTTCGCTCCAGGAAACGCGGCTGTCATCGAGGTGGGCGCGCAGTTCGTCCTCGCGTTTGCCGTGTCGCTCCCGTTCTTCGGAACATTCTTCGCTGCCACGGCCGTCTACCGAGCGGCGGGGCGCAACTGGCCCTCGGCGATGCTTGAGCTGGTGCGATTGTGGGGGCTGCGAGTGCCTCTTTCGTTTCTCTTCGCCTTCCCCTTCGGCCTTGGAGCGACCGGCGCGTGGTGGGGCATGTCGGCGAGCAACATCCTGGCCGGACTCCTCGCCGTCGTCTTCCTCGGTCGCTACAGCTGGCAACACGCGATCATCGAGCCGGCATCGGATTCTACCTGCGCTCTCCAGGTCCATCCTGGAGGAACGCGCGTCAACCCCGACGAGCCGTAGGGGTCGGCGGCCGGCGCTTGGGGCCGCTCGGAAGAGAGGCACGGGGAGAGGATGAGGCGAAGCCCCGCGCGCGTAGACTCGCTCCACGCCCACCACCAGGGACCCCAGCTTGCCCTCCGGCTACTGCTTTGCCGCGCCGCCACGTCACGGAGTCGTCTGACTTGGGCGGGGCACGTGGCGCGCGATCTCGGCCGCCAGGGAGTCGCCGGGCAGTGCGAACGGGTTGATCAGTTCACCGTTCAAGTACGTCCATCCCCAATCCCACGGCGACGCCGCGAGCCGGAACGCGTCCTCGCGCGTGTCGATCGCGTGCTGCTCGAACGAGATACGGTCTCGGTTGGGCTGATTCTCGATGGCGAGCCTCAACCGCTCGGCGAAACTGACGCTGTACGGGCACCGCGCGCTCCATGCGGAGTCGATGGCAAGGAGACCCGCACTGCGTAGATCGCGTGGGGCAAAGGTTGCGGGCGCCAGGCGCGGCGGGGCCGCATCGGCGCGGAATGGCAGCCAGAGGAGCGCGATCGGCTCTTGGCGAGCGACTTCCTGAAAGCCAAGACGCGTCAGGAGCGCGATGGGATAGTGGGTCGGATGATTCCAGCCCAACGTCGCCATTCCGGAGAACGTCTCTCGCGCCTCGGCGATGGCAGTTTCGATGAGTCGAGCCTCTTGTTCGAGGTGGCTCGGATCCTCCGGCTCGGTGCCCGCCCAGTGGAAGCAGAGGAGGACGCAGGCGCCCGGTGCCTCGATTGGGAAGGGCGCCGTCTCGGCGGGCATGAACTCGACGAACCCGCGCGGCCGGCCATCGGCGTAGGCGACAAGACCACGCAAGCCCTCCGCGATTCTGTCTTGATGCCAGTTTGTGACCCTATCGAGGTCTCCGAGGAACGACCTGCCGGCGAGTTCGAGGCCGCCGGGACAGCAGACGACGTCCGACAATGTTGCGCCATCAAGGGGGCGGGTCTCTACGCTTTGGGTCTGCTCCATGGGCGGAGCCAGCATACCGGGCGCGCGAGCCGTCCGCTAGGAGCCGCTCGACAGCGCGTGCCTGGAACTGCCTATGCACGTCGCCTGCGCCGCCTTGGCGACCAGAGAGCCTTGCCTCAAGAGCTCAGCCGCCCCGAGCTACGAGGCCGGGCTCGGTCCCGTGGGGCCTCCGGTCGGCGGAATCGGCGCGGGAGTGACCCAGCCGAGAACCGCCGCCACCACGCTCCAGTCCATCTCCGCATCCAGGTGCCCGTTGAAAGAAGCCGCCGACTCCGGATGGGCTCGCAGCCAGTGATTGACGCCCTTCACGACGGCCGATGTGGCTTCCTGGTTTCCGGCCGCCTGTGCGGCTTGAACGAAGAGATCGGCGTCCGCCGCCGGCACGACGAAGTCCGTGTCCCCTTGGACGAACAGCATCTCTTTCTGCACCGCGCGCACCGCGTCGACGGGATCCACGTCCAGGACATCGCGCAACAGGGGCAAGGGGAGGAATTGACTTCGCCTGGCGTACTCCACCTCGTTCATCCACGGCAGCGCCTCACGTGCGGCCTCCAGGTCGACATCGGTCCACGTCCCTTGCGTCGATCGGGCAAACCGCAGGAACGACTGCTCGCGTTCGACAAGGACTTGCACATCCGCGGAGGAGAGTCCGTCCGTCTCGGCACGCTTGCGAACCTGGTCGATCCAGCTTTCGGCAAGAGAGCGGGCGGGCGTAGCGATCGAGATCGCGCCACTCGCGAAACTGCGCGTGCCCAAACGTTGGGCCAGCAAACCGCCATAACCGTATCCGACGACGAACACCTTCGTGGTGTCGATCATTGGGTTGGCGCGGAGCCAGATCAGTGCAACCAGCGCGTCGGTCTCCAGCTCGGCCAGCGTGAGGCGCGCGTAGTCCCCGCCGCTCGCGCCGGTGCCGCGTGGGTCATAGCGGAAACTGGCGACTCCCTGTTGTCCAATACGGCGTGCCAGGTCGCGGAGGATCCTTGTCTCGAGCCCGACGGCGTCGCCGTTGCGGTCGAACGGCCCGAGATCCGGAAGCAGGAGGATGGCGGGCATCTTCTCGGCCGCGGACGAGGGGGCGGTGAACGTCCCCTTGAGGGTGGCTCCGGGATTGCCGAACGTTGTCTCGATCTCCCTGACGCCCACCGGCGCGGCCATCTCAAACAACGTACGTTTCGCGAGCAGCAAACCCTTTGGAAAGAGGTCCTGGCGGTACGCAAAGAGCGCCTGGGACGGCACGGCGACAGCGATCACGATGTCGTTCTGCACGTAGTAGTACGCAGCATCGGCCTCCGTTCCAAACTGGACCCGGTGCTCGTATCCTAGGTCCTTCTGGCCGGGAACGGACACACTGACGGGGATCGAGGGTCCGATTCGTACGGGAGTGAGGTCTCGCTGGCTTGCGCGGAGGATCGTCCGCTCGACAACGACCTTGTCGATCGCGGCTCCGAGCGCCCGATGCATCAAGACGTAGGACGAGGGCGACGCGCCGTCGAACGTCACGACGGTCGGCCCACTCTGAACGCTCTCTTCGATAACTCGGGCGCCTGCGGCGACGAGCACGACGCGACCTTCCCCTAGGTCCGCAGTGACATCCTGCGCGGCGCCGTTCACGGTTCCCGTCAGCCGATACCCCGTGGGTTGGAGATGTGCGTCCAAGGTCAACGTTTGCGACAGCTCGGTTCCGAGAGGGCCTTCGCTGCGCTGGATGCTCGATGCAAGCGTGTACCCATCGCCAGAGCGCTGCAGCTCGAACGTCTCGATCCCGACTGGGATCCCCTGCTGGAGCACGAGGAACCGGCCCTCATCGATCCGATCGCTCGTCGTTGCGGCAGCCACACTAGGTTCAGTGGACGAAGGATGAGACTCCGCAGCGGGTCCCGTCAGCACAGGTTGCGGTGCGGGCTCTGCCGCGGGTGTCGTCTGAGGCGGAGGCGCTGTCGCCGGCTCCACGGGTTGGGCAACCGGTTGGGCCGGAGTCTGTGGCTGTGGCTCAGCCGTAGCAGGCTCGACAGCCGGTTGGGGCTCAGGTTGCGTGGGAAGCGGCGCTACAAGCTGCGTCGTGGTCTGCGCCGTGGGCTGTGCCTCCGTCTCGAGCTTCGACACCCGTGCGCCGAGCGCGTCGATGTCGGCCAGCGCATCGGCCTGATCCTTCACCTTGCCGGACAAATCGTTGACTCGCGCGGTGATCGGGGCCACAAGTTCGGATTGCCGAGTTGTGGTCTCGGTTCGCTGGCGGGCGACCTCAGCGCGCAGGTCGTCGAGCTCGCGGCTCGCGTCGTTCGTCGAACGCATCAGGTGTACCGTCAACGCCAACAGCGCGACGAGCGAGCCGACCAGCACGATGGCACCGACGAGCTTCCAGGAACAGTTCTTCATGGCGCTCTCCCTTCGTGAACCTGCCGTCTGAAGTGAAGACGAACGTAGTATAGAACATGGCGAACAGAGATGAAAGCTATGGGACCGACCTTTGGGCGTGGCCACCGTCACGCAGGCTGCTACGCCTCGTAGGATCGAATCACGTCGTACAGAACGTCGGCGCCGAATTCCACAGCCGCGAGCGGGATGCGTTCGTCCGCGGCGTGAATCGTCGAGAAGAACGATACGTCTGGAGGCAGATTCATCGGCGTGTAGCCGTACGTCTGGATCCCGAGCTTGGCCAAGTGCCGTCCGTCGCTGCTGGCCGGAAGGAGGTACGGGACTGGCACGGCATCGGGCACCCGTTTCTGGAGAAGACGCCCGAGCAGGCCGACAAGGGCGAGATCAGGCTCGGAGGAGCGCTCTCCACCCGGGTTGACGTAAGCCTCGCCGTCGGCGCGCAGGATGGGGCGCAGCTCTTCGAGGAGGTCGTCCGTCGCGTATCCCGGCAAGAGACGCGCGTCGAGAGCGATGTGGACTTCACTCGGGATCACGTTCAGACGCTCCCCGCCGCGAACGATCGTTGCGTTCACGGTGTTTCGGAACAGCGGCTCGAAGGTGCGTCCGGCCTCGCCGAGCGCGCCCAGCACGCGATCGGTGAACGCGGGGTGGAGAAGACGACGCACGACGACCCGCCCTGCGAGCGGCAGGCGGGCGGCCATCGTCTCGATCATCTGCCGCGTCACCGGAGTGATGTGCACGGGGAGTCGGTGCGTCTCGAGACGTGCGAGAATCCGGCCGAGCTTCGCCATGGCGCCGCCCCGCAGCGGGCGTGCGCCGTGACCGGCCGGCCCGCGGATGACCACGTCGACGGCGACGGGCAGCTTCTCCGCCACCTGGATCATGTAGAACATGCGGCCAAGGATCCTCAACGGAAACCCGCCGAACTCGCCGATCGCGTATCGGACGCCACGAAAGAGATCCGGATGCTCGTCGACCAGAAAACGGGCGCCGCAATCTCCGCCCGACTCCTCGTCCACAACCAGGGCAAGAACGAGGTCGCCGGCCGGGGTGACGCCGCCGTTTGCCGCGCGCAAGAAGGCGCTCACCATCATGGCTACGCCGCCCTTCATGTCGAGCGCGCCGCGCCCCCACACGTAGCCGTCGGCGATCGCGCCGGCGAACGGCGGCACACTCCACGCCTGACCTGCGGCGGAAACGACATCCACGTGGCCGTAGAAGAGGAGGGCCGGCGCTCGGCCGCGCCCGGGCAGTCGTGCGACCAGATTCGGCCGGCCGGGAGTCTTCTCGGCTTGCTCCGTGACAAGTCCCGCTTCCCTCAACAGCCCGTCGAGGAAGTCGATGCACTGGCGTTCATTGCCCGGAGGGTTCGTTGTGTCGAAGCGAAGGAGCTCCTGAAGCAGTTCGACCGGGCGCTCGCCCGTGGACAGCCTCGCCTGGGTCACGAGTCCTCCCTTGGGCACGCTGCGCGCCCCGTCATCCTACACCCACCTTGCCTCTACCACTTCTTGAACAGGAAGAACGCGGCCGCGATGAGAAAAGAGAACCCGACCAGGTAATTCCAGCGAAGGGGCTCCTTCAGGTACGTAACGGAGAAGCCGGCGAACACCACGAGCGAGATGACCTCCTGGATCGTCTTCAACTGGGCAGCCGAGAATTGCCCGTAGCCGAAGCGGTTCGCCGGAACTTGGAAGCAGTACTCGAAGAACGCGATGCCCCAACTGACGAGGATGGCGATCCAGAGCGGCGAAGTCTTGAAGCGCAGATGGCCGTACCACGCGACGGTCATGAACACATTGGAGACGAGGAGAAGGAGGATCGTTCGCATGCTGTTTGAGGGCACACCGGCGGGCGTGGCCTGCGCTCCGGAAAACAGCGCGGGGGACGTGACCGCCCCCCGCGCATCTCCTAGATGCTACTTTTTGTCCGAAGGCTTGCTTGGCTTCTTTACCGGTGCTGCAGGAGTCTTCTTACCGCATCCACAACCCATGGAGTACGCCCCCTTCATCGACGACGGATCGCCGACACCGACGAGGATAGCTCGATTGCCGCCCATGTCAAGGTTCGTCGCGGTCGACGCGAGGGCCTCGCTTTGGATTTGCTGGGCAGCGGCGCCTCGGGGGCGTCTATCGCTCCAAGACGGCAAGGGCCTCCTTGGCCAGCTTGGATGTATTGGCGAGGGTGTGGATCTTGGAGAGGTGAGCCCTCTTCCACTCAAGGTGGTCCTCGTCGGCGGCCATGACGAGGTGGAGTGCCAGCGCGCGGTTGTCGGCGAACGGCATGCGACATCGCTCGAGCGGGCATCGGACGGCAAGCGGACGTGGCGACCACCCCGCGAGTCTCCGGCCGAGGGCGATGGCCTCAGCGAGCTTCTCCGGCGCCTCCCGGACAGGCCCCCGAGCGGAGTGATAGCGGATGACGTCGAGCTCCGCTCCGCACCAGCCGGCGATCGACTTGAACATCCGCTCGACGAGATCGACGCCGTAGGGGTCTTCGGCAGAGTAGGCGAGAAGGAGGGCGAATCGCTTGCGCGCGAGGCAGTGATCCCTATCGAACGTCAGCATTGGGTGCCAGCGATCGACAAACGTCTTCATCTGAGCGCAGAGGTGCCACCAGTACACGGGTGTCGCGAGGACGACGACGTCGGCGTCGCGGAAGACGGGGAGGATCCTTCGAAAATCGTCGCCAAGGACGCAGCCGGCGTAGGGAGGTCGGACACAGGCATCGCACGCCTGGCAGGGACGCAAGGTAAGGTCGTTCAATGAGAACTCGACGATGTCCGTCTCGCCGCCGGCCCGCAGACCCTCGACGAGCTTGTCCGCAAGCGTTGCCGTGTTGCCCGTCTTCCGCGGACTCCCCTTGAGCACAAGCGTCTTCACGTCGATACCTCCTTCCATCGGCGTGATCCTCTGCCGCTAACGTCGCGCGTTCGTCTCGCACAGCAAGAGGGAGGCCCCGCGCCCGAGGACGCGGGGCCTCCGGAAGGAGATACCTCTCTGCTCCATTTGTGGTCAGAATCTGGGGATCCGCAGTGGAGAACCTCGTCCCAGGATGTGGCAGGATCGTGAACCGTGGGCGGCTACTTGCCATCCATCGGGATGGGTGGGTAGACGGGGCCTCCGCCGCACTCCGCGGCGAACGACTGCACGAACGCAACCGCCGAGGCGATGGCTCCTACGCTATCTGGGGCTTCCGCCATGAACCGGACGCGTTCCCCCGGATCGATCGACTGGATGTCAACCAACGCCTCGGCAACGCGCACCCCGTCTTGGTCGTAGAACTTCACCTTGACCGACGCGGAGTAGAGGAACAGGTCGCTCAGATTGGCGAGCTCCCCCACGGCGCGGGCCGGGTACCCCATGCTGAAGGTGACGTTGCGGACCTCAACGACCGTGTCGACGGCGACCGTCTGCTCGACCGTCGCCTTCATCCCGCGATCGTCGGTGATCGTCAGCGAGACGGTGTACGTGCCGGGTTTGAGATAGCGGTGACTCGTCCAGCCGTAGTAGTCGTCCACCTGATTCCCATCGCCGTAGTTCCACTCGAAGAAGACGAGCCAGTGGCCGTCGGCGCTCTGCGACGTCGAAGAGAACTGGACGTCGAGATTACCACTCGAGCCGTCCGGACACGTCGTGAAGCCGGCGATCGGCGGCAAGCACGGGCCGAAGCACCCACCCACGAGGACCAACCCGAGCAATGCGAGCAAGAGAATGAGACGCTTTGTCATAGAACCCTCCCCTACGCGAATCACTCTAGCGGGAACCGCACCGCAGCGCAATGCGCTCTGCGGTCCAGTCGCCCGTCCTTCAGCGGCGCTGGCGAACGGCTTCGTACAAGAGGATTGCCGCGGCGGCGGAGACGTTGAGGGAGTCGTTTCTCCCGAGCATCGGGATCCGGACGCGCAGGTCGGCATGGCTCGTCCACACGACCGACAGTCCGACGTCCTCGGCTCCGACCACGATGGCGAGGGATCCTGCTAGGTCGGCGGCCGTGTGCAGGAGCTCCGCGTCGGGCTCGGTCGTCACAATTCGGACGCCGCGCTCCTTGAGCCAACGCACGGTGTCCTCCGATGAAGCCAGCGCGACGGGGAGATAGAAGACGGTCCCGATGCTGGCCCGAATGAGGTTCGGGTTCCCAAGATCCGTTGCCGGGTCGCAGACAATGACCGCGTCGACGCCAGCGCCGTCGGCCGTCCGCAGGAGAGCGCCGAGGTTGCCCGGCTTCTCCACCTTCTCGGCGACGAGGAGAAGAGTGTCCTTGGGGAGAACGAGGTCGTCGAGGCTCCGCGTAGCCATGGGTCCCACAGCGAGCAGCCCGTCCGGGTTCTCGCGGTACGACATCTTCTCGAACGTCTCGATGCTGCAACGGAAGACGCGAACTGCGCGCTTCTCGGCGTCAGCTGCCAACGCGCGCGCAGCCTCGTCGGCCTGTTCGAAGCATACGTAGACCTCCTCGGGAGTCCAGCCGCTCTCCACTGCGCGAGCCACCTCGCGGGATCCTTCGACGACGACGAGACCGGACTCCCGCCTCGCGGCGGCGTCACGCAGAAGTCGGACGACCGCCTTGATGCGCGCGTTCTGGAGGCTGCGGATCTCGTCTTTCATGTCCCTTTTCGCAGAGTCGTCGAGCGATGCAGCGAGCGCCAATCCGTGGCGCACCCTCCTCCCGCCTCTCCTCGGGCCGCTCGCGGCCGGTGGCACCCTCCAACCCGTCTAAGGTAAGCTCCCGAGCGCGAAAGGAGACATCATGCACGAAGCGACCGTTGCGGGCAGCGAGTGGATCTCCATCTGGCTCTCGCCTATCGCTTACCTCGTCCTCGATGTCCTGTTCATCGCGCTCTTCTTCTTGGCGGCCGACCTCCTCTTGAAGGTCCTCCGTCGGGTGCGGCGACACCGTGCGGAGTGAACCGGCTTCTTCTGTGTCTCTGTAGCGTCGTGAGCTTGGCTCTCGGCGTTTCGTTGGTGCCGAGCGCTAGGTCTCCGACGTCACTCACGACGTCGCGTTGTCTCCGACGTCTACGATACTGGCCCGGTCAGGAGAAGTCGCCATTCACCAAGGCTTCTCCCTAGCGGCTCGACAAGCGAGACCGTCGAGCCGCCTCGCACCACAAGGTGCGACGCTACAGTGCCCCTGCCAGCGGCTACGTCTCCGCGCGAACGAGCAAGTGGTACGCGACAGGGCTCGTTCCCGCGTAGAGCTCAACGCGGAGGAAGTACGTCCCGGGGTCGAGTTCGTACCTGACGAGGCTCCATAGCTCGGCCCCTCCGTCGTCGTCGCAGGCGATCGTGTTCCCCTCCGCATCGAGGAGGCAGACGGTCGTATCTCCGGCAGCCGCTCCATACGTTTCCGCGATCACCGTGGCAGGCGTCGTCAGTACGAAGCGGTACACGTCCACGTTGCTCGGCGCGATCTCCGCGGCGATGTCGTACGGAAGCGTAATCGGGTCTGCGGTTCCGATGGAATCGTTGGGCTCCGACTCGGATCCCTCGGCCGGGCATGAGGTCGTGGTTAGCGTGAGCGTGTAGTCGAACAGGCTTTCCTCGTCCACGGCGCGAACCGTGACGATGTAGCCGCCGGCATCCACCTTGCGGACCAGGCGGCTCCACACGCCGTCGCCGCCGTCGTCGTCGCAGGCGACGTCGTTCCCATCTTGGTCGTAGAGACAGACCATGCTGTCCCCGCTGGAGGCGCCGCTCGTCTCGAGCAGCACGCACGTCGTCGCCGAGACGGTGAACGAAAACGCGTCGACGTCGCCCTCGTCGATGAACTGGGTCGTCTCCAGTCGGCCGCCCGACGCCAGCGCGCCAAGCGACACGGCCTCGTCCGGCGTGTCGTTCGGCTCGGCGTCCGAGATCGTCATCGCTGTGACGACAACGCGATACGTGCCGATCGTCTCGTTGTCCGCGTACTCGTGCACGCGCAGCGTGTAATGGCCGGGCTCGGGTTGGACGACGTACAGTCGGCTCCACGATCCGGCGCCCGAATCGTCGTTGCGCGCGACCGGCACAACGCGTTCGAGCGTCTTGTCCTCGGCGTAGAGGAGAAGAAGCGTGTCGCCCGACGGGCACGGCGTCTCGATGCGCACGATTCTCGACATCCCCGGCGCGAGGCCGGTTGCGAAGTCCTCGGGCACGTCGAACGAGAAGAAGTCTACGTCGCCCGCCGGAGAGATGGACGCGAACGCGGTGAGCGGCTCACTTCCCAGCGTCCCCAGCGCGGTCGCCTCCGTGAGGCCGTCGTTCGACTCGTGTTCCAGCGCGTTGCTGATCACGAAGACATAGGATCCAGTGCCGAGGTCCGACTGCTGGATCCGCACGCGATAGCGGCCGGGTGCAAGATCTCGAGTGAGCGAGTCGGCTCCCGAAGCAATGTGGGCCAAGTTGTCGGCATAGAGCACGATCTGCCAGGAGACATCGGATTCGGTGGCCAGGCGGATTGCCTGTGACCCGCTCCCGCCAACTTCAAACGAGAACCAATCAATATCTCCGGCGTAGCCCGATGTCCCGTCGACGAGGATGGTCGTCGAGGGCTTCGATAGCGCGCCCACGGCTTGGGGCGTCGCATCATTCGGCTCGATCTCCTTGACGGCCGCCGTCGCGACGGCCCAGCCGACGCACAGCATCACGCTGAGTATCCATCCCATTCGCACTGAACGCCGCATGGTGTCACCCTCCCCGTCGCGCCGTGTCGGCGCCATCCGATGTCGCACTCTCCGACAGCCCGCGCTGTCGCGCTCCTCGACGTGCTTCCGAGGATGCCGCCAACGTACGGCGGCCAGAGCATTTCGTCAACTAACCCGAGCTTGACTTACTCCTCGAGGCTGAACGGCGGGTAGCGGTCGGTCATGAGCGCGGCGTAGGCGAGCACGCGGAACGACCAGCGGTTGGCGCCGACGATGATCTTGAACAGGTCGACCGGATACCGGCTCGTGAACAAGAGCATCACGCCCGCGAAGAGGGTGAGGATGAGCACGAGCCCGCCCCAGTGCAGGCCGATGCCCCCGAGGAGGACGCCGACGATGACGTAGTGCGGAATCGCAAGGAGCCACCACTTCACCAGAGCGAGGCGCCGCGACAGCTTCTCGGGGTACGGGATGTCGAGATCGGCCGGGTAGCCGCCGGCGCGAAGCGTGAACGGCGGGTACTTGTCCGTTCCAAGCGCCTGGTACCCGTAGAACCCGACGCGCCACGTCCAGCGCAGGACACCGACGTTGTACTCGAACAAGCCACGCGGGTAGCGGCCCGTGAACAGAATCGCGACGAGCGACAGGCCCCACGAGCAGACGAACCCCATCCACAGGCAGCCAAGCACGATCAAGTGCGGAATGAGCAGGAACCACTTCACGAGCCACAGCGCGGGAGAGAGAGTCTCGGAGTGCTCGGCCTGGAATGAAAGCGGGAACTGCGAAGGCGAACATGCCGCGGCTCCCGGTCCGGCCTCGCTGCTCGACGCGCCGCCTGCGACATTGCCGCTTGCGGAAGAAGCCCCCGGCGCACTGCGCCCTGCGCCCCGCGCCGACAGGAGAATGGCAACGAGGCCAAGCAGGAAGAGAACTGCGCCAACCCCGAGGACAATCGCGGCGATCCGTAGAACGACGGGAGCCTTGATGCCGAGCGACACGACGGCGTTCACGCCGCGCGAGCCGTCGGCGTTCATTAGGACAACGCAGTAGTCACCCGGCTCGATGCGCCACTCCAGAAGCTGCGTCTTGGCGCCCGAGGCGGTCGCAAGCCAGAACGCCTGCGTCGCTGGAGCCGGCGGGATCGTTGTGCCGGTTGATGTTCGGTACTGAAGACGCGGCTGGCGCGGCCGATCGGCGCCATCGACTCCGAGCCGGCGAACCTCGGCGTAGCTCACGCCGTTCAAGTAGCGCTCGACGTCAACGCGCTCCGCGAGCCCGACGAACATCGGCTTCCCTTCCGCGCCGCGGCCGGCAACTTCGAGGCGAAGCGTCACGGCGTGTCGCCACCAGAACCACGGCGCCCCCTCGATTCGGGCGGGAGCCACGACGGCGTACACATCTTGACTGACCGACGCCGAACGGAGCGAGACGAAGCCCTCCGCGTCCGCAAGCACCCGCTCCGCCACGAGCACGCCCCCACCGCCGAGGAGCAGCCCAAGTCCCACGAGAAGCACGAGGCCCCCAACGACAATCCCTAGGATTCTTCCTGCGCTCACCACGTCCTCCTTGCATAGCCACTCAAACAGTGCCTGCGCATGCTACCGAGTCGATGGGGCAGACAGCAACTCCCGTTGCCGCATCAAGAAGAATGTAGGTTCGGAATCTGATGTCTGCGGATTCTCTTGGCGCACTTTTGCGCGGAACACGGGCCGCCTCACGCCAAGAGCACAGAGGGCACAGGAGTTGAGAAACGATGGGCACCAAGCTATCGTGGTCCAATCCGCGTTGGCTGCGCTCGATGGGGCGGCTTCCCGTACGAAACCGGTTGCGCATCAACATGCGCTGAGGGGTCCATTGGTGGGGTGAGGTGGAGAGGCGGATCAGGTATTCTTGTGTACGGTGTGTTGTCGGAGGTTGATGGCAAATGACGGGCAAGGATGAAACTGCGGAGAAACGCGCCAGCCAGTCGATGCATCATGAGCCCGACATTGACGCAGGCATCTTCAAAGCCTACGACGTTCGAGGGCTCTACCCCGAGCAGCTGGATGAGCGTGCCGCCTACACCATCGGGCGAGGCTACGCGCAGAGCGGTGTGAGCGCTGTAGGGAATACGATCGTCGTCGGCCGCGACATGCGATACGGATCTGGCGCGCTCTTTGAAGCCTTCGCGAGCGGTGCCAATGCCGGCGGTCTTGACGTGATCGACATTGGGCTGTGCACGGCGCCGATGCTGTACTTCGCCGTCAATCTGCTCTCCGCAGCCGGCGGCGCGATGGTCACGGCATCGCACAATCCCGCGGCATACAATGGGTTCAAGTTTGTGCGAGAGGCCGCGATCCCCATCGCGATGGGCTCCGGTCTGGAGGCGATCAAGCGGGAAGCGCTCAAGCCGAGCCAGGGCGGATCGCGCCATCGCGGAACGATTCGCAGGGAGAGTGTTCTCCAGCCGTACGTGGAATTCTTCACCGCACGCTTCTCGCCCGCCTACGAGGGTCCCGTCGTCATCGATGCGGGAAACGGCACGGTGGGCTCTATTCTTCCGTACGTTCTGCAGGAACAGAAGATCAAGCACTCGGACCTCTTCTTCGAGCCTGATGGACGTTTCCCGAACCACGAGGCGAACCCGATGAAGAGCGGGAATTTGCGGCACCTCCGCTGCGCGATGGCAACTGTGTCCGGGTCGCTCGGCATCGCGTTTGATGCAGATGGAGATCGAGTCTGCTTCCTGGACGAGGCGGGCGACGTGGTGCGCGGGGACTTGCTTGCAGCCTTTCTTGCGCCGTGGCTGCTGAAGCGGAACGGCGGAGGCAAGATTCTCTACGATCTACGTTCCAGCCGAATAGTGCCCGACGTGATTCGGGAGCATGGAGGAGAGCCGATCAAGACCCGAGTTGGGCACGCATTCATCAAGCACATCATGCGAGAACAGCGCGCCCTGTTCGGTGGGGAACTCGCGTGTCACTTCTACTACCGCGACTTCTTCAACTGCGACAGCGGCATCTACGCGATGCTCCATGTCCTTGAGGTTCTCGCTGAGTCGGGGAAGAGGCTCTCGGACGTGATTGCCCCGCTTTGCAGGTACGCCCACTCCGGAGAGATCAACTTCGCCGTCCGCAATGCAGAGGCAGCGGTTCGAGCGGTCGAGCAAGCGTTTCTCGACGGGAAGGTTTCACATCTAGACGGGCTTACCGTCGAGTACGCCGATTGGTGGTTCAACTTGAGGCCATCCAACACGGAGCCGTTGCTTCGGCTCAACCTTGAAGCCGATACCGAGGGCCTGATGAGGGACAGAGTCGAATCTCTCAGACACCTACTCGAGCAGTCACCGAGCGCGGGAGCCTAGGCCGAGCTGTAGCGTTCGACCTGGTACGAGAGGGTTGGCCGAGGCCCGACGAAGCTCGTCCCGCCTGCGAAACCGTTGAGGACCTGCGGTAGTTCGTCGATCCCGGAATCTCGGAGGAACCCCCCCACGCGTGTGATCCGCTGGTCGCCCGCCGACACAGTGACTCCAAGGCCCATGGAGAGCGCGTCGACGACCATTACGCGGAATCTCCATACGCGGAACCGCCTGCCGCGCCCTAGGAGCACGCGCCAGCATGCGTGGTAGAATAGCGCGCTGAGACCGCGCGGACCCCGCGCAAACTGATTGCGGGGTCCGCCCTCTGCATGGCCCTTGCTCCGCGGTTACGCGCGAGGCAAGGGCTCCTTACGGGCGCCGCCGCAGCAATGCGCCACCGGGCGAAGTGCGTAGCAGTTCGAAGTCCAGAAGGAACCTGTCATGGGCCTCACCTCCTCGAGTTGAGAGTCGCCGCGCGAGTCCTCCTCACGCGGAGGCTTCTTCGATCTCTCCCACCGCTTCGCGCAGCGAAGCACGCAGCTCCGCAATGCGCGTTGTCGCCCCCTCGACCTTGTCGAACAGGGCGGCGTTCGCCTTGATGCCCTCGCGGATCATGAACGTCGCTGCGCTCGAGCGGCTGCGGCAAATGCTCGCGTCGACCAGCATGTCGAGCTGCTGAAGGATCTGGGCGTTGACGCGCACCATGACCACGTGCTCGCGGTCGACGAGCGCGTTCTCGATCGCTTCCATCAAGGAGTCGCCGGATGCGCAGCATGCGATCTTCGCCACCAGCTTCTTTCTCGGCTCGCGTTCCTTGTCGACCATTACAACCACCACCTGTTACTTGTAATAGTGTCACAAGTCGACGGCCGAGTCAAGGGCTGCAGCAAGAGAGAGTCTGCGACGGCTACTCGCTGAGTGGGGGAATGGCCTGCTCCTCAAGGGAGCGCGAGAAGCAGAGGATACGGTCCGTGACCCCTCGGGCTGTCTCACATGCGAGTGCAAGGCTACCCAATTGCGCGTGAGTGGGAACGTAGAGCCGCGCCGGGCACATCGAGATCACCGCTCGGTACTCGGCGTTGAACAGGAAGTAGGGCAGGATGAGGACGTCGGGCAGCGTCTCGGTCCATCCCGTCCGAGCGAAGTCCATCGCGATGGTGTCGAAGTTCAAATCCCCTGGATCTGCAAAGGCGAGATCGCCGACCCGGAACCGGTAGCCGACGTTCTCCAGCCCCGGAAGCGGAAACGAGAAGACATCGATGGAGAGACCGGCGGCCTCGACCGTCTGGGGACTGTAGAGCCCTGGGTGGACGACGATCAAGCGGGCAGGATCGAGGGTTGGAGCCTGTGCGAGGACGGCGCGGACGACGTTGGCCGGCCCGATGAGGACGGCCAGCGGGTTCGCTGTCATGTTGCTGGCGATCAGAGACGCATCGAAGTGGTCCGAGTCGGAGTGTGTGACGAGGATCAGATCGATGTCGAACGGCGGCTGCGCCGCCGCCATCAACGCGCGCGTTGCCTCCGGGGTCTCGAGCGATGTGAGTCCGTCAATCGTGACCTTGAAATCGCCCTGTGAGACGATGTAGCCACTGCCGGCGATGAACGTTACGGTCACCGGCCCGGCGGCCAGCGCAGCCGTCCCAAGAGCTACAACACAGAGAATGGTCAGCGTGAGTCTCATCCGTCCTCCTGTCGGCTCTGAATCGTACGTGTGCCGTCCGTACTCTCCATCTGTTCGTGGCTACGGTTGCGGCGCGAGCTCGATCGCCTTCGTCTCGAGCGATGCTGCGAAGCAGAGGACGTTGCCCGTCACGCGGCGAGCCAGCGTACATGCGAGCCGAAGGTCGTACAGCGAGGCATGCGTCGGCACGTAGAGGCGCGCGCGCCAGCCTGGGACGCGGCTCCAATACCCGTATCCGAAGCTGTAGTACGGCACGATGAGGACGTCGCACGGGATCTGCTCAATCCCCGTGCGGGCCAGGTCAGCGGCCACCGTGTCGAGGTTGAGATCCCCGGGGTGTACGAAGATGAGCCCGCCGAGACGGAAGCGATAGCCGACGTTCTCCGGGCCGCCACTGGGGTGGGG
>Ga0315287_10000661_pt1 | contig 30383 bp, 22 predicted proteins | sample YL17G11_0_MG_FD_205037 | JGI IMG/M metagenome (GOLD analysis project Ga0315287, IMG submission 205037) | Sediment microbial communities from Yellowstone Lake, YNP, Wyoming, USA - YL17G11_0 | ecosystem: Environmental > Aquatic > Freshwater > Lake > Sediment | place: USA: Wyoming | collected...
CGATCCTCATGTCACCAGTGGCGGGGGTGGTCTGGAACGCATCCGTGGCCTCTGCCACGAGACGGCCATTGTGGAAGATCTGTTGGATTCCCTTGGCTGCATCCTTGACCAGGGCATAGTGATTCCATTGGCCCGCCCAGTCCGCCGCAGTCGCGCCACTCCAGATCACTGTGTCCCTGGGGATGATCCCATGGCTGAATATGACCCGGCCCTGGGAGTCCGGGCACTCGAACTGGGTGGCATACCTGGCGGCATTGCTGATGTTTAACACCATGTCGTCAAACGGCTGCCATGCAGGGTCCCCATAGACCCAGAGGGAGATCGTAAACTCCATGCCGCTCATGGCGGCGATCCCGGCGTTGTTCACGGTCACGCAGCCCTCGCCCACACCTAACACCGGATCGCTATCCCCGGGGAACACCGCTGCGCCGGAACCATCGTAGCCGCCGGTCGCCTCCACGGTCACCTGGGCGGATGGCACTGCGTCGACGAGCGGAAAATTAGGATCATTCGGGTCGTCCATCCGGTTGATGAATTGCAGGTACCACGGGTCGACCACGTCGAACGTGAACCACGTGTTGGGATCCGGGGGTTGTGAGGCCGTGACCTGGACCGTGCCATGCAGCCAGTGTTCGGCCAGGATCGCCAGGTCTGCTTCGTCCACCACACAGTCCCCATTCAGATCCGTGGGCAGGCTCCGCCCTGGCACACATCGCTGTGGGTACAAGCGGAGGCCGTCGAAGAATACGTACACAGACTGGGCATTGCCAGGATTCAGGTCTACACCCAGGGTCAGGCTCTTGACCTTAGCCAAGTTGACACCCACGAATCCAGCCAGGTCTATGTCCACAGGGCCCCACGCCGCACTGCGGACAATTCCCCCTTCACTGACAACCACACTCGCAGTGCCCACACCGTCGCTCAGACGCACATAGATATCCTTCACCGCAAGTGGATTCAGATCGCTGGCAAACTCAAAGGTCAGCGATCGAATCCCATTAATGGTCAGATCCATGTCGCGATCCAGGGTCATCTCTCCATTCACCCCCTCTTCAGGCTTGAGCTCCACACGCAGGGCATTGGCATCCGCAGAAAATCCGGTTGAGATGGAGCTGTGCGCAGAACCCCATTGCTTCCACGCCGTAACTATAGATTCCGCAGTAGGATAGCCGTTGAAGTTGTCTATCACCAAGGTCGCCTGGACAGTGAAACTCCATACATCTCCCTTATAGATCTCGCCCATCGTACTATCAATCTGATCCACTCGCCAGTAGTAGGTCCGGCCCAGGATGAGCTCGCCCGGATCCAGGCTGTTGGCGTTCTGACGTCCCTTGTACACACCCATGGGGTCGCCCACCCTGGCAGCGGCCACGGCATTGAAATCCGTGCCGAAATAGACGTCATTGCCCTGGGTAACGGCCGTGAAATCCCCCGCCTTCCACACGAGGTTCGCATCCGCTGGAGCCCCTTGGCCGGAGGGCGCAGGTCCCCATGCCTTGGCTAGGTTGATCTTGGAGGCGTCCGCCGTGACCAGGGTCTGATCCAAGGTTGCGTCGTACCGGACAACCAAGCCGCCTCGGCTCGCTGCAGTGCCGAACGTGGTGACGTACCCTGACTGGGCATACCCCTCGACCAAGTCCGTCTGGTCCCCGTTGCCGGCCAGTACAAGGACACCATTCTTGATGTCCATGGACAAGTTACCTGTAAGCGCCAATGTGTTCAGCTCCAGGGTGCCCCCTTTGAGTTCCACCTTGCCAGTGCCGCCTTGCAGTCTAACGGCCTTGAGGGCCCCGTCATTGATCGTGAGCGTTCCGGAGCCACCTGCAATGATGCCGATCTCCACCATGCCCGCGGAACAGTCCACGAGGCCGCCGTTCAGGACCATGATCCCTTGACCCACTCGCCCCAAGGTGATCAGAGACGTGATCACCCGTCCATTGTTGACAACCACCGTGCCTGTTGCGCCCGTGCGTGCGCCGATGAATAGGCGATCGCTGGCACGCAGGGTTCCCCCCTGAACGGTGAGCGTTGCCGCTCCGGTGCCGTCCTTGTATGCGACCCGCACCTCATCGTTACGGGCCTCACTGCCGCCCACGTGCGTGGCGTCGATCAGGACCTGGCGGGCCGGGCCGTCGATCTGGCACAATGGGTCAACAGCCGGATTTGGAATGCCCTTAGGCCAATTGGCGGGATTGTTCCATAGGTTATCTCCGCCTTTGCCCGACCAGATGTTGTTCCCAAGGGCCGTGGACGCCACCAAGATAACGAAGAACGGAATCGTCGCTATAGGCTTTATCCGTACCATCGATCACTCTCCTTTCAGTCTGTGTGATGACAAGACCCCAGTACTGGAGGTTCCTGGGGCCGGGTTTGGCCTAGGATCCCTGCACCTTGCCCAACCAAGGACCCCACCAGGAGGCCGGGGCAGAATGGACCCGATTCGTGTCGTAATTCCGGTGCCACTTCAGCTCCCAGAGCTTGTTGACCCGGACCTTGCGCACCGAGTTGTCCATGAACAGGCCGTTGACACCCCCGGCGTGGCGGTCCAGGGCAAAATGCAGCATCTCATACCCAGCGCCCAGCCATTCCCCGTTCTGCTTGGGAGGCTGGATGGCCTTGGTATCCTCCCAGTAGGGCCCGCCTCCTCGCCACATGGAATCCAGAAACAGCGGCACGTCCACCGCCTGTTTGACTATGTACATCGACTTCCAGTGGTTTTTAGCCAAACGGCCTTGAAGGTCCACGTTGGTACTGTAGGCCCAGACATTCATCCCATAACTGGAGTGTTCGCCGATTGCCGCGATCCCGCCAATCTGCCTGTAGTCCGCGAAGGTGTGTGCCAGATCAGGACCGCCGTAATTACCTGCCGAGTTCGGACGCAGCGCGGCCGGACACAGCAACATCTCCGGGTGTTTCTCCCACCCGGAACGTAAGGTCGACACCCACATCCCCCGCTTCATGTCGCCATCAATGTTCTGAGAGTCAGGCATGTCTCCATTTGGGAACTTCCCTCCGTTGCCGTCGGTGTACATGGCCCAGACAAGCCCCCATTGCTTGAGCTGGGACATGCACGCTGCCCCCCGGGCCTGTTTCCTGGCCTTGTTCAAGGCAGGCATCAGGATCGCCATCAGCAGGGCAATGATAGCGATGACCACCAACAGCTCGATCAGCGTAAAGGCCCTTGTTCGCCTCAACATGATGCACCTCGTAAATTCGAGGAGTAGGTCCCCACGCATCTCTGTCGCGGGATATGACTCACGATCATAATGAATCTATAACAGCCTTGGTTAACAGATACCCAGTCATCCCTATCCTACTGATCCGCAACAACCAATTCAAGGGAAAAAGTGGGAAAATAGCCTCCAACAGCCTTCAAGTGTTCCATCATTTGTTTGTACATCTGCTCGGCCTTTTCGAGATCGTCCTTGAGATGGCATGTCATCCACCAGGATGAGAATAATGTTGGGTTTGGCGGCTTCGATTCCGCGCCGAACGCGACCGGTGAACTGATAACCAGAAACAGGCCATAGAATCCAAAAAGATGTCTCATTAAGGTGATCCTCCCTTCGTCTTGGCCTTGCGATTCCCACCGCCTGCTTTCTTACGGGCGGCGGCCTTGGCAGGAGCCTTGTTTGTCCCATCGGACACTCCGACCTGCGATCCGCCCGGAGCCGGCAGCACCTGGGCCCGCTTCGCCCATGCCTCCCAAATGGCCGCCAATTGTTGGACGCGCTCCGGCTCCGATGAGGCCAGGTTGTGCATTTCCGTACGGTCGTTCTTGAGGTTGTAGAGTTCCCACTCGCCGGTGCCGCCTCCTTGCTGGCGGACGAGTTTCCAGTCCCCCTTCCGCACAGCGGCATTGCCCTCGTGTTCCCAATAGAGGGCCTCGCGTTCGACGGGCTGGTTGGAGAACGCGGGCCGAAGGCTGCGCCCCTCCATCGGCTGGATGGCGTGGCCGCGGAATTCCTTCGGATACGTCGCGCCGCCCACATCCACCACCGTGGCCATGATGTCCACCAGGTGCCCGGGTTGCGTCCGGAATTCGCCCTTCGCTTTGATCCCGGCCGGCCAATGCGCGATCAACGGCGTCGAGATCCCGCCCTCGTGATTGTAGTGCTTGTAAAGACGGTTAGGCGTATTCTCCAGGGTCGCCCAAGACTGGCCACAAAAGACTGTGCTGCCAGGACCGCCTGGATTCGCGCCCTCCAGTCGGCCGAGTGGACCGGACTCCGCGTTGCCGCCGTTGTCGCTCATAAAGAGGATAAGCGTATTATCCAGGACACCTCGCTTTTTAATCGCGTCAACCAGCACGCCGAAGGACTTATCCATGTGCCAGACACACGCGGCGTAGATCGCCATAAGCTGATCAAAGCGATCCTTCTCGGCAGCGGATAACGTCTCCCAGGCTTTCACTGCCGGCGGACGCAGCGCCATCTCCCACGCAGGATCGATCAATCCCATCAGCTTTTGCCGCGAGTAACGTTCCTCTCGCAGTTTGTCCCAGCCGACCATGTACTTGCCGCGAAACCGTGCGATGTCCTCAGGTGGCGCCTGCAAGGGGAAGTGCGGTGCGTTGTGCGCCAGATAGAGGAAGAACGGCTTCTTCGCCGCCATCGCCTCGTCGACGAACCTGATCCCGTAGTCCGTCCACAGATCCGTGGAATACCAGTCCTTCGGCAGCCTGGGATCATCATTGGCGATCTGCTGTCCGTTCAGGAATAACTCCGCTTTGTTGCCCTGCCCATAGTAGAATCCGCCGGCTGGGGCGTTGAGACTGCGCTCGAACCCTCGCTCCCACGGGACAACGCCGAGGTTTTGACCGACATGCCACTTGCCGGTCATCGAGGTGAAGTAGCCCACCGGGCGCAGCACCTCGGCCATCGTCACACACGTGTCGTTGAGCCTGCCCTGATAACCCGGCAGGCCTTTGTCGTCGGTCATGTGACCGACGCCGGCCTGATGCGGATAGAGGCCCGTGAGCAGGGACGCCCGCGTGGGGCAACAACGGCCGGTATTGTAGAACTGGGTGAATCGCAGCCCGCCCTTTGCCAGTGCATCGAGATTGGGCGTGGGGATCTCGCCCCCATAGCAGCCGATGTCCGACCAGCCCATGTCATCGACGAGGATGACGATGATGTTGGGGCGATTGCCGACGTCCGCGGCCCGTGCAAAGCCGCAGAACATGCAGGATGATACCAGAAGGAACAGGTACAGTCTCTTCAGAGTGTATCGAATGCTCATGGGTTATCCTTTATTCTTCTGCCTGTTCTTCTGCCTGTTCTTCGCTGGCGTGGATTTCACAGAGGAGTTGACGGCCCTGCCTTTGTCGGGCGCATCTTCGGTTGGCAACCACTTGGCGAGTCGGGCCTTGACCTCAGCGAATTCGGGTTTGTTGGCCACGTTCGTCCACTCAAGCGGATCGGCCCGATGATCGTAGAGTTCCTCGAAGCCGTCCGAGTAGCGGATGTAACGCCATCGCTCGTCACGAACGGTATGATTGCCTCGCCCCATCGTGGTCAAAGCGGGCCGATCCCATGCCGACGCCGGATCGGCGAGCAGCGAGCGGAAGCTGGGGTTCTTGCACTGCGCGGGCGTGGACAGGCCGGCCAGGTCACAGAGCGTCGGGAAAATGCTGAGAAAATCCACCGTGCGCTCGCACACCCCGCCTGGTTTCGTCACGCCGGGCGCGATCCATAGCAGCGGCGCGCGCGTGGATTCCTCCCATAGCACCATCTTGGCCCAATGCTGTTTCTCGCCATGATTCCAGCCGTGGTCACCCCATAAGACAATAATAGTGTTGTCACGATACGAGCTGTTGTCCAGGGCGTCGAGAAGGCGACCAATTTGCGCGTCGCAGAACGAGGTCGCGGCGAGATAGGCCTGGATGACTCGCTCCGGCCCTTGCGGTTCGCGGCGAATCGCTTCGTCGTTCAGGACGTTCGCCCACTTCCTGCCGATCGGGCCGACGTCGTCGAGGTCGTGTGGATTGATCGTGGGCTGCCGGACTTTATCCAGTGGATACATGTCGAAATACTGTTGCGGCACGTTCCACGGCACATGCGGACGATGGATCCCGCAGGCGAGGAAGAAGGGCTTGTCACGCCTCTGCCGGAGTCGTTCGACGATGTAGCTGGTGATGCGGTAGTCTATCAGGCTGGCCTCATTCGCGTTGGGCACAGCGTGCCAGGAGAACTTGCCGAGCACGGTGTCGCCCTTTTGTGCCTTGCGTCCTACGGGATCGTTGCCGACATCCTCACCGCCTTCGTATTGGTCCTGGACCGGCCCGAAGTCGTGCCAGTCCGACGGGCGCACAGAGTTCGCGTGCGTGATCTTACCAGCGCCGGAAACGTAATAGCCGTTTTGCTTGAACAACAGCGGGATGGTCATCGCATCCGGAACAGCGTCGGACCACTTGACATTATTTTGATACACGCCGGTGACGGCCGGCCGAATCCCGGTGATGAGCGAGGTGCGAGTTGGATTGCACAGCGGCGCGCCGCAGTAGGCACGATCAAAGCGGACGCCCCGCGCGGCCAGGCGGTCCATGTGGGGCGTCTTCGCCTGTTGGTCGCCGTAACAGCCCAGCCAGTTCCGCAGGTCATCGACAGCAATGAAAAGGACGTTCGGCCGTGCAAAGGGCCTGGTTTGCGCAAGCAACGGTGTCGGCAAAGTGGCGATGCCGGCCACGAGCGATGCGGCCGCGAAGATGAGTCTGATTTTCATGGTTTGTCTCTTCCTTCCTTTCTTCATCTACAAGACCCACCTTTGCTCGACACCATCACTTGCGAAGGAGCCCCTGCATCTCCTGAACAAAGGCCTTGTACAGGGCCGACAGTTCCTTATGACCACATGGCACCAACTCGCAAGTGAAATAGTCGCAAGATCGGCTCCCACTGACAGCTCATGTATCTGCTATTTCTTCTTGCGAGCCGCCTTCCTTTCCTGTCGCTTTTTTTCCTTGTCGGTCTGCTCCTGCTGGGGTGCCTGTCCCATCTTGGCCCATCGCTTGCCGCCGCCGCTCATGGGTTCGGCCATCTGGTCCAGCCAGGTATCATACAGGGCAGTCAGCCCCTGGACCTTCGCGGGATTCTCCGCGGCCAGATCCTTGGCCTCCGCGGAGTCCTTGCCCAGGTTGAAAAGCTCGAGCTTCTGTTGCTGTGTCTTGGTATCCACGGTTGCCACGAGCTTCCAGAGATCGGCACTACGCACCGCCCAGTGACCGCTGCTGCCTCCTTCACTCCAGAAGAGATCCCTGGACAGGGATTGCACTCTGCCTGTGAGCAGGGGCAGAAGGCTCTTGCCGTCAAATGCGGGGCCCGAAGGTGCTTGCAGCCCGGCCGCATCCAGGACCGTAGGCAGGATGTCCAGACCGATCACGGGCGTATCGATGGTCCTTGATCCCTTGAATCCCGCTGGCCATGATACGACCCAGGGGGTGCGAATGCCGCCCTCGTAGTTCTGGCCTTTGTGCCCTCGCAGCGGTGCGCAGTCTGCCTGCATGTTGGGTGCCCCGCCATTGTCCGTCAGAAAGAACATGAGGGTGTTCTCCCACAGCCCCTCCTGCTTGAGGGTCTGGACCACGCGTCCCACCCCATTGTCCAGGTGATAGAGCATGGCCATGAGGATCGCCCGGTCCTCGCTGAGGTCGGGGAATGCCTTCTTGTACCGCTCGATGTCCTCCTTGGGCGCCTGCTGGGGCGAGTGCACCGCATTGTATGCAAGGTACACAAAGAACGGCTTGGCCTTCTCGCGTTGGATGAAACCCACGGCCTCGTCGGTCAGACGCTGGGTCAGATACCCTTGGTCCTTGAGGGGCTCTGCATTGCGGAAAAATTCACCCTCCAGCTTGTAGTAGTCGTGAGCACCTCGTCCCATGAATCCATAGAAATAGTCAAACCCACGGTGAACCGCATTGTGCTCCGGCCGGATCCCCAGGTGCCACTTGCCGAATGCGCCGCACACGTATCCAGCGGGCTTGAGAAACGCCGGGAAGATAGAGATGGCGGGATCGATGCCCGTACCGCCTTCACCTGCAGTGTACACGCCGTTTCGCTGCTGGTAGCGCCCCGTCATGAGGCCCAGGCGCGTGGGAGAGCAGACATTGCCGCTGATATAGGCGTTCGAGAACCAAGTTCCCTCCTTGGCCATGGCATCCATGTGCGGGGTAGACACCTCCTTGGCATGGTGAGGATTGAAACTGATGTCCGCGTAGCCCTGGTCGTCCGTCAGAATGATCACGATATTGGGCAGCTCGGCAGCCGATACCAGCGGGCTCCACAGCAGCCCTGCTACCAACAGCAGGTATACATATTTACTTCTCACCTGGGTGGTTCTCCCGGTGTCGAGGTATTGACGGCTATGACGTACATCGCCTTCGCCCCCCTCACCACTCACATGGGAATGGCCTAGTTCAATCGTCCCCCCATCAGGGACCTCCCTGCGCCACACCGTGTAGGCGATCGTGCCTTCTCCAATATCCCCCGCCATGATCCCATAGAATCGCCGGAAACCCGCCTCGACCTGGCTGAGATGTCCTTTCATGTACCTGGCAATTTGCTCTAGTCGTTCCGTGTTCACAGCAGACCATCCTTGAACAGGACACGTCGCGTGCATTCCATCAAGCGGAGGCGCGTCCGATGCACCCACTGGTAGAAACCGACAATCGAACGACCTCTCCTCCGCACGAATGCCCTAATCGCAGGCTCGTTCGCGGTATACAGTCTCAGAAACTGATCGTTCCGCTGGCTGCCGAGTTCGTCCATATCACTGCAATTTTAACGTGTATACTCCGGAACCGTCCACAATTTTACTTAGAAAACCGAGAAAACGGAACAATCCAGGGCATACCCGATCAGGATCGCCCGGCGATCAGAGAAAAGGATTGCAGATGGGTCGCTCCAGGTGGTATAAATCAAGCTGATTGAAACTGAAAGAGACAAAACAATGAACCACACAAAACAAATCGCCGGTGTCATCGCCGCCCTGCTGCTGGCACCGTTGGCCGTGATGCACGCTGCCGAGAACAAGCCCACCAAACCCAACATCGTTTTCATCCTCGCGGATGACCTCGGCTACACCGACGTCGCGTGTTTTGGCAGCAAGTATTACGAGACGCCGAACATCGACCGCATGGCGGCTCAGGGGATGAAGTTCACCAGTGGCTACACCTGCGGTCCGAACTGCCAGCCGTCGCGCGCGGCGTTGATGAGCGGACAGTACGGCCCTCGCACCGGCGTCTACACCGTCGGCAGCATCGACCGGTTCGACTGGCAGAGCCGGCCACTCCGCCCTGTGGACAACGTCAACAAGCTGCCGCTGGAGAAAATAACTATTGCCCAGACGCTCAAGAAAGCCGGGTATGCGACCGGCATGTTCGGCAAATGGCACCTCGGCGAAGACGCCGAGCATCATCCGCTCCAGCGAGGCTTCGACGAGGCGATCGTGTCGATGGGCGTGCACTTTGATTTTAAAACCAACCCGAAGATGGACTATTCGAAAGGCATCTACCTCGCCGATTTTCTCAGCGACAAAGCCGTGGACTTCATCCGCCGGCACAAGGACGGACCGTTCTTCCTGTACCTGCCGCATTTCGCCGTGCACTCGCCGCACCAAGCGAAACAAAACTGGATTCAGCACTTCAAACCCAAACCGCCTGCCGGCGGCCACCACGATCCGGCATATGCCGGCATGATCGCCAGCGTGGATGAAAGTGTCAGCCGAGTGCTGGCGCTGCTCGACGAACTGAAGCTCAGCGACAACACGCTTGTGATTTTCTCCAGCGATAACGGCGGCGTAGGTGGCTACGAACGCGAAGGCATCCAGGGCGGCAGCATCACCGACAACGCACCGCTAAAGGGCGGCAAAGGCATGCTGTACGAAGGCGGCATCCGCGTCCCTTACATTTTCCGGTGGCCCGGCAAGATCTCGCCCGGCACCGTCTGCGACGAACCGATCAACAGCGTGGACTTGTACCCGACATTGCTCGCCGTTGCCGGCGCGCAACCGCCTGCAAATTATCCGCTCGACGGCACAAGCTACCTCGGCCTGCTTACCAACAGCGGCAAAACCGAGAAGTCGAGTCCTCCGTTGTACTGGCATTTCCCTGGATACCTCGGTGCAGGGGGTGGCACGTGGCGCACGGCGCCGGCCGGCGCGATCCGCATCGGGGACTGGAAGTTGCAGGAGTTTTTCGAAACCGGTCGCCTCGAACTTTACAATCTCAAGGACGACATCGGCGAAAAACAGAACCTCACCGCCGCACAGCCGGACAAGGTGAAGGAGTTGCACGCACAACTGCTCGCCTGGCGCAAGCAGATAAACGCGCCGATGCCGACCAAGAATACCCCCAGCCAGACCGACGTGAAGAAAGGCAAAGGCAAGAAGAACAAACGGGCTCAGGCTGATGACGGCGAATAATGTGTAATCAGGCCAGGCTCATCCGTAATTCGCTTGGCCCGTGAAGTGAGTTGCCCAGTTCGGGCTGAATCGACACAACAGGGATCAGATTGGGACTCGAGCAGAATACTGAATAGGACTGCATCGTATTGAGTTCAAGGCCCACTGTTGTAGTTGGGCCGATGTATAAATGAAATACTAGTGAGGAGTATCTGCGATGAGAAAAGTACTGGTATTGAGCATTGTAGCACTGACGTTCTTATGTGCTAGCGTAGGCCTAAGCAAAGACAAGAAAGCAAAGGCCGAGGGCGGTCAACAGAAGAAATTGACCGCGGAAGGAAAGCAATGGCGAGAGCAATTGAAGGCGATGAATCCGGAACAACAAGTCATTGCCAAAGCCAAGAAGGCATTTGAAGATGACGTGGCTCCGTGGAAGGAAGTTCGAAAGATCGCCGAGAGTGAAAAGGCTACTAAGACCATGGCCGCGATTGACAAGATTCTTGCTGCAAAAGAGGAACAGTTCAAGAAGAAGCTGGCCTCTTTGGAGAAAAAGACAGGCTATCAAGGCAAGTCCAAGGACAAGGGGGCAAGCAAGGACAAAGGTGATGGCAAGGGCAAGAAAGGGGCCCAAAGCAAGCAATAGATCATAGCGTTGCGTATAAGATCCATGCGCAACCATTTTTCAGCGGTCCGTCGAAACATCATCGCAAAGGTGCCGGCAGAAAGTCCCAGTCGAGAACCATCTTCTCGGTCAGCGATTCCTTGAGCTCATGCTCGACCTGGGCATATTGCTGATTGCCGGCGAGGTTGACGAGTTCGCTGGGGTCGGCCTCAAGATCGTAGAGCTCATAAGTGGGGCGAGGCGTGGTGAAGTAGGCTCGCACGAATTCCGGCGCCAGCCTGCCCCCGGCATAGGCGAATTTCATCTGCTGCCAGCCGGGATCGCCCTGGCTGTCCACGGGCGCCACGGCCTGATGCGGGGTACAGTTGTAGATGAGCTTGAAGTTCGCCGATCGTACACAGCGGGACAGATCGAAGGTGGAGGCAAGGATGTCGGGCTTCATGCCGCCGTCGCCGCCATGCGGGCCGCGCTCAGCGAAGATATGCTTGCGTCCCTTGAACGCTTCGCCCCGTAGCAGCTTCAGATAGCTGACTCCGCTCATCTCCTTCAGCGGAGCCACGCCCGCGATTTCAAGCACGGTAGGGGCAAAATCCTCCCCGGAGACAAGCTCGCCAGTCACGGCGCCAGGCCTGACCACGCCGGGCCAGCGCACCAGCAGAGGCACATTGATGCCGGGATCATAAAGCGCCCCTTTGCCATGGGGAAACGCCATCCCATTGTCTCCCATGAAGATGACGATGGTGTTGTCAGCCAAGCCCCGATGCTCAAGCATGTCGAGCACGGACTGCACGTCGCCATCAAGGTGCTCAACCTCGGCGATGTAACGGGCAAGATCACTGCGCACGCCCGGCAAGTCTGGCAGGTGTGCCGGAAGCGTCAACTTGGTGGAGTCAGGGACACCTTGGGGACCTTGCTTATCCCAGACATGATGTGGATCGCTGAAGCCAAGCCAGAAGAACCATGGCATTCCCTTGGGCGCCGCGTCTAGAAACGCCGCCAACTTGCCGCCAAAATTGCTCATCGCACCAGGTTTCTCCACGTTGTCCACCCGCTTCGTAAAGGTGCGCAGCCCATATCGATCAAGCACTTCTCCGACAACAGCGGACCCTTGCTGCCCGTTAGTCGCTGGGCCATCCAGGTGGTACGTGCGTCCGGCCACACCAGTGAAATAGCCGGCCTTGGCGCGCAGCAAATCCGGCAGCCCGGGCACCTCCTCCGGCAGCGGCGACGTAAACCGAACCATGCGGATCGCCACAGGAGAACGACCCGTCATCAGTGAGGCGCGGGATGGGACACATTGCGGGCAGGTGACAAACATCCGGTCGAAACGCATGCCCTGCGTGGCCAGCCGGTCGAGATTTGGCGTACGCATGTCCTTGTTTCCATAGCAGCCCAGGTACGGGTAGCTGTGATCGTCGGAGAGCAGAAAAAGGATGTTGGGCTTTTCGGCGGCGATGGAATCCCCGCACAAGACACACAGACACACAAACAAGGCGTACCACATTGCTTTCATAGAGTCCTCACAATCATGGCTTCCACTCGCTACTGAAAAGTCGTACCCGCTCAATCCATCCGAAGAACTTCGGCGGCGCCGGCTCTACCACCGTGCTGCCCATATCTGCGCCGATTTGCATAGTGTCGCTCGGGTTGCGTTGGATCAGCCCCGGCAATGCGGCCTCAGCCACGAGCCGGCCATCCACGTGGAGGGTGGCCTTACGGTCGGATGTGATCGTGCCCACAACGGTCGTCCATTCAGTTACAGCTTTCTTGGCCTCGACTGTGACCGGTTTGCTGTCGATTACAACCGTGAAGACTAGGCGACCTTCTCTCAACCAAAGGGCATAACCTTGCGACCTTCCACCGCGAGCCAGAATCATGCCATTGGGTTTCTCGGGTTTAAAGACAACCTCAGCCGTCCAGGCTATGTCTGTCGGGTCGAGAGAATCCGACTTCGGCACCTCAACGAAGCCATTTCCCTGCAAGTAAAGGGCCTTCCTCCCATCGCGTCCATCGACCAGCACACCCGACTTCACTTGGCCATGGTTGTTGTGCCCGCAGAGGTCAAGAACACGGTTGTCCTGGATCGTTGCGAAATCGAAGTGCAGGCGAAGATCCGGCTTCGCATCTGGCTTCGAGTCAGGTCCGCCGGCCTTACCCCACCACGGGGGGCGGTCAACGTATTCCGGTACGCGGTAACCGACCTCTTTGGCCAGCCGATCATGCTCGGCTTCAAGTCTCGCACGCACGGGCGTATACTTCGGATCGAGCCAGATATTGTGCATCTCGTACGGATCTGTCTCGATGTCGAACAACTCTGTCCATTCGTTGTGACCGGGGTATTTGACGAGCTTGGCATCGGTGGTCCGCACAGCGGTGATGTCGGGCACTCGCGAGTTCTTCTGGTTCTCGGCAAAGTACTCATAGAACCAGGATTGCCGCCAGGCGGTTCTCTGGTCCTTTAGCAGTGGACGCCAACTACGGCCCTGCATCTCCTTGGGGGCAGGCACACCGGCAAAATCCAGCAGCGTCTGAGCGAGGTCGAGGTTCAGGACCATTTCGTTGACCACACGGCCCCGTGCTCCAGCATCCAGTGTAGGGTCGCGGACGATGAATGGAACTCGCAGGCTCTCGTCATAGGCGCTGCGTTTGTCGCCCAAGCCGTGCTCGCCCAAGTAGTACCCATTATCGCTCGTGTAGATGACGACAGCGTTCTTCGCAAGACCCAGTTCGTCAAGGGCGTCGAGCAACCGCCCAAGGCAATCGTCTGCCCCACTGATGCAGCGAAAGTAATCGAGGTTCACAGGCACGGTAGCGGCCGCAGGATCGACCGTGCGATTCCTGGCCCCGGAGCCCATGTAGGACGCGGGTGTGTTCAGATTCGGCACTGCGCGGGCCAGCTCGCCTGTAAAACGGTCCTTGGCGCGCAGTGCCGGCTCGAACGGTCCGTGCGGCGACTTAAAACCGACGACCAGCAGCCACGGCTTGCCGCTGCCCTTTTGGCCCTTCATGAACTCAATGGCATAGTCGGTCGAGATATCGTCGACCCAGCCCTTTGTCGGGGTGTCCTTGCCGTCTACGATGAAGGTTGGATCCCAATAGCGTGCGTGGGCGATGAAAGAATAGTGGTGGTCGAAGCCGGGGCGCTCGCGCTGGCTGTCCATGTGCCATTTGCCGACATAGGCGGTCGTATAGCCCGCCGCACGGAGCAGCGAGGCATGCGTGACGTTGTCGGCGGGAAATTGGCGGAAATTCGAGGCGACGCCGTTTAAGTGATTGTACCGCCCGGTCAGGTTGACCGCCCGGCTGGGCGAACAGAGAGAACACACGACGAAAGCATTGCGGAACCGCACGCCCTCAGCCGCCAGGCGGTCCATGTTCGGTGTCTTGAACCACGGGAACCGTCCGCGCTCACCTTGCTCCTTCTGGACTACCGACATCGCGTCATACCGCTGGTCGTCTGTATAGATGAATAAGAGGTTGGGACGTTCAACAGCCTGGGCGATAGATACAGACATCATCGACAATAAGAGGAAAAAACATGTTTTCATGAGGTTAGCAGTCTTTGGCATGATGGATCTGATCCTTTACGAGACCACTGGGACACATACCTGACCACCACGATTATCTGCTGTCGAAAGCCCTTTGTCAATAGGTGCAAACCTCATGTTTTTTTGGATCATGCCTTGGCAATTCCAGGCCGATATTATATGATTGAACACAGACGGGACCTGAGCGAGCGGAGAGGTGTCGTCGTCCCAGGCCCCGGCAGCACATCAAAATAGGAGGCACTGTTATGTGCGTCATCACATCGACGACTCTGAAAGCCTCACCAGGTGATGGCCTCCCCTCGAGTATCCGGAATTCCTCTCGAACTGTTCTTAAGAGGGGAACGACCATGGATAAGAGACTTGCGATGCTGACAATGGTGATGCTGGTTGTCGGGATCGTCGGCCCGGTTGCGGTGGGCCAGGGCGACCCGAGCCTGGTAGGCTGGCCAAGCCAATTGCTTGGATAGTCCTGAGAACCTATTCGGCCGGTGCTTGTATTCTGGAAAAACTATTTTGGTTCCTCGGTATTCTTAGTGCCGATGCAGTAGATGTTCTTCATTCCGACAAGGAAGAGTCTGCCCTGTGCCGCCGCAGGTGATGGGTGATTGCCGTCGCCAAGATCATTGATGGCGACTATATGATACTCAGGCCCAGCCTGAACGATATAGCTCTTGCCGGCGTTTGCGAAGTACAGGCGCCCCTTGGGGTCCGCAATTGGGCTGGCCCAGGTGCTTGATATGTTTTCTAGGCGCTCGGAATAAACCTCTTTACCGGTGGCCATTTCCCAACACTGGAGGAAGCCGGGAGTACGCAAGCGATACAGATACTTGCCGACAATGATGGGTGAACTCAGTGCTTCTCCTCTCTGCGTGATGGTCCAGCGAATGTGAGTGTCGGAGACATCGCCCGAACCGGTCGGATCAACAGCTACGCCAGTGCCACCCCGGCCATCGTCAAAATAGACGAGGCCCTGCCCGTATGCCGGGGATGATGCATCTCCTTCGCCCCGGCACCACCACAGGAGTTTCCCGCCGGCTGGATCAAGACTTTGCATGGCATCGCCCGCTTTCTCCATGCCCGAGGCCACAAGAACCATCTGGGGTTTGTTATTGACCTGAATGATCAGAGGCGTGCTGTGCCCGAACTGCATTTGAGGGAGTTCCCTCTCCCATCTTATATCGCCGTTGATCTTGTCGAAGGCAACTACGCGCGAGTCTTCTTTCTTTGCCATCGCGCAAAAGAGGATGACGGTGTCGCCATAGAGGACCGGGCTGCTGCCAAGAGTGACGTCGAAGGAGTAGGGAACAATTGGCTTTCGCCACACGATGTTGCCCTGGAAATCTATTGCGGCCAGGACCGATGAGGCGAACGCACAGTAAATAAGCCTGCCATCGGTGACAGGTGTGGCAGCAGCGTAGCCTCCGCCCGGTCCGCTGCGGAAATCGTCCCGCAACCAGGGTCCGGGTGGTACGAGCGCATCCCAGAGCAATCCTCCATCGGACGTGCGATAACAAGTGACATGATGCTCCGGGATGACCTTTCGGCGGTCTCCTACATCAGCCGGCCAGTTGACTGTGCAGACGACGACCGCATGATCCCAGACGATGGGACTGGCGTGCCCCTGGCCAGGAAGCTGCGAAATCCACAGCACGTTTTCGTTTGCAGGGCCGCCCCAGGAGATGGGCAGATTCTCCTCAGTCGTGTAGCCAAGGCCGGTCGGACCGCGGAAACCGGGCCAGTTCGCCTGGACGAGGGATCTAGGCGTCAGCGTGTGCCGATCGATGGAAACGCCATCTTGAGCCGCCCAGGTCATCGAAGGCGCGAGCCGCAAACTTAAAGCCGCTAGCAAGGTGTTACGGATGAATTTTCTTCGGTTCATGGAAGTGTTCCCTGTATTTTAACAAGATTCGCCGAAGCTCGCCGGCTAAAAACTCAAGTACAAGACGCGCTGGAACCGTTGGGATCGCAGCCTCGCCGGCACAATAGCCGGCGAACGAGAAATCAGGGTCTGCGAGTACCTTCAATATTATTTGTTACAGTCCCCTTTACGCAAAAATAAGGGACAGGCCTAACTGCCTGTCCCTGTACGTCTTACGCAATAGCGGGGGTAGGATTAGAACCTACGACCTCCTGGTTATGGGCCAAATCAGCCGGCTTTCCAGAAGTCCATTTTTTACCATAACTTACAGAACCAACAATATCTGGGGGGCACAATTTCAAATCATCATGTTGATCATGATGCGCACAAGTTTAGTTGCATTTTAGTTGCACGTCAAGTGACATTCTGCTCTCCTCTGCCTCCACCGCAGTGCGCCCCCACCGCCACGATCCCGAGGCAACAAGACCGCTGAGTTGCTACTCTCAGCTAACGTCGAACCGTCGGCCCAAGTTCAACAGCCCATGTATCCGATGAGAATCAGACAACCCTGTGCCTGAAAAGGCATGGTCTAGGCCCGGATGAGTTTTTGCACCCTATGGCAGATACCCCAACGGCAACTTCGCCATGGTCATGACGGGCGAAACGCCGGGCCAGTACGCGGTGCCGGGCTCCACGAACAATATCAAGAAGGACTATCTGCCTTTTGGTGGGAACATGGGCTTCCTGGACGGCCACGCGGAATGGCGGAACTTCGGCAATCCTCGCTCAGGCGACGAGGGCATCATGTACAAGCGATTCGGCGGCGACGGCAACGGCTTCTGGTGGTAGTCCCCCTAGAAAGGCATCTTATCCGCCGTCTCGAGCAAAGGCCAGGTCGCCTCGTCGTTCCGACTCCGCTCTAGGATCTCCCTCATTCGGGTGATGACGTCCGGGTGCAAGGCCGCGACGTCGTTTTGCTCGCCCGGGTCGGACTTGAGGTCATACAACTCGATCGATGCGGACGGAGCCAGGCGGACCGCCTTCCAATCAGCCATGCGAACAGCCTGCTTGGATGCCCCTTCATGAAACTCCCAGTAGAGGTACTCGTGCTTGGGCTGAAGGCGGCCCAACAGTTCGGGCAGGAGGGAAATCCCATCGAGGTTCTTGGGCGAGGGCACACCTGCCACTTCGGCGAAGGTGGGCAGGATGTCCCAGAAGGCACTGACATGGCTGGAAACACGGCCGGCCCGGATATGGCCAGGCCACAGAGCAATCATCGGGACGCGGATACCGCCCTCGTAGAGGTCTCGCTTGGCCCCGCGCAGCGGGCCGCTACTGGCCAGGAAATCTGGGTTCACCCCCCCTTCCCGGTGTGGCCCGTTGTCGCTGGCAAAGATGACGAGCGTGTTGCCATCCACCTTCCGCTGCTTCAGCGCCGCCAGTAGCGCCCCGATGTCTGCGTCCATGCGAGAGATCAGAGCGGCCTTGGCCTTCTCGGCCTCGGGCCATTTCTCCTTCTCGTAGGGCCCCAGGTCCGGGACCTCGATGCCGTGCGGCGCCCCCAACTCGATCGCTTCGTTGTTGGCGTGCGGGACGGTATAGCAGAGGAAAAGGAAGAACGGCTGGCTCGTCTCGCCGATGAACTGATGCGACTCCTGGGTGCACAGATCTGAGGCCAAGTCCACTCGCTTCTCCGCATAACCTGTGAGCTCGGCCTGGTTCTCTTTATAGTGCGTGGAGGGATGGCGGACGACGTTGCGCAGCAGCACCTTCTCGCTGTTGCGCCACAGGAACTCTGGGTAAGCATTGTGCGCATGCCACATGCTGAGATAGCCGTAGAAGGCGTCGAAGCCAAACCGCTGCGGATCGCCAGGGGGTGGAGGATGGCCAATACCCCATTTGCCGATGCAGGCCGTACGATAGCCGGCGCCCTTCAGCACAGATGCCAGCGTGGGCTCGCCGGTCCGCATCAGGACATCGGAGTTGGCTCGCACGGTGCAGTGTCCGGTATGCCGCCCGGTCATCAAGGCACACCGCGACGGCGCGCAGACCGTACAGCCAGCATAGTGCTGGGTGAACCGCATGCCCTCCCTGGCCAGGCGGTCCAGGTTGGGCGTCTTCGTCTTCTCTTGGCCGTAGCAACCGAGATCCCCGTAGCCCAGGTCGTCGGCCAGGATGTAGAGGACGTTGGGCTGGGCTACAAGGCCGGCGGAGGAGGACAGGGCGAGGGCCAGGATGAAGGGCCGCCATACTTGATGCAGAATCATAGTTCACCAAAGTGGAGGGGTATCGGGATCGTCAGGCCAGGTAAACCGGCCACGTACGTCGCAGCAGGCCGTCATTCAGCCTTCGGTTGGGTCGAAGGCCGGCTCAGACGATACAGCCCGGCGCCGTGCAGCGGGAGGCTTCTGGAGAATTCCCGCTCAAACTCACCAAGATCCCTCTGCTGCCAGAGGTCGCGAATCCGGAACCGGCCCCGCAGCATCTCGTGCTCGAACTCAAAGGTCACGGGGGTTGGTTGATCCCTCAGATTGAACAAGGCCAGATAGCGGTCACCGCTGTCCGGCTCGGTGGCGATCCAGCACGCGGAGCCCCCATCCTTGTAGACCTGACGGTTTTCGCTGCTGTGCTGATTCACGGCCAACACCTCTTTGTTCGTCAAGAACGACAGGCTTCTCTCTGATGAGGTAAGCAGATCGCCACCCATGATCAGTGGAGAACGAGCGATACACCACAAGGTCATCAGCGTGGTGTGCTCGTCCCAGGTGAACTTGGACATCCGGTCCGGCCCATGCGGACGTCCATCCATCGAGAGATGGCCCAGGGGCAGCATGTCGGCGTCGGGCCAATGTCCCGGGCCTATGAACGGCGACCAGGCATTGAGCAGGTCGAAGTTGTGCTCCAGCTTGTCCCAGTCATCCCAGAAGTCGCCGGAGACACGCCAGAGATGGGAGTGGGCCACCAGATGCCCGGCCCGGCCCAGGGGTGCTTCGCCACAGGAGAGACTCAGGACCATCGGCCGACCGCATCGCTCCATGGCCTTGCGAATCATCTCGATCTCGCCCTGATGATACACAGGATACATCATGTCGTCGGCCTTCACGAAATCGACCTCCCACTGCGCATAGAGTCTGAACAGCGAATCATAGTACTCCTGCGCTCCGGGCTTGGTGGAGTCGACACCGAACATGTTGTTGCACCAAGGACAGGTATCGCACGGCTCGGCGATATCACGCGCCGTGAAGCGTGTTCCCAGAATCGGCGTGTCTTCGCAGTAGGCCTGTCTGGCGATTCCTCGCATGATGTGGATACCGAACTTGAGCCCCCGGCCATGGACGTAGTCGGCGATGGGTTTGAAGCCCTGGCCGTTGGCAGCCGAGGGGAACCGTTCTACAGCGGGCAGGAGCCGTCCGTAGGAGTCCAGGGTCAGCCTCTCGATGGGTACTCCGCGGGCGTCGAGTCGCAGATCCGGGTGACCCAGACGTCGATTGGGATTCTGCCAGTTGCCCGGTGCGGGATTGAACCAGATGTAGTCGATAACCGCGTATTCCCATCCGTAGCGCAAGAGGTGGTCCGCCATGTAGTCCACGACCGCCTTGAACTGCGTCTCGGTAATGCGGCAGTCGTAGGCATCGAAGCTGTTCCAGCCCATGGGCGGTCTCGCCGCCGGCCCCGTCGGTCTCTCACGAGCACTGGGCAGCGGCAACGCCGCGGGCAAGGCCGTTCCCACCGCGTAGGCCGAGGGCAAAGCGAGTACGCAGGTATTGACCAGACCCGCAAGAACAAGTAGGACGATCGAGAGATGGTTGCGCATGGTATCGTTCTCCAAGAGGGGTTCATTTCACCCGCGAGACCGACGGCTCCTCTTCGCCGGCGGCCGGCATGTCCTTGAGGTCATCGGCCCAGAGCGAACGGTTGGCCCTAGTCACCCTGATGCGGTCGAGCTTCTCGACCCTGCGATCGTAGGTGAAGTAGCCGTTCATCTCATTCTCGACATCGGTGAGCTGCGTATAGACCGCGCCGCTCAGATGATCCTCGTCGCGAAACCCGAGCAGTTGCTTGGCGAAGGTCTCGTATTCGGCCGTGGCGTCCTCCTTCCCTTTGTAATTGTAGTGGACCCACGGCCCGTCGCTATCCCAGAGGTGACCGGCAATGTTGTAGCCGATCGCGCCATACTCGCCGTTCACCGCGGCGCGCTTGTTGTTCGCCATCGGATTCGTCGGGGGCCGGTAGTGGTGATTGTCCTTGATGTGGCCGACTTCGTAGTCAATGTGCGGCCGGCCCGCGTCCATGCCGCTGTTGCCGGTGACCAGGCGAGAAGGATCCATCGCCATGACCGTATGGGTAAGCCGCTCGACGTCATACGCACCCCAATGCTCATTGAACACGATCCAGTTCACGATAGAGGGATGACTCCAGTGACCCTTGATCATGCGGTCAAGCTCTGTCTCAAATTGCGTCTTCTCTTCTTCGGTGCGCTTCTTGAAGGTACTGGGCATGTCCTGCCAGACGAGCAGGCCGAGCCTGTCGCACCAGGAATACCACCGCTGCGGCTCGACCTTGATGTGCTTGCGGACCATGTTGCAGCCCCACGCTTTCATCTGATCGATATCCCGGCGCAGGGCCTCATCCGTTGGCGCGGTATAGAGACCGTCCGGCCAGAAACCCTGGTCCAACGGACCAAACTGAAAAAGGAACCGGTTGTTCAGCTCGATCTTCATCACGCCGTCTCGCCCGTTGATCACGTGGCGCCGGATCGCAATCTTGCGCATCCCGAAGTAGCTCGTCACCTCGTCGAGCGTGGCATCGCCCTGCTTCAGTGTGACACGCAAGTCGTAAAGGTACGGCGAAGTGGGTGACCATAGTTGCGGCTTCGGCACGGGAACGACAATCGACAGGTCCGGCTGCCCGCGTCCTTGCCCCACGACTTTGCCGCCGTCGAGCGCTACGATTTCCAGAAAGGAATTTGCGCCGAGCTGGTCCGTGCTGACCGTGACCGTGAGTTGTTCACGGTCAATGTCCGGAACGCTGTGGAGGTCTATGATAGCGCGTTCAGGCACGGGCTCGAGCCAGACGGTCTGCCATATGCCGGACGACGGACAGTAGGAGTAGCGCTGGGGGTTGCTGAACCGAGAGTTCTCCTGCTTGCCGACGGCGATGCCGATGTCGTTACCCGGGTCGAAGACGCCCACGACCAGTTCGTTTGCGCCGTCGCGATTGAGAAGAGGCGTGATATCGAAGCTGAACGCATCGTAGCCGCCACGATGCGTACCGACGCTGCGACCATTGATGCAAACGGTCGCTTCCCAATCCACCGCGCCGAAGTGCAGCAGCACTCGCTGGCCGCCCCAGGATTGCGGCACGGTGAATTCACGCCGGTACCACGCGCGCCGCGAGTCAAACTGCTTGCGCACGCCGGACAACGCTGACTCCCACGGAAACGGGACGAGGATCACGCCTTCCAGATTCTTGCCGACCGGCACCGCGTCGCCCGCCTTCGTCTCTTGAAACTGCCAGATGCCATTGAGGTTCAACCACTCGTCCCGCACCATCATGGGGCGCGGATACCCCGGCAGCGGATTCTTCGGGTCCACCTGCTCCGCCCACGGCGTGAGCAAGGGCGAGCTTGCGATGTGCCACTCGTCGGCGCCAAGACACCCTTCGGAGATTCCAAACCAGAGAGCCAGAGCCGTAAACAAGGGCGGGATCGATTTCATGAACGTTGTCCCTTCACGGTTTGTCCTTTGAACTGCTTGTGGGAGGTGTCCCGCAATCGTAGGTTGCCTGTTTCGCATCGGAACCGCACACGGTCAAGAGGTTTTTCCCTTTCTGGTACTGGCCCGCGTAGCTCTTGAGGCGGAGGTGCGCGTTGGTGATGCTGCCGCGCAGGGTCATCGTGTCCTCGCGCAGGCTCACCAGAGTGCCCTTGGGGTTCTCGATGTGACAGCCGTCGATGTTGATGGTGACGTCGTAGCGGCCCTGTCGCCCGGAGATGATGGCGTTGCCCTCGTTGCCACGGCCGCCGTCGCCCAGCACGGTGAGGTTCCTGAAGCTGCCCACCGCACCGTCCGAATAGTTGCCCCAACCCAATTGAATAGGGACGGTATTCTGGACCATCTTGATCGTCGTGTCCGTGACCGTGATGTCGAAATACACCTTGATGATGTCGTCGCCGCTCTCGAAGTAGCAGTCATGCACGGTCGAACCATCGCCGCCTTCGAAGCCGTCGCTGTGGTTGCCCGAGCCGCCGCGGCGGTCAATAAAATCGCACGACACGGCATGCACCACCTCCGACCAGCCGCGAACGTGGAACGCCCGCGGGTTAAGCGACGTAAGATTTGAAAGGGTCATCACGCCGCCGAAGTTCTGGAACGTGCAGATCTGATACGCCCTCAGGCCGTGCTTCTGTGGCCAGGATTGCTCATCCGTGCCGTAAACAATCGAGGTCTTGCGATCCTCCCCGGCAATCGTCACCGAAGCCCTGGAGTGAAACGCGCCATTGACCGTGACGCCCTTCGCGATGTGCACTTGCTTCACGTCGGGGGGGATCTGCCAGATGAACGACCTCGCCCCGGTCTCGCTGAAGTTGATGTTGCCCGAAGCCGTAAAGCGCAGCGTGGCACGGGTCTGATCCCAAGTGAACGCGCCGGAATACGTCGCCTTCAACTGGTCAACGGATTGCGCCTGCAACGTCATCGCAGTGACGACCAGCACACAGGTCACTTGGAGTGAATTGGATTTCATCGTGGTGTATTTCATTTTGTTTCGGACTCCTTAGAGATAGGGTACCCCGTTCGCCCGTTTAGCCCAAGCCTGACCCTGGGCCGCGAGCTCTTGCGCCCTTAGTGGCTGGGAGCAGCCAAGATTGACAGGGAAATGCGCGTACGGCCACCGTTCCTCACGGGACGAGACCTGCCTTCTTGTGAATCTCGGCTATGAGTCAAAGACTGTCTGCTTCAACCTCGCGGCTACTTCGGGAAAATCCGTAACGTGATTCTTCGACTCCGCGGCGTCGGCGGCGAGGTCGTAAAGCTCTTCGGCCGGGCGGGCGTGGTATCGCTTTAGAATGGCGGCAGCTTGCGGGTCGGTTAGCGCGGCGGTTTCCCAGGTCGCGAAGAAGGCCCGCTGGCCCAGCCGGCCGGCCACGAGATCTATGTGCGTGGTGAAGGCAAACTCGGGATGCAGGTTGCGGATGTATTTCCAACGCTCGTCGCGCACGGCGCGTGCGGGATAGACGTTGAACCGGTTGTCGTTGGCGTGCGCGGTGAAGACACGCTCGCGGTGCTTGGCGGTCTGGCTGCGCAGCACGGGGAGGAAGGAACGGCCGTCAAGCTGGGCGGGAGGCGTGCCACCCGCGGCTTCGAGCAGCGTTGGCAGGAAGTCAATCCACTGCACCATGGCGTCGGTGCGCGCGGCGGGCTTTACCCGACCCGGCCAAACGATGATGAGCGGCGTGGCCACACCGGACTCATAGAGATTCCATTTGCCGAATGGCCACTGCGCGCCGTTGTCGGAGGAGAAAAGGATGAGAGCGTCCTTGGGCAGACACGCCTGCACCGCGTCGAGCACGAGGCCGATGTCGGCGTCGGCGCGCGAGACCGCGGCGGCGTAGCGGGCGCGCCAAGCGCGGGTCGCCGGCGTGTCGAAGCTGCCGGCGGGCAGCGGGAGTATCGCGGGATCGTATTCGGTCGCCTCCTCGGGCCAGGGGACGTGCGGCCAGTTGCTGCCAATCATCAGGCAGAGCGGCTTCGCGCCGTCGCGATTGCGATTCTTCAACCACGCGACGGCGTTCGTGATGGCGGCGTGCTCGTGGAAGCCGTCGTTCGCGAAGTGATCGAACCCGTAGTCAACGGTGTGCTTGTAGTGCGAGACCTTGCCGAACGCGACGACTTCGTAGCCGAGTTCCTGGAAATACGCCGGCCACTTCTTCAACTCCGCGCGTGTCTTGGAGTGATTGGCTTCCGAGCCGTTGCGGGCCGGCATGAGGCCGGGAGCAGCGCCGCGCGGCTCGGCGCGCAGCTTGGCGACGCCACATAGGCGCGGGTGAACGTCATGCCCGCATCCGCGAGCCGCTGCATGTTCGGCGCGCGGATCCCCTGTCCGCCGTAGGCTGAGCAATCGAGTTGACCTTGGTCGTCGGTAAGAAAGACCACGAGGTTGGGTTTGGATGCGCCAGCGGGTGTGTCGGCGGCGAGCGAGCCGTCCGAGATTCCCAGCGCCAGCAGGGAAAGGCCCAGAACGGTCAGTTGGGAAATCTGTGTCGTTGGTTTCATATTATCGTTTTGATCGCCGTTTCAGTTCGCGAACTTCTGCACCTCATCCGGGCCAGGCGTAGCGTAGGCGCGATCCTTGGCGCGGATGTAGATGTCGCCGTCGGCCTGTATCTTCACCTCTAACGGCACAATCGTGGTGCCGCGTTGGTTGATGGTCTGCGCGTCCTGCGCGAGGTCACGCTGCTCGATGCCTTCACGCGCGAGCGGCGGGACATTGGCGTTGAAGAAGGCCGTACACCACCACTTGCCATCGCGCGTCTGGAAGGGCGTGCCGTGGCCGAGGAAACGTCCGGCGAACTTCCGCGGGCCGTACGGGCCGGTGATTGTTTCCGCAGTGCAGTAATAGAGATTGTAGCTGCCCTTGCGGCCCTGATCGGTGGACCAGGCGGTGCCCAGATGCACATATTTGTTTCCCACCTTGATCATCGTCGCGCCTTCGTGACCGATCACGGACTTGGCCTGGCCCAGCGCGTTCGTACGGCTGCCCGCCGGGTCAATCCGTGTCTTGGGACCGGTGAACTTGGAGAAACCCGCCGCCAGCGGCTGGACCAGGGTATTTTCCGAAAGCACCCACCACGTGTCGCCGTCCTGAAACAGCGAAGGGTCGTGCCGCGTGCCGAGCTGTTCGCCCAGCGGATGGGACCACGGGCCTTTAAGTTCAGGGCCAGAGGTTAGTGAAAGGTTGGCTTTCGGGCCGGGGCAGTGGACGAGTGCCCAACGCTTCAACTCGGGAACCCAGTGGATTTCCGGCGCCCACAAACGGTCACCGGGCTGCTTGTGCCAACTGTCGTGCGCGAAAGTGAACGGCGTGCCCAGGTATTCCCAGTCAATCAGGTCCTTGCTCCGCCACACCTGCACCGCGGTGCCAACGACCGAACCGCCGCCCAGGCCCACGTTGTAGGGATCCGTCTGCTCGCGCGGGTCCTTGGGATTCGGCGTGGTGCCGGTCAGGTAGAAGAAATCGTCCGGTCCGAGCGTGATGAAGGGATCGCGAATCCACCCCTGCTTGATGTAAAGCGCCCGGTCGTGGGACTTGAGGCCCGCCTCGATCTCCGCACGCGACAATGCAGGCTTCACAGGCGCGGCTTCAACCTTAGGGAGGGTGAGAACGCCGGGATCGGGCTTGGCGGTAGCCGTGCTGTCCTCGTCGCCGACGGGAATCCCATTGGATCTGTGAATCGCAGCGAGAGCCGCTGGTTCCAGTTTGCGCACCTTGCGGTCGTAAGTGATCAGGCCGTTGATCTCGGGTTCCACGTCGGTGGTCTGGGTGTAGATGCCGGCGGCGATGTTCTGCTTCTTCAGTTCCGCCAGCTTGGCGATGGACGTCTTGTAGCGATCAAGCCACTCGTCCTTGTCCTTGGGTAAACCCCCGTAGCCCCAGTTCTTGGCTTTGGGGTTCCAAAGATGCCCCTCAACCGGGAAGCCATGTCCGCCGAACTCACCAACGATCTTAACGAATCCATCGAAGCGCCAGCCTTGGCCGAGGTCGAAGGGGAAGTCGGGATGAGGGTATTGGTGATGATCCACGATATGGCCGGCGGGCCAGAAGTTTCCGCCCGAGGCGATATTGACCTGGCGGGTGGGATCGGCGGCCACGGTCCACTTGCCGACCTCCATCGTGCGGTGCTGGCCCCAAGCTTCGTTGAATGGAACCCATTGAACGATGCACGGGTGGTTGCGCAGGGTATGGATCATGGTCTTGAGTTCTTCCATGTACTGCTGATGGGCGGCGTCAGGCCACTCGGCATCAACGGGATCGGGCTGAAGGCGGGTCCATGGCGCGCTGGAACTTCTTTCGCCACGCTTCTTTCCGGTACCGGAACTGACTTGGTCCTGCCAGACCATGATGCCGAGCTTGTCACAGTGAGTGTAATAGCGCCGCGGTTCGACCTTGATGTGCTTGCGGAGCATATTGAAACCGGCTGCCTTGAGGAATTCGATGTCGGAGCGCATCGCTGCGTCCGACGGCGGAGTGAGCAGACCATCCGGCCACCAGCCTTGATCCAGCGTGCCGAAGTGGAAGAGGGGTTTGCCGTTGAGAAAGAGCCGGAGGTGGCCGTCGGAATCCTTCCCAACGGTGGTTTCGCGGAGACCGACGTAGGAAGTGACCGTGTCCGCGCCAACGGTGATGGTGAGGTCGTAGAGCGTGGGCGAGTCGGGGGACCAAAGTTTGGGGTCGGGTATGGTGATCGCCAAGAGATCTGCGAGGCCGGTGATCGTAGCGACTTGCTTGCCGTCGAGACTGGCCGTGACAGTGGCCTGCGGCGCTGCGTGGCCTGAAGTGGAAAGCCGAATGGCGACCTTGCCGGAGATCGAAGGGGTGATTTGGGCGGCAGTGATGTGAACGGCGGGAACGGTTTCCAACCAGACGGTTTGCCAAATCCCAGAAACAGGCGTGTACCAGATGCCGTCGGGATTGAGCACCTGTTTTCCGTGGAGTTGGTAGGCGGTATCGGTGGCGTCGGTGACGCGGACGGTGAGCATGTTGGCGCCGGGTTTCAACGCGCCCGTGATGTCGAACGAGAAAGGTAGGTTGCCGCCCGTGTGCGCTCCGACCTGAGTCTCGTTGACCCAGACGGTGGACTGGTAATCCACCGCCTCGAAATTCAGGCAAACGCGATGGCCCTCGCGCCGCGCCGGAGCCTCGAAGCTGCGGCGATACCAGAGGGCGTCTTCCGGCGTGATGCGTTTCTTCACGCCGGAAAGGGCGGACTCAAGGGCAAAGGGAACGAGGATATCGCCGGCCCAGGCCTCGGGCGGGACAGTCTGGGATTTGGGCGTGACTTGGTGTTTCCAGAGGCCGTTAAGGTTGCTCCACTCGCTGCGAGCGAAGTCGGGCCGAGGGTATTCCTGCCAGGCGGTGGCCACGGTGAGTTTCTCGCCCCATTCGGTGAGCATGGAATCCGGCGCTGCCTGCCAGGCGCAAGCGACGGCATTGACGACGAGGGTGGCGGTTAGGATGGCGCATCGTTTCATGGTTTCACCTGGTTAGAATGCCGGATCTGAGGTTAGGTTGTCAGTCATGCGAAGGCTGGAACTTCTGGGCTTCATCCGGTCCCGCCGCGGCATAGGCCGGGTCTTTGGCGCGGATGCAGACTTCACCGTTGCCGAGCGTGTTTGCCTCCAGCGGCACGACGGTCGTGCCCCGTGGGTTGAGGGTCTGGGCGTCATTGATGGACCTTTGGCTTTCGGCGCTGAGCCTCACTCCAAACCCAGATACGTGAAGTGCCGGAAGATAGCCCGGCCCTTGCCCTGGGCAAAGAGCTGGACATTGTATTCGCCCGCGTGCACACCGTTCTGAAATGGGGTCCATTGCACGCCGTCATCGCTGGAATAAAAGGAGAGGTCCTGGTGGAGGTTCCGGATCTTGAGCCAGACGCAGCGGCCATTCTTGACCGGCACATCCGTATCGCGTGTGCGCCACTTTTCGCCCTTGTTGTAGCTGACGATTGTCCCATCGGTCTTCAATCCTTCGCCGCTACCGAAACATAATCCGGCGATGGCCTCCGCGGAACACTCCACCTGCACGGAGGCTTCAAAACCTGGATTGGGCACGCCCAGGGAAATAGAAACCGCCTCCGCTCCCCCCGGTTCCATCACCAGGCTTCCCACACCGCACCGGAGGCGAGCCAGGCTGGCAGGGCTGCCGGTCCACTGGATGCCGAGTTGATCACTGAGGAAATCGTCTGAGAGCGGCAGCCCGTGGCCGACGTTTTCGCCGCCTTTGGGCATGGGTAGAAGATCTCCGGCGATGGCGTGGTCCTTGATGACAGGCCACCTGTCGGAAGTCCACGCCACGGGCAGCAGCAACGTCTGGCGCCCGATACCGGTGCACCCATTGAGGCGGGCATGATAGATGGCCCACCAAGACTGGCCGTCCGGACCTTCCACCAGCGTGGCGTGGCCCTGCTGCCACCACTTCTCACTCGCCGAATAGGTTCGAATCAGGGGATTGAACGGTGAGTTTTCCCACGGTCCGGTCGGACCCTTGGAACGCGCTACGACCGCCATGTGCGAGGTGCTTGGACCGGACGTGCCGCCCTGGGCGGAGACGAGATAGTACCAGCCGTCGCGCCGGAACAGCTTGGGACTTTCAAGGCAGAAACCTTCGACAATCCAATCCTTCGGATACGGCCAGCCGTCGTAAACTCGCTTCGGCTGATCCGTGGCAATCAGCTCATCCGAAAGCGGCATGACATACCCATGGTCGGTGTAGACAAATTTCTTTCCCTCGGAGGTCTGCACGAATCCGGGATCAATTCCGGTGTAGTAATCATCTGGGATAAACTCGCGATCAATGCGGTGGGGCTGGCTCCACGGACCTTCCGCCTTTCCCGCGTGAACGACGAAGTTGGCGCGGTAGTGTTCCCTCGTTTTTCCAGGCCATCTCCCCACCGGCATGAAGAGATGAAAACGGCCATTGAGATAGTGCAGGTCTACCGCCCAGATGCCGGAGAGATCGGCAAACGTGTGCCGGGTGACCGGCCGCCAGTTCACCAGGTCGCATGAGTGCCAGACAACAAAACCGTCGCCGAGACTTTTCGCGAGGTAGTAGTCTTTGCCGACCTTGACCACGCTCGGGTCACCATAATTGCCTGCTAGAACCGGGTTTCGATAGAAACCGTTTCCCTGATCGGCGGTGGGCTGGCGTTCCTTGCGCACCTGTGCGCCTCGCTGGGGGTCGCTCTCGTTCCCCGACAGAACCGTCGGTATGACCAGCACTGCGAGCATCGCTGCCACCGGAATGGTCATGGTGTCTTTCCTCGTTCCAATGTCGTTCACGATCCGCTTGGCGTGCTTTTCGTTCTCAGCCACGGCAGCCAACTGATCTCGTTGCATGTCACCTCTTGCCATTGATCGAGTCTCCCTGAACATCACGGGGCTGCTGCCCGGCCGGAAACGTGATGCCTTGCGCCGCCATGTAAGCGCCGAGGTCCATCACCATCATACCGTAGCCGTAGCCGGTTTCATCCGTCGTCTTGGAAAGCTGGAAGGCCAGGTATCTGCCGTCGTCAGAGACCACCCCTGCGTGCACTTGAAGACCGGGTCTTCGTTGAAGAACGTCAGCCGCTGCGTCGCGCCCGATTGGTGTAGCGGCATAAACGATGTCCGCCAGGTCAAACCCTTGATTCACCGCCCAGGCGATTTCCATCTGCGTGCGCGAGACCGCCGGACCTTCCTTGCAATGCGAGCCCACGGCGAACAGAAAGAGTGCGGACCCGTGTCGTTTGGACGGAGAAGTGAATGATTGCGATTTCATGGCAGGCTAAGGGTTCTCAAAATTCAGACTGGGGTGCGGTTGACGCGAACGCGTCATCAACTCCCGCAACCGGCGGGCGATCTCCGGATGCTGCCCGGCCAAGTCCATTTTTTCGCCCGGGTCGGTGGCCAGGTTGAACAATTCAAATTGCCCGGGCTGGCTGTCCTTGATGTGAGTGCGCACGGCCTTCCAATTGCCCTGGCGCACGGCCTGACTCCCGCCTTGTTCGTGGAACTCCCAATAGAGCGCCTCGTGCTGCTTCGGCTCCTTCCGGCCGAGCAACGTGGGCAACATCGAAATCCCATCCAATCCCGGCGGCGAGCAAGAGCCCGCCACGTCGCAAAACGTCGGAAACAAATCCCACATGGCGCTGACGTGATCGTTGGTGCTGCCGGCAGCGACGCGTCCCGGCCAGCGCACGATCAAG
>Ga0315287_10000664_pt1 | contig 30353 bp, 62 predicted proteins | sample YL17G11_0_MG_FD_205037 | JGI IMG/M metagenome (GOLD analysis project Ga0315287, IMG submission 205037) | Sediment microbial communities from Yellowstone Lake, YNP, Wyoming, USA - YL17G11_0 | ecosystem: Environmental > Aquatic > Freshwater > Lake > Sediment | place: USA: Wyoming | collected...
AGAGTTACTATCGTATGTAGTTGGTTCTGCAGTTCCTGAGATGTTCCATTGATATTGATAAGCTGTTGTAGCTTTAGGTAGAACACTAACTGCCAAAGCACCATTATGAACTACATTATTTGTAACTGTGTAGTTTGTTGCTGGAACAATCACCCCAGTATTGTTATAAATAACAACACCACTAATTAATTTGTAATTAGTTAGGTAAACTGTTGTGCTATTGGATGCAACACCTAGTGATTCATTAACCACATTAATTGTATTTGTTACTTGCCCAACATTTTGAGCAGATGACACCAAGAGTGCCAATCCAACAATAACAGTTATGAATACAATTAGCAATGACCCCATACTAACCTGTCCTTGTTTATTCATTGTCTTTTCTTCCCCCCTGAGTATAAAAATTCTTCATTTAGTAAATAAGCTCTTACGAGCTTCCTCCATTTCTTTATTGAAGTATAAAGACCTTATTTGTTCTGGCTTATGCTCTCTTATAACAACCACCATTCTACTTGCCTTTGATTTTTTTGGTGCTTTTAATCTTTTTTCTCCCCATTTACCAAGTGATTTAAGACCCTTGTTAATTTTTTTATCTCTTTCCACTTCGCCTTTTTGATAATCTTTTAAAAATTTTTCTCTATCTCTTTTTATTCCAGCTTGTATATTTGTTGCCTTACCTATTGTTTTCTCTTCATAAACCTTTATCGCCATTTTAACTCCATGCCCTTTTCTCAGAGAGAATACTCTTCTGAGAGAAGATGCTCTTTTCATTACCAAAAATGTTTGGTTGTTTGAATATGTTGCCGTGCCACATCTCTTCTTTCTTCTTTTTCTTATAATATTCTAATTGTTTTTTCATAACTCTTTCATTTTCTTCATTTAAATACATCTCTAATTCTCTTTGGGTTGCGGGTTTCATTCTTTCCTGAACTCTTTGCTGCATCCTTGCTTCATCCTCCATCTCTTTAAACCTCTTCCTTTTTTCAACTACCTTTTCGAAAAATTCTTTTAAACCCATTTTATCTCATGCCTTTGTTTTTTTATAAATATTGTTTTTATTCCCATATTTTTGAAAATGTGTAAAACACAAACAACCCCACGATTAATAAGATTAAATAATAAATTGCTCCATAGGAATAAAATTCATTAAGTATAACTAACCAACAAACAGTAAGTATTAAAGTTGATTCTATTGTCATTCTTAATTTAGCAGCTAGGAACGCAAAGAAAAGAACAGAGATATACAAAAATAGGTCTGGAGTCCCAGCTAGATGTCCTACAAATATATTACCAAAATCTAATGGTTGAATTAAACTCATCCCGATTTACCTCCCCACCATGATATTACTGCATGATAATATCCTATTGCTACTGGCATACAAATTGCAATTATAACATATTTTACCCAACTATCTGGGTATGCACCAGATATTTGTGAGACTATTGTAATTATATCTGCTATAAAATATAATAACATTGAAGCATATCCAACTAATAAGAAACTTTCTGGGCTGCTTGATGTATATAAACTAGCAATTATTGAACCCCCAATAAAAATACCCCCAAGAATACCTATACTGGTAATAAAAAAAGTTGTTAAGGATATATCTTCTGGATGAGTTACAACATCTAATTCAGTTAATATTTTACCAGCAATACCAGTTATCCCAAATAGATTAAACATAATCATTATTCCAACCATTATAAAAAGGTATTGCCCTACTCTCATTTTAGTCCCTCCCTAAAAAATAATGCCATAGAAATTATTACACTTAACCAAGAGAGTAAATGTTTCTCTCCTACATTAGGTAGGAATCCAAGTCCAACATCAAAGAAGATAATCATTACAGAAGCTATGAATAGGATTACTCCAGCATTTGTTACACTAAATTGGTAGCTTAATAATCCAGTTGTTATAAATATAATAAGGAAAGATAATACTGCAAGAGTGAATGGTGTCATTCCAAACATCTCTGTATCTGAATATGTTTGAATATCCTCAAAGAATTTGCTTAAACTCCATTCTTCTCCTACTAAATAAATTACACTCCAACTTCTTGTGAAATTTTGGTATGTTCCATTTACAATATAATAATACTTCATCTTGATAGTTTCATTACTTTTAGTGTTTAAGTTAACAGATACTATTCCACCATTTGTTACAGCAGAAGTTGTTGCATAAATAATTCCATTTTCATTTTCTAAAGTAAATCCAAATTCTTCAATTTCCCAATAAGCGGTTGCTGTTGTATAATTAAAATTATATGTTGTTCCATTATTTAAATAATTATTAGATGGATAAATATTCCAAGATATTCCTTTAGTATAATCTGTGTCTGCTATTGAAGTTCCCCCAAGAGAGATAGTATAACTTGATTGGGTTGGATATATTGAAGCGACATAGGAGGAATATCCAGTTGCATTAACTGTAATATCATGTAAATAGTCTGGGTTCAACCAAAAGGTATAAGTTCCATCAGAGCCAGTTGTTCCACTACCAATAGTTACTGTTGCTCCAAGTATCTCTCTAGTAATTGTTATTAATGCTCCTTCAACTCTTTGGTTTGCTGGATTAACAACCTGAAAAGTTACATAAATTCCATCCGCAGTCCCAAGAAGATAGAGGGTTGTGTTTGTTGGTGTGGTTGTTGTAAAATTTATTGTATTTGGGTCATAAACTCTTTGAGGATAGCCTTCACTAGCGTATTGAACATTCATATCGATAGAAATATTTTTTGTGTTAGGGGTGAAACAAAAAGAATAATCATAATTTGCGGTATTATTTGTAAATGTGTATGTTTTATTTTCTATTTGGTTATTAATCCAATAATAAAATGTTGATGAAGGGATTGTTGCATTTAAAACTGAAAGACTTCCTTCATCTTTGAAAGTAAAATTAATATACTTTGAAGTTAATGTTGAATTGCATATTCCAAAATCTATATCTAATATTTCTTGTGGGTAATAAAGTGATGAAGAATAATATGTTCCTGTTGCATTAACTAATGTAAAATTCCAAAAGAAATATTTAATTCCATAGTTTGTTCCAATATCTATTGTAGTGTTAAACTTTGTATATTTACTATCTGTTTCTTTTGTTGTTGGATAGACTGTTCCATTATAAACTAAAGTAGCATTAATAGAGGTATAACTATAAGTTGTGTTTGTTATATTTATTATTAAATAATTATTAGTATCAGAGTGATATGCTTGTGAAGAATAATTTACTGAATTTTCTCTTATCCCAAATATATCTCCAGTTCCATATGGGATTCCTGAAGAACCATTATTAAGTTGTGCAATTTGAAATTGGCTTAATGTTTTATTAAATATTGCAACTTCATCTATTTCTCCAGTAAAATTAGAATCCCAAGCACTTATTTTTATAGAACCAATTCCCATTGGGGGCATAGCCGAAGCAGTCATATTAGTGCAAAGGTAAGCATAATTTAATGTTGTTGAATTTTTATAAACTCCATCTACATAAAAAGTTAAGATTTTGCTAGTGCTATTAAATGTTAAAACATATTGATGCCAACTATTATTACTTACTGCGTCTGAAGTAAGTGAATATACTGCATCACATTCAATTCCAAGAGCAGAAGGAGAAGAATAAACTCTTGCAGTTGGGATATTACCATTATTTATTGATAAATAATAATTTGCGTGTCCAGAAGCTGTGCTATATTTTCCAACTATTGTTCTTTCAGATGTTGTGCTATTGCTTAAATTAGCCCAAGCAACTAAACTCATACTACCAGCAATTCTTAATGAACTAGAATTAGAAATATTTATATAATCATTTCCATCAAAACTATATGTTTTATTTATTTTCCCAACAAGGTTTGGGGTAGCTCCATTATTAGTCCCATTATTTAAATTTAATACATCTAAAACTTTCCCAGAGGCTTCATCTAACTTCCAATATGAAACTAAAGTTCCATCAGTCCAATTAAATGCACTAACCAAATTCATTGAAAATAGGGCTAACAATAATACCAACCCGAGCATAAAAACCTTGCCTTGCCCTCCTAATCGTTTATTTTGGAAGCAATTTCTCATAAAAACCTCCCTAATATTGCTCCACCTGCTGCAGAGACTATTATGAGTATCCAATATGGAATTACTAAATCAAATACTAAACATGTTAATTTAGTTCCATCTGTAATGTTCCCAGCATAACTACAATTTAATCCAGAGCCAACACTTCTTGCAGTTGTTACTTCTGGCTTTAAGAAGTTCATTATTAGCATCCCAACTACAAAAATCATTATCCCCATCATTATTGATAACGCCAATGTTTGTCCTTTTTTGTTCATTTATACCTCTTATCCAAATAATATCCTTGCAGTAATTACTGCTCCAGCAATAAAAATTAACCCACCAACAAAATAAAATAAACTAAAGTCAGTAACAATACAAGTTGCTGAATCATAATCGGAGATTGTAGCACTTGAACAATTTAGATTACTAGCATTTCTTGTTTCATCAATTCTTTCTTTTAGAACAGGAGCTAAGGCAAGAGCTAGGATAATGATGCAAGTCCCTAACATCATTGTGTATGCAATAACTTGTCCATGTTTGTTCATAAAAATTTCCTCTTTCTTCCAAACTTTGATTTCTTAGATGCTGTGGCTTCTTTCAACTCTCCACCTGTTTTAAATCTTACATTTTTTTCTTGGACGAAAACTCCCCGTTCTATTTTTGATGGTCTATATCCTTGCCCAAGCATATTAGAAATATCAACAACATTTTTTCCACGCATTACTTTGAGTGATGCTCCAAGCGTGGACAAAGTATATTGCTTCCCAACCTTCACGGCTTCTCCAAGTGTTCCAAACTCTCCTTTGGTTTTCCACTTACCGAAACGACGGACTAAGAGGGAGAAGTCGTCTTTAGAGATATTTCCTATTTTAAATAATTTATTTCCAATTCCTTTTTTAATAGGAGTTTTTATAGTTGGTTCTTTTGAAATAGTTTTAAAGTATGTTCTTTGTTTTGGTTGTAGTTTTTGTGTAACCTTTTGCTTTTGAACTTGAACTTGTTTTTGTACTTGTAATTGTTTTACTTTTAAAACTAATGCTGGTTTTAATAATTCTATTTGTTTCTGTGCTGGTTCTTGTAATTGAGTTGGAACTTGTTTTGTTGTTAGGAATGTTTTTTGTTCTTGAATTGGTTTAATTCCCAAATCTACTTTCTCTAGAATCTTTGTTTGTGTTTTTTGTAATGTTTCTACTTTAGGTGTTGTTAATTGTATTGTTGAGGTTGTTGTGTATTCCTTTGCGGTTGTTGGTGTTGCTTCTTTAATAAAACCCTTACTAAAACCACGAGTAAAATCACTAATACCCAACTTATTGGTTCTAACATCCATCCCAAGAGATACCCCACCCAATACGCCAAACTTCCCATACTTTTCAATAGATTCTACTTTATTTATAACTTTTGTTTGTGGTGGTTTTACTTTTCCTAAAAGAGGCATAGGAGAAGATTTAACTTCTTGTATTGTCTTTAAAGATAATCCTCCTCCAGTTGGAATCTCAGATGGGAAAAATAATTTTGTTGTTGTATCTTCTCCAATGATTAATGGTTGTTTAGATATAAATAAAATGTTTTTCATCTTTGGAGTAATCCCAGTAGCTCTTGCAAATGGTTTTGTAACATCTTTAAAAAAAGTTTCTCCAGCCAAAACATTAAATTCTTCTGTTTCTCCTATTTGTTTGAATTGTGATGCTGTTTGTGTCCTTGTTATTCTCTTCCCAATAGTTTGAGGTTCTAAAAAAGAATAATCTGCTCCACCTTTTACTTCCCTCCTACTTCCAAATAAATATTGATTTACTTGTCCTTGTGATTTTTGTGTTTCCTCCCCTAAAATTTTTGGAACATTTTTTATACTAACTGGTAATTGAACTTTTCTTTCAGCCATTCTTTGCCATAATAATTGTTTCACTTTTGGTATACTTTCTATATTTGACAATTCTGGAGGAACATTCATAGATTCTCCTCCAACTAAATTTATTTTTCCTATAGTTCCACCTTTACTTGTTATTGTTATAAATGGTTTTTCTCCGATTATAGGAAAAGGAGTTTTAGTTATTTCTATCCTTGCTGGTTTTATATATCCAACTTTATCTATTTGTATTGGCTCTACATACTTTGGAGGAGATACTTCTCTTATTATAGTATACTCTGAAATTGTTGTTTCTTTGCCAAAAATTCGTGCTGGTTGTTGAACTTCAATAGATACTGTTTCGGCTTCTCTTAAAGGAGTAATTATTTTAGTGGGATATTTTGCTGGGATAGACATAGCAAGTATTGGATTATAAATACCAACTATCTTTTCTTCTTTTATTGGTGTAAAAAAGAAACTTGCAGATTTAGATATTTTTGGAAATACTTTTGAAATATCTTCTTTTAATTTAGATGGTTGTGCTATTCTACTTAGAATAGGATTCTTTTCTATATACCCACTAATCCCTCCAATTAATGATTCTTTTGTAATAGGTTCTTGATATGAAGCAGAAAGTTTATCTATATTCTCCATAAATGAAAAATCTCTTTTATCTAATCCTTCTTTGCTTTGTATTTTTTGTAAATCCTTTAAACTTTTAATAACTTCTCCAGTTGTTGAATCTTTGATATATCCTTTTTTCATTGCAGAAGAAATTATTTGTTGTTCATTACTTGAAATCTCAATATTTGAATTTATTTTTGAAGTAATATCATTTATTAAATTATTATAATCTTCTACACTTGCTCGTTCTTCGTATAATTCTTTCATATAATGTCTAACTGCAGGGTCTGAAATTTGATTATATGGAATATTCTTATTATACATCTTTATAGCAAGTGTATAGGCAATTCTTTCTGCATCTTGTGCTGCTATTTGTGATTCTATATTAGATATATCTGTTTCAGCACTAACTATTTGTTGTTCATAACTACCAAGTTCCCCTCTATACCCTTCTATTAATTTTTGTTTAGAAGCAATTTCTTCTTCTGTTTTAATAACAGCCCTTCTACTTTCTCTACCTTTCAATCCAGCCATCTTATCTCTAAGATATTTTTGAGAACTAACATCTGGTAATGCTTTTTTTGCCTCTTGTAAACTTGTTTCTGCCTTTGTAGCTTCTGCTTGTCTTTCTTGTAAAATCCTTCTTTGTTCTGCTACTTGTGCCTTATATTCTTCTATCGTTACCATTTTATCCTGTCAAGAACTTATAGTTCTCAATCTCCATTTTTAATATTTTAGAATTATGTTTGGTTATGCTCTTTGGTAATTGTTTCTTTGGGAGAGAAAAGTTAATTTGCCCATTGCTTTTGTTACGAACTAATTTTAATACTAACTTTGCTGGAATGATTGGCTTGTTCATTAGATTACATGTAAATGGTTTTTTATAAATATTGTTTTTTATCTACCATTCTGTTTTTCCAAGCCAATCATATTCTTCTGGTTGTTCCGTAATCAAGTTTTCTTTCTTTGGTTCTACTACTGGTTCTTTTACTTGTTCCTCTTTTGGTTGTTCTTTGTGTATTGGAACAATCGCCTCTACTTCTGGTTTAAACCTAACACCATATTTTTTATAAAGTATCCTTGCAACCTTATAAAAATTTCTACCATCAGAACGCATTGTATCTAACTTCCTATTAGATTCATCTCTTACTATAACCTCTACTAAAACTCCTCTTCTTGTGTATGTTAAAAAGTTGTGTCCCATTTTTATCCATAGAAATACATATACGCTGCAACTCCCACAAGAACTACTGCTCCAATTATTAACCACATGCCAAACTCCTTTTTGCCTTGCATCATATTTGATTTCATTGCAGCAAGAAGCACATTATATCCAACAGTATTTGTTCCTTTCTCTATTGTATCAGTATAACTCTTTGTTGGGGAAAAAGGTTCTACACTCCAAGAAGGTGCGATGATTAATGGAGTCCCATTATAATCCAAGACATACTCTCCTGTTGCTAATCTTGGAACACCATCAATATTAATTGTTTGTTCTTTTATTGGCATTGTTTTAAAAGTAACTCCTTTGTTTTCATTAATTTTTAAAACAACAACATGGTTCTTCTTTCGTTTACCTCTAGTCATTTTTGCACTAAAAGGAAGTTTAAACTCTTTAGGAGTTTTAACTTTTCCTTCAGAAATTATTGTTTCCATTGAACCAAGTTTCTCTTCGATTCTATCTATTTGGTCTTTTAAAGTATCTCCCATATAACATTACCTCCTTTCACCTAATTTTCTTTTCATCTTTTCAGATAATATTAATGCGTTCTCTCTCATACATTTTAAACATAAATATTCATTATGCTCTGGGTCTGAATACTCTGCAACTTCCCTACACATCACACATTTAGGTATCATTTTTTAGTGGTATTTATATTTTTAGTTGAAGTTGATGTATACTTAACTTCTTTTGGTTTATTTAGTTGAGAATTAATAAATAAATCCTTATCTTCTCTACTTATTTTTATTTCCTTTATACTTTCAAAATTACATAAAGGACAAAAGTAAGTATATGTTTTAGTTACCCTCCTAAATATCTTTTCCTTTATAGAAATATCTTCTATTAATTCTCCCCTTTCACATTTTGGGCATATCATGATGCTTCTCCTTGAGGGGGTTCATTACTTTTCTTTTTAAACCAACTCTTATTTTCCTTTCTTGGTTTAGTTACATCAGCAACTTCTCTTCTGGTTATAACTGCAAGTTCTAATAACTTTGCCTCTCTTGATAGAGATGTGCTTGTCATTATTTCGCTTTGCTCTAAGAAATAATCCATAAAATAAGGATTTAACATTATCTTTTTTGATATAAGCCCTAACTCCTTACACCCCCTAACAGTCAAACTAAGTTGCCCAAGTTCTTCCTTAGTTAAGAATCCTAATTTAGTTGTATCCTCTGCAAGTGCTACACTATGCAAAAAAGTATGAACATTGTGCTTCTCTTGACCAGCAGGAGTCAATCCAGTCATTTGCTCTGCTATCTGCTCCGCTAGTTTCTCTTCTTCAGGAGTCAATGTTGTTTTTTGTTCTTCTAATCCATCCATTTTATCTTATATACCCTTGAGGTGCAACTGGTATCTCACTCCCTCCTTTAATAAAATCCCTTAAATCTATAAGCAAGTCTTTTAGTTTCTGTTTAGTTATTGCACAATACCCTAACACGAATATTCCAAGCAATACTGCAAATGTAATAATAATATCAAATGCACTCATATTATTTTCTGTGGTCTAAACCCAGCCCTCTGTTTATATTTAAATATGTATCCATACCTCTGCAAATCTTCAACAATATACTTTGCCTTTTCATCTTCTGTTTTAAGTAATTTAATATGTGCCTTAAATCTTTTTATGGCTTCATCTTTCCAATTAGCGTTTTCTATTAAATCTGGAAACTCTTTGCATACTCCCTTATAATCTAATCTTAATCCCTCTATAGTAGTAGTATATATTCCCTGATTTGAATTTCCAAATCGGATATCATTCCCATCTATAGATATCATTATTACATCTGTTCCAAATTCCATTATTAATACAATCATTTTAATCCTGCCCCTTCAATAGATTTCTTTCAAGCCTTCTAATTACACTAAGCATCTCTGAAAGAGATTCTTCTATTGTAACAAATTCAAATGAATCACCTGCCTCAGAAACCCCATTCCTTATTTCTTGGGTTGGCAACTGAGCTGTTACAATAACCTTCTTAGGCTTTGTGTTTGTTTTTTCTTCCATTCTACCCTCCAAAATTTAATTATTTAACCTATCCATTAAGAGCTTCGTATGCCCCTCTTATACTAAAGTATGCTGCAACGAATAAGATTATTATTGCAAACGCTTTAGTATAAATCACATCCTTCATTCCATCAATTCCAAAGAAAAGCATATATAATCCTACGAAATATAATCCAATAGACCCAAACATAATTACCCAATTATCTTCTATATAAAAACCCATTAAGATTATTCCTATTGAAAATATAAGAATGATTACATAAAATCCAAATGTTCCAGTAAACCCAGAAGGGGTTACTTCAAACCTTAAACAATTAGGGGTGTCTGTTCCATTTATATCTCCATGATGACACCATTCATAAGTCCCAAGAGTTCCAGTATCACAAAAAGAATAATTATAAGAAGTTCCATTCTTTGTCATAGGGTATTCCCCACGAATTACATAACTTTGGTTTGGGTATTTAACATAACTTAAATTTATATAAGAACAACTCGCACAAGATTGTGCAAGTTGAATACAATCTCTTTGTTTTAATAAATCATTCTCAACTTCTCCTGCCGTTGTAATTCCTAATAAGAAGATTGCAAGTAATAAAAATATAAATTGTTTGTTCATTCTATACATCCTGCTGGTTCTCTAAAGAAAGACAATATTTTTGAATTGAATCTTCCATAATATTTATATCTGCATAATTCCAAATTACTTATCCCTCCGCTTCCACCAACATAAAATCTTACATAAACCATATCAATATTCCCTTCTGTATCATTTGCATAAACATTAAGATTGTGATAAACATTAAAGCCTGTTGTTGAAAGAGTTATGTTTGGAGTAAAAGTTATGTTTGCCCCACTATCTAAACTATACCAATACTCCTCTATCCCTCCATCCCCAGTAGCACTCGCCTTCAAACTAATATCTGTAATTGAATATGTTGAATTAGTCGGAGAGTAAACTGTTAAATCTACTCCCTTTACAACCCATTTAATTGTAAAGGAATCATATCCTTCTGCACTTGCTAGTCCCAATAGTCCAAAAAGCATAATAGTTGCTACTATGCTTAACGCTAAGGGTTTATTCTTGCTTATCATTTTACCTTAATTTCTAAGCACTTGCTACTCCATTAATTTGTAATGTTCTTTGAGTAGTTCCAGTATCTGCACTTGAAACATTTGTGCAATAGTAAACATTTACTTCTCCTGCTGGAATTACATCCTCATCAATTACAACTGCTGTTGTATCAAAGGCATCTCCATAACAGGTTGCTGTAGATGCTACAGACAATACTGCCCAAGCTGGTTTAGATGCTGTTAGGTTGTTGCTGAAATCCATATTGACATTACCATTATTAGTGATAACTGCCATTGGAGTTGTTGTTGAGATATTTTGACAATCTGGCTCAACTAATGTTTTTGTTGTTGATGCTCCTAAATTGTCATTAAAATCAATAGTTGTTTCAGACCCACATAAATCAACTGCAAAAGTTGTATCAACAGTAACAATCCATTTCATTGTAACTGTATATGGAGTTGAAGCGTCGTATGCAGAAACCAAGTTACCACAAAGAACAACTAAACCGAATACTACAAGAACACTCATAAGTGCTTTTGTTTTATTATCCATTATGCTTTTAGACCTCCTTTTGAATTATATTGACTTTTATGTTTTTGTATATTTTTAAATATTGTTTTCATTTTATTCCTGAACTGTTGATACATTTACTTTCTTATAAATCGTTTGAGGTGTTGCGTCTGTGAAATAACTCCAAAACCAAATGCTAAATGAACTTCCACTTGTTAATCCTGTTTTAAAAATATAGGCAGTTGTATTAACTTGTTTTGCTCCAGTTGGGTTGTTGTCTGTGTCCGCTTTGAGTTCTATGGATGCTGGTAAGGATTCATTCATAACCCAAGTTAAATTAAGATTTGTATTCCCTGTGTTTGTTATATTAAAGAATGGAACGCTGTCTGTTTGGTTTGTTGGTGCAACTGCTTGTGCAGATTTAGTTGTCGCAGTATATTCTGCTTGGGTTGTTCCCAATGGAAGGGTTACTATGAAGGAGGTGTCTATTGCACTTGTAGTTGTATAAGTAAATGGAGAAGCACAAGAACTACTATTCATATTATCTGATGTATCATTAGCATAAACACACCATCTTATTGTTGAACCAACAGTTGAATTAACAACTTTCGTAACATTACTCCAATTTGATGTTCCAGTAAATGTTACAACACTATCATTAACAAAAGTTCCTGTTCCATTATCAAAACTAAATATATAATTCTTTAATCCAATACTATCATTCCAATATAATCTATGAGAAACTGCTTGTTGTGCTAATGTTGAGTTTGTTGAATTTGAAGACCAGTTTGGTGCAGTTAAATCTGGGACAGCTCCTTGAATTATTGTTGTATTAACAGAACTTAATACTGTTGAATTATAAGTTAAATCATTAGCAATGCAACTCAATGACCAGTTTTGACCAACTGAAAGATTTCCTGAACTCAAATTTGCAATATTTATTTCTTGACTCTGTGTATAATTTTGTGATGTAACTCCGCTTGTATTCAACCCACCATTCTTATACCAATTATAATAATAAGATACATTATGTTCCGCAATATCTGTTGCATTACAATATCCAGTTAAATTATCTGCTGTTGTATTTGTTACAGAAGAGATTCTTGAACTAACCATAACTGGGGCATGATTTTCTTCGGAACTAAGTGTACCAAATCCTAAAGTTCCCATTGCATTTTGGTATGTTTGGTTTATGTATGTAGCTGAACGAGGTGTGTTTGAAATTCTGATTTCATCTAATGAACCATTCCAGTAAGATAAAGAATTTACATATCTTGCGTTAAGATAATCTGTTCTTCCTTCACTAAAATAAGTAGTAGGAGCATAGCTTGAAACTGCCTGAGTAATTGAGGTTGTTTTTGCGACTCCATCAACATACATCGCATAAGAGCCAGTAGCATAATTCATTGTAAAGACAAAGTGGTGCCACGAACTTCCCCACGAACCACTTGAATTGAGGGCAGTATCTGAAGCAGGAGTTGTTGGGGTCCAATGATAGTAAAATGTTGTTGGATAAACTAAAACTCCTCCATAACCCTGGCCACCTTGACCTCCAACTCCCATAGGAGAATTACCACCTACTCCGTTATAATATGCCCAAAAATCATAGGTTATTGCTGACGACTGCCTCATTGCAGATGCTGTTCCTAAAGAGATATAATCATTTGACCCATCACCTGATTGTGCTTTTCCAATTTTACCATTTACTTCAGCAGGCTCTCCACTTGCCAATTTTGTCCCGTTTTTCCCATTAGATGTTGAATCATTAATAGTTGTGCTTGTTCCATTCATATGATATACCGCCTTGTAATTACTATCCCAAACACTTGTTGGGGTATATGAAGTCATATTTCCAAACTCAATTTCCATAGGAAGTTGTGTTGTCTCATTTGCAACTACATAGTTTGAATAATTATTGTAATACAAGTAAGTATTATTTCCTCTGCAATATGTCCAGACAATTTGGTTATATCCTCCGAGTGTGAATCCAGATGAGCCATTAATAACCAAAGGAACATTGTCTGCCATCAAAGTGCAGTTGATTTGATTTCTATAAGCATACGAAGCATTCCACCAAGCCCAATCTACCTTTTCATAAGAAACCCCATCAGAAACTAACTTAGGTATCCAATCTATTTGATAACCATAAATTGTTTTACCTTCTTTATCAATCCAAGAAGCCCATTCAATATCTGCAACTATTTTATAATCATTTACTCCTATTGGAATTGATTTTACTTCATTAAAACAATCATATTTCTCTTGGTATGTTTCATAAACTGGTTGCTCAACATCTTTGCAAACTTCTTTTCCTTCAAATTCTTTTGGCACTTCTTCTTTGGTTTGAACTATAATTTCTTTCCCGTCTTTGTCTATATATGTCCAATAACATTTTCTAACAATCTCTGTGCCACTTATTCTCGTTGCATCTCTTGTGCAAGTTTCATTAGCATAAATCTTATAACTCTTAACCTTTCCATGAACTTCATTAAAAGAAATAGTCATTGCTTCTTTTGATAATGCTTCTTTTTCTACAGAAGTATCTAAAGTAAAAACCGCTACTCCTTCATTGTTTTCTTTTAAAGAAGTAAATTTTTCAGAAGCATCTCCAGTTATTGTTCCAGCCCCAAGAATCTTTGGTTGTAAGAAGGTTGGGAGAACAGATTGAATATTAAAAGAATTAGATTTAACAATAAAAAAGCCAAAAATTAGAAAAACAAACAAGGAGAGAATTATAATGAATATAACTTTCTGCCTTGTCGTTTCTAAATTAAACATTACTTACCTCGTTTTGTTTGGATTATTTAAACTAGACCACTAGCTCTCAATCCTTGAGCTGCAATTCCAATAGCTGATGTAGCGATTGCAAGTGCATAGAAGAGAGTTGTTAATCCTACCAAAGTATCAGCAGCTCCTGTAACATTACCATCAGCTTGTGCAAGACCTACTTGCTGAGCGACTGTTGGCAATAAAGCTGTTCCTACTAAGATAACAATGAATCCACCAATTATGCTTCCTAACATTTTTTTACTCCCCTCCTGAAATTGAAATAAATTTTTTATCTATGAAAGATTGTGTTGTTGGTTTTTTATAAATATTGTTTTTTTTTCAGGATATATTTTTAATAACAATATTTATAAAAAAAGAAGTAATCTTTTTGATATATTTCATTCTAAAGAAGATGGCATATAATCAATTCGAATATACTGACCCAGAAGATGAGGCGACAAAAATTTCTAAGATTAATTCAGCAGGATTAATAAATCAACGAATGCACAATCTTTGGAATGATTCTAATAATCATAAAAGAAAGGGTGCTTTCTCTCTATGGAATGGAGACCTCGACGCAATCTGGTGCGAATTAGGCGGTGATGTTAAGGAAGGTGAGGATGAAGATAAAAAGTTTAATGAATTAAATGAATCTATATCAAAAGTTTCTCCATTAGTAAATTGGGAAGGACATTTTGGATTTAATTTACCATCAAAAGACCAAATGCTAACAAAAGCTAAACAATATCAACTTCTTATGAAGAAAGAGTTGTTTTTAAGACGACTTCAAAACAAACAAGGTAAGGGAACTGCCTATGTTCAAGAAGAAGATGATTGGGATTAATAATGGTTACCTTTATAGACCCATTAACAGGAAAAGAAATTTCTTATTATATCGACGAGAGATTAAAAAGGAAGTGGGATAGGCTTCGTGATGGTAAATTAAAGAAAAAAGACGAAGATAGGGTTTACCTCATTGATGGAATGGAAAGATTAGGTAAAAGTGTATTCGGATTTCAACAAGCAAAATATCTTGACCCTACTTTTAATATTGATAGAATTTGTTTTACCCCAGATGAGTTCTTAAATCAAATTAAAACCGCACCAGATGGTTCTGTTGTTTTTTTTGATGAAGCCTTTCGTGGATTTAGTAGCAAGTCTGCTCTCTCTAGGATAAATAAAAGTTTGGTTCAAGCAATGATGGAAATTGGGCAAAGAAATTTAATAATTTTTATTGTGCTTCCTACATTTTTTCTATTAGAAATGTATATGGCTACAATAAGAAGCCATGTATTATTTCATATTTATAAAACAAAAAGAGGTAAAAGGGCTTGGAGATTGTATACTAAAAGGGAAAAGGCATTGCTTTATCAAGTTGGAAGGAAAAAGGGGTTTAGTTATTCTATACCAAGAGTTAGAGTGTGGGGGGATTTCTTTAATATCTATGCTATCGACGAAAAAAAATATAGAAAAAAGAAATTAGAAAGCCTTACTGGTTCAACAGAAGAAGAAGTTGATATAATGGACTCAAGATTCCAAGATAAATATTACAAATTAGTAAGTATCTTCTTAAAATATAATAAACTATCACTAAGACAAGCAGAAAAGATATTAAGATTATATGGTTTTGAGGTAACATCACAAACTTTAGGGCTAATTAATAGAACAGTGGAGAAAAATTCAAAAGAACTCTCTGAAAAAGCGGAAAAGATAGAAGAAGCTTTGGAAGATAATGGAATGGGGGAGTAATCTTACGGAAAAACCACGAAAAACAAGGGAAAAGTGTGTAAAACAAGTCCGCAAGACGAGTATAAATAGTTATTAATATAAAGTATATAGAAAAATCATCCCAAGGAGGCAATCTTCCACACAAAATAGGCATCAATCTTGGTTTAGAAGGCATCTGGATGGCTCTGGGCTATTATAATAGGCATGCAAGTGTGCTACAAGCATGCACAAGGCATTGGATAGTGGCTCTAGGCATTGGTTTAGATTTTTACTACTAAGAATGTGTGACAAAGGTGTGATGGGGTGTGATAAATGGGCGTTTTTTTACTCCTCTTTTTTAGTGAAAAAATTGGTTTTTTGAAAAATATTTTTGAAATTATTTTTATATTTGTTTAATGAAAATCCATTATAAGAATATCCTTTTGGATTTCTTGGTATTGATAAAATATCCCTTTTTAAAATTATATTATTTGGAACAACATATAGATTTTCAACTTCTAAATTTTTATCTAAACAAACCAAAATAAAATAATCTAAAATATTTCTTACTTGACTATTTTGTAATTTAAAAGACCAGTATTCCCTTTCTCCTTCTTTTCTTAAAGTAGAGGTTTTAACTTCAATTCTTAACCCATTAGAACAAAAAATATCACAAGGAAAGGTAGATGGAAGTTTTATTGAATCTATTCCAATCTTTGATAGTGATAACATCACTTGTTTTTCTCCAAGCGAACCAATCTCCACTTTATTTAACTCTTTCATTTGAATAGTCTAAAAAGGGACATCTTTATCTTACACCAAACCCCCTTTATAAAAGTGCCTTTTTTAGACCCCCCCTTCTTTTTCTTGGATTTTTATCCTTTCCCCTCTTACCAACACCTATTGCCCGTTTTAATCCCTCTTTAGTTCTTTCACTAATCATATTCCTTTCAAACTCTGCAAAAGCACCAAGTATTTGTAATTGTAAATTACCAGAAGCAGAGGTAGTATCAATATTTTGTGTAATTGCAATAAAATGTATTCCTTTGGATTTAAACTCATCAATTAATGAAAGTAGGTGTTTTAAACTTCTACTCAATCTATCAAGTTTTGTAACCATTATTGCATCAAACTTATAATGTCTCATATCTTCTAACATTTGATTAAATTGTGGTCTTGAACTTGATGTTCCAGAAATAACATCTTTATACACCTTATAAACTATAAAATTATTGACTTCACAATACTTTTGACAAAAATCTTCTTGTTTATCTGCATCTTGTTCCTCTGTGCTTACCCTACAATAAATTGCTACTCTCATCTTAAATGTTATTTAATAACCTATCACTCCTATTCCTTCTATTCTCCCAATAAATGTGTCCTGTCTTTGAAATTCTTTTTCCTGCTGGTTTAGCAAGTCTCGCAGCATCTCTTCTTCTTTCGTCCTCATGAAAACATTCTGGACACAAATCTCTATTTGTGGCAGTATCAAATGCTCTAAGACATTTTCTACAATATTTTATGTGCATCATTTTTATTTCAACCCCTGCAAGAAAAGAGACATCTCTTTTTTTATTCTCTTTGATTTTTGTTTATAAATTAATTCATCCCAAACCTGTGAAGATAACTCTTCTTGGTCTTGAACAAACACACCATTCTTTTCCATATTGTATAAAACAAATTAAAGTTTATAAACCTTTCGTTAGTTGTGTAACTCCTAACAAGGTATTACTCATTAATGGAAAGATTTAAATAGTTTGATTTTTATAAAGAAGTATGCCAAAGATAATTATTCAAATAAAAGGATATAAATGTGAAAGATGTGAACATGAATGGATTCCTAGAAAAAATAGTAACCCAATAATTTGCCCCAAATGTAAAAGTGCATACTGGGACATTCCAAAAAAATGAAAGAACCACTACAAAAAATTAGGATAGAATGGGGGGATATTACTTTTTATAATGGTCAATATTTTGAAGAAAGTGCTAAAAATCTTAAAATTAGAAATTTTATAACTGAAGGATTCTTGATTGAAGAAGATAATGAAAAAGTAATTATAGCATTAACTATTGAAATAGATGGTGAAGAGGGAGTTATTGATGTTTATGTTTTCCCTAGAGGATGTATAAAAAAATTAAGTTATTATTAAATAATAGTTAAAAAAGTTTAATAACTTTAAGAAATTGAGGTTGAATAATGGAAGAGGTAAATGTAGAGGTTGAAAAAGAAAGGTCTTTAGTTTTTCTCGAGAGGAAAATTGTTGTTCATATTTCTAAATCAAGTGGATACTGGGTTAATGGAATAATTCTAGAGGTTGGGAGAGATTTCTTTTTTATTAAAGATAGGTTGAATGGAAAAGAAGAAATGGTTTTCTTCCACGAACTAAAATATCCTATTTCTATTTATAACGAGAAGGAGGAGGGGGAATAAAAATGGCTGAAGATTTTTTTATGAAATGTTATTTTTGTAAGGAATTATTTAATGAAAAATTATTAAGAGAACACCATATCCATCCAAGATTTATGGATAATCAAAAAGGAGATGGATTAAAAATATATATTTGTGATAAGTGCCATAACATTTTACACTTAACTATTCCTAAACTAATTTGGAATAAATTAGATGAGGCACAAAGAAAAGAGTGTATCCAAGAAGTAATTAAATTTACAAAAGATAAAATAAAATGATACCTAAACAACTCCAACAAGAAGGAATTAATTTTGTGTTATTAGAGAGGTCTGGGAAAAAACCATTTCAAAAAGAATGGCAAAATCTAAAAATTGAATTTAATTCTCCAGAATTAATTGAACATATTAATAATAGAGGAAATTATGGAGTAATGGGGGGTGGTCTTAAACAATTAGTTATTATTGATTTTGATAGTTTAAAATTACAAGAAGAAATTATTCCCAAATTAAAACCAACACTAACAATTAAAACTGGAACTGGAAAGTTACATAAATATTTCTTTTCAGATAAATGTGATAGTTTTAAAATATTTGATGAAGAAATGAATACCCTCGCAGATGTTCAGGGGGAAGGAAAACAAGTTGTTGGAGCTGGTTCAATTCATCCTAATGGAAATAAATATGAAGTTATTGATAATTCTAAAATCTCTTTTATTCCTTATGCCGAATTAAGAGCATTACTTGAACCATACAACAAAAAACCAAAAAAAGAAATAAAAATTCCAGAGAAACAAAATATAGATGTTCAAGATGATTTTATTGGTAAAATAAAATCTTATATTTCTATGCAGGAAGTTCTTTCTTCTTTTGGGGTAAATACTTCAAAAAATCCAACAGAGTGTTTATTTCATAGTTCTACTGGAGGGAAGTGTTTAGGATTTAATTATGAAACTGCACACTGCTTTCATTGTGATGGTTCTTGGAATATATTTAGTTTTGTTAAGGAAGTAAGAAAATGTGATTTTAAAGAAGCATTAGAATATTTAGCAAATCTTTCTGGGTTACAAGATGATTTAGAAATAAGCAGAAAAAAATATAAAGATAATTTAATAGATAAAGAAAGAGAAGAAATATGGAAAGTAAAGGAAGAATTTTTATCTTATATTAAGGATAAAAATTGGGGTAGTGCCACAGAAACTATTGTTGAATGGATTTTAAAAAATAATTATATTTATACAACTAAAGATGACCAAAAAACAGAAATGTGGATTTATAAAGAAGGAATTTATGTCCCACAAGGAAAAAGTGAAGTAAAAGAATTAATGAGAAATTTACTCGGAAAGTGGTTTAATGCTTTTTATTATAATCAAGTAATAAATAAATTAGAACCAGACACATTTATAGAAAGTGATGAATTTTTTGGACAAAAATATATTGATGAAATACCTGTTCAAAATGGAATATTAAATTTAAAAACAAGAGAATTAAAACAATTTACTCCAGAAAAGATATTTTTTAGTAAATTAAAAGCAGAATATAATTCATTAGCTTCTTGCCAAAATATAGATAAATTCCTTTCAGAAATTTTATCAAATGAAGATGATATTAATGTTTTTTATGAAATGGGTGGTTTTTGTTTATGGAAAGAATATCTCTTTGAAAAGGCATTTATCCTTGTTGGTGATGGTCGTAATGGGAAAGATAAATCATTAGAATTAATAAAAAGATTAGTTGGTTTAGAAAATTGTTGTTCTGTTCCATTAGTTTCTTTAGTTCCAGATAGTTTTATAATGTCTGAATTTTTTGGGAAGATAGTTAATATTGCTGGAGAAATAAGTAATCAAGACCTTAAAGATACTTCTTCTTTTAAAGCATTAACTGGTAGGAGTTTAGTCTCTGCTCCAAGAAAGTTCTTAAATCCAATAACTTTTCAAAATTATGCAAAATTTATATTTGCTTGTAATGAATTACCTATGGTTTATGATACCTCTAAAGCATTTTGGGATAGGTGGATTTTATTATTATATCCTTATACTTTTGTTACTAAGGAAGAATTAATTAAAAATAAAGAAAATAAATTATTAAAATTAAGAGAGGAAGGAATTATTGAAAGAATTGCAACCCCTGAAGAAATGTCTGGTTTATTAAATAGATTTTTAGAAGGATTAGATAGAATAATGCAATTTAAAACATTTAGTTCAACAAAAGGTTCAGAAGAAATAAAGGAATTATGGATTAGAAAATCTAACTCCTTCATGGCTTTTTGTTTAGATTGTATTGAAGAAGATTATGATAATTACATCTCAAAAAAGGAATTAAGAAAGAAATATATAATTTATTGTAAAAAACACAAAATAAATCCAAAATCAGATTTTGTTATAAAAAAGACTATACAAGAAATGTTTGGGGCTTCAGAAGATAGAAAATATTTAGGTGGGGATTCAACACTTCATGTTTGGGAAGGTATAAAATGGAAGTTTGGGAAGGGGGGAAAGGGAGAAAATATATAAAAATACCTTCATTTCGTGTCCAGATACTTAAAAATGATATTATTAAAGGATATAAACACTAAAAATAAAATGTCAAGACTTTGCCTATTTTAGATTACGAGCTTGAGGTCGTTAGTAGTCTATAGGGTGTAAAAACCTTGGCAACCCTGACATTTTTTTAATAATAAATATTTAATTAAAAACAACAAAAAATGGCAACAAGTTTAATGTCAAGGCATGAAAGTCAAAAAAGAAAGTGGTTAAAAATTAAAAATAACCCAGAACTTTATAAAAAATTAAGAGAATCACAAAGAAGATATAATAAAAAATATAAAATATTAATTAATATTCGCCAAAACAAATATAAAAAAGAAATGGTTGAAACTGCAAGAGAGATAGGCACATGCACAAAGTGTTTCAAAGAAAGAGATAACCCTAAATGGAACACTTGCTCAAGATGTAGAATGTATTACAGAGAATATTCCCACAGGAAAGAAAAAGTCAATAAAGATGTAAGGAGGTATCAGGCAAGATGGCAAAAATTGAAAAAACAAATCAGACAATAGTTCAACTTCAAGAATTAAAAAAAGAAAAGATAGTTGTTGAAATAATTGGTCTCACACCATTAATGATGGAAAAAATGGATATGGATGTTGTTGAAAGATACAATTTAAAGAAAGGAAAAAAACTATCGGAAAAGGATGATAAGTTAGAAGAGGAAAAATATGAAACTAAAAAACATTTTACTGATGATGGTAAAATAGGATTTCCTTCAACTGGATTCCTTAAAGGAATGGTAGAAGTTGCACCTTATATAGATGGTTTGGATAAAAAAAGGGTTCGTGGTTCTATTAGGATTATGAATGATATTATCCCTATAAAATATAAATCTGAAATAAAAGATATAAAGTGGGGGAAAACATCAGGAATTACTAAATCACCAAGAAAAATTATAAGACCCAAGTATACAGATTGGAGTTGTAAATTAGAAATAGTTTATAACTCAACAAATATATCTGTAGAGCAGGTTATAAATCTTTTAAATTGGGCTGGATTTCAAATGGGAATTGGTGGTTTTAGACCAGAACATTCTGGAACCTATGGTCAATACGAAGTTAAAAGATAAGTTATTATTTTTGGGAGGGTTTTTCTCTCCCATTTTTATATTCATTTGGCAAGGCTAGGCAAGGCTTGGCTGGGCAAGGCAAGGCAAGGCGTGGTAGTTACTCTTTAATCTTTAAAAGAGAATTAAATCAGGGAGGTAAAATAAATGAAACAAAAAATCTTAAAAAAACAAGAAGAAGAAAGGAAAGTTTATAAAGCAAGAGTTGGAGCTCCTTTTAAACAAGAAGATGCACAACAAATAGGGGAGTTTATTGAAAATTGTAAGGATAAAACAACCAGAGGAATACTTGTTGAAATAAAGAAAAATCCAAAACATAAAATTTATTCTTTATTTGAGTGGAATAAAACAAAAGCAGTAGAATTATACCTATTACAAAGAGTAAGGGAAATAATTTCACATATAGAAGTAGAGGTTGTTAGAATTGGGGAGCAAGAACCAATGGTTTTAAGTGTATCTGTTAGTGCTTTTAAATCAGTTCTTCCAGTTAATTCAGAAGAAAGAGTTTATGCTTCTTTTGATGAGGGGATGAATAATGAATTATATAGAAAACAAATAATTGAAAGAGCAAAAACAGAATTAAGAAATTGGATGGATAGATACAACCAATATAAAGAACTTGAAGTAATTATAAAAACCTTGCGTGGATTATTATAGTCATCTTGTCTGATGATAACTTGGCATGGCTCGGCACGGCAAGGCTTGGCATGGCTCGGCACGGCAGGGCAAGGCATGGCGAGGCGGGGCGAGGCTTGGCCTGGCAAGGCAAGGCAAGGTGTGGGAGTTTTCCTGTTCTCTAAAAACAGGATTTATTATTATTAGGTAACAACACCCAAAACAACAAAAACCATAAAAAACACAAAGATTTATAAAGATTAAAAATAATTACTAGATATGACAGACCAACACATTGTTATTCACGACGAGGAATTAAAAGTTGAGTTGGCAATACTCAGAGCAAAATTAACTGGGAAGAAAACATTCGAGGAAGTTATAAGGCAGCTTCTTCAACGAAAGCAAAATATTTAAACTCAAAGCATTTTGTATTTGAATGAAAAGGATGGTGAGTTAATTTGGAAGGAATGGAAAAATTAAAATCAAGATATAAAGGATTGATTGGAAAAGAGGTTGAAGTAATCTTTCAGGATTCAGAAAAAACTACTTCTAAAAGAAATGGGGATTTAGTTCAATCAGATAATCAGTTCGTTCATTTAAGATATTCTACTGGCACAGTTGAGATTCTTCCTATACACCGAATAATTAGAATTAAAGAAATTGTGAGGAGAAATGGAAAATAAAGATTTTATAGTTATCGAGCAATTCCAGCACGAGTATTTAATTTATTCATTCGTGTTCTTTATTGCTTGTGGAGTAATGGCAAACTTAGAAGCTGGGTTTAGATATGTTAATGTTGGGATAAGTTCTATCTTTGCCTTGATTGGAATATATTTATTATATCTTTTCTTAAAAGATAAAGAGCAAATTAAATATTTCACTAATGGGAACTAAAATGACCTCAAATAATCTCCAAACCAACTTTTTCAAGAATCCCTATGGTGGAGAAGCCAAGCACAGGAAATCTCATTTTAGGGCGTGGAGTGGAGACTCAAATATTTTTAATCCTGTGCTTGGTCTGGGATTATCACTACAAAGGCAGGAAAAGTCGTGCCTTGAGCCTATAATCACCAAAAATAGGCACTTTGGAGGGAGTCTGGGAGTCTAAAATGGCAAATGATAGGATTGAGTGGATTGAAAGGAATTATAAATTCTGCCCAGAGTGTGGGGCAGAAGGCACAATGGATAGGTTTTTGTTTGGGAGTAAGATACTATTTCGGTGTAGTAAATGTGGGAAAGAAGTGAAGGAGTATGTGAGATGATGGTCATACAACTCAAAAAGGAGGTAAAGACAAAACAATGGTAAACTATAATGAAGAAGTTAAAAGACTTGATGCCTTTGTTCCTGGAGAACAATCACAGTATTGGAAACCAAAGCCAGGACAATACAGAGTTAGAGCATTGACAGAACTTGATGATGCAAGACCTTTTAAAGATGACCCCAAACAACCACAAGTAAAAATAGACTTATTGGTTGGGGAAGAGAAATTTACTTGGACAATAGGGAAGGGGGTAAGCCCAGCCGGTGCTTATGGGCAACTTTGTGCTTTAGGTTCAAAGAAAGGAAAGTTGAAGGATGTTGATTTTATGATTGTTGTTACAAACGACAAGAAAAAGAATACATACACAATCGTAGAACTTTAAATTTATTCACAACTCCCTTTATTTTTTCAGGGAGTTTTCATAATCACAAAATAAAATGAAAAACAAAAAAGAAGAAACAAAGAAAATAAGTAAAAGAATGAGAATGATTGGGTTAGGATTAATTATAATTGGACTTGCCGTGCTTGGATTACTTGCTTATTTAAATAATCAACAACCATCTCTCACTCAAAACCTCCCAGCAAAGCCATCAGACTTTGTGAATATGAAACATAGATTAGAGGTAGGGCAACTTAATGATGTTTGTATTTTTACAGATAATTATTTTTTACAACCAGACTTTTATCCAACTTGGGATGATACTTACAATTTATTCTATGAGCATCACGATTATTCTCGTTGGGGTGTTCATGGTTATGGGGTTTATCCAGCATTGCAAGGAATAACATTAAGTAACTTTAAGCAAGGAGAATCATTCCCTATTTGTGCTTTCTTAAAGACAGCAGGAGGAGTAGAAACATGGCAGGGAGTTAAATTAGTTCCAATAGAGAATGAATATTTTAAAATAGAAATATTAAATCAAGATTATGAAAATTATCCAAATCACTTTTTATTAGAACCAACATTCCCAGAGTTTAGCAAGAACTGGGCAAAGAAGTTAGAAATAAAAGTAACTGCAAAACAGAATGTTCCAGCAGGGAAATATATAATAGGTTTTAATATTGTTAGACCAGACGACAGATTTAACAAAGAGAAATATAATGAGATTATGGGAATAACAGACGAGTATGATAAATCTTATTATGAAAGTTGCATAAAGAGTTTAAGTGAGAAAGATATTTATGCAGATGTTAGTGAAGTATGCAATAGATATTTCCAAGAACGCCAGAGACTTTATGTTGCTGGAGGAACTTGGCAAATCGGTCAGCAGTTTTTTACATTGGAGGTTCAGGTTACAGAATAATGAATAACAAATTAGACCTAATCCCATCCATCGAAAACGAATTTGGTTTATCAGAACGAACTCAATTAGAATTATTATTAAGATTGCGACAATGGGAGGCAGAACATAAAAATGAAGATTAATCTTTGGTATTTGTTTATTTCTATACTTTGTGTAATAGGGATGGTATATACTATTTCAATACAAATAAGAAGTGGGAGTCTATGGAATATGTTTATTTTTTATGTGTTTAGTTTTATTTATATATATATTTTATACTATGGATTAATTAATTTTAATCCTTCAAAGATTAAAATAAAATGACAACTAAAGAAGAAATCTACAATAGTGAGTTTGGTTTATCAGAACGAACTCAATTAGAGTTATTATTAAGATTAAGAAAATGGGAGGCAGAACATGATATTTAGAAATAATTATGAGTTTTTGTTTTTTTGTGTAGGTATGTCCATAATTATTATTATTTTTTTATTTATATTATTTGTTTTATTAGATATTAGGACTGGGATAGATTCTTGTAAAAATGCAGGGTATGATGGTATTAAGTTTGTTAGTAAATATAGTTTTGAATGGGTGTGTGCTTGAAATGACAACCAAAGAAGAAATATACAAAATAGAAGAAATGCTTGAAGAACTAAAACTGCGAGTAATTGAAAGGTCAGTTTTGGAACTTTATTTAGATAGTTTGTATGAGATGGAGTTTGAAAGGAGGGTAGAATGAAAATAATATTTGATTTGAATACATACCTTTTATGTATTATAATTGGAATGTTAATTGGACTTGCGTGTTTAATAGTATCATAATCATAAGTAACCTATCAGCGTGTCCTCGTGTAACAGCGAGGGCATTCCATTCAGATAATAAAATGAAAAGATATAAATTAACATTAGATATAGAAAGTGAAGAACTAGATATTAAAAGTTGGACAGTTGGAGATTTGTTAGATTTTTTATATGAATCTCCTTCAACTATACAAGACATTAAACTAAAGGTAATAAAATGAAATTAAAAGTTCCAGAAGAAAGAGAAAATATTGTTAGAATTGGAAATATAACTTATACCGAAGAAGATTTACCCGCTTTGGAAATGGTATAAAGAACTTGAAGTAATTATAAAAACCTTGCGTGGATTATTATACACTGAAACAGGGCAAATAGAACATAATACTATTGTTGCTTTAATAGATGAATTAAATTGGTTAAAACAAAAATTAAAAGAATTAGAGGAACAAAAATGAACCCCCCACAAGATAAAAATCAAAGTCCGCAGAAACAATCAGACGATTCGAGTTCGTCCTTAGCACAGGCTCATAGTAGAGTGGGTTTTAATTCTGCGGACACCGAAGATAATTTGAAAAAAGAGATTGAAGATACTATTGAATTATATAAACAGGATAATTGTCAATGTGGTCTTATAAATTAAAAGCGTGGATTGGATACGGTATTTTGAAATTACATAAAAGGAGGTTTAAATGATGTGTGTAAATGATTATGAGATTTTGTTTGGGGTAGTTGGTGTATTAGTTATAGGAATTGTAATTGGAATAGGAGGACTATTCTTATTTATGTGGTTAAGAGATGAAAACAAATACTAAACTTAATTTGGGATGTGGACAGGATTATCTTGAGGATTATATTAATTGTGATTCTTCAAAATACATAAAAACAGATATGGTTTTTGATTTAGAAGATGAATTGGGATTACCTTTTAGAGATAATTATGCAGAAGAAATATTAATTTATCATACATTAGAACACATAAGAAGATTTATTCCCTTAATGAAGGAATTAAATAGGATTTGTAAAAAAGGAGCAATAATAAAGATAAAGACTCCTTTTTATTCTGCTTGGGGGCAATACAATGACCCAACTCATGTAAGGTTTTTTACACCATTTACCTTTGATTATTTTAAGAAGGGAACTTACTCTCATGAAGTTGGATGTAATAAAGATATGTTTAAGAAAAAGAAGGTTAGGATAGTATTTGCAGTAGGCAATTTGAGATTTATGAATATGTTTTTCAATCCATTATTAAATATAAGCCATAGGTTTTATTGTAGGTTTTTTGCGTGGATATTACCAGCATCTGAAATTTATTATGAGTTGGAGGTTTTGAAGTAAAATGAATATTGTTTTTAGGTTTGTTATATTCACTTGTTTTGTATTAGCAGTGTTTTGTTTAGGTTGTTTATTTGTGAGTAAGGGATATAATATGTATTTTTATGATGTAGCGGTTGATAAAATAATGGTAGAGAATGTAAATATAACAAACTATACAATGTGTGAGAATAAGAGCATAGATGAAACTGCTTTTTGTTTATGGTTATTTGTTAAACCATATTATAATTATACAATCCGTTCAGATGAAGATAGGAATTGGGAGGATATAAAGATTAATGGAGGAGATTGCTATGATTATGCAAGATTTTATGAAAGAATGGGAAAAGAGCTTGGGTTTTATACACAAGGAGTATCAATAAAAAGTGATGGCTTTAATCATAGAATAACTGTTATTTCAGATGGGGAAGGATATTGTTTTATGAATTTAAATGTAGTTCCATATTGCCTTGAATATGAATTAAACAAAAACAACACAAGTATGGAGATAAATTTAAAATGACAGAGTTTAAAGAACCACAAATGGAACGAACTTGTTTAAATAGGTTTTTGGGAAATTGTCCAGATTGCAAAACAAACTATGACCTAGACAATAGACCTAATAATTTGGATTGTAAAAGGTATGTGGAATGTCATATAAGAACCTTTGTGGTTGAAGAATCGAAGGATAAAATAGGAAATGAACCAGACATCTTTAAGGGAGGGAATTATCCAATATGGTGAATTTACAATCAATACTAAATGCAATTTCATTAGATATATGGAGTTTTTCAATGGGTGCAGGGATAACTCTTTTAATAGTGTTGGGGACAATGATTTATAAACGAAGGAAGTTTATTAAAGAACATCCAAACATTTCAAAATTGGTGTATGATGCGGATGCAAAGATGAGGGAAGCACATAAAGATATGGATACTATTTATAGATTACTTATGGAGGCTGCGAGAGGGAAATGGGTATAAAAGAAATTTATATGTTTGATGTTGAAATTAATTTTAAAGTTAGGAAGGGAAGTTATGGAGCAACATCTATAAAAGAACTTCAAGAAACAATAAAGAAAGGACTTTGTTGTAATGATATGGAGTGTGTGGAGGCAGAAGATATTTCTGTAATAATAAAATGAAAAAGAAACAAGAGAATTATTTTAATGTATTTATGAAATATATGGGGGTAATTATTGTTATTCTTTCTTATTTTCTAGGAAGAAAAATTGGATTGGTTACAGAAAATTATACAGTTACATTAGCACTATTTGGTATTGTTAGTGGGGCTTTATTAATTAGTATATATATTAAAAAATGACAATAAAAATTTGGAAAGATAAGGAAGGAAATTGGATTACTGCAAGTGAATTTGTAAAAAGGTTTAGGGAAGGTATCCAAAAGATAACTCCATTGCAACAAGTTCAATCAGAGATTCTTGGAATGGAGATAATGATACTTGGATGTTTTTGTGGTCTTATTATAAGTATGGTTCAGTTTGTTACATTATGGTGGCTTTCTATAATTATGTTTGGAGCTTTATTTGTGCAAGTAACTCAATTCTTTGGATTGAGACAAAAGAAAAAGTTATATGAAATGATGGAGGAAAACATGAAAGGAGGAGAAGATGTGGTTGAAGAACAAAAAAGCACAGATAGTTGAGAATTGGAACTCATTTATTATCCTAACGGCAGTAGGATTAGCATTATATTTTTTTATGCTTACTGTTTGGAAGAAGATGGACTTTTATATAAACCCAATAACAAAATTGTTAATTGGTGCTGGTATAATCTTGGTAGTATTTATTTGGAATAGAGTAATGTTTGAATAGGTAAAATGAAAGGGGAAATAGAGGAAATAATTGTAAAAGGAGAAACAATTTACTTAAAGAAAGATTTTTTAGGATGGGGAATTGTTTATCCAGTAAGAAATAAAGATAATTCTATTAATTGGAAACATCTACTTATTGGGGGCAGTTGGGTTAACTTCTTTTTGATGGCAATTATTATCTTAATTTTTATGATTTTCTTCTATGAAGCAATTCATAATTTGCAAATACTATTAGATTGTTTTGATAATCCAGTTAATCTTAACACTTGCATAAAATCATTTGGAGGGGAGAACATGACTGGATATTCCCCAACAATTTTAATGAATAATGGATAATCATAAAATAAAGTTTGAGAAGGGAATAATCTACCTTTGTATTCATAAAAAACTTAATGAGTGTGTTGGAGCAGATAGGGTTATGGAGAAGAGGATATTTTTTACATTGCTTGGTAGGCAATATCATCTTCCTAAAAGTGTTCATGCAATGATATTAAAAGAGATGGAACAACTTAATATGATTGAGGACTTGGGGACAACAAAGAATTATAATATAAAAATATTGCCTTTATTGACAGACCCAGAAGAGAATATAAATAAATTTTATAAACAATTAGGTTTTTTTTAATAATGAAACTACCAAGAAGGATTAAAGAAACATTGGAGAATTTAATTGAAGAGGGTTACTTTAAAAATAAAGATGAAATAATTAGTATTGCTTTGTTTGAGTATTTTGTAAAGAATGGTTTCTTTGATTTGATAAGCGAAGAAGATGTCAAGATTAAAGGAAAATAAATATTAATTATCTTAAAGAGATGGGTAGCCTGTAGCCCAAGCTACCCTATTAAAAATTATCTCTTTTTCTTTTTATGTTTCTTTTTTGGCATTTTATATACCTCCTTGTTATATTATTAAAGTTCTCCAATTAAATCAGCGTTTGCTTTGAGTAAGGAAGTTCCAACTATATTTTTCATACCCATACCAACAAGATTCTTTTTCTTCTTCTTTAGTTCTTTCATATTCTCTCCAACTAAAGCAGCCGCTTGTATTGTTGGTATTAACTTTGCTACTTCTTTGTAAGTCATTTTACCTCCTTCCATTACTTTTTATAGCTCTCGCTATTTATTAAAAAATGAGAAAAGAATTAATTCTCATCTAAAAATTTCTGCACTCTTTAGTGTTGGGACTAATACAACAACTGCAATAGCTAACCCAGCAAAGATTATTATTAATCCTGCTAAGGCTCTTCCGCCAGAGTTACTATCGTATGTAGTTGGTTCTGCAGTTCCTGAGATGTTCCATTGATATTGATAAGCTGTTGTAGCTTTAGGTAGAACACTAACTGCCAAAGCACCATTATGAACTACATTATTTGTAACTATGTAGTTTGTTGCTGGAACAATCACCCCAGTATTGTTATAAATAACAA
>Ga0315287_10000665_pt1 | contig 30348 bp, 21 predicted proteins | sample YL17G11_0_MG_FD_205037 | JGI IMG/M metagenome (GOLD analysis project Ga0315287, IMG submission 205037) | Sediment microbial communities from Yellowstone Lake, YNP, Wyoming, USA - YL17G11_0 | ecosystem: Environmental > Aquatic > Freshwater > Lake > Sediment | place: USA: Wyoming | collected...
GACCTTTGTTCGCGGTGTTTCGGGACTTCAGTCCCGAAACCGCCCCGATAACCCATCTCGAGGTGATGGCCGAGTGAACATCACAGCTGCGGCTGCAAAGCAACGCAGCCATACCGGAGAGTTTACCGAGTGAACATCGTCGTCTGCATCAAGCAGGTCCCCGAGACTACCGAAGTCCGCGTCGACCCGAAGACCAACGCGCTCATCCGCGAGGGCGTCAAGAGCATCATCAATCCGTTCGACGAGAACGCTATCGAGGCCGCCCTCCAGTTGCGGGACGCCAACGGCGGAAAGGTCACCGTCGTCTGCATGGGTCCGCCTCAGGCCGAAGAAGCGCTTCGCCATGCCCTCGCCATGGGAGCCGATGAAGCCATCCTCCTCTGTGACCCGGCCTCTCGCGGCAGCGACACCCTCGCAACTTCCTACACCCTCGCTCAGGTCGTTCGCAAGATTGGCGAGTTCGACCTCATCATCTGCGGCAAGCAGGCCATCGACGGCGACACCGGCCAGGTCGGCCCAGGGCTGGCCGAAAGACTCGGCATCCCCCAGGTCACCTTCGCCATCGGCCTCGAGCTGGCCGACAAGAAGCTCCGCGCCCGGCGCGTCCTCGACGACTTCTTCGAAGTGCTCGATGTCAGACTTCCCGCCCTCGTCACCGTCGTCAAGCAGATCAACGAACCCCGTTTCCCCAGCATGCGCAACGTGCTCAAGGCGAAAAGGGCTCAGGTCATCAAGTGGACTGCCGCTGACATCAGCGCCGATCTCACCCAGACCGGCTTCGACGGCTCCCCGACCACCGTCGTCAAAGTCTGGCCGCCCGAAAAGCGCGGCGGTGGGACCATGCTGCACGGCGACACAGATGAGGTTGTAACCGCGCTGGCCAATGCCATCAAAGAACTCAACATCGCCGTCGGCGGCTAAGCCTGTCCCGTTGGGCGGGGGCTCTCGTCCGCCGTAGCTTCAGCGAAGGCGGATGCCCCACCACGGCGAAGCCGCCTCCACGCGTGGGTTGGTGCGGGTTGGTGTTTCGGGACTTCAGTCCCGAAACTGAGTACCATCGGAGAACGCCTACATGGCTGTACGTCTGCTAGCTGAGAACTGCACCGGCTGTCGCCTTTGCCTCCGCGCCTGCCCCTACGGCGCCATCGATATTGTCGATGACAAGGCCAGCTTCAACGATAGCTGCACCCAGTGCGGCGCCTGCGCCACGAGCTGCAAGTTCGGCGCAATCATGTTGGAAGTCGCCTTCAGCCGCGAAGTTGATACCACTCAGTACCGCGGCGTGTGGGTAGTCGCGGAGCATCTCCACGGGCAGTTCCGCCGCGGCACCTATGAACTGCTGGGCCGTGGCCGCGAGCTGGCCGACAAGCGCGGCGTCGAGCTTGCCGCAGTGCTCTTCGGCGACCAGATCGAGGGCATGGCGGCCGATCTCATCGCCCACGGAGCCGACAAGGTCTACATGGCCCAGGACCCCGTCCTCGCCCACTACCGCACCGGCCCCTATACCGATGTCCTCGCCGGCATGATCAACCAGCGCAAGCCCGAGATCGTTCTCGTCTCAGCCACGCCTCAGGGCCGCGATCTCGCGCCCCGCGTCGCCGCACGCATCTCCGCCGGCCTCACCGCCGACTGCACCGGCCTCGACATTGATGATGAGGAAGGCCTCCTCGTCCAGACCCGCCCCGCCTTCGGCGGCAACCTCATGGCCACCATCGTCTGCCGCCAAGCCCGCCCGCAGATGGCCACCGTCCGCCCGGGAGTGATGAAAGCGCTGTCCGCCGATGCCTCCCGCACCGGCGAAGTCGTCACCATCCCCGTCCATCTCGACGAGCGTTCAGTCGTCACGAAAATCATCGAGATCGTTCAGCAGGAAAGCGGCGCACAAGTCAACCTCCAGGACGCGGAGATCATCGTCTCTGGCGGCCGAGGGCTGGGCAAGCCTGAGAACTTCGCCCTCATCCGCGACCTCGCCGACGCCCTTGGCGCCGCCGTCGGCGCTTCCCGCGCCGCTGTAGATGCCGGCTGGATCCCCGCCTACCACCAGGTCGGCCAAACCGGCCGCACCGTCCAGCCCAAGCTCTACATCGCCTGCGGCATCTCCGGCGCCGTCCAGCACCTTGCCGGCATGGGCAGCTCCGACGTCATCGTCGCCATCAACAAAGACCCCTCCGCCCCCATCTTCAACATCGCCACCTACGGCATCGTCGGCGACCTCTTCGAAATCGTCCCCGCGTTGACCAAGAAGTTGAGGGAAGTGCTGTAGCCGGTCAGAGGGCATCACTCTGTGGGAGCCGGGTCCGCCCGGCGACCCTTCCATTGCCCGGGTACTTCACTGCCGAAGCGGAGTCATCCGCGCCCTTCTGTCATTCCGAGCGTAGCGAGGAATCACGCCGTTCTGATTGGTGTTTCGGGGCTTCAGTCCCGAAACACCAATCCATCTGGTAGTCGGCGTCCGCCCGCGGACGCCACTCCTTTCAGCATCCCGCCTGCGCGCCCGTTAAGAACGATACATTGGCGGCACCCAAGCTTCGGGGTCACCCCACCGCAGGCGGGCTCTCTTGCATCCGCGCTCGTCCGCGCTTGCCCGCCGCGGGCGGGTTCATCCGCGTCCAACCCCCTCCCCCGCAGGTCCCATCCCCCCACACCGAGAAATACCCCGGCAGTCTCCTTCCAGAGGAATGGGAACATGAAGCGAATCGCCCTTCTTGCAGTCCTCATCCTGGCGGCCACCGCTGCCGGCTGCAGCAAGCAGCCCTCCGTACCGACGCCTTCGGGCATCGGGCCCGACGGCATGTCCGGCACCCTCGTCAGCGATGTCCGTCAGGTCAACATCGTCGCCAGCGCCGGTGCCATCAAGCCCGAGAAGCTCTACGTCAGGAAGGGCGAGGATGTCAGACTCTACATCACCTCGACCGATGTCGCTCGTACTTTCGTCATCGACAACCTGGACATCACCGAGAAACTGGTGCCGAAAAAGGCCGTGCTGGTCGAGTTCAGCCCTGGCGTATGGGGCAGCTACCCCTACCACTTCGCTGACGACAAGAAGATAGGCGGAACGCTCGTCGTCGTGCCCTGAGAAGACCGTCATTGCGAGCCGGTGAGTCCCGTTAGGGACTCACCGCGCGTGGCAATCTCGCCGTTCTGCGTTGGCGTTCCGGGGATTCAATCCCGAAACCAAGCGACGAGGCCGCTGCTCTTCCCCCTCTGCGCTCGCCTATTCCCCCTCCTCCGGCTGCTCGACCTCGATATCAAAGTCCGCATCCGCCATCGTGCGCATGATGTCCCGATACTGGTAGAGCACCGGCTTCACGGACGCTAGGTCGAAATAGTGCCCGCAGGAACAGGCCTCAGGTATCTCATCGGTCAGCATGTCAACCGTGATGACCTTTTCGCACGCCTCGCACACCAGCCTAATCCGATGAAGCTCGGAAAGGCCGACTGCCTCCGACCGCTGCACCGCCGGCTGTCCCGCCAGAATCCGCTGCGCGTCCCCCAGCTTCGAACTCGGGACGAATAGCGACAGTCCCCTCGGCCGCCGCACCACCGGTATCCCCACCACTCGCAGTTGCGCTTCGATCAGGTCCGCTTGCACCGGGTCGGCCACCTGGCACAACTCCGCAGGCTTCGACGCCGCCGGATCCAACACGACCTGCCCCTGGGAAAGCCACGACACCAGCTCCGCGTCGCAATCGGCGCACCGCGTCGCATCACCCACATATTCTGTTCGGCAGTTCGGACAAAACGGCATGTGCCTTCTCCCCTTCGCGTCAATTGGGCGACATTCCACTGCCACCCGGAAAACTACCGTCGCCGACGCCGGCCATGATTCCCCTCCGACGCCTGGCTCCGAACAGCGCGCGCCGATGGCGGCGGCCACGGCGTCTCGTACAGCACCCACGTCGTTTCGCCCCCCGTGATCGGGTCCTTGTCGGTGCATGTCACCGTCGGTGTCAGCACATCGACCCGCTGCGACAGGTCCGGGAAATCCGACGGCCGGATCGCCAGATACGATGGCTGCGTCTTCTGGATGAACTGGAACAGATTCGCATCCGCCGATCCGGGTCGGCGCAGATATTCCAGCGCCTGCCGATCCACCGTGCCCCCGAGGTCAACCATCCGCCGCCGCGAGAGAAACGCGATCTCGCCGACCTGTCGGCTGGCGATCGACGCATCCGGTGCGGTGTGATCGGCCACCCACCGGCCGATCGCTCCCTGCAGATCGTTCTGCTTCTTCACCATGATGCCGTGCTGCTGCCAGAGGTCGCGATGAGCCAGCCACGTGAGAGCGACCAGCCCCGCAAGCACCGCCCCGACCCCGGCGCCCAGCGCGATCCGGGCCGCGCGAGTGCGAGACCTCAGCACCGACTCCCCCGTTCGCTTCAGGAAAAACAGACCCGCGCTTGCGAGTCCCGCGACGATCGGGATGAGGTAGCCGGCCGCGAGCGCCGCGTTCTCTCCGGAGAGGTCCTTCCAGATGAAACCCGGCGCGGCGACCACCGCAATCGGAACCATTACCAGCAGGAAGCTCGGGTGGCGGCAGTTCGATCGCGCCGCCGCCAGCGCCACCACCGGCAGACCAAGCACTGCTGCGCAGGCGAGCAACGGGTTGTTCGCCCACAGGCCGAGCAGCAGCGAAACCATCCACGACCATGCCGGCTGAGCGCGCAGCGCCGTCTCGGGCTGCTGCCACAGCGGGCCGCCCGCGCGCAGGTTGAAGAGCACATACGGGACCAGGATGATCGCCGCGCCAAGCACCTCCGGCACGCTATACGCAAGTGCATTCCTGAAGCGCCTGCCGGCAGGCGCGTGTCGCGCTGCGGTCAGCCAGCGATCGACCAGCAGCAGCGGAAGCAGCAGGATCAGTTCCGGCCTGGCGAGAGCAGCCAGTCCCGCGATGATCGCGGTCATCACCCGCTGCCGCGGCGCGCCTTCGTAGCTGAGCGCGGCCCAGTAGATCAGCGCCGCCACCAGCAGCGCGGCCAGCGCGCCCTCCGTTCCGCTGACTGCCGCCGTCATCAGCAGAGGGCTGGCGACGACGATCAGGCCCGCGAGGAATGCGAAGCGCCAGTCTCCCAGCAGATCCAGCGTCATCCGCCACACCAGAAACGCGGCGAGCACCACGCACGCCGCGCCCAGCAGCTTCGCTGCGAACATGTACCCCGTCAGGTATCCGAGCAGGCCCAGAGGCACGATCCACGCCGGTGCCGCCACGCCCGCTACCGGCGTTCCAGGGCTGAAACTGAGGATGTTGCCGGAAGAGAGATTGCGCGCGAAGACCGCTCGCACCCACCCCGCGTCCGACGAGAACCCGAACACCGCATTGTCCAGCAACCACTCGCTGCCCACATACAGCATCGCCAGCAGCGCGCCCAATGCGGTGAACAGCACGAAACTGGCAAACGTCGCCCCATTCGGAGGGGGCGACGCCAGCGCGTTGCGGAATTTGATGCTGCTCGGGGCTTGGACTGTCATGAATAGCTAGGAATTATAGTCGAGTCCACTGGGCCGGTCAAACGCGCCCTGCAGGCCGCCCGGTTGCGTCGGTACTTCAGTGCCGACGCCGCGCCTCGACCTAGTTGCGTCGGTACTCACGCCCTACGAAGCTTCAGTCGCTTCAGGCGACTTCAGCGAAGCTTGCCCGCCTCGGGCGGGGAGGGTCAGTGCCGACAGCCCCTCCTGTGGAAGTCGCGCCTTCCCGGTGTTTCGGGACTTCAGTCCCGAAAGGCTTGCCATTCACCTCACGCCTCTGTGTCAGTGGCAGCAGCCTCGCGCCGGGACACCTCGCGCTCCTCTTTCACGTGCCGCCATATCCACCACGCGCCGACAGCCACCGCCGCTGCCACAATGACGACGTCGAAGTCGTGGAAGAACGCGCTGACCTCCTGCCACCGATTGCCCAGGCGCACCCCCAGGTACGTGAGTCCCAGGCACCACGGAACCGACCCCAGGAAGGTGTAGAGGCAGAACCGGCCGAATGGCATCCCCGCGATGCCGGCGGGCAGAGAAATGAATGCTCGCACCACGGGGATGAAGCGGGAGAAGAACACCGCCGAATCGCCGTAGCGCCCGAACCAGGTATCGGCGCGCTCCAGATCCTTCGCCGACATCAGCACGTAGCGCCGATAGCGAGTGACCACCGGCCGGCCGCCCCAGTGACCGAGCCAGTAGGCCGCAGCCGAACCCGCCACGCATCCCAGCGTTCCGGCCAGCACCGTCATCCAGAAATCGAACCTGCCCTGCGACACCAGAAACCCGGCGAACGCCATCACGATCTCAGACGGGAGCGGCACGCACGCCGTGCCCACGGCCATCAACGCCCCCACGCCCAGGTATCCGCCAGAGGCGATGAAGCCCGTTATCACAACAGGAAGCGATGCCAGCAGCCCAGATCTCACATCATCAGGTTCGGAGACAGCGGAGAGGTCCCCTGCTGGATGCATGACTGTGGGAGCCGGGTCCTCCCGGCGCTTCGCACTTGGGGTCAGTCAGCGCGGGTCACTTCTGCGCGGGGGCGGCGGGAAGGGACGGCCGGTGGCCTGTGCCTCACCTCCGCGGCAGCGCCACCGCGGCCTCGCAGGCCGCCTCCAGCAGCGATGCACCCATCGCCCGCATGCCGTCATCCGTGCGCCGGTTCCAAGCGATGTCGAAGCCGAGCGTGCGAGAGCCGAAGTGCTCCCGCGCATACCACGTGTTGGTGATGGCCGGAGCCTCGGGCTGCGAGTTCTGGATGCGCCAGCGCCACACCGGCCCGCCCACGTCACCCAGCAGCCGCGGGAGGAAGAACCGGGCCGCCTCCCGGTCTTCGTATCGGAAGTTATCGAGATCGTTGTACATCCAACCGTGGATATTCACGTAGATGTGCGGCCGCAGCTCGGACATGAAACCGCGCAGCGCCGCGCACGTCGGGTCGTCCGATGTGCCGAACTCGTGGCAGATATCAACCCCGCCCGGCCCGGTGAGCCGGCACCATCCTCCCGCCACGCCATCGGGGTTCGACATGGGAATGAAGTGAGCCGCCACGCGCTCCTGCCACGCTTCCCCCTCCCCCACAAGCCAACGCAGCATCCCATCGATGCAGTACGCGCCCGTGGTCTCATAGGGATGATCGCCGCCCTGGATCAGCACCACCGGCCGCGTGTCGTTTCCTTCCGGCGCGACTGCGATGGCGAATATGTCTCGACCTTGCGCGCTCTTCCCGATACTGCGAATGCCGATCTCCGGTCGGGCGCGCAGCTTCTCGACACCGGCGAGATGATCGGAGTAGCTGTACTTCGGGTTCAGCGACACCCAGGTCTCACCCGGCGGCAACTCCGCTGCGACCGTCACCACAGTGCCCTCGATCTCGCCGCCCACGCGCTGCCAATGCTGCCCGGAGCGAAAGAATAGGTGGTGCCTCGGCTCCATGTAGACCGGATCGCGCCAGTCCACATGGAGCGTAACCCGACGCGGCTTGTCGCTGCGGTTGAAGACAAGCGTATCCATGCGGAACTTGTAGTTCGGGTTGTCCTCCTCTTGCGCCGGGACCATGATGAAAGTGGCCGGACCCTCTCGCATTACACCCGAAGCGTCCTGAGGATTCGCGCCCTCGAAGTCAGTCGAGACGACGATTGTATCGCTGGCCATCGCTGCTCCTCGGTGACGTGCTGTGCCGCCTCATGCGACGCCCCGGCCCGGCTCACCTGCCTGCATGGGGGCAGGACACGCCGATGGCCTGCCGAACTCAGGCCCAACTTCGCCCGCCGGAGGTCGCCATGAAGGTCACCATCGATAACCCGCTGTGCCGCGTGCCTGTGAGCATGATCCTGGATGACTCGTGCCCGGTCGTGAATCTCAGCCACTTCTGGATTCGCCTCAACCGCAACATCCGCACCGACGATATGCCCGTCGAGATCCCGGTCTCCTTCGCGCGAAAGTTCGGCGAGTGGTGCGCCGATCACGGCGTCAAGGGGAAGTTCAGCTTCGTGCCCATGCCCGGCGGCCTCGGCACCATCGACCTCGGCCTGCCCGGCTTCTCGAAGAAGAAGCTCACCGAGTGGATCAAGGCCACCAAGGAGATCATCTGGCCCCATTGGGACCTGACCCCCGAGATGATCACGCACTGCAAGGTCGTGGACCTCACCAACTGGATGATGACCGATGAATGGGAGCAGGGCGAGTGGGCCGAGCGGCCCATTCCCAAAGAGACGCTCGCACCCTACATCGCCGCCGCCCTGCGGATTCTGCACAACATCGACATCCCCGCTGAGGGCGTCACCAGCCCCGGCGCCTTCCAGCGAGTGGACCTCGACAACTATGGCGCCTCCACCCTCTGGGCTCAGAAGGAAGTCAACAACAATCCGACCCCGTTCCTCTTCTGCGAGGTGTACGCCGGCAAAGACGAACCACTGCCCTATCCGAAGATCTACGCGCTCGACAAAGAGAAAGGCGAATGCTGCGCGGGCATCATCGCCGGCACAGGCGACTGGTTCGCCGGCTGGGCGGGGAACGATCGCAGCGCCATCGGCCATCCCGACCAGTGCATCACTGAAGACCTGAAGGGCGGTCGCATGCCGGAGCTGATCGACGCCGGCTGCCCTGCCATCATGGTCTCACACTGGCCAGGGTTCTACTTCCAGGGCGAAGAGATCGGGTTCAACATCTTCAAGACCGTCGTCGAGCGCCTCAATCAGCTCCCCAACATTCTCTGGATGAAGACCAGCGAAATCGCGGGCTACTGGATCGCCAAGGCCATGGTGGACATCACGACAACCGCCGACGGTTGCACCATCACCTCCCCCGTCGCCTGCCCCGACTTCACCCTCCGCCTCGCGGGGGCGAAGCCGGGAAAATGGACCGTCAACGCCAGACCCCTGAAGGAAGCCGCAAAACCCCTCGCCCTCAAAGCCGGCGCATGGGCCAGGGACGGCGCGGACGTGGTCGTTGCACTGAATCTGAGGAAGGGCGAGACGGCCGTGGCGCTGGGCGCCTGACACGAGCAGCGCTGTGCCGGCCGTCGGATAGGAACTTGCCTTCGTCACATTCGACGGGCGTCGCTGCGCCCGCCAGACCAGAAAAAGGGCGGCCCTCTGCGGGCCGCCCGTCACAGCATATTAGCGGCCGAGCCGGGGGGCTCGGTCGCTGGGATGAAATGAAGGAGGGGCTGTTTACTCGCCCTCTTCCATCCCTTCTTCCTTCTTCTCACCGCGCCGGACGACGGTGCGGGCTTTCTCGGCGACGCCTGTGCCGAGCTTTTTGGCGCCTTCCACGACTCGCTCCCGGGTGTCCTCGCCCGCGTCGGGGGCGAAGATAATCCCAACGGCCGCGCCGACGAGCGCGCCGACCAGCATACCTGCCAGGAAGTTGCTTCTCATCCAAGTCCTCCGTTCATTCGGTAACCGCTTGTTCGTGTGCACCGCGATGCTACCCACTCCGCCGCGTATCGTCAATCCCACACTGTTCCCATATTCCACAAACCCCATGCAGTCCGCCAGTGGCGGACTGCAGAGGCGGCCTGCGTGGGCGGACTGCCTGGCACGCCGCAACCACGCTTTCATCCTCCCCTGACTTCTGATAGACTCAGGGCATCGCGCAGACTGCGCTGCTTGCTTGGTAATCAGGCAAAATATAGCTTGCTTACTATACAAGCAAGCCATGGAATGATGGGAGTCCGAGGCATGAAACAGAAGCCGCTCGCCGATGGTGTTCACGCGATGGTCTCGCGAGACCAGATGACGGCGTCCGCGCGGAAGCTGCGCGACACCTACGCGATCACGCCCGGCGCGCCGCTCTTCCGGCGCGAGTTCGGGTACTACTGTCTCGAGCGATGGCAGGCGGAGGGGATGCCGCAGGACGTGCCATTCGCCGAGTTGTTCAACTATGACCTGCCGGGTGATTTCGCTCTGGGGCGGCTTGGATGGTGCGAGGCGGAGTTTTGCCCCACGTTTGAGGAGAAGGTTCTGGAGGACCGCGGCGACTACGAGCTGGTCCAGGATTTCGCGGGCAGGAAGCTGCTCTGCTTCACGGGGCGCCGTAACGGGTTCATGCCGGAGTACCTCGACCATCCGGTGAAGGACTGGAAGACGTGGGAAGAGGACGTGAAGTGGCGCATCGATCCCGCGAGTCCGGAGCGACTGGAGGGACTCGACACCCGCATGGCGGAGGCGAAGGCGGCCGCAGCAGAAGGTAAGATGATGGTACAGCAGATCGGCGGCGCCTACATGTACCTGCGCAGCTTGATGGGCCCGATGGATCTGCTCTACGCGTTCTACGACCAGCCGGATCTCGTGCACGACTGCATGCAGACCTGGTTCAATCTGGCCGAGGCGATCACGACCATCCATCAGCAGCACGTCAGCTACGACCAGGTCTACTTCGGAGAGGATATCTGCTACAAGAATGGGCCGCTGATCTCGCCGGAGATGATCCGCGAGTTCCTGTTCCCGTACTACTTTCAGCTACTCAGCAACATCAGGTCGCGCCAGATTGATCGGGAGCGCCACCTCTTCGTACACCTGGATACCGACGGCTACGCGCCGTCGGTGATCCCGGTCTATCAAGAGATCGGCATGGATGTGATGTCGCCATTCGAGGTGGCGGCTGGGTGTGACGTGGTCGAGATCGGAAAGCAGTATCCGCGGCTGGTGATGTTCGGCGGCATTGATAAGAGAGTGCTGGCCAGGTCGAGACAGGAGATCGACGCGTACCTCGAGCGCGTGATACCTGCGATGCGGGAGCGCGGCGGTTTCATCCCGACGAGCGACCACGGGGTGCCCATGGAAGTGAGCTACGAGAACTACCTGCATTACCGGAAGCGATGCGTGGAGCTGGGTGGATAGGGATGTGAGGGGGTCAGAAGGCCGCTCAGCGCTGCGAGCCGAGACCCCGATGGTTTCCTGCCCAGGGCGGGCGACCCTCGGGGTAACAACTGGGGGAGGCCGTGCTTCACAGCAGCTACCAAGTGGAAAGCGGCGTTCTAGCTTGACACTTGGGGTCAAACTGCACTAGAATCGGGCATCCTCGACGAGGTGGAAGCCGATTGGGCCGCGTAATCGCAGTCGTTAACCAGAAGGGCGGCGTCGGGAAGACCACCACAGCTATCAATCTGGGTGCTTGCCTGGCCGACCTGGGCAAGCGCGTGCTGTTGGTGGACATGGATCCGCAGGGGAACTCCACCAGCGGCCTCGGCGTCAACAAGTCCTCCCTCACTGCCACTATCTACGATTGCCTCACCGACTCGCGTGCTTTGGAGTCGGTCGTGATCGAAACCGCGTTTCCAGGTCTGTCGATCACCCCTGCGACCGTTGATCTCGCCGGCGCGGAGGTCGAGCTGGTCAGCGCCCTTGCGAGAGAGACCCGGCTCAGGGGCTGCTTGGCGCCAGTTGTGGGCGATTACGATTACATTCTGCTGGACAGCCCACCGTCGCTGGGAATGCTCACAGTGAACTGCCTGGCGGCGGCAGAGTCGGTGATCATCCCCATTCAGTGCGAGTTCTATGCGCTGGAGGGATTGACGCAGCTGCGTACGACACTCAGCCTGGTGGCGCGAATGCTGAACCCCGCGCTCGAGATCTTCGGGGTGGTGCTGACTATGTTCGACGCGCGGACGCGGCTGTCCGGGGAGGTGGCGGACGAGGTCAGGCAGCACTTCGGCGGCCGCGTGTTCAAGTCGGTCATCCCGAGGAGCGTGCGCCTATCCGAAGCCCCCATCTACGGCCAGCCAGTGGCGCGCTATGCGCCGGGCAGTCGGGGAGCGGACGCTTACATCGCACTAGCGAGAGAGGTGGTGGAAATTGGAGAGCCGCAAGGGTCTCAGGTCATTGATACCGACGGGAATGCTGTCGGAGCCGGAGACGGCAGTCCAGGAAGTGCCGGTGGAGCAGTTGTCGCCGAACCGGTACCAGCCGAGGACGAAGGCGGACGAAGAGGCGATTCTGGAGCTAGCGAAGTCGATCAAGACGCACGGGATCATCCAGCCGCTGATAGTCCGGAAGCGGGGGAACCACCTGGAGTTGATAGCAGGGGAGAGGCGGCTGGAGGCGGCGAAGCGGGCGGGGCTACTTCGGGTTCCGGTGGTGATGCGGGAGGCGAGCGACCGGGAGATGCTGGAGTTGGCGCTGGTGGAGAACCTCCAGCGGGAGGACATTAACGCTCTCGACGCTGCTGAGGCCTACTCGCGCCTGATGACGGAGTTCCATCTCACGCAGGAGCTGGTGGCCGAGCGAGTGGGGAAGAGCCGGCCGGCGGTGGCGAACAGCCTGCGACTGCTGAATCTTCCCGCCATGATGCAGGAATGCATCCGCCAGGGGCGGATGGAAGAGGGGCATGGCAAGATCCTCGCGGGCATTGAAGACGACCGCACCCGCTACCGACTGTTCCGCAGCATTCTGCGCCGCAATCTGTCGGTGCGTGATGCGTCGATTCTGGCTGAGAAGCTGATCTCGGGCACGCCAGCCAAACGGCCCGCCGAATCCGCCTCGAGCGCCGATCCGAATGTCAAGGATATCGAAGACCGCTTGCGACGGATGCTCAGCGCCCAGGTGAAGATCAGAGCGAAAGGGAACGGCGGCACGATTGAGGTCGCTTACGCCGACTGGCAGGACCTGGACCGGATCTACTGGCAGATCATCGGCGCCGACGGCCCACTGGGCACGCAGGAACCTGAATAGTCTTTCGAACCGTTCGCCACAGCCGGTTTTCACTCTAATAGCTCCTATCTCGACACAGGAGCTATTTCAAGCAAATGTTCCACGTGGAACATTTTTAGGTAAGCCTAAATTCCCCTTGGTCATTCCCCCCTCTACTCCCTTCGCGGAGGAGTCATAGAGTCAACCGGGCCGCGGCGCGGTGATCTCTGGAAGAGGCCCGCCTGCGGCGGGCCTTCGCGGGTAGTCGCTCACCTACGGCTCGCGACATATCCACGCCACTGGGCTGATCGCGATGTCGGTCAGCTCAGCTTCTCCACCACACCCGCGAGCTTGGCGTAGTGTCGCTTCAGCGATGGGTAGAGGGCGCGGTACAGGGGATAGTACTTGCTGTAGATGGCGGAGGCCCGGCGGTGAGGGCGGACGGGCTCTTTGGTGCGGACTGCGGCGGCGCAGGCGGCGGGGACGTCCGGCCAGACTCCGGCTCCCACTCCGCCGAGGACGGCAGCGCCGAAGGCCGCGCCTTCATCGATCGCCATGCCGACCAGAGGGGCGCGGAAGACGTCGGACTGCATCTGCCGCCAGAAGGGGCTGCGGGCGCCGCCGCCGGTGTTGCGGATCTCGGCAATGGGGAGCTTCATTTCGCGCAGGATCTCGAGGGAGTCGCGCAGCGCGTAGCAGATGCCCTCCATGACCGAGCGGGCCATGTGGGACCTATCGTGCCGCAATCCCAGGCCCATGAACACGCCGCGGGCGTGCGGATCGGCATGCGGGGTGCGTTCGCCGGTGAGGTAAGGGAGGAACACCAGACCCTCGGCACCGATGGGCGCGGCGGAGGCCTTGGCGGTGATGATCTCATAGGGGTCAACGCCCTTGGCGGCGGCCTCGGCCTTCTCCTCGCTGCAAAGCGCATCCCGGAACCAGCGGAGCGAGCCGCCGGCCGAAAGCACCACACCCATCGCATGCCACTGTCCCGGAACCGCGTGACAGAAAGTGTGTACGCGCAGCTTCGGGTCGAGCTTCGGCTCCTTCATCGGTGAGAAGACCGTGCCGGAGGTGCCGACGCTGACCTGAACGATCCCCTCTTCGATCACGCCGTTCCCGACTGCCGCGCACGCGTTGTCGCCGCCGCCGCCAGCGATCGGCATGCCCGCCCACAGACCGGTCGCCTCAGCGGCGGACTGGGAGATACGAGTCGACGCGACGGGAGATTCGTAGACCTTGGGGAGCATGCCATGCGTAAGTCCCAGGCCGTTGAGCATCACCTCCGACCACTGGCGCTTGCCGACATTGAGCAGAGACGTGCCGGCGGCGTCGGAGACCTCTGTAGCGAAATCACCCGATAGCAGGAAGCGGATGTAGTCCTTTGGCAACAGAATCTTGCGCAGCCGAGCATAGAGGTCCGGCTCATTGTCACGAAGCCAGACGATCTTCGGCGCCTGGAAGCCAGTGAGCACGGGATTGAGCGTTTCCTCGACCACCTTGTCGAAGCCGATGGTATCGTGGATCCACGCGCATTGGGCAGCGGTACGCTGGTCGCACCAGAGGAGCGCCTCCCGAAGCACCTTGTGGTCCTTGTCGAGGAAAACCGAGCCGTGCTGCTGGCCGGAGAGGCCCAGGCCACGGATCTCCTGGGGGCGCGCGCCCGCCTTGGCGATGACCTCTCTGATGGCATCGACGGTGCCGCGCCACCAGTCGGCCGGGTCCTGCTCCGCCCAGCCCGGACGGGGCGTGTGGAGGGGATACTCCTTGGTGGCGCTGGCGATCACTTTGCCGGCGGTGTCGATGAGCAGCGCCTTGGCTCCGGTGGTGCCGACGTCTATGCCCAAGAGGTAGTCAGCCATGGTCGCTCCTTGCAGAAGGGGTCAGGGGCAGGAGGCACGCTCCTGCCCAACCCAGGTGCGTGCGAGTATTCTGTCAGAGAAGAGGCGCGACCTGCCGGGAGGAGCGGCCGACGGAGAGAGGGGGCTGATCAGGAGCAAGCTCCTGACGAACGGGCCGGTGGTGGAGCAAGCTCCTGACGAACGGATGTTAGGGCCGGCGGCGCGCGAGGAAGCTCGTCGGCCAGGCGATGATCTGGAGGGCGAGGAGGATGAGGATGGAGTTGCGCAAGATCATGAGCCAGTCGACGTGATCGCTGACGAGTGGGAGGAAGCAGCCGCATTTGATCTGGATGCCTCGCATCATGACGAGGGCGGCGGCGCCGATGAAGACAGCCAGGAGGCCGCCGAGGAGGGTGGCGGCGCTGCGCGGGAGGATGCCGATCAGGAGCAGCGCGCCGGGGATGAGCTCGAGCCAGGGAAAGATGATGCCGGCGAGGTTGAGCAGGTCGGGGTGGATGATGCGGTAGCCATAGATGAGGCGGGCGACTTCGTCGGCGTGGAAGAGCTTGGTCCAGTTCGCATAGACGAACGCGCCGCCGAGGAGGAGGCGGCAGATATGGCCGGTGATGGGGTGGGAGAGGAGGCGTTTCATGGCTGATCGCCCTTGGTGACCGGGCGCTTGTCGGCCTGCCATGCTTCCCAGCCCTGCTCGAAGACGTAGATGGGTTTCTGGGAGACTTCACGGATGCGGTCGGCGACGTCCACGGCGTCCCAGCATTCCATGCTCGGGCAGTAGGTGACGACTGCGGGGGCGGAGTCGAGCTGGTCCATGTGGCTGAGGGCCCCGTTCTCGAAGTCGTTGACGGGGATATTGATGGCGCCGGGGATGTGGCCCTGGGCGTATTCGTCGGGCGATCGGGCGTCAACGAAGAGCGCGGAGTGCGCTTGAAATGCGGCGTAGGCCTTCTGAGGAGCCATGGAGCGAATCCCGGGCGGCAGCGGAAGGGAGATGACGTCGCGGGCGCGCACCGCCGGGAAGAGAGGAATGCGGCGGGGGGAGAAGCGGTTGGCGATGAGGCCGGCCGTGGCGCTGACGATCAGGATCGCGAGCGATCCGATGAGGACGCCGGCGACGGTCTGCTGGCCCGCGCTAACGAGCGGCCCGAGCAGGGGGCGGGGTTTGCTGGCCGACTCTGCCATAGACGGTTATCCGTAGGTCCTTAGCGTGCTTGAGATCGGTGCGAACGATGACGGTGGTGTTGATGCGGTTGGGCGCGTCGAGCGGCCCGAAGCGAATCTTGATGCGGTAGCCGCCCTGCTTATCGTTGATCGGCTCGGGATCGCTCACGTGGACGCCCTGGTGGTTCGAGCGGACCTCGAGGATGCGGAAGCTCTTCACGTCCACGGGGCGGATCGTCACTTCGCGCTCGACCGACTGGCCCACTTTCACGCTGCCGAGGAAGATGCCGAACGGGGCGACGTCCACCTCGCGCTTGATGAAGCCGGTGAAGGTAAGCGTGGCGCGGGGATTCGTGGTATCGTTGGTGTCGATGTAGATGTGCTTCGAGACCTTGTTGCGCATGCGGCCCGAGCTGAAGGTGATTTTGATGGAGCCGGGCCTTCCGGGAGCGATCTCCTGGCCTGAGGGGTAGGCGGCAGTGCAGCCGCAACTGCTGGAGATCTTGCCGAGCTTGAGGGGCGCGTCGCCGGTGTTATTGAACGTGAACTCGTAAGTGACGTTCTCTTCCTGGTAGATGGTGGCAAAATCGAAGTCGGGCTTGTCGAACTTGATGCGCGGGCCGATGGAGGCGGCGGCAAGAGCGGCGACGCAGATGATGGCTGCGATCAGCGCGGCTATGAGAATGGTGCGGCGAATCTCCATGCTAGTCACTACCTGGACGCGAAATGGTCGAAGCCCGAGCCGAGCGACACGGGCTGTCCTTCTGCGTCGAGGAACGTCACTGACCGCCCTTCGACGATCTCGCCGATGACGGTCAGGGGCGCGTCGGAACGCGCCGACACAGCGGCCTTGAGCGCCTCGACCGCGCTGGGCGGGCAGGCGAGCAGCAGCTCGTAGTCCTCACCTCCCGTTGTTGCCATTTCCAGGGCGTTTTTGCCAATCCCGGCGGCGAACGCGCGGCAGACGGGATCGACGGGGATGCGATCACAGTGTACTCGCGCGCCGACGCCGCTTTCGGCGCAGAGGCGTGGGAGGTCGTCGGCAAGGCCGTCGCTGAGGTCCATCATGGCGGTGGCGAGGCGGGACTGGGCGATGGCGCGCGCTTCGGCGACCCGGGGCCGGGGGGTGTGGTGAGCCTGGAGGGCGCGGGCAATGTCGGGCGAACGGTCATCGCGGATGCCGTGCTGAAGAACACCCAGGCCGGCGGCGGACGCGCCGAGCATACCAGTGACAACGATGGCGTCGCCGGGGCGAGCGCCGCGGCGGCGCAGCATCAGATCTTCCTCCACCCACCCGGTCAGCGCGACGTCAATGACCAGCGGGCCTGGCGAGCCGACCAGGTCGCCGCCCACGAGGGCAGCGCCGTACTCGGAGGCGGCGGCTATGAGCCCGCTCGCGATCTGCTCGGGAACGTCGGAGGGGAGGTCGCTGGGCGCGGCGAGAGAGGCGACCGCGGCGGCGGGCTGCCCCCCCATGGCGGCGATATCACTGATATTCTGGGCCATCGCCTTCCAGCCGATCTGCTCCGGGGTCGCCCAGTCGCGGCGGAAGTGAACCTGCTCGACCATCATGTCACAGGTGACGAGCAGCAGGCGGCCCGGCTCGGGCCGAATAGCGGCGGCGTCATCGCCGGGGCCGAGGATGACGGCCGGAGTGAGCGCGGCTCCGGCGAGCTTGCGGAAGCGCGAAACCATTCGGTTCTCGCCAATCGCGCGGAGCGGCTCGTCCGGATCGAAGGTCATGGGCGACTCGCGGGCTTGCCCGGGCCGTGGCCGGCGGCGCCGAGGAGCGCGAAAACGCAGTAGGGGCCGCACATGGAGCAGGTGGCGCCTTCTTTGCCGCCGGGCTGGTGACGGGCGCGGGCTTTCTCCGGATCTATGGCCAGGCTGAACTGCTTCTCCCAGTCGAGCGCGGCGCGGGCGCGCGCCATTTCGTCGTCGCGTTGACGAGCGCGGGCGCCGAGTCGGACGATGTCGGCAGCGTGGCCGGCGATGCGGGTGACGATGACACCCTCTCTCACCTCTTCAGCAGTCGGCAGGCCGAGGTGCTCGGCAGGGGTGAGATAGCAGAGGAAATCAGCACCGGCCATCCCGGCGACCGCGCCGCCGATGGCGCCGACGATATGGTCGTAGCCGGGGGCGATGTCGGTGACGAGCGGGCCGAGAACGTAGAAGGGCGCGCCGTGGCAGAGGCGCTTCTGCAGCACCACGTTCGCCGCCACCTGGTCGAGCGGGAGGTGACCCGGCCCCTCGACCATGGCCTGCACGCCGGCGTCTCGGGCGCGCAGCACCAACTCGCCCAGGAGGGCGGTCTCGGCGATCTGGGCGCGGTCGGTGCCGTCGGCGAGACAGCCGGGGCGAAGGCCGTCGCCAAGGCTGAGGGTGACGTCGTGCTCGCGGCAGATGTCGAGGAGGTCGTCGAAGCGCGCATAGAGCGGATTATCTCGCCCATGGTCGCGCATCCAGCAGATGGTGAACGCCCCGCCGCGACTGACCACGCCGGTGAGGCGGCTGCCGTCGAGGGCGAGCTTCGCCGTCTCCTGAGTGACGCCGCAGTGAACGGTGATGAAGTCAACGCCGTCCTCAGCATGGCGGCGGATGACGTCGAAGAGATCGTCCTCGGTCATGGCGGTGATGCCGCCGCGGGCGCTTGCCTCGACCGATGCGCAGTAGATGGGCACGGTGCCAACAGGCACGGGTGAGGCTGCGACGACCTCACGCCTGATCTGGTCGAGGTCGCCGGCGGTGCTGAGGTCCATGACCGCGTCCGCGCCGGCGTCGAGCGCGGCGCGAAGGCGAGCAAGCGCTTCATTGGGAGAGGGGTCGGTGGCGGATGTGCCGATGTTGGCGTTGACCTTGATGCGGAGGCCGGCGCCGATGGCGGCGGGTTGAAGCGAGGTATGGTTATGGTTCGCCGGCAGAACGATGGTGCCGTCTGCGATGCCGCGGCGGATGTGCTCGGCGGGAAGACCCTCAGCTTTGGCGGCGGCTTCCATCTCCGGGGAGATGCGGCCGGATCGTGCTATTTCGAGTTGGGTCAAGCCTTTCACCTCTTGTATCGTAGGCGGTTTCGGGACTTCAGTCCCGAAACACCAGCAGGGCAACCCGCCGCCGTCGTTAAGCGGTTTCGGGACTGAAGTCCCGAAACACCAACCTCCCTCGCAATGACAGCGGGCCGTCGCCTCGTGTGACGGAACCTACAGCAAGCCTAGCACCTTTGCCCTATTGCCGCGCGGCACGGATGGCATCGAGCAGCGCGAAGGTGGCCCCGGCCATGTCATCAGCTTCGGAGACGGCGGAGATGACGGCGACTCCGTCGGCTCCGGCGCGGATGACGGCGGCCACATTGTCGCGGGTGATGCCGCCGATGGCAAGTACCGGCAGCCCTGCGACGTCCTTGATCTGTTCGATGGGCGCGCACCCGATGGCATCTCCGGCGTCGGCCTTCGAGGCCGTGCTGTAGATCGGCCCGACTCCGAGGTAGGAGGCGCCGTGGGATTTCGCCGCGATCGCCCGCTCCGGAGTGGTGACGGAGGCGCCGATGATTGCTTGCTCGCCAAGCAAACGCCTGGCGATAACAATGGGGAGATCCTGCTCGCCCAGGTGGACGCCGTCGGCCTCGATTGCCAGCGCGATATCGACGCGGTCGTTGACGATGAGGAACGCGCCACGATCTCGCGTGAGCTGTCGCAACTGCGTGCCGAGGGAGAGGAGCTCACAGGTGGACAAGTCCTTGGCACGAAGCTGGAGCATGCGACAGCCGGCCTCGAGCGCCGCCCTGGCTATATCGAGATGATCGCGACGCAGGCGGTCGGAACGCGCGGTGATGACGCAGAGGTCGTACTGCGACATGGGGGCTACCTACGCGCCGCGGATTCGGCGCGCGCCTTCAGGTCCAGGTAGACCGCGTGGGTGATGGCGAGGTGCGCGTCCTCGATCTGCTGCATGCTCTCGACGGGGACGATGAGGCAGAGGTCGGAGAGGCCGGGCATATCGCCGCCATCGCGTCCGGCGAGGGCGATGACGCCGGCGCCGGCCTCCTTCGCAGCCTGCATGGCAAGGAGCACGTTCTTGGAGCGGCCGCTGCCGCTGAGGGCGAGGAGAACGTCGTCGCGGCGAACGAGATTGCGAAGCGGCTCGCAGAAGATGGCGTCGTAGCTGATGTCGTTGGCGTAGGCGGTGATGATCGGGACGCTGTCAACGAGAGACAGGGCGCGATAGCGGCGCGCTCCGGCGGGCACATCGACGCCCTTGGAGAGGTCTTCAATGAAGTGGGATGCTGTGGCGCTACTGCCGCCGTTGCCGCAAGCGAAGATCTGGGCATCGGCGCAGTAGGCCTGCCAGAGGCGATCCGCGATGGCGGTCAGGGAGGCGCGGGGTACCTGCTGAAGGATGGCGGCGAGCTGAGCAAGATAGTCGGTCATAATGGTACAGGAGTATAGGCACGGGCGGATTGGAGTGTCAAGGTGAGGGGGCCGCCGGTGCTGCAGCGACGGAGAAAACGCGGGCGGAGCCTTTGGAGGCTCCGCCCGCACGATGAACCGAACTGTGAGTCTTGCCGCCTACCCGCTTATGCGCGGTGGCCGGGTCCTATTGGACGCCTGCAGGCAGCCCCATGGGACCTAGAGGCTGGAGATCGCCCCTATTGGCCGCGGCGATCATGGCGTCGGCCGCCATCCATGCCGCGTGACCATCGACGAACCCGAGGTTGTTGCCGCCCATGTGCCGCGTGTACTTGTTGCGCCACGAGGCGTCGTGCCAGAAGTTGTTGATCTGGTCGGCGGTGACTTCTTGCGGCGGGGTGCCATTGCCGGCGCAGCCAGGACGCAGCGCAATGCGGTCCCAGATGACGCGGCAGATCTCCGGATAGGCGATCTGCACGACGTCGTCGAAGTACCCGCTGATGCCCTTCTCGGCGATGATGATGGTCTTCGCCGGGTCGTTGACCGCTGCGAGCTTCTTCTCCACCTCACCATACACTCCGTGAGTGTCGCAGTAGTCCAACTCCTGGGCGCCCTGCTCGAGAGTGGCGTCGTTGGCAGGGCAGCCGTCGACCTGAATCATGGTGTCGGTGGCGGAGCCGCCCCAGCCATGGGGCCATGTATCCTCGCACGCGCATTGCTGCCAGTTGGCCTGCAGCTCCTGGAACCAGTTCGCCTGTCCGTAGACGCGCCCTGCGGTATGGATCCACTGCGCGCTCGGGCACCGCCAGATGTCGCGGTTCTTGATGTACTCATCAAGGATGACGGGCCAGCGCAGGTACGGGTTGACGTTTGTGGGGTAGGTGCAGCACCCTGGGGTGGTGTCGCAGCCCTTGTCGCTAAAGAACTGTATGACGTCCGGGCTGTGCTCTCTGGGCGGATACCGGTCAAAGTCGGTGAAATACAACTGGTACGCCATCGCAATGTTCTTGACGTTCGATAGGCACTGAATCTTGCGCGCCGATTCCCGGGCGCGGGCGAAGACGGGGAACAACATTGCAGCGAGAATCGCGATAATCGCGATCACGACCAGCAACTCGATCAGCGTAAATCCCTTGCGTCTCATCGAAATCTTGCCTCCTTGCGGCAGTGGGTGATGATATGCCGCTCCAGAGACTCCATGCCGCTTCCCCTCACCACCTCCTTTCCGTTCCGTCATCCCGACAGCTCCAATGCTCCTGGAGCATCCTCGGCAACGCTGCTGCGGCAGAGAGCTCACCAACCGTAGCCGAGTCAGCCTAGCTGCCCGGCGGGAGCGCGAATCTCAGCGTGACACCATGCGTGATGAACTCCACACAAGCATATTCGCGAGAGAAGCATACCATCGCCGGCTGCGCGCGTCAATTGAGGTTCGCAGAGTCTCCACATAATCTTCATAGAGACATACGGGGCGAAAACAGCGGAGCGCCCCAGGGCGCTCCGCGTAGGACAGCCGTTCCAGTGGGCAGTCACGGCGTGCGCGGCGGCTGCCGAGACGGGCGCCGGGGCGTGGAATGGCCTCTGCCCGGGTGTCCGGATCTCCCGCGAAAACTGTTTCCGGCATGGTTGACAAGGGGTACGCATTCTTGTACTCTATAGATTCCTGCCGACCATGACGCGGGGGAATTACGGCCTCGGCCGGCGATAGTGAAAAAGCCGCTGCGCCACCTTTTGAACCCTCTTTTTGCCTGGTAAGACACGAGCCGGTTTGACCGCACGATGGCGCGTCACGACCGGCCGCTAGCGCGTGTGAGGTTTGGACCAGGGGTGCGGTTCCGCAGCCCGGGGGGCGTGAGTGGCGCGATTACTGCGAAGGGGAGATGGTATGACTGTCATCAAAGTCAAGGGACGACTGCCCCAGCACAGGGAAGAAATCGTCGCAGACATCCCGAACCTGATCGAGATCCAACTCAATTCCTATGAGTGGTTCACCAAACACGGCCTGAACGACCTATTCCGGTCCTTCTCGCCGATCGAGGACTTCACCGGCAATCTCGCCCTGTCGTTCTGCGATCCCCAGGACGATGCGCCGAAGTACTACCTGGGCGAACCGAAGTACGACATCTACGAATGCCGGGATCGGGACGCCACCTTCGAGGCGCCGCTGAAGGCGCGTGTGTGGCTGCACAACCGCCGCACCGGAGAGATCAAGGAGTCCGAGGTCTATCTCGGGGAGCTCCCGCTCATGACCGAGAACGGCACCTTCGTCATCAACGGCGCAGAGCGGTGCGTGGTCAGCCAGCTCGCCCGCTCCCCCGGCGTCTATTTCCGAGACAACATCGATTTCAGCGGGCGCATCCTCTACAGCGCCCAGGTGATCCCCAGCGAAGGCGCCTGGCTGGACATCGAGTCCGACGCCAACGAGCAGGTCACCGTCAAGATCGGCCAGGCGCACAAGTTCCCGGTTACGACCCTGCTCCGGGCGCTGCACGCCATCAACATGACGCCGGAGAGCGAGAAGCTCCGCTGCAGCACCGATGCCGATATCGTCCACCTCTTCGGCGTCGCCGAGACACCGGCGACGCTAGCGACGGACACGCTCCTGGGCCGGCGCGTGTGGGACCGCGTGGTGGACAAGGACAGCGGCGAGGTCATCGCCGAGGCGGGCCAGCGGCTCGATCAGCACGGCGCCCAGCGCGTCGTGGAGCTGGCCCCCAAGAACCTCAAGCTGGCGATCATGCCTCCGCTGCTCGACCAGACTATGGACCGCGATCCCACGCACACCGAAGAAGAGGCGCTGATCGATATCTACCGCCGCGAGCGGCCCGGCGACCCGGTGACCCCGGAAATCGCCCGCAACAGGTTGTCAGGGCTGTTTGCCGACAACCGGCGGTACGACCTGGCGCGGGTGGGGCGATATAAGCTAGACAGAAAGCTCGGGCTCAGCCTGCCCGAGAGCGTGCGCACGCTCACCAAAGAAGACATCATTGCCATCCTGCGCTACCTCATCCGCCTCGGCGAAGGCGAAGAGGATGCCACCGTGGATGAGATCGACCACTTGATGAACAAGCGCGTGCGGTGCGTGGGCGAACTGCTCCAGAACCAGTTCCGCATCGGCTTCTTGCGCATGGAGCGCATCTGCCGGGAGCGCATGACCAGCCTCGACCCGGAGCAAGTCACCCCGCAGTCCATCATCAGCACCAAACCCATCTCCGCCGCCATCAAGAGCTTCTTCGGCTCCAGCCAGTTGAGCCAGTTCCTGAGCCAGGAGAACCCGCTGGCGGCGCTGACCCACAAGCGCAGATTGAGCGCGCTGGGCCCCGGCGGGCTGAGCCGCCAGAGCGCGAAGCTGGAAGTGCGTGACGTGCACTACTCCCACTATGGGCGAATCTGCCCCATCGAGACCCCTGAAGGCCCGAACATCGGCCTGATCGGATCGCTGGCGGTGTATGCCCGGCTGGACGAATACGGCTTCATCGAGACGCCCTACCGGGTGGTGAAGAACGGAGTCGTAACCAGCGATATCCGGTATCTGACGGCCGACGAAGAGGAAGGCTATCGCATCGCGCCGACCTCGACTCCCATGGACGACAAAGGCCGCATCACCCCGAACACGACGATCGTCCGCTATGCCGACAGTGTTCTTCGCCGCGAGATCTACCCCCAGGTCTCGCCGAAGGACATCGACTTCATGGACCTGTCGCCGAAGCAGATCGTCTCCGTGGCGACCTGCCTGATTCCATTCCTGGAGAACGACGACGCTAACCGGGCATTGATGGGCTCGAACATGCAGCGCCAGGCCGTGCCGCTCCTGCAGGCGGAGGCGCCTCTGGTGAAGACCGGCATCGAAGGGCGGGCGGCACAGGACTCGGGCGCGGTGATACTGGCGCGAGCTGACGGCATGGTCACCTCCGTGGTCGCCGACCGCATCGAGGTCACTCGAGCCGACGGCCATGTCGATGCCTATCGGCTGCGAAAGTTCGTCGGTTCCAACCAGGGGACGTGCATCAACCAGCACCCCATCGTGAAGCGACTCCAGTTCGTCACCACCGGCGAGGTGCTGGCCGACGGGCCGTGCACGGATGAGGGCGAGCTGGCGCTGGGCCGCAATACGCTGGTGGCCTTCATGCCGTGGGAGGGCTATAACTACGAAGACGCGATCGTGCTCAGCGAACGGCTGGTGCGTGATGACGTGTTCACCTCGATTCATGTCGAGAAGTATGAGATCGAGGCCCGCGAGACCAAGGTTGGTCCCGAAGAGATCACGCGGGACATCCCGAACGTGGGCGATGAGGCGCTGAAGGACTTGGACGACGACGGGGTCATTCGCATCGGCGCCCCGGTGCGGGCCGAGGACATCCTCGTAGGCAAGGTGGCGCCGAAGGGGCAGGAAGAGCTGACCTCGGAGGAAAAGCTGGTGCGCGCGATCTTCGGCGAGAAGGCCGCGGAAATGCGCGACACCTCGCTGCGCGTGCCCCACGGCCAGCGCGGCCGAGTGGTGGACGTCAAGCGCTTCTCGCGGCTGAAGTACCGCTGCCAGAAGTGCGACGCCGAGTACCAGGTTGGCAAGAACCAGCACCGCCATTACTGCGACCGCTGTGGCGGCGAGCTGCGCCGGGAGCCGGGCGACGAGCTTCTGCCCGGCGTCAACCAGTTGGTGCGAGTCTACGTCGCTCAGAAGCGCAAGGTGATGGAGGGCGACAAGCTCGCCGGCCGGCACGGCAACAAGGGCGTGGTCGCCAAGATCCTGCCGATGGAAGAGATGCCCTACCTACCGGATGGGACGCCGGTCGACGTGATCCTGAACCCGCTCGGCGTACCCTCCCGTATGAACATCGGGCAGATCCTGGAAACCCACCTCGGGCTGGTGGCGGAAGAGCTGGGCGTCTCGTTCGAGAACCCGATCTTCGAGGGCGCGACCGACAAGGAGATCCTGGAGTACTTCCAGGTGGCGGCCGAGCGGTTCCGGAAGCGGGCGCTGCTGAAGTACCTGACCAAGGAACTCCAGCTTGATGACTCCGCCGAGGGCAATGGCCGTGCCACTCCCTCTTGGTATAGCGACGACGCCGAATACTCCGTACTGCTCGCCAGCCTCGCCCGCTGGTTCGCTCAGGGCGATCCCGCGGCGTTGGAGCGAGCGGCCGAGTGGGTGGCGATCAAGCCCGAGGACTGGGAAGAGATTCGCGGGGCAGAGGCGCGGGCGAAGTTCGTGGTGGAGAAGATCCGCGAGCGGGTCGACGTGACCATCGGCTTCGATCCGCAGACTGGCAAGTACCGGATGTACGACGGCCGCACCGGCGAGCCGTTCAACCAGCCGATCACCGTCGGACAGATCTACACCATGAAGCTCGTGCACCTGGTGGACGATAAGATCCACGCCCGGTCCACGGGCCCGTACTCGCTGGTAACCCAGCAGCCGCTGGGCGGCAAGGCCCAGTTCGGAGGCCAGCGTTTCGGCGAAATGGAAGTGTGGGCGCTCGAGGCCTACGGGGCCGCACATACGCTGCAGGAGATCCTCACCATCAAGTCCGACGACGTGCTCGGCCGGGTGAAGACCTACGAGTCCATCGTCAAGGGTGAAACGATCATGGAGCCGGGGATTCCGGAGTCGTTCAAGATCCTGATCAAGGAGCTCCAGAGCCTCGGGCTGCAACTGACCGTCGAGTCGAAAGAGGCCGGGCCGGTGAGCCTCGATGCCGAGGGCGCCGAGGAGACGATGGCATAGAGTTTCGGGTCGCACGGGCCTGCCCCCTCCGGACGGCATCGCCTGTGCTGTGTTGAGTCGTGGTGGATGGGGTGGCAGGGGCAATCCCCTGCAGGAGGCCGAAGTGGTAAATACAAGTAGATTCGATCAGCTTCGCTTGGGATTGGCGTCTCAGGAAGAGATCCGGCGCTGGTCTCACGGCGAGGTGAAGAAGCCGGAGACGATCAACTACCGGACCTTCAAGCCGGAGCCGGATGGGCTCTTCTGCGAGCGTATCTTCGGCCCCACGCGGGACTGGGAGTGTCACTGCGGCAAATACAGGAAGATCAAGTTCCGCGGCATCACCTGCGACCGCTGCGGAGTAGAAGTGACCCGGGCGAAGGTGCGCCGGGAGCGCATGGCGCACGTCGAGCTGGCCGCGCCGGTCAGCCACATCTGGTACCTCAAGGGCGTGCCGAGCCCGATGAGCCTGCTGTTGAATATCTCCCCGCGGCCCCTGGAAAAGGTGATCTATTTCGCCTCCTACATCGTGACCCATGTGGACTACGAGCTGCTGCTCAACAGCATCGACCTGATCAAGAGCGTGGTGGCGGAGCAGCAAGACAAGGTGGGGCAGCAGGCGATCGACCAGGTCGCCGCCGTCAAGGCCGAGCGCGATGATCGCCTGGCGAAGCTCAAGGCGGGCGAACTCAACGAGGAAGTCGATGCCGGCGATATCGCCGAATGGGCGGACGCGCGCGTCAAGGAAGAAGAGCGCGCCGCCGAAGAGCGCAAGACCGAGATGGAGCAGGGCATGCGGCTGCTCCTCGGCGCCAAGCTCGACGCCGACCCGGGGCTGACGAAGCAGCAGCTCGTCACCGAGTCCGAGCACCGCTCCATGAACCGGGTGGTGGACGCGCTGGTCGCCAAGCACGGCCGGGATTACGAGCATCTGTTCCGGGCCGACCTGGGCGCGGCAGCCATCTGGGAACTGCTCAAGGAGATCGACCTCGAACAGCTCTGCCGCGAGCTGCGCCAGGAGATCAAGGAGACCTCGGGCCCGAAGCGGGCGCGGGCGATCAAGCGCCTCGAAATCTCGGAGGCCTTCCGCAAGTCGAAGAACCGGCCGGAGTGGATGGTGCTGGACGTGATCCCGGTGATCCCGCCCGAGTTGCGCCCGATGGTGCAGCTCGACGGCGGCCGGTTCGCGACATCGGACCTGAACGACCTCTACCGGCGCATCATCAACCGCAATAACCGGCTGAAGAAGATCAAGGCGCTGCACGCGCCCGAGTCCATCATCAACCACGAGAAGCGCCTGCTGCAGGAAGCGGTGGACGCGCTCATCGACAACGGCCGGCGCAGCCGGCCCGTAACAGGGTCGAACAACCGGCCGCTGAAGTCGCTCTCGGACATGCTCAAGGGCAAGGAAGGCCGGTTCCGCAAGAACCTGCTGGGCAAGCGCGTCGACTACTCCGGGCGCTCCGTGATCGTGGTGAATCCGCACCTGAGGCTGCACCAGTGCGGTCTGCCCAAGGAGATGGCGCTCGAGCTCTTCAAGCCCTTCGTCATGAAGCGGCTGGTGGAGCGCGGTTTCACCACCAACGTGAAGACGGCGAAGAAGATGGTGGATCGAATGCGACCCGAGGTCTGGGACGCGCTCGAGGAAGTCATCAAGAATCACCCCATCATGCTCAACCGCGCGCCGACGCTGCACCGGCTGGGCATCCAGGCCTTCGAGCCGACGCTGGTGGACGGCAAGGCGATTCAGATCCACCCGCTGGTGTGCTATGCATTCGGCGCGGACTTCGACGGCGACCAGATGGCGGTCCACGTGCCGCTCTCCACGGCCGCGCAGGCGGAAGCCCGCATCCTCATGCTCTCCACCGAGAACCTGTTCTCGCCGGCCGACGGCAAGCCCGTGGTGACGCCCACCCGCGACATCATTCTGGGGTCGTACTACCTGACGCAGAAGCGCAGCGGCGCCACCGGCACCGCGAAAGAGTTCTCGAACCCGCAGGACGCGCAGCTCGCCTACAACGTGGGCAAGCTCGACCTGCACGCCGATATCCGCGTTCGCTTCGAGGGGCAGTTGATCAGCACCACCGTCGGGCGGCTGATCTTCAACGAAGTGCTGCCGACGAAGCTGCGATACCTGGACCGCGTCGTCGATGACAAGGAGCTGGGCCGGCTGATCCGGGAGTGCTACAAGCACTATGGAACCGCGCGCACGGTGCAGCTCGTGGACGAGCTGAAGGAACTCGGGTTCAAGTACGCGACCATCGCCGGCGTGACCATCAGCATGACTGACATGGACGTGCCGCGGGCACGCCGCGAGGTGATCATCCAGCGCACGGAAGACGCCGTGCGCCGGGTCAACGAGAACTACGCGCAGGGCCTGATCAGCGCCGGCGAGCGATCGGACAGCGTCTGCCGGCTCTGGAACCAGGCCTCCGACGATGTCTCGAAAGCCATCCTGAGCAACATCGACCCGTTCAACCCGATCTTCATGATGGCGAACTCCGGCGCACGAGGTACGCCTCGCCAGATCAGCCAGATCGCGGGTATGCGCGGCCTCATGTCCGACCCCTTCGGCCGGTTCATCGAAGACCTGCCGATCAAGTCCAACTTCCACGAAGGGCTGAACGTGCTGGAGTATTTCGTGTCCACGCACGGCGCCCGCAAGGGATTGGCGGACACGGCGCTGCGCACCGCCGACGCGGGGTATCTGACCCGGCGGCTGGTGGACGTGGCGCAGGACGTGATCGTGCGCAAGCTCGACTGCGGCACCGCCAATGGCATCACGGTGGCGGCGATCCGCGACGGCTCGGAGGAGATCGAATCCCTCGAGCGCCGGATCGACGGCCGCGTCGTTCCCCAGGACGTGATCGATCCGCGGACCGATGAGATCATCCTCAAGGTCGGGCACGAGATCAGTGACAACACCGATCAGCCCTGCCCCGAGTGCGGCGGCGATCTTCACAACCTATATCGCTGCCACCAGTGCGGCCGTGAGATCGCCGAAGAGACGGTGGTGGACCAGTACCTGCAGATGCAGACTCTCACCGGCGACGAGGCCGAAGAGCCGGCTTCGTCTCTGCTCCAGGCGCTTTCGCCTCCCGCCGAGCCTCAGCCCGAGGGGAAAGCTGAAGCTGAAGCCAAGGCCGAGGATGAGCAGTTCGGGGAAGAGGTCCCCGTTCCCCACGCGGCCCCGAGCCTGGTTCCCAGCACATTGCTGCTCGAGGAGAGCGCCTGCCCGGACTGCCACAGCGGACTGGAGCTGGTGAAGGTCTGCCATGACTGCGAAGAGCGGTTCGCGGCCCGCGACTTGACGCCCGTTCTGACCAAGATCCTGCGCGTCGTCGAGGAGTGCGAAAGCTTCCAGCGCGAGGTGAAGCGCCTCAAGGAGGGCGAGCCCGCCCCTGTCACCGTACCCAATCCGTTCGACGCGAACGAGGTCATGGTCGAGGCCGGCAAGTCGGTGAAGGGGACGTCGCTGGCGAAGATGCGGCGGACGGCCGCCGAGCTGTGGGACAAGGGCGGCCTGGCGCGGGGCGAGGTGACGGTTCGGTCGCCGCTCATCTGCGAGTTGACGCAGGGCATCTGCGCCCACTGCTATGGGCGTGACTTCGCCACCAGCCGTCGCGCCGAGATCGGCGAGGCGGTGGGCATCATCGCCGCCCAGTCCATCGGTGAGCCCGGCACCCAGTTGACGATGAGAACCTTCCACACCGGCGGCGTTGCCGGTCAGTACCTGACCGGTGTCGCCCAGGTGAAAGAAAAGAAGAAGGACACCCTGAAGCAATTCTGGGGTGACGTGAAGGCCGGCATCGTCCGGCTCAACCCGAGGGAGGAGGCCTCTTCCACGAAGGCCTCCGGGAAGCCGGCCCGCCGCACGCGGACGACCAAGAAGGTCGGCGAGTCGAAAACCCGCATGACCCTCGATACCGAGCAGCGGCGCGTGATCCAGCAGCTCGTGCGCGTGATGGAAGAGCAGGTCAAAGGCCTGCTGCGCGTCGTCGAGCTGTTCGAGGCTCGCCGCCCCAAGGGCCAGGCGATCGTTTCCGAAGTCGACGGCATAGTCGCACGGGTCGAAACCCCGGGCGTGAAATGGGTGATCATCCACTCCGAGCAGCCGGTTGACTCCGAGCACCCGGAGCGGCTGCACGGTGAAGTGCTGGCCGAGGATGTGAGAAAGCGCGCAGGCGAGCTGATCGCGGCCGCCGGCCAGGAGCTGACCCCGCAACTGCTCGCCCACGTGTTGGAAGCGAAGCTTCCGCGAGTGACCATTGAGCGTCGGCACCTGGTGCCCTATCGAGGCCTGCTGCCGGTGAAGGAAGGCGACATCATCCGCGCCGGCGACGCGCTCACTGAAGGCCCGCTGGACCCGCAGAAGGTGCTCCAGATGCAGGGCGTGCGCGCGGTGCAGGACTACCTGGTCCGCGAGATCCAGAAGGTGTATCGCTCCCAGGGCGTCGATATCAACGACAAGCACATCGAGGTGATCGTCCGCCAGATGCTGCGCAAGCGGCGAGTGCTGGAGCCCGGAGACACCGAGATGCTGCCCGGGAAGATCTACGACCGCTTCTTCTTCGATGACGTCAACCGCGGGTTTCGCGAGCGCGGCGGCACGGAAGCGAGCG
>Ga0315287_10000666_pt1 | contig 30345 bp, 27 predicted proteins | sample YL17G11_0_MG_FD_205037 | JGI IMG/M metagenome (GOLD analysis project Ga0315287, IMG submission 205037) | Sediment microbial communities from Yellowstone Lake, YNP, Wyoming, USA - YL17G11_0 | ecosystem: Environmental > Aquatic > Freshwater > Lake > Sediment | place: USA: Wyoming | collected...
TACATCGACTTTCCACCGCCGACCGTCCAAAACTATTGGACTTACGTCGCCTTTTTCAATAAAATCGGCGACAAATCTTATGCAGCACCGTAACTTGGGCTAACGGTGAGCGACTTGTCGGGCTCCGAGAAATTCGCCAACTTCAATTGCGCCACGATTCGTCCCATGTTTATCTTCCCTCTACCTATAACATAGCGATGATTGGATAGGAAGTCCAGGCCTCGACGAAGACGGGAATCCTATGTCTGACACAACCGCCGGTAGGTTTCCAGCGCGGCGGGGAAGGGCGCCAGCGCCCGGTCGAAGATCCCAAGCGTGTAGGCGATCGTCATGCCGTAGTTGCAAATCGGCACGCCCAAGCGGCGGCATTGGGCCAGGCGGGTGAGCAGTTCGCGGCGGTTCCACATGCACGCCCCGCAGTGGACCACCAACCGATACTCGGCCAGATCGGCGGGGAAGTCGTGGCCCTGGACGGTGGTGATTCGCAGGTCGCCGCCGACGTACTGCTTCAGCCAGCGCGGTATCTTCACCCGCCCGATGTCGTCGCCGATGGGGTGATGCGCACACGCCTCGGCAATCAGCACGCGGTCGCCGCCGCGCAGCCGGTCGATGGCCAATGCCCCTTCGACAAACTGGCACAGGTCGCCTTTTTGCCGGGCAAAGAGGATGGAGAACGACGTCATCTTTACCGTTGGGGGCGTGTCGGCGGCCACCTTCAGGAACGCCTGCGAATCGGTCACCACCAGCGCGGGCGGGCGGTTCAAGCGGCCCAAGGCGTCGCGCAGCTCCCGCTCCTTGACCACCATGCAATAGGCGTCGCCGTCCAACAGATCGCGGATCGTCTGCACCTGCGGCACGATCAGCCGGCCCTTGGGGGCCTCCATGTCGATCGGCGCCACCAACACGGCCAATCCGCCGGGCGGAACCAGATCGGCCACAAGCGGCGGGGCGCGGACAAAATCGTCCGGGGCGATTTGGATTAGCGCCTCGCGCAACTCCAACACGCCGCGGCCTTCCGAGGCGACGGTTTCCACAAAGGGCGTCTTCGTCTTCTGTAGTTCCTCCTGCAAAGCCGCAAGCGGCTTGGCCAAATCCGATTTATTGAACGCCACGATCACGGGGATCCCCCGGCCGCGAAGCTCGCACAGAATCCCCTTCTCGAACTCCTCCCAGCGACCGGCGTCTACGACGACAACGCCCACGTCGGTGCGGTCGAACACTTGGCGGGTCTTCTGCACCCGCTTTTCGCCGAGTGCGCCCGCGTCGTCAATGCCGGCCGTATCGATGAACAGCACGGGCCCCAGCGGCAGAAGCTCCATGGGCTTTTCCACCGGGTCGGTGGTGGTGCCGGCGATGTCCGAGACGATCGAGACCTCCTGCCGGGTCATCGCGTTCAGCAACGACGACTTGCCCGCATTGCGGCGGCCAAACAGTCCAACGTGCAAGCGAAGTCCTTTGGGGGCGTCTCTCATGATCTACATGCCGCTCTTGGGCATTCCGCAGTCAGAGCCCAGCCGGGTAATCCGTTCGGGCGAGGTCAACTCGTCGAACTCCTCGGCCGTCAGCAGGCCGCGGTCGATGACCAACTGGCGAATGTTCTTCTGGCGGCAATGGCTGGAGGCCGCTTCTTCGGCCAGTTGCTCGGCCGCATCGTAGCCGATCTTGTCGATCAGCGCGGTCAGCAGCGCCGTGCCGTTGTGTACGTTGCGGCGGCAATGCGGTTCGTCGGCTTCAATGCCCGCCACACAGAGCCGGGCGAACATGCCACACGCCCCCGTCAACAAATCAATGGCCGTCAACAGGCTGTCGGCCGCCAGCGGCAGGAATTGGCTCAATTCGAGGTTCCCGCCGCCGACGGCCTGAAGGATCATCTGGTCGTGTCCCATCACGGCGATGGCGGCCTGAGCGACGGCCTCGGGGATCACCGGGTTGACCTTGCCCGGCATGATCGACGAGCCCGCCTGCCGCGGCGGCAGATGGATTTCGCCCAGCCCGGCGTGCGGGCCGGAAGAGAGCAGGCGCAAGTCGTTGGAGATTTTCAGCAGGTTGACGGCCAGCGTGCGCAGGATGCCGCTGACTTCGACGAAGGCATCGGCGTTCTGCGTGGCCTCGACGAGGTTCTCCGCCCGGGCCAGCCCCAGGCCGGTGATCTCGCGCAGTTGTTCGACGACGCGGAAGATGTATTGCCGCGGGGCGCCCAGGCCCGTGCCGATGGCCGTGCCGCCGAGGTTCACCACCCGCAGCCGCTCTTCGCACTTGTAAATCCGCCAGCGGTCGCGGGCCAGGGCGTCGGCGTAGGCGGCCATTTCGCGGCCGAGCGTCACCAGCACGGCGTCCTGCAACTCGGTGCGGCCGATCTTGACGATGCCGGCAAACTCCTTCTCCTTCTGCTGAAAGGATTCCAGCAGCGCGACGACTTCGCCTTCCAACTCGCGCAGCCCGTGGATCGCCGCCACCTTCAGCGCCGTGGGATAGGTGTCGTTGGTCGACTGGTGCAGGTTGATGTCGTCGTGCGGGCTCACGCTTTGGTAATCGCCCAGCGGCCGGCCCAACAATTGCAGCGCGCGATTGGCCAACACCTCGTTGACGTTCATGTTGGTCGAAGTGCCCGCGCCGCCCTGGAGTGCATCGACGATGACATGTTCGTCGAGTTCTCCGGCCAGCATCTCCCGGCAAGCGGTTTCGATGGCGGCGAACTTGGCCGCGTCGGCCCAGCCCAACTCGTGGTTGATTTGGGCGGCGGCCAGTTTCACGGCGCCATAGGCATGAACGAGCCGGCGATGCACGGGCCGGCGGGCCAACGGGAAGTTCTCCATCGCCCGCAACGTGTGGATGCCCCACAAGGCGTCCGCGGGCACGTCGCGGGTTCCGAGCAGGTCGGTTTCCGAGCGGTGATTTGTCATGGGCGTAAGCGTCAAAGAATCGCCATCGGCTATCGCAGCACCCAACGCCGCTGCCAGATTAAGTTGGCGAGCACAATCAGCATACGGTGGTCATGGCTCTCCGGCCGCCAAGCTAGTCCACTGCTCGCGGAGCGTTCGTTCACCATGTTGCCAAAAGTGTCGAAGGATTTCTACACTGCGCTCAATCGGCAAGACCAACGCCAACGGCATCGGCGTGAGTTCACCGTTGTCAGCGCGAAAGTTCACGCTCGTATCCCAGTCACCTGCTTCAGTGGCGGCAACCTGCCAGCCGGGATGATCACCGCAAGGGAAGAAGTGGGAGTACGTTTGCTGCCCTTTTATCATTATCGCCAGTTGGGTGCCGCTTTCATGTCGGAGCCAGATACAGCCGTAATTATCCGGCGCAATACCGGAGACATAGCGGATCGCGTCGGCGAACGTGAGTCCGGGCTTTGCGTCGTGGAAGATATGCACTTGTGGGTCCATGTTGCGGTTGGCCAGTAACTTACCGTGTATCGCGATTTCCAACTTTTCGGATTATGGCTGTGCGCGTTCTCTCCCGCAACATTTAGAAATACAAGTCCCGCTCGTCGTTCTCTTTGATCCGCCGCAGGCGATCGAGGAGTTGGCGCTTCCGTTCGGTCTCGGGCAGTTTTTCGATTTCGCGGCGAATGGTGGCCTCGCCGGCCGTCCGGGTTTCGGCAGAAGCGTAGTCGATCAAGTATTCCATCAGCGTGCTCAGCGCGTTGGGCGTGCAAAGGTTCTGGATGAAGCCCGGAATGGCGAACTCCATGAACTGCTCGCCGGTGCGGCCCAGCCGGTAGCAGGCCGTGCAGAAACTGGGGATGTAGCCGTCGACCAGCAACTCGCGCACTACCTCGTCCAAGGGGCGGATATCGCCCAGTTGAAACTGTTCGCGCTCCATCACTTGGGCGTCGCCAGCCTCGGTGTAGCCGCCCAACTCGATGCGGCTGCCGGCGTCGATCTGCGAGACGCCGAAAGCCATCACCTGGCGGCGCAGTTCGGGCGGCTCGCGGGCCGTGCAGATCAGGCCCGTGTACGGCGCCGACAGCCGCAGTATCGCCACCAGCCGCTTGAAGTCGTCGTCGCTGACGAGATGCTTCTCTTCCAACGTCACGCCGTGCGCCGGCCGCAACCGGGGGAAGCTGATCGTGTGCGGCCCGACGTTGTAGTGCTTCTGCAAGTGCAGGGCATGGCTCACTAGGCCCAGCACCTCGAATCGCCAATCGTAGAGCCCGAACAGGGCCCCGATCCCCACGTCGTCGCACTCGGCTTCCATCGCCCGGGCCAGCCCGTCCAGCCGCCATAGGTAGTTGCCCTTGCGCGTGCCGGGCGGATGCACGCGGCGGTACGTCTTGTGGTGATAGGTCTCCTGGAATACCTGGTATGTGCCGATGCCCGCCGCCTTGACAATTTCGTAGCCGTCATGATCCAGCGGGGCCGCATTGAGGTTCACGCGGCGAATCTCGCCGTGGCCGCTGCTGGTGGCGTACACGTGCTGCACGCACTCGGCCATGAACTGGGCGTCGTACTGGGGATGCTCGCCGAAGACCAGGATCAGCCGCTTGTGCCCTCGCCGCTCCAAGGCCAAAACCTGCGCGCGAATTTCCTCTTCGTCCAGCGTTCGACGGACCACCTGACGGTTCGAGCGGCGAAAGGCGCAGTAATGGCAATCGTTCGTGCAATCGTTGCCAATATAGAGCGGCGCGAAAAGCACGATGCGGTTGCCGTAGACATCGCGTTTCAACTGCCGGGCGGCATCGAAGATTTGCTCGACCAACTCCGGCTCGTCGGCCGCCAACAGCGCCGCGGTCTCCTCGACCGCCAACGGCTGTTTCGACATGCTCTTGGCAATAATATCGCGCACCTCGCCGGGCGAGGTCCGCCGGTTCAACAGCCCGTGAAGCTGCTCCTCGTCGATGAAGTCGTATCCACTGCGGCTGAGTTGTTTCTGGTCGATGACAGACGACATCCAAACACTCCTACCTGGCCGACGCGCCGTCGGCCGCTAAACGTACTTGACAATTTTGCGAATCTCCCCTGCCCGCGCCCGGCTGCCGCCCAATCGCTTCGATGCGGGCGTTGAGGCATTGCTGACATGCTTCACCCGTTTCGGCGATGCACGCCTTGTCGGGATAAATCTCGTATAACGCCCGGTACTTTGGCGGGGTGAGGTTGGGCATCACCACGTTCGCCCCCCGCACCAACCCCAACTCCCGTCCGTCATGCGCGTTCAACGTAGCCAGCGCCGTGGTGGCCGGAATGTTCGCCCGCGGACACGCCAGCCGCGCCAAGGCAATCACCTTGTAGGTCATCAACTCGCTGGCAGGCACTTGCCGATCGTCGGCCGCCTCGGGCCAGAGGCCGCGGTTGGCCAGCGGCGTGTTCGGGTGGCGCAAGTACGGCCCAACGCCGATCATATCGAGGTTCAGCCGGCCGAACAACTCGATGTCGTCGGCCAGGTCGTCGTACGTTTGGCCGGGAATGCCGATCATCACCCCGCTGCCTACTTCGTAGCCCAGCCGACGCAACGTGGCCAGGATCGCCAGTCGGCGGTGATTGAAGGGGGCGCTGGCTCCCGATTGTTTAGCGGCTGACGGCACGTTGGCCTGTGATGGATGAATTCGCTCGTACAGCGCGCGGTTGGACGTTTCGAACCGCAGCAGATAGCGATCGGCCCCGGCGGTACGCCACGCGGCCAGCTCATCGTCGTCGCGTTCCCCCAGGCTAAGGGTAACCGCCAGCGGGGTCTCGGCCTTGATTCGCCGCACCAATGCGGCGATTCGATCGCAGGTCAACTCCGGGTCTTCGCCCGACTGGAGCACCACGGTGCCGTAGCCAAACTGCACGGCTTTGCCGACACACTCCATGATTTCGTCGTCCGACATGCGGTAGCGCTGCAAACCCTGGTTGCCTGCCCTAAGACCGCAGTAGCCGCACAATCGCACGCAGTAGTTCGAGAGTTCCACCAGCCCGCGCAAGTGGACCTCGCCGCCGACATGCCGCTGCCGGGTCTGGTCGGCCTGCTGCCAGAGGTCGGCCAGTCGGGCGGGGTTGGTCTCCCGAAGCCAGGTAAGTATTTCGTTACGCTGCATGATCACTCGTGCTGGGTCGCAATCGCCATCTCATTATACTCAAATTGGCCCCCGGCGGCCCGGGGGGTGCTGATTTGCCCCGACTTGTCAGGTTTCCGGCTGGTTTCACCGCCACCCCGCTGCGAGAGGGGCTGACTTGGAACCATCAGAGCGGTTGAGCGAGACTACCGAAACGTGGTACGCTCCCTATATCAGCTTCTGTTGCGGAAGATCGGATTTCTGTCACCCTGAGCGAAGCGAAGGGTCTCGAAAGGTCAAGATTCTTCGCTTCGCTCAGAATGACAAGGGACACCTGCGATGACTACCTACTACGCCCAAGGCTCGCCCCGGACCGACTTGACCCGTGAGGATCTCAGGGCCGCCTTGGCAGAGACCTTTCAGCGACTGGAGCCGCGGCGGCGGGTGCTGGCCTTGCCGCCGGATTACACTCGGGCCAACAGCATGGCCGGCACGCTGACCTGCCTCACCCATGAATACTTCGGCGATCGGCTGACCGACGTCATGCCGGCCCTGGGCACGCACGTCGCCATGTCCGACCAGCAAATCGAGCGGATGTACCCCGGCGTGCCCAAGCGGCTCTTCCGCGTCCACGATTGGCGCAACGACGTGGTCACGATCGGCGAAGTTCCGCCGGAGTTCGTCGCCCAGGCCACTGAAGGTTTATGGCGGAAGCCATGGCCGGCCCAACTGAACCGGCTGGTGTGGGAAGGCGGGCACGACCTGATCCTCTCCATCGGCCAGGTTGTGCCTCATGAAGTCGTCGGCATGGCCAACTACAATAAGAACCTGTTTGTCGGCGCCGGCGGCGCGGCCGGCATCAACGAGAGCCATTTCATCGGCGCGGCCTATGGCATGGAGCGGATGATGGGCCGGGCCGACACTCCGCTGCGACGCATCCTGAACTACGCCCAGGAAAACTTCTGCCGTCAGCTTCCGCTGCTTTTCGTGTTGACGGTGATCGGCCCGCGCGAGGACGAAGTTCGCGGAAGGGGACAGGTCCATGTTTTCGGCCCATCGTCTGTCGGCAAGAAACCTCTTCCAGCCGAAAAATGGACCAGTCCCCACTTGGCCGTGCGCGGCCTGTTCATCGGCGACGACGTGGAGTGTTTCGAGCGAGCGGCTGCTCTCTCGGTGCAAGTCAACTTCACCATCCTCGACGAGCCGCCGCGGAAGATCGTCGTATATCTCGATCCCGAGGAGTTCCAGAGCACCTGGTTGGGCAATAAGGCGATCTACCGCACGCGGATGGCCGTGGCCGACGGCGGCGAACTGATCGTGCTCGGCCCGGGCGTGGCCACGTTCGGCGAGGATCGGGAAATCGACGGCCTGATCCGCAAGTACGGCTACCGGACTACTCCGGAGATCATGCGACTGGTCGAGCAGACCGACGATCTGCCGGAAAATCTTTCGGCGGCTGCGCACCTGATCCACGGCTCGTCGGAAGGCCGGTTCACCATCACCTATTGCCCCGGCAAGCTCAGCCGGGAGGAGATCGAGTCGGTCGGCTACCGATACAGCGGGCTGGATGCGATGCTCAAACGCTACGACCCCCAGAAGCTCCGCGACGGCTGGAACGTGCTGCCCGACGGAGAGCGGATCTACTACGTCGGCAACCCGGCGTTGGGGCTCTGGGCGTATCGCGGCCGGCTAAACGGCTGATCGCTGCCGCAACGCTTCGTAAAACAGCACGGCGGCCGTAACCGAGACGTTCAGACTGTCGGCCGCGCCGCGCATGGGCAGACGGACGGCCCTGATGTCGTCGCCGGTCCAGATGGGCGACAACCCCTCGGCTTCGCTGCCCAGCACGATGGCCGTCGGGCGGCGGTAGTCAACTTCGGTGTATGGCACGGCGCCATCGACCCGGGCCGCAAGGATCGTGCATTGGTGCTGACGGAGCCACGCCAGCACGTCGCCGCCGTCGGCTTCACAGACCGGCATGGTAAAGATCGTGCCCAGGCTCGCGCGGATGGCGTTGGGATTGTATAGATCGGTCCGCGGATCGGCCAGAATCACGGCCGACACGCCGGCGGCGTCGGCGCTGCGGAGCACGGCCCCGACGTTGCCCGGTTTCTCCACACCCTCCAACACGGCCACCAGCGGGACGATTCGAGCGGACTGCGCCGTTGGGGTGGCAGTTAACGAAATCGTTGGGGTGGCAGTTAAACTGCCACCCGATCCTAATCCACCCCATCCTAATCCACCCCATCCAAGTTGCGTTGCCACGTACTCCAACGTCGGCTGCGGCATTTCGGCCACGCCCAGCACTCCCTCCGTCCGGTGGCCGAATGCCAGCTTCTCGAACACCGCTTCGCCGACGTGCAGAATCTCGCAGCCGCTTTGGGACAAGGCGGGCAACAGCCGTTGCGTATTGTCATCACGGCATAGCGCCTCGCAGACAAACACCTCGACCATGCGCACGCCGCCGCCGAGCGCCCGCTGTAGTTCGCGGGCGCCGTCAATGAGGATTCTCCCCTGCTGCCGGCGAGACGGCCGATCGCGGAGCCGGGCGGCGCTTTTCACGCGCGGATTTTGCAAACTGGTGATGATGGGCATGTTTCTTCCGGCGTTTATTGATTGCCACATTACTTTTCTGAAAATCGTGAAACGGTGACATCGCTTTCCTGAGACTCAATTAACCGACGACCGCGACCACCGCACCACGGCCCCGCTTGGCAACTCGCGCCCCGTGGACGAAGGGATGGCCAACTGCCGTGCGACGACGGCGCCCCCGCCGCCGATGGCTTCGAGCAGCATGTCGCGGAGCGTTTCCGGCTCGTAAGCCGGCGTGTGGCACGTCAATAGCATGAACTGCAAACGCCCGGCCGTCAACTCGCCGCACGCCGCAAGCAGCCGCGGCAGGTGTTTTGAGAGCCGCCAGACCTCGCCGCGCGGCCCGTGACCGTAGCTGGGCGGGTCGAGAATCACGGCGTCGTAGCGGTTGCCCCGTTTGAGTTCCCGCTTGACGAACTTCGCCGCGTCCTCGGCGATCCAGCGGATGGGCGCATCGGCCAGGCCGGAGAGTTCCGCATTCCGCCGGGCCCAGGCGACGACGTTCTTCGCGGCATCGACGTGGGTCACTTCCGCGGCCCCGGCGGCGGCCAACGTGCTCCCGCCGGTGTAGGCGAACAGATTGAGAATTTTTAGGGGGCGTGCTGCCCTCACCCCCGGTCCCTCTCCGGGCACCAACCGAAGGTTGGTCGGGAGAGGGGAGACTCGGCTGGAAATCCAGTCCCAGTTCTCCGCCTGCTCGACAAACAGCCCCAGGTGGCCGAACTCGGTCCGCTTCAACTCGAACCGCAGCCGGCCGTGGGCGATGGTCCACCGCTCGGGCAGTTCCCGCCGATAGGTCCATTGCCCCTGCTGTTCGTCGCGTCCGTCAAAGCGCGCGTCGGAGTTGTGCCAGGCGTCGGGATTGGCTTGCCGCACCTCCGCCGCCGCCGGACACGGCCGATCGAGTGTGATCTCGCCAAACCGTTCCAGCCGCCGGCCATCGCCGAAATCGAGAAGTTGGTATTGATCTTGCGGGAACATCGCCTTTCCTAGGGCGCTGGCAGATCGTCCCACGGCGGGCGCCACAGCGGCAGCGCGGGGAACAGCGCACGGCCGGCCTCGCGGGCCAGTGCGGTCGAACATTCTAGCCGGCCGTCGGCCATCGCCGCGTCCCAGTCCAACTGGCCCAACAGCAGCCGCGTGAAATCGGCCACGTTCAGCCGCAAGTAGCTGCGGCCGATCCGTTGCGACGTGGCCGCAACGCCCTCGCGGCCAAGTTCCAACTGGTACTTCTTGCCTTCCACCAGCAGGCCCAGATCGAGCGGGCGCGGCACGCGGGCCGCGCGGGCACGGCCATCAAACTCGCCGCAGAGCCTCCGCAACAACTCCAGCGGGTCGAGCAATCGCGCCATGCACACTTCCACGCACTCGCCGGGCGACGGCTGGCGGCAGCCGTCGGCTTCATCGAAAATGCGAAACAGCGGATACGACGGCGGAGCGTGCAGCAGTACGCATTGGCGATCGTGCTCGATGGCGTCGCCGCAGCAGCGCGCCAGCAATTCCGCCGCCGCCCGGGGCCGGTCCGGCGCCGTCATCAACTCCACGATTTGCTCGCCCCGGATCGCGGCGTAGCCGACGATCCGCGTGCTGATTTCGCCCAGTTCGAGCAACTCCGGCCCTTCCAGCGCCACGTAGACCTCGTCGCACGCTTTACGGCGCAGCAGCCATCGCCAATAGGCGTCGGTGCGTTCCAGCGGGCCATAGGGGGCACTTGGAAGTGCGTTTGATTGCACGTTTTGGCGATAGATCCGCGCCAGTGCCCGCTGTTCCCATTGGCGCCACGGCCGGACGTGCAAACGGCGGCGGCTGCGCGGCACGAACCCGCAGTCGAGCAGCCGGGCGAGTACGGTCCGAGCGTTCGCCCGACGGAAGCTCGCCTGACCGCACAGAGCCCAGCCGGTGCGGCGAAAAAAGTGCGGGATGCTCGTCCGCAGCCAGCCGACCAAGGCGCCATTGAGGGCCATCTCCCGCTCGGCCGCCTCGAGCAGATGGGTGCCAAGTCCTCGGCCGCGGCACTGCGGCGCGGTGGCCAGCCAGTCCAAGCCGGCCGCCGGAATCTGCAACGGTCCGAAGTGCATCGTGCGGTGCGTGATATGGACGTGCGCCGCGAACTGCCGCCCACGATACAGCAGCAGTCGATCGCACGGCTCGTAGAACGGGTCGTCCAGGGATGCCTGGTACTCGGCCGGCGACGGGCCCCGGAAAATCGACGTCAGAAAATAGTAGATGCTCGAATGGTCGCCGCCCTTCGCCCGAACCACCGGCAGACGGACGCGACGGCGGGCGATTGCCGGCCTTGCGAAATCCGGTAAGGAGGCTCCTCCACGCATCGACCCGAATCCTTTCTGGTTGCCCAATGCGTATCAAAGCATCTTTACGCGTTCTTGGGAAGTAGCCCCGCAAAAAATCCGCGCACCGTGGACTCGGGGTACAGGCAGAAGGCGTACTCTCGCCACGCCAGAATGCGTTCGACTTCGAGCAGCCGGGCGGTTTCCGCCTGCCGGGCATTGAGTTGCCGCCGCCGATCCGCCAACAAGGGCTGCACGCTTTCGTTGGCCTGGCGGATCGCCCGGCAGCGCTGCTGCGCATTCTGCGGGGTTTGCGGCGTCTCGATCCAGGTTTTCTTGTTCAAGAGTGGACCCAGTGGGACTTCTCGCGATTCCTTCAGGAATCGCTCGGGGTGATAAGTCATTTCCCGCAGTTCGCGCTGAATCGCTCGGGCATCATCGGCGGCGGCCCGATGCCGCTCGATGGGCAGGTGCAGCGTGCCGGACAGGATCATCAGACCGGGTGGTTGGACGCCGAAGAACCGCCCGATCAGCAGATTGGTGACCTCGTCATACTTTGCCCCGCCGATGCCGTGAATGAACAGGTCGCCCAGCGCCAGCCGCGCCCAAAGAGTGGTGACTAAGGCACGGGAGCGGATTTTCATCCCGTCATGTTGCAGTTCCAGCAGCTTTGCAACGGCCGCGGCGGCGTCGCCATCGGGCCCGAGCGGCAGCCCGGCTTGCCATGAATGATGATCGGACAGCAAAATTTCGTTACCGTTCAATTGGGCGAACAGCCGCCGACGCCGCGGGTCGGCGGCCGTCCACACCCACAGCGGCGCCTCCAGCCAGGAACCGTCTTCGGCCAACTCCGGCGCGGGATGCGCGGTGCTGCGGATGCGATGCCGCCGCCGATAGTCCCGAACCGCCTCGTTATACACCTCCCGAAATCGCGGCAACTGTGCCAGCAGGTGCGTCACGAACCACTGAAACGCCTCGCCGGCACAAACCAGGCTTTGCGGGACCTCCAGGGTTTGCAGGCCCCAGCGGCCTTCCATTTGGTGCCGCGCCTGTGACAGGCACATCCCCAGATTGTCGGTCTCTTCGGCCCGGCTGAGCACCAGCGGCCAGTATTGCTCCACCAGCGGATCGGCCACCAGCGGCGCGATCCGCTCGGCCACCCGGCGACCGAACGTCGCGAACATTTTGCGGTCCTCAATCCGCCGCTGCTCGAAAGGGATCGCCGGCTCCGGCCGATCAAAGGGGATCAACTCGGCCTGCGGCTCCGATACCGATCCGCCCGGCACCCGCAGCGATGGAGTGGAAAACGTGTCGCTATCGACAACCAGATTGACCGCAATCGCCCTGTGCTGTTTCGCCAGCGCGCCGAGCGCGAAATTCTTCAGCCAGACGCCAGGGTGAAACATCTGCGGCTGATGCCCGGCCAGGAAAATCAGCGGCTCGGGCTGCGCGACGGGAATCGCCTCCCACAGGGTGGTGTCGCGATAGGCCGTGGTGTATCGCCGGGCCGCATCGAGCAGTTCGCGTCGGGCGAGCCGCGAGAGTTGCACCAGCGATCGACCCTGAAAATCATAATCTTGTTGACCGCGGAGGCGCACATTCTCCCCAACTACGTCCGCCACCCGGTCAAACGGCGGCACGATCAACGCGGCGCGATCCTCGCGCGGCGCTCGCAGTCCCGGAGCGTTCAACCATGCTGCATCGCTCATCAACGGTGCGGCCCTGCGATGTTTCCTGAACCCTGACCCCCGACCCCTGAACCCTCGGCCCTGTCCAACACCTGCCGATATACGGCCAGCCGCATCGCCGCGTCGTCGAGCGCGCCGCCAAACGAACGCTTTTCGTCGAGGTAGACCAAAGGGACGGCCATCTCGATGACCTTCAGCCCGAGCCGTGCCGCCCGCACCCATAGTTCCAGCGGCATGGCGTAACCGGTTTCGGCCAGTTCGAGCCTCGCCAGCGCAGCCACGCGGTAGGCCTTGAAGCCGCAGAAGGCGTCGGTCAGCTTCAGTCCCAGCCGCCGGTTGACTTCCTCGGTGACGACCTCGTTGACGCGGCGGCGCTGGGCCGGCGCGTCGCTATCGCCGGGGAATCGCCGCAAGTAGCGGCTGCCGGAAACGATGTCCGCCTCCTCTCGCAAACACGTGTCGATCAGCTTCGGGATCAATTGCGGCTGGTGCTGCCCGTCGCAGTCGATCGTGACGAGGATTTCGTAGCCGCCGCGGATCGCATAATCGAAGGCCGACTGCAACGCCACCCCGTAACCGCGGTTCTGCGGGTGCCGAATCAGCCGGATGTCGTCCCGGGCGGCCAATAGCTCCGACGTGCCGTCGTTCGATCCGTCGTCGACCACCAACACCTCGCGGCTATAGCACAGTGCCCCGTCGATGGCCCCCGTCACGTGGTCCACCTCGTTGTATACCGGCAGGGAAGTCAGCGTGCGGCAAATCATACCGCTATTGTACGCCATCCCCTTTCAATCGCAAGAATCGGCCACCCTCCCGGTTGACGGCCGATTCCGCGTCAAACATACTAACGGCGGCGGATTAAGGAGGCCAACCATGAAAACCATGCCATTGCTCGTCGTCGTTGTCTTTCTTTGCTTCTCTGCGTGGGTCGATGCCAAAGACCAAACCAGCAACTCGGTTGTCAAGGTGTTTGCCACCCGCCGCGAGCCGGATTTTGTCCGCCCGTGGAGCAAAGGCACCCCCCAAGAGACCGCCGGCTCCGGGGTGATCTTCGAGGGCAAGCGGATTCTCACCAACGCCCACGTGGTGCTCTACGCCAGCCAGGTCTTCGTGCAAGCTGACCAGTCGACGGAGCGGGTGCCGGCGAAGGTCACGGCCATCGCGCCCGGCATCGACCTGGCGGTAGTCGAGGTCGAAAACCCGGCCTTCTTCGACCAGCGTCCCCCGTTGCCGCTGGCCAATGGCATTCCGGCCGTCAAGCAAACGGTAAGCGTGTACGGCTATCCGATCGGCGGCGAGCAAATCTCGGTTACGCAAGGGATTATCTCGCGGATCGAATATACCGGCATCTACTTTCTCGTCCGCGCCCTGCGGATCCAGATCGACGCGGCCCTGAACCCGGGCAACAGCGGCGGGCCGGCCGTTGTCGACGGAAAGATCGTCGGGTTGGTCTACAGCAAGTTCGCCCAGGGCGAGAATATCGGCTACCTGATCTCCGCCGAAGACATCGAACTGTTTCTCCAGGGCGTTCGGGACGGCGTGTACCGCGGCAAACCCCAGCTTTGGGACTACCTGCAAAGCACCGAGAACGAGGCGCTGCGCGCCAAACTCGGGCTGGACAAGCAATCGGGAATGGTCGTCACCCATCCCTTCAGCCCCGCGCCCGATTACCCCCTCAAAAAATGGGATGTCGTTACGCAAATCGGCGACGAGCCGATCGACAGTCAGGGCAACGTGAAGATCAGGGACGATCTGCGGGTATCCTTCCAGTACCTCGTGCCAAAACTGGCCAAGGAGGGCCGCGTGCCGCTGACGATCGTTCGCGACCGGAAGGCCAGCCAAGTGCAAGTTCCCGTTCGGTCCGACGGCAACTTCGTGATTCCGTTTCTCATGGGGAGTTACCCGCGCTACTTCATCTGCGGGCCGATGGTCTTCATGTCGGCCAGCCAGGAACTTTCAGCACGCCTTGCCGCCGGGGCGGGGGCGACGGTGCTGATGGCGGCCAAGAACCCGTTGCTGTCGCGTGGTATGGACACGCCGGCATTTGAAAACGAGGAAATCGTCATGCTCGGCTACGGGCTGCTGCCGCACAAGACGTCGAAAGGCTATACGCCGCCGCCCTTCAGCGTCGTGTCGCACGTCAACGGCACGGCCGTGCGTAACCTGGCCCATCTCGTCGAACTGCTGCGCGACGCGAAAGACGAGTTCCTCACGATCGACCTGGCCGGCCTGGCCGCGCCGATGGTCTATCGGAGGGCTGAGCTGCTCAAAGCCACCGACGATGTCCTCTCGGACGAAGGAATCCGCAAGCAATACTCCGACGACTTAGAGAAAGTCTGGCATCCCGCCAAGTGACACCTTCCCCGCCGCAGGAAGACAGTTCTGACCATTTTTTGCCCCCTTCAATACGGAGGAAGAAGCCGCCGAATCGCGTGCGCCAACACGATTGCCAGAAAGATGGCGTTTCGCAAGATTCCCATCGCCGGGAACAGTCGTGGGGGCGAGACCGGTGTGGCGCTGCTGACGGCTCTGCCCGTAGCGTCAGCCAGTTGCTCCATCCATGCAACCGAACGAGGCCATTCCCAGAGTCGCGCTAGCCAGTCCCCCGGAATACCTGCTCGACCAACCGCACTGCCAACTATCGCCCCGACGATTGCCCCGGTTGTGTCAGTGTCACCACCACAGCGGATCACCGCGGATACCGCCCTGCGAAACTCCCGTGGGTGAGCCAACCAGCAGTGGAGCGCAATTGGAACAGTGCGGTATATGTAACCGGACACTCCGCGTGCGCACCCGATCTCTTGTGCAAAGTCTTCCGTTGACGCACCGGAAGCCAGACTCTGTTCGACCTGCAACATTAGGGCGTGAAAGTCGTCCGATGGGATGTATTCCGGCAAGGAATGATACTGCCCAAAGAAACCATCCCTCGAATCCAGGCCCCGCTTCGCGCACCACGCCGCCAGGGCCACGGCGAACGCTCCGTGGTATGCTTTTGGATCGGAATGCGTGATGACAGTGGACGCACGTACGAACCGTTCCAGCGTCGCGAGATCGTCGATGGCCGCTCCAAGGATTGCACTCCGCATCGCCGGCCCATTACCGGCTGAGAATACTCCGCTCCGTTGTGGGGAAAAGCCAAACCACAGTTTCAGTATCGCTCGCAATGTCGCAAAGCCGATCCCAGCGGGCAACCCAAGCAGCCACCAACGCAATCGACGAGCAAGACATCGAGCAAAAAAGCTCGCGTCGTGAGGACACTCGCAAAGCGATTGGGCGACCATGCAGGTGTGTTCGGTGTCATCCGATACCATTCCACGTTGGAGAACAAAACGCAGCCGGTCTGGTTCGCCAAGGAGACGAATACCGCGACGCTTCGACAAACCCTCGTAGGGCAATCCAATTGCATCCCCCAACGCACAACCCAAAATGGCTCCCGCGATGGAATCAGTCTGCACGAATGTACTCCCCCCACCTTTGCCCTCGCACATTGATCCGCCAGACGTACCATCTTACCCCTTCCGACAAGGGGTCGCAATTCCCTTGGAACGGAAAACGGGAACGGAAAACGGGACATCACTGATTTTCGGGGAGAGAGTGGACGGAACGACAATTCCGGGTGAGGACTGATGGTCACGTTTGTCAGACAATATGAAGCCAAGAGCAGCCGCGTGACGGTCACGCTCCACCGCGCGCGCAGACGGCGCTGCGGCCAGAACACGTTCGATCCCGCCGGCCGGATGACGCACATGACCTCGCCGGACGGCACGTACGCATATCTTTACGACGGCGAAGGCAATCGAACGGGGCGAAGAAAAGGTGTCAGGAACCATTGTTTTGGGATTTCTTATGCGGGCGGATTCGGCGACGAAACAACCAGTCGAGGACGCACCAAGGAACGTTCTGTTTTTCAGGCTTGATGCGTCGTCGGCCGCGATTGGCCCACGTCGGCCATCGTAGCTCTTCGCCCGGGAGGCCGCAATCTGCCGGAAGGGCGGAGAACTTGGCGAAATAATCCGACCACCCGCCACAACGTCAGACGCCTCCTCCCCTTTTTCCCCCTGGTTGGGCAACCACCGCTTGACAGCAGGCGCCGCAGAGTGTACACTTCAAGTGTGCATATAAGGAGGATTCCCTCGTGAAAGCGTCGATTTTGGACCTTCGCCGCCGGATGAGTGAAGTCTTGGGGGCGTTGGAGAAAAATGAAACCGTCACCATTCTGCACCGCGGCAAGGAGAAGGGCGTCATCTATCCCACCGCCCTCCAACAAAATCCCAACACCTCGGCCGCAGAACATTCGTCCTTCGGAATGTGGAAGGACCGCGATGATCTTCAAGACGTGCTTCGGGTGGTGCGCAACCTGAGAAAGGGACGCGGACATGCTCTTTGACACGGACGTGCTGATTTGGGTATTCCGCGGCAATCGCCCAGCCGCCAAGGCTCTCGACAAGAGCGATCAGCGCGACGTGTCGGTGGTGACCTACATGGAGTTGCTGCAAGGCGCGCGCGACCGGCGGGAGGTGAGGGCGATCAAGGGTTTCCTGGTCGACCTCGGCTTCCGCCTGTTGCCGCTCAGCGAAAACATCGGCCATCGCGCGGCAATCTACATGGAAGAGTACGGTCTGAAAGTCTCGCTATGCATGGCCGACGCGTTATTGGCCGCCACGGCCGTCGAATCGCAACTGACTTTGTGTACCGGCAACCGCAAGCACTACAGCCCTATCAGCGAACTTGACATTCGCGTCTTCCGGCCGTAATCCGGTGGTTGCTTTGCGAGGTGTTTTCGGGCCATCTTTCCGCAGAAATCGGAGGACACATCTAAAACAACGCGGCCGGGTCGGCGGCCAGAACTTTCCGCATGGCCAGGCAGCCGGAAACGACGCACATGGCCAGGGTCAGCGCCAGCACCAGCGCCGCGCGTGGAACGTTCAAGATCATCAGCAAGCCCGTCGAGCGGGCCAGCACTTGGTACAGCGCCAGGCTGACCAGCGTCCCGGGCAGGAAACTCAAAACCGACAGGAAGGCGGCCTCCAACAGCACGAAGCCCACGAAGTAGCGGTTGCGGTAGCCCATCGCCTTCAGCGTGGCGAACTCGGGCATGTGATCGGCGATGTCGGCGTTGATGATCTGGTAGCAGATAATCACGCCCACCAGAAAACCGATCACCGTGCCGATCATGAAGATGTAGCCGATGGGCGTGCTGTGCTGCCAGAAGCCCATTTCGCGGTCGATCATTTCGGCCTTGGTGAAGACGGCCACGTCGCACGGCAGCCGCGCCTGCAACTGCCGCTTGACCGCTTGCGCATCGGCGCCTTCTTCAAGCTGCACGACGCCCAGATCGACCAGTTCCAGCGGATCCTTGCCGGGCGGCACGCGGCTGGGATAGAACCTGGCGAAGTTGGCCGTGCTCATAAACAGGTTGCCGTCGTTGGCGAAGTCGGTGCCCAGCCGGAAGGTGCCCACCACGCGGATCGACTTGCCGGAAAGGGCCACGTCGCGCCACTCGGGCCACGGCGCCCGCGAGTCGGGCGGACGGTAGGCCGATTTGCTCTTCTCGTCGATCAGCACGGTATTGTCCTGCTTCAGCGCTTCGGTGTGGGCGGCGATCTCGGGCATCAACAGCACGGGCTCGCTCGGATCGCAGGCGAGCACGCGGATCGGGTATCCCTTGCCATTGGGCTGCTTCCACACGGCCCGCGGACGCTCCATGTACAACGGATAGGCCGCGCGCACGGCCTCGCAGCCGCGGGCCTGGTAGATTCGCTGCCGGCTGAAGGTCTGATTGGCCGGCAGGGCATAGCGGGCGGGGGCGATCAGCACCAGATCAGCGTTCAGGTCGCGGAGAATCTGCACCGTGCTGTCGAACAGCGCGTTCTTGAAGCCCGTCTGCATGAACATCAGCACCACGGCGAACCCGATGCCGCACAGCGCCACCAGCAGCCGCCGCCGGTCGTGCGTCAGGTTGTTCCAGGCCAGTGGTACGCGGCGCATCGCAGTCATGCTAAGAAGCTGCAAAAGGATGACTTGTCCATTTGTGTAGGACGGATTTCCTAATCCGTCCTCGAAAACCAGACGGATTAGGAAATCCGTCCTACGTGTAAACCAACAACTTATCTCTTTACAGACACTAGAACAAATCCGCGGGATCGGCCGAGCGCACCTTCCGCAGGGCGCCAAGGCCGGAAACGGTACACATCACCACGGCCAGCGCGAGCACAAACACCACCCGCCCCAGCGTCATGTCAATCGGGATTCTGGCCGCTGCCCGAGTAATCGTGTAAAGCGCCAAGGACACCGCCAGGCCGGGCAGGAATCCCAACACGGCCAGCACCATCGCTTGCTGCAACACCACGGAGGCCAGATAATTGCCGCTGTAGCCGATGGCCTTGAGCGTGGCGTACTCGGGCAGGTGGTTGGTCACGTCGCTGGAAAGCACCTGGTAGACGATGGCCGTGCCCACGACCAGCGCCACCAGCACGCCCACCTGGAAGATCAGGCCGATCGACGTGTTCCAGACCCAGTGGCGAATCTCGCGGCTGCACACGTCCGCCCGGGCGACGACTTCCACGTCTTCCGGCAAGGCCTTGCGGAGTTGCGAGGCGACGGCCTCCGGATCGGCGCCGGGCTCGAGTTTCACCAGGCCGAGGCTCACGTCGTTCGGCACCTGTTGCGGCCGAATTCGGCGGAAACCGTCGGTGCTCATCAGCACGGCGCCGTCGGCCACGAAGCCGGTGCCCAGCGAGAAGTGGCCCACGATACGCACCCGCTGCTGCGACAGTTCGGTTTCCACCCCGATATCGGCGTCGCTGAAGCGCCGTTGGTTGGCCGGCCCGAACTCGCGCCGCGACTTCCGGTCGACCAGCACGAACTCGGGAACCTTCAGCAGGTCGAGTTGACTTTGGATCTCGTCGACCAGGAACACCGGCGCGCCGGGCTTTACGCCGATCATCAACATCACCCGCTTGCTGCCGTCGTTCGGGTTGCGCCAGAAATCGGTGGCAAGGTAAATGGGAGTGACGCGGGCGACGCCCGGCGCCGAGGCGGCCGCATAGAGGCGGTTGCGTGGGAACGTTCGCGAGGCGACCAGATGCAGGTAGTGCCGCGAGCGGAGCAGCAGATCGAAATCCAGGGCGTCGAACACCAGCGTGGCGCTCTGCTCCGCCGAGCCCAGGAAACCCAACTGCATGAAGATCAGCACCACGGCGAACGCCACCCCCGCCACGGCCAGCACGGTCCGCGTCTTGCTGTGGACCAGGTTCAGCCAGGCAAGGGGAATTCGCATGGGGAGGGTTCAGGGTTAGTCCCTTCTGAGGAACCTCACATCGACCTGCAAGTTCGTCAGTCGGGCCGCTTGCCGGCTGCTTTCTGCGTCGAGTTCCACGCAAACCTCGGCCACGTGGCGATCGGCGGGGGCGAAAGGATCGACGGGCCGCAGCGCGGGCGAAGCAATCATCTTGCCGATCCGCACCACCTTGCCCTTGAGCCCCTGGCCATCGTAAGGCGACTGGAACGCCTTGCTGGTGACGACGGCCGTTTGTCCTTCCTTAATGTCCTTGACTTCGTTCTCGTAGACTTCGGCCACCACGACCATGCGTTTCACGTCGGCAAGTTGCAGGATTGGCTTGCCGCCGATGGTTTCGCCTGGCCGGACGAATATCTTGAGGACCTTGCCCGCACAGGGGGCGATGACCGCCGTCCGCTCGTACTGGGCCTTCGCCAGATCGCGCTGGGCGCGCAACGACGCGATGGGAACGGTCTGCGCGAGTTGCTCCCTGGCCGCCTCGGCCGCGGCCAGGTCGAGACTGGCGGCTTCCAGGGCCAAGTGATTCGTGCGCGTCAATTGATCCATCATGGCCTGGGCCGACTCCAGTTCGGATTCGGCCTGGCGCACCAACAACGCCTGACGCTCGCGCTCCTGATCCGTCGCGAGGTCCTTGGAGAGGCCCTCCAATCGTTTCTGATCCTTCCGCGCAAGTTCCGCGCCGACCGTAAGCAGGTCGATCTTCTTCTGTTGGGCGGCCATGGTCAGCCCCATCGCTTCAGCCTTCTTCACGCCAAGTTGGGCCGTGGCGATCTTCACGTCGGCCAGCTTTGCTTCGGCGGCGAGTCGAGCTTCGGCCTGCTTCAACTGACCGGCGGCGGCGTCCAGTTCCAGCTTCCGCAGCGGGCGGCTCTCCAACTCGGCCAGCGATTGGCCTTTATCGACCTGTGCGCCTTCTTCAACCGTTTCCAGAATGCGTCCCAGCCGGTCGCCCACCGTCGCGCCGACGTCGACGACGCCGTCGGCCGGCTCGATGCGGCCCATGCCGACCACGGTCTCCTTCTGTTGGGCGTCCGAGTCTGGGCGTCCGGCTGCCCCAGACGCCGACGCGGCGGTTCCGGCACGGCCCGTGCCCGGCAACCCCAACAGCGATCCGTACTGGTGGGCGAACCACCCGGCGGCCGCGCATGCCACGCCCAGCAGAACAACAAAGTTTGCTCGTTTCATAGTTGCTCCACCAAGTGCCTTTTGTGGATCCTGACAGTCCCGCCAACGATCCCCGAATAAGTATAGTATCCTGGAAATCCCCGTGCGCCACGTCAAGTTTACGGCTCACCCGGTTTATGGTGCCATGTGAACCGGATATCCGGATTGGCCCGCTTTCGCTTCTGCGCACCTACCCCCATCCCCTATCCACTACTTCCCCCCCTCCATGAACTTCCGGTACTGTTCGTCCAGCGTGCCATAGTTTTCGCCGGTCAGCTTGGCCAGGGTGTTCGGGTCGTCGCGGCCGGTGTAGACGGCCAGCAGGTACGACACCAGGGCGTCGCGGTATCGGCCGCCGTCGTAGTAGACGAGGAAGTTCGTCAGCCCGGCCGCCTGGCTGTAGAGCGTGGCGATTCGCGGGTCCTTCTGCAGCTTCTCCATGCCGTAGCCGGTAAACTCTTCCAGCGGGACGTAGAACTTGTCGTGCAGCAGGCGGAATTGGGCGGCGTGCATCCGCTCGTCGGCAAACCCGCCCAGCACGCAGTAGCCGTCCTCCAGCCGCAGCGACTCCATGTACATGGCGATCCCCTCGACGATCCAGAAGTTGGCCGTGCGTCCGACGTCGGGCGCCACGGGCCGCGACTCGTGAAACAACTGGTGGGTGGCCTCGTGGTAGATCGTGCGGTCGTCGCAATCCGTGCCGGCGAAAAAATAGGCCCGGCGGGTTTGATCGAGGTACACGCCGATCGAGATGTCGATGTTCGGCATGGCCGCCCGCAGCGAGCGGTTGTAGTCATCGCGGTCGCGGAAGTAAACCACGTTGTGCCGCGGCGGGGCCGCCGACTGCGGCTTCGGCCGGCCATCGAACAGGGCCGCCACGTCGGCTTCCGACGCATAGTAGCGGACAAACATCTGCCGCCAGAGGCGATCGAGCCGTTCGAGCTTCACGCCCAGCGCCACGGCGGCCTCGATGCTGAGGTTTGTGCGGATGGTATAGTGCTCGGTATCCACATCCCAGCCGGAGCGGATGTCGTGGTGCTTCTGCGCGTCTTCGTCGGCTGCGATCCAGCGGCCCTCGTAGAATCGCTGGCCGTCCTCGTAGCGGCGCAGGTGTCCCTTCGGTAGCCAGCCAAACTTCTCGCTCCAGACGAAACCGGCGCGGAGCTTCTTCACCTCGTAGGCCGTGTGCCACTGATCGCGAAACTTCTGGTAGCCCAGCAGCCGCCGGGCGGGCTCGCAGTCGGGATTGGCCTGCACGGCCGCCAGCACCAATTCGAAGGCCAGGGCCGATCGGCCGCTGCGCACCGCTCGGCGGGCGATGTCGTAGAGCGCCGCGGCATGGTCGCGTCGCAGCCGGACCAGCCGGACGTCCCACTCCACGACTTTCGCCGGTGCGTCGGCGGGCAACTTGGCCGGACCAACCTCGTCGGGCAGCGCCGCTACGTAGAGCTTGTAGGGATCGCGCGGCGCGAGTGTGCGGCGTGTCTTCCGCGCCTCCTCGGCCAAGTCATTCTCCTCGCACCACTTCGCCAGTTGCTCGATGTCGGCGGCGTACTTGGCTCGCAAGTCGAGGGCGGCTCGCAGACTGTCGTTGGCCAGAATATCGGGGGCCGCCAACGCAACCAAGCACCCTGCCATAAGGGTGGCAATGGCTAACCGGCCTCGTGACGGGCCCGTGCGGCGAGGTGTTTGCATGCGTATCGTTGCAGGGCAAATGGTGTAGATATATCAAGTGTACCACAAAGGCGCATGGAAGAGTGTTGGCAAAACCGCCGGAATCGGTTACACTATGAACGCTTTGCCACGGCGTCCGTCCGCGACACCGTATGGCGCGCCACCTAACCTTGGCAAGGGGACAGTCCCATTTTCGTCGGACGAAAATCGGGACAGTCCCCCATAACCACCCCCCTTGCTTTGGAGTGAACCCATGAGAAAGTCCGCAAGCATCGTTATTGGCCTTATCGGCATCGCGTTGACGCTGTGTTCGTCGCTTGGCCTTGCCGAGGACTGGCCCGCTTGGCGTGGTCCGGACCGCGACGGGATGTGCCGGGAGAAGGGCCTGTTGAAGCAGTGGCCGGCCGACGGTCCCAAGCTTCTCTGGAAGACCAAGGGGTTGGGCGAGGGCTTTAGCGGCCCGGCCATCGTGGGCAATATCCTCTACACGATGGGCGACAGGGACGGCAAAGAATGGGTGCTGGCCCTGGACGTGAGTCAGGGCGGCAAGGAGCTTTGGGCCTCGGCCGTCGGGCCGATCCGCAGCAACGGCGGCGGCCACCCCGGCCCACGCTCCACGCCCACCACCGATGGCAACCGCCTCTACACCTTGGGCATCAACGGCGACCTCGTGTGCATGGACATCAAGGACGGCCGGATCCTCTGGCAGCACGATTTCGTCAAGGATTTTGGCGGCGCGATTCCACATTGGGGATATGCCGAATCGGTGCTGGTGGACGGCCCGTGGGTGGTCTGTACGCCCGGCGGACCCAAGAACACCATCGCCGCGTTGACCAAGACCACCGGCAAGCTTGTTTGGGGCTCGCCGGTGGGCGATCCGGCCGAATACTCCTCGGTCATCAAGGTCATGATCGGCACGTCGAAGCAGTACGTCAACCTGACCAAGAAGGGCGTGATCGGCGTGGCGGCCAAGGACGGCCGTTTTCTCTGGCGCTATGACGCCCCGGCCAGCAAGACAGCCAATGTGGCCACCTGCATTTGGAGCGGCAACACGGTCTTCGGCGCCAGCGGCTACGGCACCGGCGGAGGGCTGGTTTCGATCGAGCGCAGCGGCAACGGCTTCGACGCCAAGCAGATCTATTTCACCAAGAAAATGCAAAACCATCACGGCGGCATGATCCTGTTGGACGGCGCCCTCTACGGTTGCAGCAACCCGAGCATTCTCACTTGTCTCGACTACCAGACCGGCGAGGAGAAGTGGACCGACCGCAGTTCGGGCAAGTGTTCGCTGCTGTATGCCGACGGCATGCTCTACTGCCGCGACGAAAACGGCCCGATCAGCCTCGTCGAAGCGACCCCAACCGGGTTCAATCTCAAGGGCCGGTTCAATCAGCCCGACCGCAGCGACAAAAATAGCTGGCCGCACCTGGTGATCGCCGGCGGCGTGATGTACGTGCGCGATCAGGACGTGCTGCTGGCCTACGACGTGCGCGACGCAAAGTAGTTGCCGTACCGTCCTGCGACGCGTTGTTTCAGATCGGGCGTTGCACCATCCGCTATTTGCTGGCGACGAGGTCCCCCTGGCCGTTGGGGCCAAAATGTGGATAACTGGGGGCAGGGTGGCAGTGCAACTGCCACCGCAACATTTGGACGATTGCGCGACGGAACATTTGGACCACCGCGAGCAGAACATTGCCCCCCGAAGAAGTGGTAATCACCGGCATCGGCATCGTCAGCCCGATCGGCATCGGGCGGGAGGCGTTTTGGGATGCGCTTTGTCAGGGGCGGAGCGGGGTCGGCCCGATCCGATCATTTGACACTGTCGGGCTGCCCGTCCGCATCGCCGCCGAGGTCCACGATTTCGACCCCAAGCGGCTCGTATCGAACCGCAAGCAACTCAAGGTGATGTGCCGCGACGCCCAACTGGGCGTGGCAGCGGCCACTCTGGCGTGCCGCGAGGCGGGCATCGAGGCCGGCAAGGTCGATCCCGACCGCTTCGGCGTGGTGTTGGGCGCCGACCGAATTTGCAGCCCCCTGGCCGACAGCGAGCCGACCTATAAGGCATGTTTGGTGGAAGGGCGGTTCGTGTTCGCCCGCTGGGGCGCCGAGGGCATGGCGGCCAGCTTCCCCTTGAACTTCCTCAAGATGCTGCCGAACATGACTGCCTCGCACGTGTCGATCATCCACGACGCCCGCGGCCCGAACAACACGATTCATCAAGCCGAAGCATCGTCGTTGCTGGCCGTAGCCGAGGCCATGGCTGTCATCCGACGCGGCGCGGCCGACGTGATGTTGACCGGCGGGGCCAGTTCGCAACTGAACCCCTTCGATTGCATCCGCCATTGCGTGATGGGGGACCTTTCCCACCGCCAAGAAGACCCTACCAAGGCGATGCGGCCGTTCGACGCCGACCGGGACGGGCAGGTTTGGGGCGAAGGGGCGGCCGTGTTCGTGTTGGAGAGCCGTCGCCACGCCGAGGCCCGCCGGGCGCCGATTCTCGCCCGAGTGCTTGCAGCGGCTTCCGCCTGCGATCGCCGCGGCAACGGCGCATCCGCTGAGGGCGAAGGGCTGCGTCGGGCCATGTCGGCGGCGCTGGGACAAGCCAAGTTCGCCGCGGACCGGTTGGGGCACGTCAACGCCCACGGCCTGAGCACGCGGGAAGGCGACTCGATCGAGGCTCGGGCGATCCACGACGTGGCGCCCGCCGTGCCCGTTACCGCGCCGAAGAGCTACTTCGGCAATCTAGGCGCGGCTGGCGGGGCCATGGAGATGGCCGTCAGTGTGCTGGCTTTCGGCGCAGCCTTAGTGCCCGACACGCTGAACTACGAACACCCCGACCCGGTATGCCCCGTGCAGGTGATCCACGACGGGCCGCTGGCTTCTGCCGAGCCGTCGGCCCTGCTGGTGAACCGGACGCCGTTCGGTCAAGCCGCCGCCGTGGTGCTGACCGGGCCGAACTGAACCGGCTGCGCCATGCTCACGCGCTGCTTGACCTCCTGGGCCTTCACGTCAAACCGGTAGCGGCCGAACTCCATCCAGAGGCAAAAGATCGCCGTAAAAACCGCGGCCAGGGCGCAACCCAAGATCACGGTGAAGACGGTGTTCGTTTCGCGGCCCTTCCAGATTCCGTACGGAATCAATCCCAGCCCAATCAAATACAGCACCGTCGAGAAGAACACGATCTCGGTGTATCCCAGCGCCAGCAAGATCAGCGGAATACACGCCAGGCCGGCATATTCCAGGTAGACCGGCAGCTTGCTTGGCGGCGCCTCCTCCCCGGGCTGCTCGCCTTCCTCGCCTTCCTCGTCGTCGCGCTGGTCCGCTTCGGATTGCTCCGCCGCCTCTTCGGCGAACTCTACTTCGGCGGCGACTTCGGCAGCGGCTTCGCTCGCCTCCGGATCGGGGCTAAACGAAGCCTCGCTGTCGGCTCCGCCAGTTGGAGCGGCTTCAGCAGGCGGCTCGGCGGACGGTTCGCTCGCCGCCGATTCCTCGCCGGGCAGGTTCAATTCTTCAAACATGGGGCTTTCGCCTTCGACATCAGCCACGACTGGTCCTCCAAGAATTACGGGAAGCTCGTTTCCATTATAATTGGGACCGCGACGGCACGCCACTCTGGCTCCCCACCCGCACGTGGGGTAATGGACCGCTGAAACATCACTTCGCCGGACCGATCTCGATCACCTTCTGCGTGCGGCGAAAGGTGAGGCGTGTGGTTTTGAGAACTTCGCGGAAGAGTTCGTCGATCGTGACGTTCTCCACCGTTGCCGACACTCGCTGGTCGAGAGAAATGCCCGCCTCTTCGATGGCCTTGTAGTCGATCCGCAGATCGAGCTTTAGCCGTTCGGCCAACTGCTTAAGCACCGCTCCGACGGGCTGTTGCTGCACCGACATCCGGTCGACGCGGATTTTGCCGGGTCCGCCGGCGGGCTCGCGAGCCGGCCGCTTTGTCTTCGGCGGCGGCAGTGCAACCACGTGCTCCGGCTGTTGCGATGTGCCCGCAAAGTTGTCGGGGATGGGCGCTAAGGTCAGGCTGGCGCCGTCCGCGGCAATCTCGAACGTCAGATCGAACTGGATGGCAATCAGCATCAACCGGTCCACCAGCGACAAAGGCGGCAGGTCGGCGGCCGGCCAGAGGTCGTGCGGCACGCGATTCAGGCCCGCAATTTCCAGCCGGTTCTCCCGGCCCAATTGGGCCAACAGATCGCGGGGCACAGCAAGCTCCTCCCAGGCCAAAACTTTGGGTTGGAGAAACTTCCGCCCGGCCGCCGGCGGCAAGCGGCGCACGTCTTCTTCGCGCAGTGCGGCCAGCGCTCGTAAGCGAGAGGCGGCTTGCGGCGGCCCAAGGTAGACCACGGTCCCCAATCGGCAAACGCCCAATTCGCAGTGGCGGGCGATCAACTCCAGCACCGATTCCAGCGGCGCGGCGCGAACCGACAGCTCGACCTTTTGCCCGGGATCGACGCGCCGGTCGAGCAGGATGGCCACTTTCTGCGCGCGGGAGAGACTCTCCAGGGCCTTGCGGAGCGGGTTGTTCGACCATACGATATCGACCGGTTGGGCAAGCCGTTGTTGCAGCGCGAGGCCGGTCGCCCACGTTCCAGCGGCAGCCGCGTGGGTCGGCATGCTCAACAGCACGGCCAGCAAGGCCGCCACGGCTTGGCCCTGGATGCAACGGATCAGTGCGTGGGGTCTCAATAGCCGGGGGCTAACAGCCCCCGGAATGCGCGTGGATCGCGTGGTTTCACTTCCGGGGGCTGTTAGCCCCCGGCTATTCTCTTGCGACATTACTATCCTGGGAATCATTGCTTTTCTGAAAACGAACAAACAGCTCCCTATCATACTTCCCCGCGTTCCCCAAGGGTAGGGGAAGAGGGACTTCGTTGACATTATCCCCGGGTTCTGGTTACAATCGAAGCATACTCCGAGGCTTCTCGTTTGGGAGACACCGGCGTGAGCACCCATTCTCTGCGATCCCCACGCCTGCTGGTTCTCTACCAACAATACCTCGAGCGTCAGGATTCGGCCAGCTTCCTCAGCCAGGTTTCCAAGTCCTACAGCCCGGGAACATTGCAGCGGCTGGCGCGGCACGCGGGACGCGAGGTTCGCCGGGCGGCCGTGCTGGCCTTGGGCTTATTCGGCGACTACGAGGCCAACCACACGCTCGGCCGGGCGTTGTTGGATGAGGACCGAACCGTCCGCACCATCGCCGAAAATGCCATCCGCACGGTATGGACCCGAGCGGGCGACCAGCGCCAGCGGCGGGAACTTGGCGCGATTATCCGGCTGAACGCCGCGCGGCAGCACAAGGAAGCCATCGTCCGGGCGTCGATGTTGATCGACCACGCCCCGTGGCTCGCCGAGGCGTGGAACCAGCGGGCGGCGGCCCAGTTCAACCTCGGCCGGTTCGCCGAAACCATCCGCGACTGCCACGAGGCATTGGAGATCAACCCCTACCATTTCGTGGCGGCCACGAGCATGGGCCAGGCCTACCTGGCGTTGGAGAACCCCGTTTCCGCCCTGGAGTGTTTCCGCCGCGCACTGCGGCTGAATCCCGACCTGGACGGCGTCCGCGTCCAAGTTGTCCGCCTCAGCCGGCGGGTGGAAGACAGCAAGTAATCGTTCACTATCGAGAGCAGGGTCCTATTTGCTCACATCTGCTGGCCCAGCAGAACGGGCATCCGATCGTGTCGGGTCATAATCTGATAATAGTGAGATGCCGGTTGCGTGAGCATGTAAACGTGCGGCATGTCATGTTCGTCCCGGACGAGGATGCCGCGGATGCCCTCGGTAATCAGGAACCACACGCCTTTTTCGAGGCCCATAGCGGCGGGAATGTCCACCGGCTCTGGATGAAGATAGCGCCAACGTCCCGCTTCCAGGCTCTCCTGGCGACACCAGCCGGTACGCGGCAGGCGCGATCCGCTCCCCTCGCGATTGCCCCACGGATAAATAGCCAACTGGTTGTCGTGCCGGGCAGGGAGTTCCGCTTGCGGGTCGCGGAAGAGAAATCGCAGTTCGCGCACAGCGCCCGGCTCGCGGAGCGCTACGCGGTGCTGGTGCTGAAGCACCAGTTCCTCCGGCAACGCATCAATCGGCAGTGCAATGCCAAAACACATGGTATTTAGAAACAGGTCTTCCCGTACACGTCGCAAATGTCGTAGGAGTTGGTCGCGTCCCGGTAGATGTCGTTCAACGGCAAGGTGGCGCCGCTGCGGAGTGTGAATCGCCCCAGCCGCTGGTTAATCAACCGCTTGACTCGGTCAATCGCTTGCTGCCGTGGGTCCGGTTCCACCAACAGGCTGCGTTGGGCATAGTTGCGGGCGGCGAGTTTCCCGGCAATCAAGTGCATGTAGGAAACCACCCGCTCCGACGGCCAGCAGGCCGCCAACAGCCGAAGGCCCGCTGGGTACAAACTCTGAAAATCCGCCGTGGCGGCGGCGAGCCCAACGTGCTGCGCCGCGCTGCCGCCGTCCTTGAATGCCAGACTCATGGCAAGCTGCTCACAGTACACGCAATGATAGTCCAGGGCCTCGACCAATCGCTCCGTATTCCGCGCAACCCAGGCCGTCAGCCGCTCCGGGTTAGCAGTGGCTACCCCAAGGCTGCCGCCACGGCTGAGATTCTTGTGGGCGGTACGCATGGTGTTCAGCGGCAGCACCGGCGTGCCGTTCAGTTCCCACCACAGGTCTTCGCCACGTTTGGTCAGCAGGCACCGAATCAGTCGCCGGTCGGCCCGGGCGAAGTCTTCGCATGTGTGGATGCCGTATTGCTGCAACTTGCACCGGCTGCGGCGGCCCACCCCCGTAATTTTATCCACCGGGCGTTCGCGGAGCAACTCGCGCACGGCAGCTTCCTCCACGGCGAACACGCAACCAAACGGCTTGCCCGAACTGGACGCCAACTTCGCCAGGGTCTTGGAGGCGGCCACGCCCACACTCACCGGCACGCCAGTTTGGCACAAGAGGCGCTGTTGCAGCGCCTTGGCATCATCCGGCGACATTGCCTGGGCGTCGAAAAACATTTCGTCGATCGAGTAGTATTCCACGGCTGGGCTGAACGAGCGAACGATATCCAGCATCCGCCGCGAAAGGACCTCATACCACTCGAAATCGCGTTTGACAAAGATGCCCTCGGGGCAGAGCGGCAGGGCGTCCCAAATGGGCATGCCGGTCGTTATGCCGTGGGCCTTCATCTCATAACTCTTGGCGATGACGCACGCCCCCTGGTTGCTGAGTACGCCCACCGACTGCCCCCGCAGGAACCGATGCCGCACCCGTTCGCAGGAGACGTAGAAACAATCCGCATCGAGATGTCCAAGAGGCCGGCCCATACAAGAAAGTATACATATACATAAGTATACTTTCAAGGCCATATTCCAGGATGATGGCAGGCAAAAATGGTTAATGGGGTGACGTCGTCCTTCTGTGTCATACGGCTCCCCCCATTAAGTCGGCAGTTCTCCGCAAAATGGCCTGGTCGCGGAGAGCCGCCCCTGCTGGTTCGGACAACGCGTATACGGAAAATCCGAGACCGTATCTATACTTTCGCAGATTTTCTGATGGATTGTGATATTAAAAGTGGACGGGGTTCCTTGTAAACTTTGCATGGAATATCGCAAAGGACAAGGAGGTCCCCATCCATGTTTACGAGCATACCCTCTCT
>Ga0315287_10000667_pt1 | contig 30337 bp, 28 predicted proteins | sample YL17G11_0_MG_FD_205037 | JGI IMG/M metagenome (GOLD analysis project Ga0315287, IMG submission 205037) | Sediment microbial communities from Yellowstone Lake, YNP, Wyoming, USA - YL17G11_0 | ecosystem: Environmental > Aquatic > Freshwater > Lake > Sediment | place: USA: Wyoming | collected...
CGCGATCCTGACGTTCATGATCTTCAGCTTCCTGTACAAGGACAACCCGGTCTTCAAGCTCGGCGAGCACATCTTCCTCGGCTTCGCCGTGGGTTACAGCTGGTGCATCTACTACTGGAACGACATTTTCCCGCAGGCGATCCAGCCACTGGCTTATCCTGGCCCGGGGCTGGCCGGCAACTGGCACCGCTTCTCGGTGCTGATCCCGATCATCCTGGGCATCTTCATCATCCTGCGCATCGTCCCCAGCCTGGCCTGGCTGAGCCGCAACAGCTTCGCGCTGTACATCGGCGGCTTTGCCGGCATGGCGGTGCCGAACGTCATCAGCGGCGTGTTCCTGCCGCAGCTCACCTCGACGATCGCGCCGCTGGGGCCCGGCTGGGCGGCGGGGCTAACGCAGTTCGTGCTGCTGCTCGGCGTGTTCTGCACGATCGTGTTCTTCTTCTTCAGCCTGGAGCACACGGGCGTGGTCGGGAAGGTGGGCCGCATCGGCGTGCTGTTCATCATGGTGGCCTTCGGCGCGAGCTTCGGTTATACGGTGATGGCGCGTATCAGCCTGCTCATCGGCCGCTTCCAGTTCCTGATCAACGACTGGGTGAAAGGCGTGATCCTGCATCAGGCACCATAGCTGGCGCCGTAGGTTTGCGCGGTCTCTCCTTCTAAGCCTGCCGCTGAAGAAAGCGTGCGCAGTCTCACTTACGCGGCCGTTGGCTGATCGCTGAACACATCCCCCCGCGCGCGGGCGCTAGACGCCGCCCTGCTCGGTGTCGACGTCGGTGCGGCTGGCGGAGAGAAAGTCGTGACGCGTCTTGGCGACCTGGTACAGCGTCTTGGCAAAGGCCTTGTACTCGGCCGATTCGGAGCTGCGGCCGATCTCCATGCAGCACTTCATCAGCTCGTCGAGGGCGACGATGCGCATTTTCAGTCCGGCGTTGTCGGTCATCATCTGTTACTCCCTACGGCCCTGGCGCGGGCCCGCCAAGCGCTCGCTGTCCCATGCTTAACAATATATTTTAGCGGATAATGCGCAAGTTGCCCGCAGCCTGAAGCTAAACTTAATTGAGAAGTGTCTCAAATGCCTGATCATCGGCTATGATACGCCGCCTGGAGGTGCCATATGGCAGAACTTAAAAAGGTCTATCACGTACTGCCCAATAAGGGCGGAGGCTGGCTGGTCAAGGAGCACGCGGCCAAGAATCCGTCGGCCAAGTACGACAGCAAGCCCGAAGCCGTGACCCGCGCCAAGGAGCTGGGTCTCAAGGCCAAGGCGAAAGTGGTGGTGCACAAGAAGGACGGCAGCATCGAGCGGCAGTTCCCGTACAGCGCGCCCGCGCCGGCCAAGCCGGTAGCCAAGGCCGCGGTGAAGCCCGCCAAGAAGCCCGTGGCCAAGCCCGCGCCCAAGGTCATGCCGAAGATGAACTCGCGCTGCAAGCCCAAGGTGGCGATGGCCGCGGCCACCAAGGCGGTTGCCAAGCCCGTCGCCAAGGCTGTTGCCAAGCCGGCGGCCAGGAAAGCCGTCAAGCCCGCAGCGAAGAAGAAGAAGTAGCATCCGGACTCAGGTTAGCGCGATAGCCCCTCGCGCGTCCTGCTCCCTACACCCCGCGATCAGCTTGCGTGCCCGTGTGCGCAGCTGGCGAGCAGTTTGACGCAGCCTAGAGCTGCAGTCCGAGCATCCCGCAGGCGGCCGCCACGTCGCGGCCGCGGCTGTGGCGCACGCTCACCGGCACGCCCGCGGCGGCGAGCTGCGCGGCGAAGCGGTTGAGCTGCGTCTCGCTGCTCGGCCGCAGCTCCACGAAGGGCAGCGGGTTGTACTCGATGAGATTGACGTGCAGCGGCAGCGGCTGCTGGCGCGACGGCTCGGGATGCTCGTTCGCATCCAGCACCAGCTCAGCCTGGCGGTCGAGGCCGGCCAGGTTGGCGAACGCCGCCAGCCGCTTGGCGTCGCGCTCGCTGTCGTTGACCTTGTCGAGCAGCAGGTACTCCAGCGTGAGCTTGCCGCCGTTGGCGCGGCGGAAGTAGTACAGCGCCTCGGCGAGCAGCGCGGGCTGGCTCTCGGCGCCCGGCATGTACAGCGCGCGCTTCTCGGCCGTGGTGAAGTGCAGGCTTAAGCCCAGGTTGACGCGCGGGAAGCTGTCGGCCATGGTGACCAGCGGCTTGACCAGCCCGACGGTGCTGATGGTGATGCGCCGCGGCGACCAGGCGCGGCCGGCGCTGTGGCAGAGCAGCTCCACGGCGCGGCGCACGGCGTCGAGGTTGAGCAGCGCCTCGCCCATCCCCATGATCACGGCGCGCTCCGCCTGCTCGCCGCCCAGGCGCTCCGCTTCGTAGAGCTGCGCCAGCATCTCGCCGGCGCTGAGGCGTGCCCGCAGGCCCATCGTGCCGGTGGCACAGAAGCGGCAGGCCAGCGGGCAGCCGCTGTGACAGCTTAAGCAGACCACCGTGCCGTAGTCGAAGCCCGGCATCAGCACGGACTCCACGGGATGCCCGGCCTGCGTGCGCCAGGCGTGCTTGATACTGCCATCTTCGCTGCCGACCATCGCGGCCAGCGTCAGCGGCGGTTTGAAAATCTCCGCCAGCTTGCCGCGCAGCGCCTGCGGCAGGTCGGACCACTGCAGCGGATCGAGGATGCCGCGCCCGTGCAGCCACTTGAAGAGCTGCCGCGCGCGGTAGGCCGGCTCGTCGTACTGCGCCAGCACCTGCTCGATCTCGTCGAGCTTGAGGCTCAGCAGGTCCACCGGCTGGCCGGCCGGGGCTACCACTCCTGCGGATCGGCGGGCAACGGGAACTTGATGCCCAGGCTCTCGCCGGCGTGCTTAAGGTATGCCGCTTCCGGCGCCTGGATCATGCGCTCGAGGTTGTTCTGCCGCGAGCGACCCATTTCCTGCTCCTGAATGCCGATCAGATCCGTCTTCGTCGGATCGGTGATCACCTTGACGGCGTAGAGCTGGTTGGCCACCGTGCGGTACTGCTCGTTGAGGAAACGCGACGCTTCCGCCAGCTTAAGTGAGTCCTTGCTGCCCGGCTCGGCCTTTTGCATGAAGTAGTCCACGATCTTCAGCTGCAGCGAGAACAGGCTGCGGTCGTAGGGCTTGGTGCGGCCGATCTGGTAGAGCATGTACATCAACTCGCCCGCGTCCTGCTTGTCCTTCGGCCAGCTCATCGTGGGCAGCAGCTGCATGATGATCTGGTCCATCACCCGCACGTCGTAGTGGCCGAACAGCAGCCACTGGTCCACGTACCTGGCTTCGGTGGCGTTCTCCAGCAGGATCGCGTTGGTCGCCTCGCCATAGAGCGGCCGCAGCGGTGGCGGGAAGAAGAAATAGCCCCGCGGCTTCTGGTTGCCGGCGCGGATCTCGCGCAGCACGTCGTCGCGCACTTCGCTGAACTTGGCCGGGTCGGTGAACTTGGTGATGATCGATGCGGTGTAGTAATTGATGAAGTGGTTCTGGGGATCGTAGGTCGCGGCCTTCGCCAGCAGGTCGCGCAGCTCGGGCATGCGCTTGGAGATGGCGACCTCCTCCAGCGCGCCGGCGCGCAGCCATTCGTTGCACTGCCGCGGCGCGGTCATGATGTGCACCTTGAGCAGGTAGAAGCATGATTCATCGGGCCACAGCTTGAGCGCCTGGTCCATCAGCGTCATCGCCTCGGCTTCCGTGTTCACCGTGGACGTGGCGCTCTTGAAGCGCTTGCGCGGCATCAGGTAGTAGGCGTAGGCTGCGTAGTTCAGCGGGTTGTCGGGCTGCTCCTTGATGGCGTCCTTGAACAGCTGCTCGATCTTGTCGTTGACCCCGAAGATCTTCTTCTGGACATCGTCATTGACGGCCGCCCGCATCTCGCCGCCCTTCTTCTTTTCCGCCTCGTTCTTGGACTTCATCAACTCGCCGGATTCCATGTACTGGTGACGGATGACGATGTAGCCCGTCTCGACGAGGAACCAGGCCTGCTTGACGTTGGCATGCACGTCGGTGTAGGGCCGGTCGCTGCGCGCGATGGGGTACTCCTTGCCCGAGGGGGCCGGCGCGGGCGCGGTGCTCGGCGGGCTCGCCGTCTGCGAGGCGCTGCCGGCGCTCTGCTTAGTGCTGCTGGTGCGGCACGCCGCAAGCAGCAGCACAGCCAGCGCGCAAGTACAAAGAATCCACACCACACGCGTGGTACTCATGGTGCACACCTATTCGGGATTGACGGCGCAATAGTATAGCTGGGGTCTGGACGAATTATTGCGTGCCGGCGTTCGCCGCCGTCCTAATCGGGCAGGCAGCGCTCGAAAAAGTGCCACCAGTTGCCGCCCATGAAGCCGGCCACCTGCTCCTCGCTCATCCCCCGCGCGCGCAGGTCGGCGCCGAGCAGCGGCAGGTGATCGATGCGATCAATGCCCAGCGGCGTGTTGTCGGGCGTCAGTCCGCCGTCCAGGTCGGCGCCGATGCCCACGTACTGCGGGCCGAGCAGCCGCGCCAGGTACAGCGGGTGGTCGGTGGCCGCAGACAGCGGCGGCTGCGGATCGCCCTTGTGCCAGCCGGTGCGGATCAGGTTTCCCAGCAGGTTGAGCCCAATCACGCCGCCGCGCCGCGCGATCTCTCGGGCCTGGTCGTCGGTCAGGTTGCGCTCGTGCGGCGTGATGGTGCGCGAGTTGGAATGGCTGGCGCACACCGTCAGCTCTGGAAACCTGCTGAACACGTCGCTGATCCCGGCATCGTTGAGGTGCGCCAGATCGAAGATCAGCCCCAGCCGCTCGAACTCGCGGATCAGCTCCGCGCCCAGCGGCTTGAGCCCCTGGCGGTCACCCGCGGTGCCCGAGGCGAAGTGGTTGTTGCCGTACCAGGTGAGGCTGGCCATCCGCAGCCCGCGCTCGAACCACGTCTGCAGCTCGGCCGGGCCGCCAAGCAGGTCGAGGCCTTCCATCAGCAGGATCACGCCGATAGGGTAGACCGGTGGCCGGCCGTCCCCCGGCTCGCTGAGCGGCGGCAGGCCGGCCAGCCGTGTCAGGTCAGCCTTGCGCAGCACGGGCAGCAGCGCGCGCGGATAGCGCTGGAACAGCTCCTGGTACATCTCCCACTGCGAATACAGCTTCCAATGCCGCTCGCCTGCCGGCTCGCCGTGGATCGTGAACAGCGTGGCGCAGATCAGCCGCATGCCGCAGGCCTGCAGCCAGGGCAGGGCGATCATGCAGGCGGCGCTGCCCGGATTGACAAAGTCGCGCCCGTGCTCCAGGCAGTGCCAGCCGATATCCTCGTGCGTGTCGACGATGAACGGCGCAGGCGGGAGCGGCATGGCCGGAGAGTATAGCGGCCGTGCCGGTGGATGCGGCACGCGACGGGCTGAACGGCTTAGGCCAAGCCGGCGTCACAACGATAGATGCCAATCCCCGATTCCGGGTACAATAGGATGCAGGACCGGCAGCGCCAGTCGCGCCGCCGGTGCCTGCCGTTTGGGCAAGTAAACTCGAGGCGGTTCTCCATGTCAGTGAAGCGTGGCGTGAAAGCGGTCTTGGCACTGCTGCTGGTATCGATGCTGGCAGCCTGCAAGGGCCCTAGTCAACCAGCCGAAGTGAGCATTGTCAGCATCAACCTCAATCCTGGCGTGGTCGCGGCCGGCGCGGTGGTGCAGGTCACCGGCTCGATCAGCGCGCCCGGGCAGAGCGTCTCCAGCCTGACCAAGCACTGGGCGGTGACGAACGGCACGCTGCGCGAGACGGCGCCGGACTTCGCGCTGCTGCTTAGGGGCACGGCGAAGGCCGCCAGTGAGTCCTTCCTTGATACAACCAACAGCACGGTGTACTGGGTGGCGCCGACGAGCGGCGCCGCGACCATCACGCTCACCGTCAGCGGCGTGAACAAGTCCCGCTCGCTGACTGTGGGAGCCAGCCCTATCACCATGTCGGTCACCAACAGCGGCGCCAGCGGCAGGACCGTGACCGTGATGGCCAACGCCGTTACCGACCTGTACCAGGCGGCCTTCCGCATCAACTTCACCAGCAACTGGAAGCCCACCTCAGCGCAGGCCGGCGACTTTCTCGGTGCGGCCAGCGGGATCCTCTTCCTGGGACTGACTAATCAGAGCGGCTTTGTGCCCTGCGCGATCACGCGCAAGGGCAACGCGGCTGGCGTGGACGGCAGCGGTACGCTGGCGACGATCAACTTTGATCCAACCGCGGGCACCTCCGCCGCGCGCGAGTTGTCCGCGGCGCCGTTCGAGCTGAGCCTGGTGATGCTGCGCAACAGCGGCGACCAGCCGATCAATGTGCCGGCGCCGTAATCGGCTGCTGCGCTGCCAACTCGCACTATAATTGGTGCTGCGGCCAGCTGCCGAGGAGGATTGTACTTGCCCAGCGAACTAGCACGCGACTTGTGGCATCTGCGCAGCGCCACGTCGCTTAACGACCTGGCCAAGCATTACCGCCGCTTAAGCAAGCTGTACCACCCCGACCTGCGGCAGCCCGACCTGCGCGAGCAGTACGAACGCCACATGCAGGAAATCAACGCGGCCTACACCGAGGCGCTCAAGCGTTTCAACATCTACACCTACAGCAATCCGAAGGCCGCGCCCGCCGGCCGTACGATCCACGTCGAACTGATCGACGACCCGCCGCAACAGGAGACACGCCAGCAGGCACGTGAGGAGCCGCGCCGCGAGCAGCGTCCGCCGGCGACCGTCTCGAATACCATCGGGCAGCGCCTGCTGGCCGGCGCGCTGGCGACGCTGCAACTGACGCGGACGTTTTTCAGCCTGCACGGCACCGACGATCCCCGCGAGCGCGAGCTGTACCAGCAGGCGCTGAAGGAGCTGTACGAGGTGCAGCTGCGCAGCCCGGGCACGGCCGAGGCGCAGGATGCGCTGTACTACGCGGCGATCGCGCAGTGCAACCTGAAGGACTTCGCCGCGGCGCTTAAGCTGTTCGCGCGCTACCGTGAGCAGTATCCCGACGACACGCGAAGCCAGGTATTCCACCTCTACGCCGGGCTCTGCCAGCACCGCCTGGGCAACTTTGAAGCGGCTGTCGACGAGTACGGCTGGTTCCTGCTGCGCCAGGGCAGCGGGCAGTACCGGCACTTCGCCGCGCTGGTGGCCAGCTACATGGAGGCCGCGCGGCTAAGCACGATCCCCCTCGCCCTGCCTTACGCCTAGCGCCGCGCCGTAGCGGCGGCAACCTACTCGAAGACCAGCACCTGCATCGTGGCGAACGGGTTGCTGCTGTCGGTTGTTTCAGGCACCGCGTAGACCAGCAGGCGCTGGCCGTCGGCGCTGAGCAGCGCCTCCAGCAGGGGCTGGGCGGCGCGCTTGAAGCGGCGCAGCGAGGCGCTGGCGGGATCGTAACTGGAGATGTCGCCGCCGCGCGCCAGCACCAGGCACTGCTGCTTGAACGGCACCAGGTACAGCACCGGCGCTTTCAGCGTGGCGATTTCCTCGGTCGTGCCGGTCGCGCCGTTGAGGCGCAGCAGGCGCCCCTTGCCCTGCGGCAGCCGCGTCTCGTCAACGCTGTCGTTGACCGCGAGCAGGTAGTCCCCCGGCGCGCCGGGCAATGCCGAGATGTCAGAGATCACGCCGCCTTCCAGCCGCTGCGAGAATAGCGGGCCGTCATGGCCGTTCCTGTAGCCCGCGATCATGCAGGCCGGCGCGCCGCCAGTCGTGGGCGTATCGATGTAGCTCACCAGCAGGCGTCCGCCCTCGGCCAGCAGCAGCGTGCCCTCGGGATCGGGGGTGCTGAAACGCACCAGGTTCACCGCGCTGCCGCGCGACACCGGCAGGGCCTGGACGGCGAAGCTGCCTGCCTGCTGGCCGGAGGTCAGCAGGTAGCAGACGCGCGCGCTGCTGTCGAGCTCGACGCTGCGGATGAATCCCGGCGCGCTGTACTCGCGCAGCAGCTTGCCCTTCTCGCTCTGCACCACACCGACGACGTTGAGGAAGTGGTACACCGAGACGCCGCCGGCGCCGAACATCTCGAACGAGCCGGTAGCCTCGGTATCGAGCAGCCCGCGTTGCAGGCCCTTGAGCGGCAGCTTCATGCCCCAGGCCTTGGCGCCGCGCTCGATGTTGTAGGCGCACAAGCGCGCGCCATCGCTTAGCTGATAGCCCAGCAGCGCCACCTTACCGTCCACGCAGACGCCGCTGTGCGTGGCGCCGTCGATGCGCTGCGACCAGCTGGCCGTGCCGTCGGCAGTGCTGTAGGCGGTCAGCTCCGCCCGCGGCGGCTCGCTGAGGAACTGGCTGAAACACAGCAACTGGCCCTGCGCGACCGTCAGCATGTACACCTGGGTGTCGAGCTGCACCTGCCACAGGCTCCTGCCGCCCGTCAGCGGATAGGCGGCCAGCAGGTCCACCGGATAGTTTGGATAGCCGCTCTCGCGCCCCTCGGTGTCGCAGGCCGCATAGATCGCCTTGTTGTCGAGATAGACGAACCACACCGACTTGAGGTTGACGGTGCCGGCAAGTTTCGGCAGCACGGCACGCGCGACAGGCTTGGGCTTGGGCGCGGGCTTGCTGGTACGCTGCAAGCAGCCGCGCAGCATGACGGCGGCGGTGATGAGCAGCGCGAGCACGACCAGCGCGAGGAAGACGGCAGCGGAAAAGATTGCGAGCTGGCGACGGCGCGCTTTGCGGTAGCGCTCGCGCACCTGGCGGGACCGGCTTTGCGGCGGGGGAAGGTAGCTCACCTCGCGCATCTCCTGCGTGCCGGACCAGCCAGCCCGGCCACCTCTTCCGACCGCGAGTATAGCAAAAGGTTAGCCAGCCGGTGCGCGCGGCGGCACGGGTTTGATCTCCAGCGCGATATGCGGCAGCCCGGCCTGCCCGGCGGCATCCAGCGCGCGCACGACATAGTCGTAATCCGCCGTCTTGTCGGCCGCGATGCGCACCACCGTCGCGGGATCGCGGCCCGCCAGCATCGCCGGCAGGCCCTCCCAGGCTGTTACGGCGCCGTTGACCAGCAGCCGGCCCCCCGCGTCAATGGAAATCTCGATGGCCTGGCTCTGCTGGGCGACGGCCGAGCTGGCCTCCGGCAGCGTGACGTTGAGCGTGGGTGGCAGGTAGCGGTTGATCAGCATGTAGAACAGCAACAGCAGCAGCATGATGTCGATCATCGGGATAATCGGGAAGCCGCTGGTTGCCGGCGGGATCGCGGTGTGGCGCCTCATCGCTGCTCCGTCGCCGCCATGGCTGCCGGCGGGGCAGGCAGCCCGGCCCGCTCATCCGCCAGGATCTGCTGCACATCCTCCACCGCTGTGCGCAAGCGGTTCTCCCAGTGCACCAGCTGGTTGCGGAAGGCCCGGAACGACAAAAAGCCCAGGATACCCACCAGCAGGCCGAAGGCCGTGGCCAGCAGCACTTCCCAGATCCCGCCGGCGAGCATGCTCGGATCGACGGCGCTGCGCTGCGCCGCGATCTCCTGGAACACGCGGATCAGCCCGGAGATGGTGCCCAGCAGGCCGAACATCGGGCCCACCTGGCTGACGGCATCCAGCGTCTCGACGTACTTGGCTGCGGCCAGCAGCTCGCCTTCGATGGCCAGCTCGCTGCGGCTGGTATTGAGTGCGCCGCTTTTCAGCGCGCGGGCGAGCAGCGGGGGCAACTCGCCGGACAGGCGCTCGGCCGGCAGCTTGCTGCCGCGCACGACGTCCTCCAGGTCGCGCTCGACGCGCTTGACCGAGAAGGCGAAGTACGCCCAGCGCTCAAGGATCACGAAGACCGTGAAGATGGACAGCACGAGCAGCGGCCACATCGCCCAGCCGCCCTTGGTAAACCACTCTACACCACCGATAAGTGCCAGCAAAACTCACTCCTTACAGCAACGCAGGCTGCTTTGCCTGCGCCTTCATTGTAGCGGCCCTATAAAGTCAGCCGACGACTGCCGGGCCGTGCGACTCACACGTACTAAAGCTCGTTAATACAGCGGATACTTGATGCTCGTCGTGAACGTCCACTGCTTGACGGTCACGTCCGCGGGAAACGGAATCATCTCATGCTTTTCGTTAAATGCCGCGCGCGTCGCCTCCAGCGCGTCGTTGTCCAAGTTGTTATGCCCGCTGGAGTCCACCACGCGCACGTCGAGCAACCTGCCCTTATTGCTCACGTCGAAGGCGATCTTCACCGTGCCGCGGGCACCTTGCTCGCTGTTGCGCGCCTGGCTGCGGATGCGTTTGGCCGCCGTGGCGCCGTAGTCGCCAAGCAGGCTCAGCTCGTGCTCGGAAGGTCCCGGCGGAGGTGAAGGCGGTCCGAGATTCGGCGCGCCGCTGCCGCCACCACCGCCCGTGCCACCGCCACCCGTGCCGCTGCCGCCGTCGCTGTTGCCACCAGCGCCCGTTCCACCACTACCGCTGCCACCGGGGCCGTTGCCGCCCTCGGGCTGGGGCTGCGAGCCGGACGAGCCGCTTGCATCGCCAGCCGGCTGCTTGGCCGGCGGCGCTGTTTTCGATGATCCGCCGGCAGGCACCTTAACCGGCGAGGGAGCGACCACACTGGTTGCGCTGTTGTCATTGTCAGCGGGACCGCTGGGCGGAGCCTTCACGGCAGGTGTCTTGGAGGGTTGCGGCGCGGGACTGGACGGTCCCTTGCCGGCCTTGCCGCGCGGCGGCGATAGTTTGCCGGGAGCCGTGTCCGGGCCCCGCACGGGCGAGGTGTTCATGCCGCCGGCGAAGCCGGGCTGCGGGGTGCTGTGCGGTACGACAGGTTGAATGATCGCCGCCGCCGCCGCGGGCTGCACCAGCTCGATCATCAGCGAGGATGGAATAGTCGGGGGTGCGGCGAAGCCCGGAAGAAAGGAGAGGATCAGCGCATGAAACGCGAGCGTGCCGAGGCCCGCCAGCACGCCGCGCAGGCGCCGCTGGGCCCTGAGCACTGCCGCCTGCTCCTTAAGCACCGTGGAATCCTTCACCTTAAACCCTCGGACATCATTCTACTACTCGTTGTTCGAGGGCTGGGAGGTAAACGGCCTGGCAGCCGCCGAGCGCTACTTCGGCTTGGCGGCCAGCGGCGCGGCTGACGGGGCGGGCGCCGACTCGTCGGGCTTGAAGAGCTCGGCCATGATCTTGAAGCGCGGCAGCTCGGTGCTCATCAGCTTGTTCATCTGCTCCATGTAGAACGGGTCGATCTTGGCCTCGACCATGTCCTTCATCAGCTGTTCCTTGACTTCGGGGAACTCCGGCGCCACCTCGGGGTACTTCTTGTGCACGTTGACGATGTGGTAGTTCTCGCCCTTGATGACCTTGCTGTGCTGGCCATCCTTGAGCGCGAAGGCCGCATCCTCCAGCGGCTTGGGCAGGCCGTCGCCCTTGCGGTACAGGCCGATCTCGCCGCGCGCGGCGCGCATCTGCGGGTCCATGTTGACCTCGCCGGCAATGTCGTTGAAGTTCTCGCCCGCGTCCAGCCGCTTCAGCACGGCGTCGGCCTGGGTCTGGTTGTCCACCGAGATGATGCTCAGGTAGACGCCCTCGGGCAGGTGGAACTGGTCGATGTTCTCGAGGAAGTACTTGTTGGCCTCGGCCTCGGTGACCGTGATGTTCTGTTCCTTGCGGATCTTGTCGCGCAGCCACTTCTCGTAACGGCTGGTGACCAGCGTGTACTCCACCAGTTGGTGCACGGCGCGTTCGCTGTAGAGCTGCTTGAACTGGTCATAGATCTCGGGGCTCATCGTCTTGTCGATGAAGTCCTGGATCTCCGCATCGGTCGGCTTGAGCCCCTGCTTGAGCCCCTCCTGGTAGACGATCATCGTCTGGAAGAAGTCCAGCAGGCCGTCCTTGCCCAGGTTGCGCAGCCAGTAGACGTTGAGGTCCTCCAGCGTGAAGGTCACGCCGTCCTTGCTGGCTACCGGCGAGTCGAGCCCCGCCAGTGCCGGGACGCCCAGGATGATAGCGATGAAGATGCCCAACAGGGCGCCATGCAGTCTCACGGTGCACTCCTAATGCGATATTGCTAGCTGGTCCCCTGGGCGAACCGCTGCGCCAGCCAGTCGGCGACCAGCCGCGCCGCCTCAGTCTTGCTGCGCTGCTCGGGCGCTGCCAGCACTTCGCCTGGCGTCACCAGCGCGCAGTTCATCCGCCGCTCGCCGAACGGCAGGTCGGCGCCCAGTTCGACAGCGATCATCAGATCCACGCCTTTGGACGCTGCTTTGGCCCTGGCGCGTTCGATCCAGTCAGTATCTTCGAGCGAAACGCCGATCAGCAGCGGCCCCGCCGCGCCGGCCGGGCGCTGCTGGCCGATGCCCGCCAGTACGTCGGGCGTCTCCACCAGCTCGAGCGACCAGGCGTGGCCATCCTTCTTGCGCTTGTTCTGTATGTACTTCGCCGGCCCGTAGTCGGCCACCGCCGCCAGCATCACCAGCGCCTCGGCCTTGGGCAGGCGCTTGGCCAGCATCGCCTGCAAATCGAACGCCGTGCGCACGATCTGCCGCGCTGCCAGCTGGCCCTCGATCCCCGAGGGCAGCTCGATGCCGGTGTCGATCAGCTCGACTTTGGCCCCGCGGCGCACCAGCTCGGCGGCCACCGACTGGCCGAAGGTGCCGCTCGACGCGTTGGTGATGAAGCGCACCGGGTCGAGGTATTCGCGCGTGCCGCCGGCGGTGACGATCACGCGCCGGCCCGCCAGGTCGCCGGGCGCCAGCTTGATCTTTGCCGCGTCGTCAGCAGCAGCGCCAGGTGCCGAGCCCTTGCCCGTGGCCGCATGCACGACGGCGGCGAAGATCTCGGGCAGCTCGGCCAGCCGTCCCGCGCCCTGGTCGCCGCAGGCCAGCTCGCCCACGCCGGGCTCCACGATCACGTGGCCGCGCGAGCGCAGCGTGGCAATGTTGGCCTGCGTGGCAGGGTGCTGCCACATGCGCACGTTCATCGCCGGCGCCAGTACTACCGGCGCCACGCAGCTTAGATACGCCGCGGCCAGCAGGTTATCGGCCAGTCCGGTCGCCAGGCGCGAGAGCGTCGTCGCGCTGGCGGGCGCGATGACGAAGCAGTCCACGCCGCGCGGCAGGTTCAGATGCGCGTAGACGTCGCCCTCGGGAGCCTGTCCCAGACTGGGGAATTCGTCGACCGCCGCGCTGTGGCCGGTCAGCGCGGTGAAGGTCAGCGGCGTTACGAACTGCGCGGCGTGCGGCGTGAGCACCACGCGCACGTTGGCGCCTTCGCGCTGCAGCAGGCGCGCCAGCTCGCAGGCCTTGTAGGCCGCGATGCCGCCGCTCACGCCCAAAAGGATCGTCTTGCCAGCCAGCATCGCGCCGCTCCGTTACTCCTCAGGTACTTCGGGATCTTCGGTCTGCAGACCGAAGTCCAGATCATCCAGCTCCTCGTCCAGCTCGTCACCTTCCTCGAGCTCGTCCTCCTCGCTCTCGCCTTCGACGCCGCCCTCGCCCTCGGGGGTCTCAGCAGTCCGGCGCGCAAACGACTCCAGCTCGGGGAACAGCTCGGCCGCTTCCTCTTCGTACTCGTCGAACTCAATGTCCGGCGCGACGAGCGACTTGGCATCCACGCGGCCCTCGACGATGTCCAGCAGCGCGATCGACAGCGGCTTGCGCCCGCGGCGCGACTCGTCCATGGCCTGCGGGTTAATGCGCAGCTCGCGGATGATCTGCTTGGCGCGCCGCGTGGCCGCCAGCACCAGCTCGTACTTCTGCGGGATTTTCAGCAGCAGCTTTTCGAGTGGTGGAGTCATCAACGAATCTTCTTCGTGCTTCATGAAACGCCTCCAGCTTCGGACAACAACCGGTCCACATTCTCAGCGACGCGCAACTGCCCCTGCTCCAAGATCTGCATCAGGTTCAGCAGCTGCGCCTGTGCCGTCAGTAAATCATCATTGACGATCGCAAAGTCAAACCCGCGCATGCGTGACAGCTCGGCGACGGCCTGCGCAAAGCGGCGCTTCAGCGAGTCCACGCTCTCTGTACCACGCGCGTGCAGCCGCTGCTTTAACGCGGACATGCTCGGCGGCAGCACGGCCAGCAGCGGGATGTCCGGTCGCACGGCGTGGATGCTCAGGCAGCCCACGCTGTCCACCTCGATCAGCAGGTGCCGTCCCTGCTGTTGCGCACGCTCAAGTTCCGCGCGCGGCGTGCCATACAGGTTACCGTAAACCTCGGCGTATTCCAGGAACTCGCCGCTGTTCACGCGCTGCTCGAACTCCGCGGCGCTGAGGAAGTAATACTCGCGTCCATCCGCTTCACCGGCGCGCGGCGCCCGCGTGGTGGCGGAGACCGAGAACAGCCAGCGCGGATTGGCGGCCAGCGCCAGATTGATCAGCGTGGACTTGCCGACACCCGACGGGCCGGCAACGACGAGGCAGGCGCTGGGTATGCTCATGCCGCCTCCCGCATCTGCCAGCCGAAGACGCAGCCCACCGCCTGGCGCACTTCCTGCTCCAGGTGCGGCGCGGCGGCGGCGACGGCCTCAGGCGTGTCAAGCGACGGGTCGAGCTCGCATTCCGCCTGCACCCGCACCAGGCCATCGGTGTGGCGCCGCAGACTGCCGCTGATCCAGCCGCTGCCGCCGGCGGGCCGCTGGCGGTCGCTGACCAGCGCAAAGGCCAGCTGGTGCTCGCGCGCCTGGGCGGGAGCACTGAACTGGACGGCGAACGGCCTGAGCGGCGCGCGCTCATCGTCCAGCCGCTTAAGAGAGTTGTGCAGCCAGAGGCTGGGCTCGGCTGCTTCATGGTTGAAGAACACGGCGCGCAGCACCGATAGCCCGCCAACTACGCCGAGCTCGGTAGCCGGCCGGCGCACGAAGTAATAGGTGAACGCCGAGACCAGGTCCACCGCCGCCGTGCCCTCAAGGTCGGGCATGAAGTACTGCACGAACGTGCGCGGCTCGCGGCGGAAGAAGGCCACCGGCCTGAGCAGCGCGGTGTAGATCACGCGGTGCAGACTGGTCAGCCGGCGGTCCAGCTCGGGCGGCATGCCGTGCAGCGCGCTGTCGGTGAACTGGCGGGCAGGATAGGCCGGGCTGTCGGCGAGCAGATTGGCGCCGTTGGCGGGCGCGCCCAGGCTGGCGATGAACGCCTCGAAACTGCGGTGTACAGGCCAGATGTATGCCCCAGGTGTGAACAGCGCTAGCTGCATTTAGAACCCACGATGATAGTGCATGTCGCGCGGCGCGTCAAAGCGCTCTGGCTAGTCGCGGCGTCAGGCGGCGACTTGCCCTGCAGGAATTACTCGCACGCAGCAGTCAGAAAACAAAACCGGCAGCCGAAGCTGCCGGCGCGGACACGCAGTTTGTATGACCGCAGGGCAGTGGAATTGTTCCCCGCTGCATAACAAAAGGCCCCTGGGCACAGTGCCCAGGGGCCGGGATAGCCGATAAGAGATTGATTACTATTTCAGGTCGTACATTAGCGAAGCCTGGACGCCGAACTGGGAGTCCGTCAGCACATGGCCGTAGAGGTTGAACGCCCAGCGGTCCCAGATGTAGCCGAAACCCAGGTTGCCGCCGAACAGCGTTTCGGAGATCGCCGCCGTGGCGTTGTTGTCGTCGAAGTACAGCTGGTCAACATTCATTGCCGTCACGCCGGCGCCGAACCACCACTTGCCGAGCTCCGGACAGGTGAAGCACTCGTCGAAGTTGCTCGCCAGGATATAGTCCGCGCTGCCGCCGAAGACGGTGGTATCACTACCCATGCCGTAGAACGCCTGCCAGGCCACATAGTCGGTGATGCCGGCGATGTTGACCGTCGGGAGGAATGCGCTGTCCGTGTCACCCGCACCGTTGTCGCCGGACATCATCAAGCCGCCAATGCCGAGGTAGGGCCCCATCGTTGTCGTGTCGTCGAGCGCCCCGTAAGTCTGGGCGGAAGCCAGGCTCGCCCAGGCCAGCACCAGCACGCACACCATTACAGCAGCCAGCTTCTTCATCAGAGTCTCCTGTTTCCGAACATCTCGTCCTAACTGACTTGCGATGATATCCCAGCGCTGAGTCGTTTGTCAAACCACGAGTGCGGTTTTGCCGCGCTGCCCTGGATACCGCATGGGGTATAGAATAAGAGTTCCGCGGCTGGAGTAGTCAAGCTTGATGAATGTGGTTGTACATTTTCTTACCGCGCTGTGGGAAGTGCTGGCCGAGATGTCGCCGTACCTGCTGCTGGGCTTCCTCGTCGCCGGCATCCTTTCCGTGGTGCTGCCGCCGAGTTTCGTTGAGCGGCACCTCGGCGGGCGCGGGCTGTGGCCGGTGGCCAAGGCGGCGCTGCTCGGCGTGCCGCTGCCGCTGTGCAGCTGCGGCGTGATCCCCGTTTCGGCGTCGCTGCGGCGCCACGGCGCCAGCCGCGGGGCGACGACCGCGTTCCTCATCTCCACGCCGCAGACCGGCGCCGACAACATCATGGTGGTCTACGGCCTGCTGGGACCGGTAATGGCGATATTCAGTCCCATTGTCGCGCTGGTGATGGGCATGTTCGGCGGCACAGTGGTCGATGCCACTGAGCACAACGGCAATGGGGTGCCGGAAGAAGCTCCCAAGGCCTGCGACAGCGAGTGCTGCAATCCCCAGCCGGGGCGTACCAGCCCGGTGTTGCGAGCGCTGCACTACGGCTTCGTCACGCTGCCACAGGACATTGCGGGAAGCCTGATCCTCGGCCTCGCGATCGCCGCGCTGCTGAGCGTGCTTATCCCCCAGGACTTCTTTGCCAGCCAAGGCCTCGGCCATGGGCTGCCGGCGATGCTGATCATGATGCTCGTCGGCATCCCGATGTACGTCTGCGCGACGGCCTCGGTGCCGATCGCCGCGGCGTTCATCGCCGCCGGCTTCTCGCCGGGCGCGGCGCTGGTGTTCCTGATTTCCGGCCCGGCAACCAACGCGGCGGCGATCACCACCATCTGGAAGGTGCTCGGGCGGCGCACGGCGCTGATCTACCTTGGCACGATCGCCGGCGGCGCGCTGCTCGCCGGCGCGGCACTGGACAAGGTGATCCGCGTCACCAATACCGCAAGCACGCTGCATGTGAATCCTGCAGCGCCCGGCGTGCTCGAGATCGCCAGTGCGATAGCGCTGCTGGCGATGCTGGTATATGCCCTATGGCCGCGTCATGGAGCGCTGGCCGCCAAGGAGGCAGTGCAAATGGACAGCAGTAATCAGGCAACGATCATGATCCAGGGGATGACCTGCAACCACTGCGCCGAGGCCGTGCGGCGCGCGCTGGTGGGCCTGCCGGGCGTAGTCGGCGTCGTGGTGGACCTGACAGGGGGCAAGGCCGTGGTCAGCGGCGCGGGCTTCGACGTGACCGCGCTGGTCAGCGCCGTGGAGAGCGCGGGCTATACCGCCATGCCCGCGGAGACCTAGGACTTAGAGCGCGCTTATACTACTGCCGCTGCAAGGCTGCGCGGCAAGGTACGAATCGAGATGGTTAAAGTCTCGGAGTTCTACGGTGTTAGTGTAATCTTTTGGTTCAATGACCATGCGCCGCCGCACTTCCACGCCAAGTACGCTGGCTATGAGATAGAAATTGCCATCAGCCCGATCGCGGTCAGTTCAGGCTACGTGCCGCCCCGCGTTGTTTCAATGCTGCTGGAATGGACGGCGTTGCACCAGCAGGAACTACTCGTTTGCTGGGGAAAGCACGCCGGATGGAGCGTCCACCCAGCGTAGCGCCTCTAGATTGAAGCTCAACAGCTTCGGTATAATCACAGCGTGAGCAGCACAATGCGCAGGATAGTGTCGATCCAGCCGTTAGGCGGCTTTCGCCTGCGCCTTGTTTATGACGGTGGGATCGCGGACGTGGATTTCAGCCAATCTATCGGGAAAGGCGGCGTCTGCACGCCAATGGCCGATCCGGCGTTCTTCGGGCAATTTTTCATCGGAGAAGGCGGAAGATCGCTGGAGTGGCCGGGGGACATCGGATTCTGCTCTGACGCGCTATGGTTCGAGGCGCACCCTGAAGACTTTGCTGCGTATCTGCAAGGGATCGACGAGCACCGCAGCGCTCCTGTCCCTAGCTAGCCATGGCGAAGGGTAGCGGGTACTTCCCGTGCCGCTAGCTACTGCGCCAGCCAGCTATAATCGACGCATGGGACCGGGGGACGACTGCGCCTCGCTGAACCGGCTGCTGGCCCGCCCGATGCGCCGCTGGTGGTTGCGCGTGGGTGTATGGGGATTGCTCCTGCAGGGGCTCGTGCAAGCGGCAAACGCTCTGCTGCGACTGACCGGTTCAGGCATGCCATTCAGCAACCTGACGGGCAGCGTGCCGCTCCTTTCGTCAGATGTGCTGTCACATTCACTCTGGGCGCTATCGGCCTTGCTCTGGATGCTGTGGTTGCTGGCAGCGTGCCACTGCTACCGGCTCTCCATCGGCACACTCACTCAGGCTGGCGCGCCAGTGCCAGCGCGGCTGGTTGAACGTTGCTTCTGGATCTGCCTGGCGCAAGGGATGCTGCCCATGGCACTGGCATATGCTGTATGGTTTGCTGAAGAGGGCGCAGCATACTGGGCCGGTGTGCACAATGCAGCGGCTGCTGGCTCAGCGAGTTCCGTAGACAGCGTACTTACCAGCTGGCCGGGGCTGGTCAGCCTGATCGCCATCGGTGTGATGGCGGCTGCCGGCTACATGGCATGGTTGATTGCTCTCCTGCTGCTTACTGGCCGGTCGCTACCGAGTTGGCTGTGGGGATTGAGCCAGCCCGCAGCATTTGCCCTGCGGCCCCTAATGCACACGCTCCCGATAATTGAAATTCCGGACAGGCTCGGCTCCTTATTCATCGCTTACATCTTGCCGTACGCAGTAGTTGTCGGCATCCTCCTGCTGACGGCACTGCTGATCTCGGCTGTCGCTCAGCGGCCCAGACTGGTGATGATCTTCACCTGGTGCATTGTCGCCACTGTTCTGGCGCAGGTAGTTCAGTTGCACGTGACTACCCATCCCACCGGCGCGAATCCTAACGTGCTCACAGGATACACATTTCCAGTGCTGATGATCCAGGCCTACGCAGGGCCGCCAGTCTCTTTTCGCAGCCCGACGCCGGCAACCCAATCGCGTGCTGCCAAGGGATACCGTTTAGAGACGAGCTGGGTGTTCCCATCACCGTCACTGCCGGTTGGCGCGTGGGGGGTGTTCGTTGCCGTGGCGCTGAACTCGCTTTGGCTGGCGCTGCAGTTCGCCATCGTGCGCTGGCTGATCCGGCTGCGCTATCGCCAGCGGGAGGCTGTGCCAGCAGCGCAGCCGCGTCCAGAATAACCTCGGTTCCAGCACTCAAGCGGGCAGGCTTGCTCGTCTCCGGCCGGGCCATATAATCGCCTCATCGATCAGCCGCCTTCATCCGGTGCTCCAGACTATTTCGCGCCCGTGCGCTACCAGCCACCGCCGCCGCGCTGGCTACCGCCACAACAGCCCAGACAAGGTGTCCCGCGCTGGGTGCTGGTCTGCGGGATCCTCTTCCTGGTCGGCGTCGGTGGCTGCGTCGGGCTGGCGAGCTGGTTCTGGCACGGGCTGTCCGAGTCCGGCGTGATGCCCAAGGTGGCGCCCAGCGAGGTGCTGACCGGCACGCCGCTGGCCTGGCGGCAGCTGGATACGATGCTCAGCTTTGGGCCGTTTCCCGACAAGCTGCTCGTCGGGGATTTCGAGGGCGACGGCGATGACGAGTTGCTGTATGTCGCGGATGACGACCTCGGGACGAAGCTCTTCGAAGTCAGCGGTGCCAGCCAGCAGCTCTCCGGCTACCAGCGCAACCGCATTACGCAGTTCATCAGCTGGGACTACGACCGCAACGGCGTCACGGAGCTCGTGCGCAGCGATCTGACCGCGGCCTTTGAAGAGCTGCAGCCAGTAGTGATGGAGGTTAACACACACACGCTGGGCAGGCTGGAGAAGGTGACGCCGAAAGTGGAGGGCATGCGCACCGGCGACGTCGACGGCGACGGCTACGCGGAGCTGCTGTCGGTCGCGCCGGATAACCCAACGCTGCTGGCGCTGGGCAAGCTGGGCCAGAACGTCTGGCTGTGCAAGCTCGTGCCGGTGATCAGCGTCGTCGGCGATATCGACGGCGACAAGCGGGATGAGATCATCCTGCCGGACACGCAGAACTTCGATACGTGGTGGATCGATGGAGTGGATGAGGAGCGCCACCGGTTGCCGGCGCAGGCCATTCAGACTCCGCTGTGTGCCGCCGACCTGGACGCCGATGGCCTGGCAGAAGTGATCGGCCTAGCACGCGTCGACCAGCCCTACGCCGAAGGGCAGCCGGTCTACAGCCAGCTGGCGATCTGGAACCCGGCGACGACGGAAACAAGCTACACGCAGCGCTATGAGGAGCCCGGCGGCTGGGCGTTCTACGACGACCCGTGGCTGGCCGCGGTGGACATCTATGCCGACGGCCGCAACGAACTGGCCTGGGTGCCGGGGGGTGACGAGTACGGCTCGGAGCTGTACATTGCCAAGGCTGACGGCACGCTGGTGTACCGCGAGCGCGTGGGCGCACTGGTCAGCGCGATGCGCGTGGCTCAGGCCGCGGGCAAGCAGCATCTGGTGCTGCTGACGCGCCGGCGCCTGCTGGTCTGGCCATAGCCAGACCGAGCTCAGCGGCGTGCGGCGCGCGATGCTGCCGCGGCTCTGCTAGGGGCCGAACTGGGCCTGCAGCTGCTTCACGATCTTGTCGGCGGTCTGCGCCTGGTCGCAGATCGCGCGCAGCTCCTCGCGCGTCGGCGGATCGGGCCTGAGGATCACCTCACGGAAGACGTACACCGGAATCACCCAGATATGCTCCTCGAAGCTCAGCTCAGCCAGGCCCTGCTCTGCCGACAGCGCAGCGACTGCCGCCTCGCGATCTACCGCGCTCGCTCCGCCCTGGCCCTTCTGCGCGATGGCCCGCGGCTTGGCGGCGTAGTACGTCTCGATCTGCGCCAGCTTCACGCCCAGCACGGCCCAGTACCAGACTTTCTTGCCGTGGCCGTCGGTCAGTACCGGCACGATGACGCGCGGGTCCATCCGCGAGCTGGGTGCCTCGCTCAGGTGCCATGTCCAGGCCGCGGCGATCTGGCAGGCCGCGCCGCGCTGTTGCGCATCCTGGGCACTGAGCGTGGGCAGATTATCGATGGTGCAAGAAATATACGTCGACGGCGGCACGCCGAAGCGCGATTCCGTGAACTGCACGCCGTCGAGCTCGCCGGGCTCAAGCTGCGGAGCGAGCGACAGGTCGTTGCAGCTCAGCAGGCAGATCGACAGGAACGTCGCGCGCGCCTGCCTGATGGCATCGAACAGGCTGCTGGAGCTGTCCGCCAGCGGTGTGGCGGCCAGCTCCTCCGCGCCCAGCAGCGCTGTCAGCCGGCCTTCCAGCATCGCGTAGCCGCGCGCCGTACGCAGGTAGTTGGTGCCCGCCGGTTCGACGCTCAGCCGCGGGTACGGCAGCTCCTCGGGAAGATAGCTGCCGTCAATGCCGCATACCAGGTCCACGCCGGGATACTTGACCAGCGTCTCGCGGCGCTGGGCGTACATGGCCTCGAAGGCGGTGCGCAGGCGGACCTTGTAGCCCGCGTGCAGCAGCAGCTGGTCGAACTCCAGCGCGCGCTCGGTCAGCAGCAGCGGTTCCAGCGCGTAGAGCTGGTAGTCGTACCAGCCGCTGTCCGGCGCGGGCGCCAGGTTGAGCTGGCCGCTGCGCAGCGCGTCGACCAGCTCCTGCATCGTCGTGGCGCCTTTGGGGGGCACGCTGGCGTAGAGCTGGGCGAACAGGCGGTTCTCCTTGCTGGTGACGAACGGCCAGACCGCCACGCCCAGGTCGGCGGTGCCGCGCTGCGCGATAAGCTGCGCCTGAGGAGAATTGCGCAGCGCCTCCGCCAGCTTCGGCAAGTCGCCGAAGTACTGTTCATAGGCCAGCAGGTCCAGCAGATTGAGGTTGGCGCTGGGAGCGGACAGCGCCTCGCCCAGGCGCAGGTAGTCGGTGTAGGCTTTCAGCAGCTGCGGATCCTGCTTCAGCGCCTCGGCGATCCTAACTGCCACGATCAGCTTGTCATGCGGGAAGTCGTAGGCGGGATCGAAGCGCGTCACGCCTGGGTTCAGCTCCTCGAGCCCGAAGGGCTGCTGCAGGAAACGGTCGCGGCGGAAAACCTGCCGCAGCCGCTCGGTCTGGGTATACAACCCGACCGGCTTGGAGCGGAAAGGATGGGCGAGGAACTCCTTCTTGCGGCTTACCGTCGAACACCCGACGTGCCTCCCGTGCTCCAGGTAATTGTCTGGCTCGAGACCCAGGTCGTATGCAGCGATGGTGAAATCGAAGGTATCTACCTGTCCCTGCTTCTCTGAACGTCCCGGCAGGAGGGGATTAAGCGCATCTACCAGCGCCAGCAGGAAATTCTGCTTGCCGCCGGGGTAGATGCTGCCGCCGTCGTGATTTCGATCCTCGATGGCAGCGACGATGTGGTCGTCGGTGTACTTGGTGTACGCGTCGAGCATGTCCAGCGAGGGCAGTACTGTTCCGTCCAGGCTATGCCCAGCGGCATACGCCTCGGCGAAGTTGGGATACAGCCGTGCCAGTTTATCGCCTCCCGCCTCGGCTTTTTCCGGCAGCAGGTCCAGCCCGATCACGGCGGCGCTGCGGTTGAACCACGCCGGCTTGTCATCGAAGGAAACCAGCTCGGTGAAGGCCGGCTCGAATACCGGGTGCTTGTCCTGCAGCTGGTCGTCGGTCTCCATATCGGCCGGAGGGGCGGCAGAAGCCGGAGTGGAGACTGCTTCCCCGGCCCGCCCCGTCAGCCGCGCCCAGTGCAGACCCAGCCAGCCGCGGGTGCTGTCGGAAACGCAGATCTGCACTGCGCCCCATGCCAGGGCGATGATCACGCCGGCGGCCAGCGCGCTGCGGACCCAGCGCGGACAGCGCTTGCCTGGCGTGGACGATAACTTCAACCTACCCATAGCTCCTCCCAAACTGCGAGCTTGGATTGCGCGCCGTGGAGTTTAAGACTAGCACTGCACAGCATAGTTCGCACAGCGCTGCTGCGGCTGCGGCTAGGCACTGTGGCGGCGGAGCACAGCTGTGGCGGAGCGCGACTGAAGTGGTGCGCGGTTATTCAAGCCGCTCTGAAAATGCGGCCTGCCAGGCCGCTTTCCGTGGAGCTGCATGCTGCAAGCCCGCGCTCCGAGAAGATACCCGCGCAGCGCAGGCCTACGCCGCATGCACGCAGAAGCCGTCGATGAACGTTGCCAGCACGTGGTGGCGCGGGTCGAGCACGTCGCCGTCACTGACGAACAGGTCGGCGTCCTTGCGCGCGGCGAGGCTGCCGATGCGCCGCTGAAGGCCCATCGTCTTGGCCGTGTTGATCGTCATCACGTCCACCGCGGCGCTCTCCGGCAGGCCGTGCTTCACCGCTACGGCGGCCTGCAGCGGCAGGTACTGCAGCGGGATCACCGGGTGGTCGGTGGAAAGCGCGACGTGCACGCCGGCGTTGTAGAGGATGCCCAGGCTGGCGGGTGTGCGCTCGCGCAGTTCGTACTTCACGCGCGCGGTCAGCGTCGGGCCGACGTCGCACATGATGCCCGCATCGGCCAGCACGTCGGAGATCTTGTGGCCCTCGGTAGAGTGCTCGAGGATCAGGCGGAAGCCGAACTCGCGGCTCAGGCGCACCGCGGTGTAGAGGTCGTCGGCGCGGTGGGCGTGGTAGCGCACCGGGTACTCGCCGCGCAGCGCGCCGGCGATGTTCTCCAGCTTGCGCTCGCGCTTGAACGGCTCCTTGGCGCGCTCGGCGGGTTTTTTCTTATCCCACGCCGCCTTCTTTTCCATATAGTGCACGGCTTCGTCGAAGGCGCTGCGCACGCCAGCAGCGCAGCCGAAGCGCGTCATCGGCTGCTTGCCCTGCGTGCCGTAGACGCGGAACGGGTTCTCGCCCAGCGCCATCTTCAGCCCCTGCTTCTCGTCGATCAGCATCTCGTCCACCGTGCGGCCGTAAAGCTTGGCCGCCACGCACAGGCCGCCGATCAGGTTGGCGCTGCCGGGGAAGATACCGACGCAGGTCACGCCGGCCGCCGCCGCATCGGGCACCGCCAGGTCGTCGGGGTAGATGCTGTCTTTGATGTTCAGGTGCGCGGTGTTGGGGTCGCTGTATTCGTTGCCGTGGTAGCCCACGCTGCCCGCGCCGTCCTCAAACACGCAGATGTGCGTATGCGGATCGAGCAGCCCGGGGTAGATGCGCAGGCCCGTGCAGTCGATGGCCACGTCGCCGAGATCAGGCGCGCTGGGCCGCTTGCCCGGCGGCGTGATCGGCCCCTTAAGCCAGCGCTGGTAGGCGCTGTGCGGCAGGTGCCACTCAGCGCGCTTGGCCCCGCGCGGGGGTGCGCCCTGGCCCACGCTGCGGATCTTGCCGCCGGCGACGGCGACGGTGGCGCGCTCGTCGAACTCGCCGCGCGCACGGTAAACGGAAGCGTTGGTGAGGAAGATGGCCATGCATAAATAATAGTGCATGCCGCTGCCCGGTGCATGCTCCGGCGTGCTCCGGTGCAGGCGGGTTCCTTGGATTACATAACGGTTGCAGCCAGCCGGCTGCAGCCACGCGGCGCTATAATCCCTGCACCCACGGAAGGAGTCCGCAGTGGATCAACTGAACGTCGGCTCTGCCCAGCCCGAGCTGCCGCGCGACTATTACTGGAAGCGCTACACCTGTCCGCTGAGTGGCGCTGAGTTTTCCACTGTCGCGGTCAAGGCCCGCTCGTACAGCGTGCGCGAGCGCGGGCCCGACTTCTGCCCGCGCTACGAGGGGATCAACCCGCAGTACTACGAGATCATCGTCAGCCCGGTCGGCTTCGCCGCCGAGGAGGGCGTCTACCGCCGCTCGCCGCAGCTGCTGTTCCGCGACCGCGAGGGGCTGGTGGACATGCTCAAGGCGCAGGACGCGGTGGAGAGCTTCGCGCAGATCCGCGACCTGCCGCTGGCCTGCCGCTCCTACGAGCTGGCGTTGGGCTGCACGTCGTTCATGCGCGTGCCGCGCTACGAGATCGCCTCGCTGGCCCTGCGCGCCTCCTGGTTGTTCCGCGAATGGCGTGAGGACGGCTACGAGCCCGCGGGGCGCCAGATCGAGGTGCTGCGCGAGATCGCGCTCAGCCATTACCAGCAGGCCTACGAGAAGGAAGACGTCACCAAGCTCAAGCTGGGCAGCGGCGGCGTGGCCTACCTGATCGCCGAGATTTTGCGCGAGCGCGGCGAGTTTGCCGACAGCCTGCGCTGGTTCTCGCGCGTGGTCAGCGACAAGTCCGCGGGCGCCGAAGTGCTGCGCATCGCGCGCAACCAGATGGAGACCTGCCGCGAGCAGCGCAAGCAGGCGCGCGAGAGCGGCAGCTACGTCAAGCCGGAGCTCGAGCGGCGGCTGGAGCGCACGTTGTACCAGGTCTACGCCGACCAGGCGCGCTGGCTGGGCAAGCTCTCCGCCGCAGGCGGGCTGATGGAGAGCGACTTCCTGCGCGGCGCGCTGGACGGCCTGCGTGACAGCGGCGTCGACTTCTCGGCGTTCTCCTCAGCCGAGGAGCTGGCGCAGTGGCTCAAGGCGCGGCTGGGCAACACTCCGCCGAACGAGTAACGGCAGGCGCGCAGGCACCGGCTGGTGCCGCTTTGATACCATAGGCCAGCTGGATTCAGGGGATCGATGATGGATGAGCACAAGCTGGAGCTGCTGGTAGGCTCGGACCTGCACAACTCGCGTCCGGGCTTCGAGTGGTTTTGCCAGCTGGCGGAACTTAAGCGCCCGCAGCTGATCGTCTTCCTCGGCGACTTCGTCAACCGCCAGCCGCTGAGTTTCATCAAGGAAGTGCTGGCGAGCCTGCGCCTGCTGGCGCCGGCGTGCTTCGTCGTGCCGGGCAACTGGGATCCGCGCGAGACGATCTTCGAGATCGACGCCGCGGCTTTCGATGGCCTGCGCAACCTGCATCGCTACCGCGCGCATCTCGCGGGCTACAGCTTCGCCGGGCTCGGCGGCAGCACCACCACGCCGGTCAGCACCACACCGCTCGAGTCTCCTGAGCTGGGCTTTGCCGCTCCGCTGGCGCCGCAACTGCCCGCCGACGTCTGGCTGCTGCACAATCCGCTCTACGGCTGGCGCGACCTGGCCGGTGGCAAGGTAAATGTGGGCAGCCACGAGCTGGCCAAGCTGTATGCCGCCCAGGAGCAGCCGCCGCTGCTCGTGCTCAGCGGGCACATCCACGAGGCGGCGGGCTTTGAGCAGCATGGCGCCACGACATTCGCCAATCCCGGCTCGCTGGCCGCCCGCAGCGCGGCACGCGTTACACTTATGGAACGTAGCGTGAGTGTGGGAATGCTCGGGGAATGATATGGCCGACGACTCGATGAAGCCGCTATCGATCGTCATACCGACGTACAACGCCGTGGGCCAGGTGGAAGGTTTGCTCACGCGCCTGGCGCACTTCCGCAGCAAGTACGGCGACGGCTGCCAGGTGATCATCAGCGACGATGCCTCCACCGACGGCACGGTGGAGGAAATGCGGCGCCGCTTCCCCGACTTCACGGTTATCGCCAACCAGCACAACCAGGGCTACGGCGCCAACGTGATGCGCGGCGCGCAGGCCGCGCGTCATCCCTACCTGGCCACGCTGAACAGCGACATCGAACTCATCGGCAATCCCTTCAAGGCGCTGATCGAGGAGCTCGACGCGGACCCCAAACTGTTCGCCGCGATGCCGCTGATCTACAACCGCGCGCTGGACAAGGTCGAGAACCTGGCGCGGCTGTACTGTCACCGCGGGCTGTGCTGGCACACCGAGCTGGCCGAAGAGGGGCAGTGGAGCGCGTTGTTGCGCGACCTGTTCTCCAGTGCTACGGACATCAAGGGGCGGCTGCGCGACGTCGGCGCGGGCGCGCGCCCGGTGCCCAGCGTGCTGTGCGGCGCGGCGTTCTGCTGCCGCCGCGAGCGCTTCATCGAGCTCGGCGGTTTCGACAGGCGCTACGTGCCGTTCTACTGGGAGGACGTCGACTTGGACTACCGCGCGCGGCGGCTGGGGCTGCGTTGCGCCGTCGTGCCGCGCTCGGTGGTGATCCACCGCCACAGCGAGACCATCGACCGTTTCCACGGCCAGCGCAAGCTGACGCACCTGCGGCTCAACCAGCTGCGATTCATACTCATGCACCAGGACCAGCTGCCCGAGCTTAGGCGCCAGCGCTGGTGGTGGTTCCTGCGCGCGCTGCGCGAGACCTTCGGCGGCGACCGCGCGCTGCACGAGGCCTACTGGCACGCCGCCCTCGGCGCGAAGGACGTTTAGGGGAAGCTTCCAGTAGGGGCCGACCACTGTGTCGGCCCGTCCTGAAGCTGCATTGTGGATAATATCTGCATGGCCCGCCGGACATGGGTGCTGGCTGTCGCCGGGACAGTACTGCTGAGCATTGCGGTCTACGCATGTATCTTCTGGCTGCCCTATCGCGGCGTGGATCGCAGCACTTTCGTTCCTTACTTCAAGCCAGGCTATGAATATGGCGGTACCCCCGCCCAGCACCGGCTGGCCAGGCGCTGCGCGCGCGTGCTGAAGCACCCCCGGCGTGCGGACGAAGCCGCGCTGCTGCAACTGATTCAACATACGCAGAATGAGAAGGAACGGCTGGTCATCCTCAGCGCGCTGGCGGTCTGCGGCGGCGAGCGCTCGGCGCCAGTGCTGAAGGATTATTACGACGGCATCAACGTCACGCGCCGCAATCCGCCGCCAGCCGCGTTTGAGCTTCCGGCGCCGTACGGGCCGTATGCTGAGCAGGACAATCACCTTGATTTCGCTGGCTGGGACAGAAGCAAAGTGCAGTACGGGGATGCGCTGTACTCCGCTGTCATCGGCGGGGGGCCGCAGAGCCTGCGCGATATATTGCTATGCACCGGCGCCAACCAGGACGGCAGCTACTCGCGCTGCATTCCCACAGGGCTGCTGGACAGCGGACCGCAATGGCGGCATTGGGCACCATGGGGAGCCAAGCCTGAAACGCCGATCAAGCTTAGCATCGCTGGCGGCGTCGTGAGCATTACCTACAACGAGCCTGGCGTTCCCATTCAGTCGCGAAACGGTATCACGACGGAAACGAACAAGGTGGTACTCACCTCTCTAGCGCTGGAGGACTTGCGCAGGGACTCCGACGGCGACGGCCTGACGGACATCACCGAGAAGTGCCTGACTACTGACCCGGCCAGGCCAGATACAGACGGCGACGGGCTGGAGGATCTGGTTGATCCTCACCCGCTGGCCGACCCAACGAATATGGGCTATGTAGAGCGCGGTGTCGCGCGAGCCTTGGACTATGTCGCTACAAATGACCTGTTCCCGTGGTATGAATGGGGCAGCGCCAGCAGGATGCCGTACTACGCTGAACACTACTACATCACTGGCGTGGATGGTCTTGCGTGGGCACCCGACGCAGATGCTTACGGTATCGCAGTCACAGGCGAAGAACTGGCATTTCCTAGACAGGCCGATAATTCTGTGCACGTTTTCAGCCGCACTGAACTTGGTAAGCCGCGCGCGGATGATGATTTCAGCATCCGTTCACTAGCAAATGCAGAGTCATTTCTCGTCCCGCTGTCCGTGGATGCCAAGCGCGTGGCTTACGTGGTCGTGCTTGAAGGGGCGTCGATGGGATTTGGCATCGTGCTGTGCGATGTGAATGGCGAGCTATATCCAGCATACGCGCGCATGACCTGGATCGAGTAACAGCTAAGATGCGGCCTGCCAGGCCGCGTTCCGAAGACGGGCCGACACAGTGGTCGGCCCCTACGAAGACGGGCGAAGCATGGCTTCGCCCCTACGAAGACGCCGCCGTCAGGGCGGCGCTACCGGCGGCACGGTGGCCACCGCTGCCGACCGGCACTAAGTCCGGTCCCACCCTCTTGCTGCCTACTGCCTTCTTTCCCGCTGCCTACTCTTCTTCTCTTCCCGTCTCGATCATCTTGGCTACGAACTTGTTGAACAGCGGGTGCGGGCGCGTCGGGCGGCCCTTGAACTCCGGGTGGAACTGCGTGGCGATGAAGAACGGGTGGTCTTTCAGCTCGACGATCTCCACCAGCCGGCCGTCGGGCGAGGTGCCCGAGAAGATCAGCCCGGCCTTCTGCAGCTGCGCGTGGTATTTCGGGTTGACCTCCCAGCGGTGGCGGTGGCGCTCGCTGATGCGGCTCGTGCCGTAAGCCTCGGCGGCCAGCGAGCCTTTCAGCAGCTTGCAGGGCCAGGCCCCCAGCCGCATCGTGCCGCCCTTGGCGTCGATGTCGCGCTGCGTCTCCATCAGGTCGATCACCGGATGCGCTGTGGCCTCCTCGAACTCCGTGCTGTTGGCGCCGGCCAGCCCGCAGACGTTGCGCGCGTACTCGATCACCGCCGTCTGCAACCCGACGCACAGCCCGAGGAAGGGGATCTTCTGCTCGCGGGCGTAGCGGATGGCCTCGATCTTGCCTTCCATCCCGCGGTAGCCGAAGCCGTAAGGCACGAGGATGCCGTCCACCTTGCGCAGCCGCCGGTCCACCATGTCGCGCGTCAGCTGCTGCGCGTCGATCCACAGCAGGTCGAGCACGGCACGGTGCGAAATCGCCGCGTGCTTCAGGCTTTCGAGGATCGAGAGGTAGGCGTCCTTCAGCGCGTTGTACTTGCCGACCACCGCCACGCGCACGCTTTTATCGCGGTTGTGCAGCTTATCGCGCATGCGCTCCCAGTCCGTCAGGTCCGGCCGGCGGCTCTCCAGGCCCAGCGCCTGCGTCACCAGCTTCCCGAAGTTCTGCTCGTCAAGCAGCGTCGGCACGTCGTAGATCGAGGTGCAGTCGATGCCCTCGACGACGTTCTCCGCCGCCACGTCGCAGTACAGCGCGATCTTGCCGCGCGCCTCCTTGGTCAGCGGGCGGCGCGTGCGGCAGACGATGATGTCGGGCTGGATGCCGATGCTGCGCAACTCGGCGACGGTGTGCTGCGTGAGCTTGGTCTTCAGCTCGCCGGACGCTTCGAGGAACGGGATCAGCGTGACGTGGATGTTCAGCGCGTTGCCGCGGCCGACTTCGTTGCGGAACTGGCGGATCGCCTCCAGGTACGGTTGGCCCTCGATGTCGCCGACCGTGCCGCCGACCTCGCAGATCAAAATGTCCGGGCGCGCCTTCTGCGCCAGCTGGCGCAGGCGGTTCTGGATCTCGTCGGTGATGTGCGGGATGACCTGCACGCAGCGGCCGAGGTATTCGCCCTGGCGCTCCTTGGCGATCACCGCGCTGTAGACCTGGCCGGTGGTGACGTTGCTGTAGCGGGTCAGCTCCTCGTCGATGAAGCGCTCGTAGTGCCCGAGGTCGAGGTCGGTCTCCGCGCCGTCGTCGGTGACGAACACCTCGCCGTGCTGGATCGGGTTCATCGTGCCGGCGTCGACGTTGATGTAGGGGTCGAACTTCATCACCGTCACCTTGTAGCCCTGGGCCTTGAGCAGCAGGCCGAGCGAGGCGCAGATGATGCCCTTGCCGATCGA